>Ga0335396_10000016_pt1 | contig 171293 bp, 146 predicted proteins | sample FRY02_FD_205743 | JGI IMG/M metagenome (GOLD analysis project Ga0335396, IMG submission 205743) | Freshwater microbial communities from Lake Fryxell liftoff mats and glacier meltwater in Antarctica - FRY-02 (spades assembly) (version 2) | ecosystem: Environmental > Aquatic > Freshwater > Ice...
AAATGATCTGAGAGAATAACGTTATATTTACCATGGAGAAAGGGCTGTTTTTGTGCACCTCAAAGGTAACGATGAGTTAAAACTTTCCTTTCTCCTTTTTTAATCGTTTAGGACGCTATTGCTTTCAAATCAAGGATTTAAAAAGAAAGCGTGGTATACTCTAAATAATTATTATAAAACTAAGTAACTAAACATGACTTTAAAAAAGTTTGTCGTATTCATTTTCTGTTTAGCAACAGGTGTGTTTGTAATTTCGGCCTTTAAGACAGCGAAAATAGATCAGTATCCTTTTCAGAATCCTGAATTAAGCATAGAGGAACGAGTTGATAACTTGGTTTCATTACTTACCCTAGAGGAGAAAGTAGGGCAAATGGTTAATAATGCACCAGCCATAAAACGTTTGGGAATACCAGCCTATAATTGGTGGAACGAAACCTTACATGGTGTGGCCAGAAGTCCTTATCATGTAACTTCTTACCCACAAGCAATTGCTATGGCGGCAACTTGGGATACCGCTTCTTTGCATAAAATGGCCGATTATAGCGCTATTGAAGGCAGGGCAATATATAACGACTCTAAACGACAAGGAAAAACAGGGATTTATCTTGGCTTAACCTATTGGACACCAAACATCAATATCTTTCGTGATCCACGATGGGGAAGAGGGCAAGAAACTTATGGAGAAGATCCTTACTTAACAGGCTCTTTAGGAAAATCTTTTGTACGTGGTTTGGAAGGCGATGATCCCAAATATTTAAAAGCCTCTGCATGTGCCAAACATTTTGCGGTACATAGTGGCCCAGAGTGGAACCGTAGCACCTACAATGCCGTAGTTTCTGATCACGATTTATGGGATACTTATTTACCAGCTTTTAGAGATTTAATTGTTGATGCAAAAGTGAGCGGTGTAATGTGTGCCTATAATGCTTTTGATGGCCAGCCATGTTGTGGCAGCGATAAATTAATGACTGATATTTTACGCAACCAATGGAAATTTACGGGTTATGTAACTTCTGATTGTGGTGGTATAGGCCATTTTTATAAAACCCACAAAACGCACCCTAATGCAGAAAGTGCCGCTGCTGCTGCTGTATTAAGTGGTACAGATTGTGAATGTGCTGGGCAGCCAGTGTATAAAGCTTTGATAAAAGCATTAGATGATAAACTATTAACAGTAAAAGATATTGATGCCTCGGTAAAACGTTTGTTTACTATCCGTTTTAGACTGGGCATGTTTGATCCAGAAGAAATGGTTCCTTATGGAAAAACAGATACCAGCGTTTTGGAAAGTGATGCTCACAAAGCTCATGCCTTAAAAATGGCTCGTCAATCTATTGTGTTATTAAAAAATGAACCTTTTGGTAAGAGTTCTAAAAATATTTTACCACTAAGTAAAAACTTAAAGAAAATAGCCGTTATAGGTCCAAATGCTGCCGACGAAGAAGTGATGCTAGCAAATTATTATGGCTATCCTTCAAAAATAAGCAGTGTGCTAGAAGGAATCAGAAATAAAACCAATGCACAAATTATTTATGAGAAGGGAGTTAATTTAGTTGATGATCAAGTTTTTAAACCCATTAAAAACAATCAGTTATTTGAATTTGAAGGGAAAAAAGGATTTAAAGCGGAATATTTTCAAAACACCACTTTTACAGGTGAGCCAGCTTTTACAAGAATTGAGTCTGTCATAGACCAAAGATGGGGTGATGGAGAACAAATAGCTGACAAAATAATAGCCAGAAACATGGGGGTAAGATGGACTTCAAATTTTATTCCTCAAGAATCTGCTGAATATACTTTTGAATTAAAAGCTGATGATGCCTCCCGATTATTTATTGATAATAAAAAAGTAAAAGAAGCAGGCACAAGAAATGGCTATTATACTTTTAAGGCCGAAAAAGGGAAATCTTACAAAGTAGTTTTAGAATATTGGCAATACTCTGATAATGCCGAAGTGAAACTAGACCTTGGAAGAATAGAATCAGAAAAGCCGGAAAACATAGCGGAAAGAGTTAAAGATGCTGATGTCATAATTTTTGCCGGAGGAATTTCCGCAAGATTAGAAGGCGAAGATATGCCGGTAGAAATTGATGGTTTTAAAGGTGGCGACAGAACCAATATCGCTTTACCAAAAGTTCAGACAGAATTGATGAAGGCCTTAAAAGCAACAGGTAAGCCTGTGATTTTTGTGAACCTATCTGGAAGCGCTATCGGTTTTGAATGGGAAGCGGCAAACTTACCAGCAATTGTACAAGCATGGTACGGCGGACAAGCAGGAGGGGAAGCTATAGCCGATATTTTGTTTGGTGATTACAATCCAGCAGGTAGATTACCTGTAACGTTTTATAAAAGTGTAGATGATTTGCCCGATTTTCAGGATTACAAAATGGATAATAGAACCTATCGTTATTTTAAAGGTGAACCCTTGTATCCTTTCGGATTTGGGTTAAGCTATACTAAATTTAAGTACAGCCAGCCAGAAATTATTAAAGTCGAAAAGGGTACACTCAAAGTGAAAGTAAAAGTAACTAATGCGGGTAAAATGGAAGGAGACGAAGTGGTTCAACTCTATCTTTCGCACCTTAATCCAAATTTTAAAACACCAATTAGGTCTTTAAAAGGATTTAAAAGAATAAGCCTTAAGGCGGGAGAAAGTAGAATTGTTGAATTAGAACTAAATAGCAGAGATTTATCTGAAGTTAATGCTGAAGGAAAAATCATACCTATAAAAGGTAATCTGCAAATAGCAATAGGTAGCGGACAAATATCCAAAACAATGCTTACTAATGGTTCTGTTGTTCAAAAAACAATCAATTTATGAAATTCAATTTATTAAGAATCACTTTAATTTTTTTCACTGGCCTCATTTTAAGCACATCAGCGCCAGCGAAAAATATTTTTTTTTCTGTTAATGGAAGCGATAATGCTAATGGAGAATCTGAAAAATCCGCATTTAAAACTTTACAAAAGGCAGCAGATGTAACCGAGCCCGGAGATGTAATTTTAATTGGTGACGGGAACTACTCAAATAATAACACTCAAGATAACAGTGCTGTACTTTCCATTAAAAATTCTGGGAATGAAAATGGTTAGATCTATTAAAAATAACATTACTAAATTTTGTAGCCCACGGTTTATGGCTTGGAGCATAAAGAAAAATAAATTATCCGTAAATTTTTAAATTTGCCTATCCAAAATCAACAAATGGCAAAAAGTAAAAAAACTATTCCAACTCAAGATATATCTTTTAAAGAACGCCTTTCGGCGTTAAAAAACTTACCCAATTTCTTTAAGCTGGTTTGGCAAAGTAGCCCAAGCAAAACACTAATTAGTTTTACTTTAAGAATTTTGCGCTCAGCGATGCCTGTTGCGCTATTGTATGTCGGTAAATTAATTATTGATCAGGTGGTCGCCTTAAACACCAATTCTCCGATGGGCAATTTGCAGGAGTTATGGCAATTGGTTGCGTTAGAATTTGCTTTAGCATTGTTAACGGATGGATTAAACAGGATGATCAACTTAACAGATAGTTTGTTGGGCGACTTATTTTCCAATTATACTTCCATGCGCATCATGAAACATGCCGCAACACTCGATTTAGACCAGTTTGAAGATTCGGTTTTTTACGATAAGTTGGAACGGGCAAGGCAGCAGACCGTAGGACGAACGGTTTTGCTCTCTCAAGTGATGAGCCAAGTCCAGGATTTTATCTCCATGGCTTTTTTACTCACCGCATTAATTGCCTTTAATCCGTGGTTAATTCTTCTTTTGTTGCTGGCCATTATCCCTTCGTTTTTAGGCGAATCTTATTTTAATAGTAAAAACTACGCACTTTCAAGAAGTCAAACCCCTGAGCGTAGGGAACTGGATTATCTACGCTATTTGGGTGCGAGTGACGAAACCGCAAAGGAAGTAAAGATTTTCGGACTATCGGATTTTATCATCGCCCGCTTTAAAACACTTTCTGATAAATTTTATGGTGATAATAGTAAATTGGCGGTCCGCCGTTCTTTTTGGGGAACTTTCTTTTCGGTGTTGGGGACATTAGGCTATTATGCCGCTTATGGATTTATTATTTACGATACCGTAACGGGGAAAACAACGGTAGGTAGTCTTACCTTTTTGGCTGGTTCTTTTCGGCAATTAAGTGGACTTATGGAAACCATGCTTTCTCGCTTTACCATAGTTTCACAGGGTGCCATTTACCTCAACGATTTCATCGATTTTTTTGAGATTAAACCAAAAATTACTCAAAATCAAAATGCTTTACCTTTTCCAAATCCCATTAAAACAGGATTTGTGTTTGAAAATGTAGGCTTCCAATACCACAACACGGATAGATGGGCAAACAGAAATTTGAGCTTTGAACTTAAACCAGGAGAGAAATTGGCTTTGGTGGGCGAAAACGGTGCAGGAAAAACAACATTGGTAAAGCTTTTAACCAGATTATATGACCCAACCGAAGGGAGAATTTTATTGGATGGAAAAGAATTAAAAGAATATGATTTGGATGATCTCAGACATCATTTGGGTATTATTTTTCAGGATTATATCCGCTATCAAATGACGTTTTATCAAAACATTGCGGTTGGGAATATAAAAGAAATTAATAATGAAGCGCTTGTAATTAAAGCAGCAACCGAAAGTCTAGCAGATAAATTAGCCTTAAAATTCCCGAGTGCTTACCAGCAGTGGCTGGGTAGACGGTTCAATGATGGTGTGGAGCTTTCCGGTGGAGAATGGCAAAAAGTAGCATTGGCGAGAGCATATATGAAGGATGCGCAGGTTTTGATTTTGGATGAACCAACGGCAGCATTGGATGCCAGAGCAGAATATGAAGTTTTCCAACGTTTTGCAGAACTAACGAAAGGGAAATCTGCGGTCTTGATCTCTCATCGTTTCTCTACCGCCCGGCTTGCAGACCGAATATTAGTTTTAGAAAACGGAATGCTTTTAGAATCAGGTACGCATCGTCAACTCCTTGCCGCTGAAGGTAGGTATGCCGAACTCTTCCACCTACAGGCAAAGGGTTATCAGTAAAAAAATAGATTGAAGATCATTGTTGTCCAATAAAAGATGATTGGAGAGCGAGAGCCCTCCCATTTTTTTATACCTTTAATTTACCACACAAAAAGTATGTTTAAAGGAATAAAATTCTCTGGACAGCCAGGGTATTTCCACAAATAGTTGGGATGATAAATCGCAGTTCATTTATCATATTGGTAACTAATCACCCCTTAACAATTATATAACTATATCACTGTTAATGATTTAATTATAAATAAGCTTCAAGAAGCGACTAATAAATAGCCAAAAAGTGTAATTTAGTATATAAAAGCGGCGATTGAACCCCCAATATCACATATGGAAAGAAATCATTGCTTAGGATTAAACTTTCTGAAAATCGTGGTTGGAGATATTCATAATGCCCTATTAGCTGGTGTTGTGTAAAATTTAAAGCTAAGATTTAACCAAATTAAAAAAGAAATTACTCTTTGGTTTCAATCAATCCTCACACTAGTCAGGATAAATCAATCAAACTACTATTCTTTTAATCTAAATGCCAGTTTTCTCAACACAAACTGAAATCAGTTGATTGAGAAAAGAGAGTTTTTTAAGGGTTGACTAATTAAAATAAAATCTAAATCGGCTGTTTCTATTAGGGCTTTAAATTCTTTAAATTTTTCCATTTGTTATGTTTTTTTAATTAAGATGGAAAATTTGTTGAAAATCAATTGAGTTTATTATTGAAAAAGTTAATGAGAAGCTTAATTTATTTAGGTAAATAATACAATAAATGATAATAATGATTTTGATTTTAGTACAAAATCTCTTCATCTCAAAATACAAAACCCTTAAAAACCAAAAACCCTTTAAATCTTTCAATTTAAAGGGTTTCAGTGGTATCGTCGGGATGGCAGGATTCGAACCTGCGGCCTCCTGCTCCCAAAGCAGGCGCGATACCGGGCTACGCTACATCCCGAACTTGTTTGTATTGGGATTGCAAAAGTAGGTTTTTTATTTGCGTTTGCAAATTTTTGAAACATAATTTTAATATTTTTATTGTGTGATTTAAGGTGTACCAAGTAATTATTTGATAATTAATATTTTATAGTTTTTATTTCTTTTAAAAATTCCAATAAATTTTAATTTACGAAGCTCATTTTACCCGCTATCTACGTTTTATTGAACAGCATTTTTGATGGTAGAGCAGAAGATAATTTGTTTTTTTTGCGTTAACGATAGGAGAGGATACAGGCCTTTGCGCTTAAGGCCTTGCAGGCGTATGAGCTCATAGCTCCAAAGGAGTTACTTTGTGGCGTTTCCTATCCCGATTTTTCTTCGGGGTAGGAAACACCCAAATACTACATGTCTTTAGAAAAATGATGGTTTATCGCAGGTTCTTAAATTTCATTTTTATACTTTTGACATCAATAGAAATAGCAAACATGAATGTAGAACTCTTTATCCCTTGCTTTGTAGATCAGCTTTATCCAGAAACTGCTAAAAATACCTTAAAGGTTTTAGAAAAGGCAGGCTGTAAAGTGATTTATAATCCAGAGCAAACTTGTTGTGGTCAGCCTGCTTATAATTCTGGCTATTGGGACGAGGCTAAAGAGGTAGGCACAAAGTTTTTGAACGATTTTAGCGAGCAAAATTATATTGTTTCGCCTTCTGCGTCTTGCGTCGGGATGGTCAGAAACTCTTATAACGATTTGTTCTTTAACACAGTCATACATAATCAGTGTAAAAGCATTCAATCACATATTTTTGAGCTGTCAGATTTCTTAATCAACATTTTAAAGAAAGATTATTTTGGTGCCGAATTAGAAGCAAAAGCTGTTTATCACGACTCTTGCAGTGCACTTAGAGAGTGTAAAATTAAAGAAGAACCTCGTCAGTTACTATCTAAAGTGTTAGGCTTAGAGATAGTAGAAATGAAAGACCAAGATGTTTGCTGTGGTTTTGGCGGTACATTTGCCGTAAAATTTGCTGGTATATCATCTGCCATGGCCGAGCAAAAAGTGCAGAACGCTTTAGAAGTAGGTGCAGAGTATATCATATCTACAGATGCCTCTTGCTTATTGCAGTTGCAAGCTTACATCAATCAAAAAGAATTACCTATTAAAACTATTCACCTTGCCGATGTTTTGGCTACAGGCTGGGGAAATGTATAGTAATGTTAAATTATTTTATATCTTTTTTTAAACTAAACATGGTAAGCTGAGCATTCATTATATTATCATTTGGGCGTTTTAACACGCTGTCCATTCATACGCACACAGGCATTAGGCTCGGCTTTTGCGCACATTCCCACATGCCTGGCCGGTATCCATTTCCATCGTTAACGCAATGTAACGTGGCAACTAAAAGGCTCTTCATTTTTTTAAATCAAACATTAAAGGTTATTACAATTAGAATTAAAATCTATTACCTTTGCAACCGCAAAACACCCATTTGTATGGGTGTACAATTAAATAAATTTTACAACCTATAAATCATATTGTAGATGATTAATATTACACTTCCCGATGGTTCTAAACGGGAATACGAAAAAGGAACTAATGCGCACCAAATTGCGCTTTCAATCTCAGAAGGGTTAGCCCGTAACGTTTTAGCTGCCGAAGTAAATGGTAAAATTGTAGATTCTTCTATGCCAATAGAGGACGATGCAAACGTGAAGCTTTTAACCTGGAACGATACTAGTGGCAAATCAACTTTTTGGCATTCATCTGCTCACTTACTAGCCGAGGCTTTAGAAGCTCTTTACCCGGGTACTAAGTTTGGGATTGGTCCGGCTATAGAAACTGGTTTTTATTACGATGTTGATTTTGGCGACCGTGAATTTTCTTCTGATGATTTTAAAAAGATAGAAGATAAATTCTTAGAATTGGCTCGTACCAAAGTAGAGTTTAAAAAGGAAGCAGTATCTAAAGCTGATGCCATTAAATATTTTGAAGAAAAAGGCGACGAGTATAAACTAGATTTAATTAAAGATTTAGAAGACGGAAAAATTACTTTTTACACTCAAGGTAACTTTACCGATTTATGTCGTGGTCCGCATATCCCTAATACAAGTTTTATTAAAGCAGTAAAACTGATGAATGTTGCGGGCGCTTATTGGCGTGGCGACGAAAGCAGAAAACAACTGACACGTATTTACGGTGTTACTTTCCCTAAACAAAGTGAGCTTACAGAATATCTTCACATGATTGAAGAGGCTAAAAAGCGTGATCACCGTAAATTAGGCAAAGAATTAGAGCTTTTTACTTTCTCAGAAAAAGTAGGAATGGGCTTACCTTTGTGGTTACCTAAAGGAACAGCTTTAAGAGAACGTTTAGTCGGCTTTTTACAAAAAGCACAGCAAAAAGCTGGTTACGAGCAAGTAATTACTCCGCACATTGGACATAAAAACTTATATGTAACTTCTGGTCATTATGATAAATATGGAGCCGATTCTTTTCAGCCCATAAAAACACCACAAGAAGGAGAGGAGTTTTTCTTAAAACCAATGAACTGCCCTCACCATTGCGAGATTTATAAATTTAAGCCACGTTCTTATAAAGATTTGCCGGTTCGATTGGCCGAGTTTGGGACAGTTTACCGTTACGAACAAAGTGGTGAATTACATGGCTTAACTCGTGTTAGAGGATTTACTCAAGACGATGCACATTTATTTTGCAGACCAGACCAAGTAAAAGAGGAATTTAAAAAGGTGATTGATTTGGTACTTTATGTTTTTAAAGCATTAGGTTTCGAGAATTATACTGCTCAAATTTCACTTCGCGATCCTGAAAATAAGTCGAAATATATAGGCTCTGATGAAAACTGGGAACTTGCCGAAGCTGCAATTATTGAAGCAGCAGCAGAAAAAGGTTTATCTACCGTAGTAGAACTTGGCGAAGCCGCATTTTACGGTCCAAAACTAGATTTTATGGTTAAGGATGCTTTAGGTAGAAAATGGCAACTCGGAACTATACAAGTAGATTATAATTTACCAGAAAGATTTGAGCTAGAATATACAGGTAGCGATAATCAAAAACATCGTCCGGTAATGATTCATAGAGCGCCATTTGGCTCATTAGAGCGTTTTGTGGCTGTTTTGATAGAACATTGTGCAGGTAATTTTCCGTTGTGGCTTACCCCAGAGCAGTTTATTGTATTGCCAATTTCTGAGAAATATGAAGAATATGGAAAAAATGTTTTAGAATCATTAAATAATTCCGATATTCGCGGTTTGATTGATTTTCGTGATGAGAAAATTGGTCGGAAAATAAGAGACGCAGAAATTAAGAAAATTCCCTTCATGTTAATTATAGGAGAGAAAGAGGCTCAAGATGGTACGGTTTCTGTAAGAAAACATGGCGAAGGCGATATAGGGGTAATGAGTATGGAAGAATTTAGCACTCACCTACAAAAAGAAATTATAATTTGAATATAAAAATGGAGGACAATCATTAGACCAAAATTGAATCCGAATAGAAGCAGACGAACAACAGAACCAGCTCACAACATCAATAGACGTATAAGAGCCAGAGAAGTTAGGGTAGTAGGCGAGGATATAGAGCAAGGAGTTTATCCAATAGAAAAAGCGTTGGCCATGGCCGAGGAAATGGATCTTGACTTAGTTGAGATTTCTCCTAATGCCAATCCACCGGTTTGTAAAATTGTAGATTATAACAAGTTTGTTTACGAGCAAAAGAAGAAACTTAAAGAAATTAAGTCTAATGCGAAGCAAACGGTAATTAAAGAAATTCGTTTTGGTCCTAATACTAGCGACCACGATTTTCAATTTAAGTTAAAACATGCGGTTTCTTTTTTAGAAAATGGCGAAAAGGTGAGAGCCTACGTTCACTTTAAAGGAAGAGCAATTGTTTACAAAGAACAAGGTGAAATTTTACTATTAAAATTTGCCCAAGCACTAGAAGAGATTGGTAAAGTAGAATTGTTACCAAAATTAGAAGGAAAGCGTATGTTCTTAACATTAGCGCCTAAGACAGGAAAAAATTAATATTAACAGGTTAAATTAAAAAGCATTATTATGCCAAAAATGAAAACCAATTCTAGTGCAAAAAAGCGTTTTTCGCTTACTGGAACAGGTAAAATCAAAAGAAAAAGTGCCTACAAGAGTCACATTTTAACAAAAAAGACCACAAAGCAAAAGCGTAACTTAACGCACACTCAGTTAGTTTCTGATGGTGATTTGGGTAACGTAAGAAGAATGCTTTGCATCGGAAAATAACAAATTATTAACCAGGTATTGGGTTTGCAAGTATCAGCGTAAAGCGGTCACCTCTTATCAAAAAACAATTAAATTATGCCACGTTCGGTTAACGCAGTAGCGTCTAGAAGAAGAAGAAAAAAAATAATGAACCTAGCCAAAGGCTATTGGGGTTCACGTAGTAAGGTTTATACCGTTGCTAAAAATACTGTAGAAAAAGGTTTACAATACGCCTTTAGAGATAGAAAAGTAAAGAAAAGAGAATTCAGATCTTTATGGATACAACGTATCAACGCAGCATCTCGTTTACATGGAATGTCTTACTCTCAATTTATTGGAAAGTTAGCAGTTAAAAACATCGGTTTAAACCGTAAAGTTTTAGCAGATTTAGCTATGAACGATCCAGAAGCTTTTACAGCAATTGTAGAAGCAGTAAAGTAGAGAGAAAAACTGTTTTAGGAATTATAAAGAGCTTGGGGATTTCTCCGAGCTTTTTTTGTTTATAAGTATTTCTAAATTTTTACAATGGTATCAAAATTTACCAAATAATGAATTTATAGGCCTTCCGATTGCTATTGGGATAACACGCTACTAGCTGGCAGATATTTTTTTTGCTATTTGCAGTATGGCTTGCGAAGAAAAGATGCCGCTTCTCCGAAGGAATCCTTTTGACAGTCGTCAAGGATCAATTAAAGCTTCAAAAAACATCTACTTTAAACCATTCCTTAAATGATATTTTATTGTTACAATCTAAAATAATTTTTAGTTCAACTAATTTTGTAGTAAATTGAAATTCTATCATTAAACTTAAAGTATGAAAAAAATATTATCAATAGCTTTTATAGCTGTTATTTCTGGTTCTACTGTATTTAGTCAAGCCAAACTGGTTGAAAAAGTAACTAAAAAAGGTACAGAATTAGTAATTCCGTATCAAAAATATGTGTTAAACAATGGTTTAACAATAATTGTACATGAAGATCATTCAGATCCTGTAGTACATGTAGATGTAACTTACCACGTAGGTTCTGCAAGAGAAGAGATTGGGAAATCTGGCTTCGCTCACTTTTTTGAGCACATGATGTTTCAAGGATCAGACAACGTAGCAGATGAGCAACATTTTAAAGTAATCACAGAATCTGGTGGTACATTAAATGGTTCTACCAACCGTGATAGAACAAACTATTACGAAACTATTCCAAGTAATCAACTAGAAAAAATACTTTGGTTAGAAGCCGATAGAATGGGGTTTTTATTAGATGCAGTAACGCAAAAGAAATTTGAAGTACAAAGAGCAACGGTAAAAAATGAACGTGGACAAAATTATGATAACCGTCCTTATGGTTTAGCTAGCGAATATGTTTCTAAAGCTTTATATCCTTACGGCCATCCTTACAGCTGGTTAACCATTGGATATATAGAAGAATTAAATGCAGTTAATGTTAACGATTTAAAGAATTTCTTCTTACGCTGGTATGGTCCAAATAATGCAACCCTTACCGTAGGTGGTGATGTAACTGCTACCGATGTTGTGAAATTGGCTGAAAAGTATTTTGGTACTATTCCACGCGGACCAGAGGTTAAAAACATGACTTTACCTAGTCCAACATTAAAAACGGATAGATATGTTTCTTACGAGGACAATTATATCAGACAACCTTTAATGAGTATTAATTTCCCTGGTGTACCAAGTTACCATAAAGATGAGGCTGCTTTAAACATAATGGCTAGTTTAATAGGAAGAGGTAATAACTCTATTTTTTACCAAAACTTTGTAAAAACACGTAAAGCGGCGCAAGCTAGTATGGGTTCTTCTAATAGCGAGCTTTCTGGAGAAATCAGTATATCTGTAGTTCCTTTTCTTGGTCAAACATTAGCAGATATGAAAAAATTAGTAGAGAAATCTTTACAAGATTTTGAAGCTAAAGGAGTAAGTGAGGATGATATGATTCGTATAAAAGGAAGCTCAGAAGCTGGATATATCAATGCTTTGGCAAGTGTGTCTGGTAAAGTGTCTTTACTAGCAGCAGCACAAACTTATACAGGTAATCCTAATCAAATACAAAAAAGTTTAAACGCAATACAATCTGTAACCAAAGAAGATGTGATGCGTGTTTACAAAGAATATGTAAAAGATAAGCCAGCAGTTATTTTAAGTGTTTTACCAAAAGGACAAGGTAACATGCGTGTTGCTGATGATAATTTTACGATTGATCAATCAGCGTATATTGCTCCAAATTATGGATATGCTGGCTTAAAATATCAAAAAGCAAAAGATAGCTTTGACCGTACAAAAGTTCCTGCATCGGGTAAAAACCCAGTAGTAGAAGTTCCTAAATACTGGACTGCACAAACTGCAAACGGAATTAAAATGATTGGAAGTCAGAATAACGAAATTCCATCGGTTTCCATTTCCATTTCTGTAAAAGGTGGTGATAACTTAATGCTAAATAATTCAAATAAAGCAGGTTTAGTAGGTATTGCAACAAGCTTAATGGGAGATGATACTCAAAATTATACTTCGGAAGAATTTAGCGCCGAGCTACAAAAATTGGGTAGTAATGTAGGTGTATTTAGTAGTAACGATGCCGTGATTTATTCGGTATCTTCTTTAACTAAAAACCTAGACCAAACATTAGCTTTATTAAAAGAGCGTATGTTCAAACCTAAATTTACACAAGATGCTTTAGACAGAGTAAAAAAGCAAAACATACAAGGCCTAAAAAATGCTAAAACTCGTCCAGCTTCTGTAGCTTCAGATGTGTTTGAGAAAATTCTTTATGGTAATGATAACCCAAGAGTTGATGTAAGTAACGGAACTGAAGAAACTATAGAATCTATTACTTTGGCAGATGTTGAAGAATTTTATAAGCAAAACATGGCTCCAAATGTAACCTCTATTGTTGTAGTAGGAGATATTAAAGAAGATGAAGCCAAAGCTAAATTGGATTTCTTAAACCAGTGGGAAAAGAAAGAAATTAAATTATTGAGTCCAGCCGCAGGTAAAACTTTCAACAAAACAGTAGTATACCTAGTAGATGTTCCAAAAGCGGCACAATCTGAAATTAGAATTGGCTTTACTAACAACTTAACTTATGATGCTACGGGCGAATATTATAAAGTAGGTTTAATGAACTACAATTTAGGTGGAGCATTTAATAGCCGTATTAACTTAAACTTACGCGAAGATAAAGGATGGACTTATGGTGCTCGTTCTGGTTTTTCTGCCGACAAATATGATGGTGTTTTTACAGCATCAGCAGGTGTTAAAGCTGCGGCAACTGATAGCTCAGTTGTAGAATTTATTAAAGAAATTACCAATTATTACCAAAGCGGTATCAAAGGAGACGAATTAGAATTTATGAAATCTTCTATTGGTCAGGCTGATGCGAGAAAATATGAAACCAATGGTCAGAAAGCAGGATTTTTATCTCGTATTTTAGAATATAATTTAAAGTCGGATTATGTTGTTACCCAAACAAATATTTTAAACAACATTAAAAAAGAAGAGCTTGATGCTTTAGCTAAAAAATACCTAGATATGAATAAGATGGTGATTTTAGTGGTAGGAGATAAAGCTTCTACTTTGCCTGGTTTACAAAAATTAGGTTACGAGATTGTGGAGTTAGATGCTGATGGGAATAGGAAGATGTAAATAGTGTTGAGATGTGAGACGTGAGATTGGAGACATGAGATTTGAGAAGCTAGATTGAAGATGCAAGACACTATATTTAAGATTTAAATTTTAAAAACATTAAAAGCCTTGATTAAGATATCAAGGCTTTTTTTATAGCTGAGTACGATGATGAACAGGGTTTTGAGAGTTGTAAACTGTTTTTGGTTTTGCGTTAACGATAGAAGTGGATACCGGCCTTGTGGCTAATGCCTAGTGTAGTATAAACGGATAGCGTGTTAAACGCCCATAAAATTAATTTATTTACAAAACTATTATTAAACAAAGGCACCAATAATTTGAAGTTCAAATAATATCTACTAAATTGGTAGATTATTAAAATAAAAAATAAAATTATGTTAAGATTAGGTGATATTGCTCCAAATTTTAAGGCACAAACATCTGCTGGGGAGTTAGATTTTTATGAATATTTAGGAGATAGCTGGGGTGTTTTATTTTCTCATCCGGGAGATTACACGCCTGTTTGTACTACAGAATTAGGTAAAACAGCATCGTTAAAGCCCGAGTTTGATAAAAGAAATGTGAAAGTGATGGCATTAAGTGTAGATTCTGTAGAATCGCATGCGGGCTGGATTTCTGATATTAACGAGACGCAAGGTGTGGAGGTTAATTTTCCAATAATTGCAGATGAAGACAAAAGTATTGCAGAATCTTACGGGATGATGCACCCAAATGCGTCGGCAACTTTAACGGTAAGGTCATTATTTATTATAGCACCAGACAAAACTGTGAAGCTAATTATTTCATATCCTGCATCTACAGGTAGGAACTTTCAAGAGATTTTAAGAGTGATTGATTCTTTACAATTAACGGCCTACCATAGCGTAGCAACGCCTGCAGACTGGAAAGATGGTGAAGATGTTGTGGTTTCGCCTTCCATAAAAACAGAAGATATTGCAGCTAAATTTCCTAAAGGATTTACAGAGATAAAGCCTTATTTAAGAATGACACCACAACCAAATAAATAATTTGACTTAAGAAATTAAATTATATATATTTGATTTAAAGTAAAATAAGATTCAAAACGTGTTAAATTACAGTATTGATTTTATTTTTTTGTTCAATTCTAAACTCAATATTAATGAAAACTGGTAAAGTAAAATGGTTTAACGCACAAAAAGGTTTTGGATTTATCATCTTTGAAGGTAAAGATGTATTTGTTCATTTTAAAGATGTTAATGGCGGAGTAAACGCTATTAAAGATGATGACGACGTAGAGTTTGAAGTAACCGACGGCAAAAAAGGCCCTCAAGCTGTAAACGTTTCGAAAGTATAATTTTAAGCCTTAGTCTAACCGACTAAGGCTTTTTTAATTTACATAGCCTTTTGGAATGGCACTAATCAATCTCTTAGTATAAGGTTTTGTAGGTTTGTTATAAATATCTTCTGGGGTTCCAATTTCTTCAATTTCTCCGTTATTCATCACCATCATTCGGTCCGAGATGTGTTTTACCACAGCCATATCATGCGAGATAAAAATATAAGTCAATTTAAATTCTTGTTGTAAGTCTTTCAATAAATTTAAAACTTGCGCTTGTACAGACACATCTAGAGCAGAAACTGATTCGTCACAAATAATTAATTTAGGTTTTAAAGCCAAAGCTCTGGCAATAACCACTCTTTGTCGCTGTCCGCCAGATAATTCATGCGGGTATCTGTTAAAATAGTTGGCAGATAAACCTACTTTTTCTAAAAGCGCTGTTACAAATGCTTTTCGTTCTAAAAAGTTATTTAATATTTTATGGACAGTTAAAGGTTCTAAAATAGCTTCGCCAACGGTTTGAACAGGATTTAAAGCCGAATATGGATCTTGAAAAATAATTTGAATATCTTTTCTTATCGGCCTCATTTCTTTGTCGCTTAAGCTCTCTAAGTCGTTTCCATCAAATTTAATTTGTCCGCTACTTGGTTTTATTAATTTCAAAATGGTTCTGCTTAATGTTGTCTTTCCACAGCCAGATTCGCCTACTAATCCTAAAGTTTCTCCGGGGTAAACATCAAAACTAACATCTTTAACCGCTTTAGTAAATTCTTTTTTTCTTGAAAAAAGACTACTTTTCTTAATAAACCAGGTATTTAAATTGATAATGCTTAACAAAGGTTCTTGTAAATATAAGTGCTTTCTTTCTGCTATTATATCAGTGAGATTAGTTGCATAAGATGCTCTTAAACTAACTATATCTTTATTTGTAGATTGAAATTCACCGTTTTCAGTATTTGCAAAATCGGCAATGGTGGGTAGCTTTTTTAGCTGAAACGCTGGATTTGGTCGACAGGCTAATAAGCCTTTGGTGTAAGGGTGAGCGGGATTTTTAAATATGCTTTTTACATCACCTTGCTCTACAATTTTACCCTTATACATGACCAAAACTTTGTCGGCAATTTCACTAATTACGCCTAAATCATGAGAAATGAAAATCATACTCATATTACGCTTATCGCGGATGCTTTTAAGTAATTGTAAAATGTTTTTTTGTACCGTAACGTCTAATGCTGTTGTAGGTTCATCTGCAATTAAAAGTTCAGGGTCGCAGGCTAAAGCCATGGCAATCATTACTCTTTGCTTTTGTCCGCCAGATAATTCATGAGGATATTTTTCAAAAGTTAGTAAAGGTTCTGGTAAATCAACCTCATTAAAAAGCGTTAACGTCTTTTCTTTAGCTGTTTTTTTGTCTGCTTGTTGATGTAAAATTATACTCTCTGTAATCTGCCTACCGCATTTCATGACTGGGTTTAAAGAAGTCATGGGTTCTTGAAAAATCATCCCAATTTTATTTCCTCTAAATTTCCTAATTTCCTTTTCTGATTGTGTTAATAGAGGAGTACCGCTAAAATTAATTTCTCCATTAACAACCGCATTTTTTTCTAATAACCGCATGATGGCTAAAGAAGTAACAGATTTCCCCGAGCCAGATTCGCCCACCAAGCCAATAATTTCTCCTTTATTGATGGTAATATCAATTCCTTTAATGGCATCGTAAACGCCATTTTGAGTATTAAAACTGATGGTTAAATCTTTTATTTCTAGCTGTATCATTAAGTTACAAAGGTAATCTCATCATCGGTTAAAAAAGAAATTCCTTTAAATCTTTGTAAAAGCCTTGCGGTAGTTATTACGTCTTTTTGGCAATAGGTTTTAATGCGTTCTAAATCGTTTTCTTTGTAGTAAACATCTGCTACCATGCTACCATCAATATCGTCTTTTGGCGTGGGAATATTAAAAACTGCTGCTAATAAATTTAAAGAGGTATAGTTTTTATAATCGCCAAACTTCCACAGTTCCATGGTGTCTATATGGTTAATTTCCCAAGGTTTTTTACCTGCAATATTAAGTTGATGCGGAATTTCTAATCCATTGATCAATAAACGCCGACATAAATACGGGAAATCGAACTCTTTTCCATTATGGCCGCAAAGCATTAATTGTGGCGGTTGACTTTTTAGTAGGGTGCAAAATTCTTTTAAAAGAATAATCTCATCATCATTATAATAAGATTTGACCCTAAAATTTCTATCGTTTTTAAAAATCCCGACAGAAATGCAAATGATTTTACCAAACTCGGCCCAAATTCCCGCCCTGCCATAAAACTCTTCTGGCGTTTCTTGATTTTTTCTTTGATAGGTAGTTTTTAAATCCCAAAGTTTTTGAAAATGTGGAGGCAAATTGTTAAAATCTGCTTCTTGCGGCACAGTTTCTATATCTAATACCAAAACGTTCTGAAGGTCTAATTGAGGCAGCATATTAGTTTTATTACATTTTTAAACTAATATAATTTTATTCTTTTAAATTAAGATAATTTGATGTTAAAAATCTTGTTTAAAGGCAATTAATTAATTCTATTGGCTTCAATAACAATCTTCTGATTTTTATAATCGGTAGTGAAAAATAGATAAGTTTCGCCACCATCTTTAATCTTAAATTTCTTTTTGATTTCGTCCGGTTTTAAATCAAAATTACGCGTAACCACATTGGCTTTTTTAACTTTATTTTGTTTTACAAAATTGTTAAATAAAATTGTATTGACAATGTGAAAGCTTTTACCAGGAAATGAAGAAACAAGTTCGATGGAAGTATATAAATGACTGTGCTGATGAATTTTATAGACTTTAAATTCTGGAACCAGAGATTTGAAAAAACCTGCTTTTAGTATGGCAACGTCTGGCTCGTACAAATAATTTAAAATTGGTTTAGCCTTAATTTCTAAAGCTTTTTCTGTTTGATAACTAAATGGATAAACCTGTTGATGTTCTTTACTCAGCAAGGCACAAAAGAATTTAGACTCGGTAACAGGCTTATTTTCTACAACAAAAAGCAGTTCTTTACACTCGTTATTTACACTAATAATATGCACTTCTGTTACTTTTTTCAAATCGGCAATAGCAGAAGAAATATCTAACATGGGTGCTGCTTTAATTATCAATCTATCGCAATTGTTCAGATAAAGTGCTAGATTATCTAAAATATTAGGCTCGCAATCTTTCAATAAAAATACTTTAGAGGTATTTACTCGCCGAGAAGGATCAATAAAAATATGGGTAAACCTTTTGCTTTTTTCTAAATATTTTTGGCTTTCGCCGATGATAAACTGAATGTTATTTTTTTGAAAAACCTTTGCGTTGTGTGCTACAATCGCCGAAAGGCTTTCATTAATTTCGCAATGATAGACTTGTTCTAAATCCTCGGCGAAAGCCATCACATCTACACCAAAACCACCTGTTAAATCAATTAAGTCACCTTTTTTTAATAACGACTTTTTATAATATGCGGTAATTTCTGAGGAAGACTGTTCTAGATTTAGTTGAGGCGGAAAAATAATACCTTCGATTTTAAACCATGTAGGTAATTTCTTCTCGCTTTTGTTTTTACCTGAAATTTGTGTGGCAATTTCTTGAACAGTTACACCTTCAAATGGTGAACCTTTCAGAATCAGTTTTTGTAAATCGCTTTTTAGGTTTTGCGATATAAAAGCTTGTACTTTCGGATCTAATATTTTAGGATTGATGAAATTACTCATCTTTTAAAACAAATTGAGCTGTATTTCTACTTCGTTGTTCTAAATATATTTCGCCTGTTATGTGTTTTTTAATGGTTTCTTCATTTGCATGGCGAATGGTAATCAATTTTAAATCGGTGTTGAATTTAATTTTAAAGTCTATGGTCATTGCAGTTTTAAAAGCTTCAAATTTGGCTTCGCTAAAGTCAAAACTCGCAGAAAAACTCAATGCCGAAATTTGCATGGTATTTACTTTAATTAAGGCATCGGCGAAAGCCTTAAAAATATCACGTAAATGATTTTCGGTAATAAAGGATAAATCTCTGGTAGTTAGCGTAATTAAAACCTGATTTTTCTTCAAAATAATAATTGGAGTATCTATTTGGACATCAGCCTCTTTAATGATGGTTCCACTTTCTTTAGGGGCTAAAAAAGGCTTTACAAAAAGCGGAATATGCTTGTTTTGTAAAGGTTTTATGGTTTTTGGGTGGATTACCGTAGCGCCATAATAAGTCATTTCTATTGCTTCCTGATAAGACAACACATCAAATTTCTTGCAGTCTGTAAATAATTTAGGGTCGGCATTTAAAATACCAGGTACATCTTTCCAAACAGTAACAGCTTCGGCATTTAGGCAAGAACCAAAAATGGCAGCCGTAAAATCTGAGCCTTCTCTACCTAAAGTAGTGGTAAAATTCTCTGAAGTGTTGCCAATAAAGCCTTGTGTAACTGCAATCTGATTTGCTAAAATGGAAGGAATATTTTTAACAATTAACTCGTTAGTCTTCTCCCAATCTATTTTGGCTTCGCGGTAAGTATTATTAGTTTGAATGTAAGAACGAGCATCTAACCAACTGTTTTTGAGGCCTATAAAATTAAGGTAATTGCTCACTATTCTGGTAGAAACTAGCTCGCCAATAGAGACAATTTGGTCATAAATAAAATCAAAACCATCTACAGGTTCGTCTTCTAAAATCCAATCTATTTCTACAAAAGTATTGGCTATTTCGTTAAAAACAGGATGCTTTTCATCTATAAATAAATGATGTAATATTTGAAAATGATATTCTTTTACCTCGTCAAAAATGGTATAAGTATCTTCTTGTTGATTAAAGTAACTCTCCGCTAATTTTTCTAAAGCATTGGTAGTTTTACCCATGGCAGAAATAACAATTAACAAGTTATTTTGCGTTTGGAGCTTCACAATTTCTGCTAAATTTTTTATTCCTTCTGCATCTTTAACAGAAGCACCACCAAATTTAAATACCTGCATTAATTGATATAGTTTTTAAGTTTGCCGTTTGGGTTAATAATGTCTTTAATTCTGCTGTAAGGGATAAACAATTCTGTAGTTCCCTCGGCGTAAGATTTAATCTCGTAAATGTTATAAAGAAAAAGTAGGCCCTCGTTTTTTATTAAAAAATTATCACAAAGTTCGAATTTATTATTCTCGGAAAAATAGGGTTCTATACTTTCTGTTGCTGATAATCCTTCATCATTTCTAAATATCTCTTCAGCAACTTTTAAAAGCTGAGTATTATAATTAGCTATCAATATATCTTCTAGTTTTAAAGCTCTTTTTGCTTTTAAATCATAATTATAAAAGTAAGTTTCTTCTGAGCCGTGTGCGCCAGCCGTGTAGGTATAACTGTCATAAGTAAGTGTTATAAGGCCAAGTTTTTGACTTGTAACTTTAACGTTTTGCTCCCAGCTGTAACCAGGAATCATATTTGGCACTTCTTTTAATAACATAGAGTAATCTGCCAAAAAACCTTTAGCTGCATTTTGTATTCCGTTTGGTTTAGGGTTTTCTGATGAAGGATTGTAACTTATTAAGGTATCAATAAACGTATTGATAGCTTCGTTTTTACTTTCAAAAACAGGGTAATTGGCTTTTACATAAACATTGCAGAGGCTGTCTGGAACAGTTTCACACATACTATGTTTTAAATTAAAGTCTTTATAACTGTACTTTAGCGTATCTGTATTGTTGACTTCTTCCTCTCTAGTTTGTTTGTTACTTGTACATGCAAATAAACATAAGCAGGTTAAGAGTAATAGTGAATTTCTCATCAGTGCTTAATATTCTTGAATTTGTTCTTTAGATAAAGATGCGTTTAACCATCCATTTTCTAAACCAGCATTGTATTTATTGTAGAAATTAATTGCAGGTTCGTTCCAATCTAAAACTTGCCAAACCATTCCACTAAAATTTTGCTCCTTAGCATGTTTCACGGTTTTTTCAAACAAAATTTTACCAATTCCTTGTCCACGCAATTTCTCGGTAACAATAAAATCTTCTAAATATAAACGGCAACCTTTCCAAGTAGAGTAACGCACATAAAAAAGAGCAAAACCTTCTACGTGTCCATCAACTTCGGCTACAAAAGCTTTCCAAACGGGGTTTTTACCAAAACCAGCATCAATAAAATGAGCTAAAGTTACCGTCACTTCATCTGGTGCCTTTTCATATACCGCTAACTCGTGTATCAATTCCAGCATTCGTTTGCAATCGCTTTCTACAGCGTCTCTTATGTCTAAACCCATTCTTTTATTCTTCCTCTTGGTTTTTGAAATGCTTAATTACCCTTTGTCCAAAAATATCGCTTCCAATTCGCACCAAAGTACTTCCTTGTTCTATCGCTACTTTATAATCTGAAGACATGCCCATAGAAACCTCTTTAAAAAAATCTTGACTCTTAAAATAGCTCAATTTAATGCCGTCAAATAAAGTTTTTAGTTCGTAAAACTCTTCTTTTATTAGTTTTAAGTTTTCTGTATTGGTGGCAATGCCCATCAAACCTACAATTCTTACATTTTTTAGTTCTGTAAATTCTTGACTTTCTAGTAATTCTATAACTTCATCAAAACCTAAACCGTATTTAGTTTCTTCATCGGCAATGTAAATTTGCAATAAACAATCTATAATTCTCTCGTTCTTTAAAGCTTGCTTATTTATTTCTTTCAGTAATTTTAAACTATCTACCGAGTGTATTAAATGTATAAAAGGAGCAATGTATTTTACCTTATTGGTTTGTAAATGCCCTATTAAATGCCACTCTATATCCTTAGGTAGTTTTTCGTGTTTTTCTACCATTTCCTGCACTTGGTTTTCTCCAAAAATACGTTGACCAACATCATAAGCTTCTTGCAAATCTTCGATAGGTTTGGTTTTAGAAACGGCCACCAATTTGGTATTTGCGCTTTCTATTTCTTCTTTTAGTGCTTTTAAATTATTTGTAATGCTCATTAATGCGTAATTTTAACCGATTTATTTCCCAAAATTAAGAATGATTTACCTTAGAGCGAATTTTATTCTAATTATATGGATAAGACCCTAATCTAATGAAAAGAATATTAGTATATTTTTGTTTGAGTTTTATTTTTTTGGCTTGTAATAAACCCGATTTACCCAAGGGCATTATGGACGAAGAAAAGATGGTTAAAGTATTGATGGATGTACATATTACAGATGCTTACTTAAACCAAGTTTATCAAAGAGATACCCTTTTAATGCAAGCACATGCTAGGTATAATTACATTTATAAAAAGTATAATATAGATTCTGCTACCTTAACCAAAAACATCAAATATTACAGTTTAAGACCAAAAGTACTCTCTAATATGTATCAAACTATTCAAGACAGTTTACAGTTAAGAGAAGAAAGCAGGAGACCAAAACCATTGGTCGATACTTTGGTTAAAGCAGATACACTCAAGAATGATTTACCCCAACAATAGTTTACAAAAGTTAGGTTTTGATGATATTAAAAATTCGATAAAGAATTTTTGTATCAGTGAAATGGGACGAGGAATGGTTGATAAAATGCAGTTTATGCATCAATACGATCAAATTAACAAGTTTCTACGTCAGACATCCGAGTTTAAAAACATCTTACAAAACGACCAACCTTTACCCATTCAAAGTTTTTTTGATATTAAAAGATTAGCCGAAAAGGCTAGAATAGAAGGTACATTTTTAAGCGAAGATGAAGTTTTTCAGATCTATTCGTCGCTACTTACCGTTTTTGCTGTTATCAAATATTTCGAAGATAGAAGTGGTTTATACCCCAATTTAGAAGCTTTATTTGAGCATTTACCAATCGAAAAAAATATCATCAAACATATAGAAGCGGTAATTGATATTAAAGGAAAAATCAAACCAAATGCTTCTAAATTATTGCAAGAAATTAGTACTGCCATTGCCAAAGCAGAGCAAGAAGCAAGAAAAAAGATAGATCAAATTTATAAAAATGCCCAGCAAAATAACTGGGTTGCCGATGGCAGCTTAACGGTTAGGGAAGGCCGTATTTGTATTCCAATCTTAGCAGAAAATAAGCGAAAGATTAAAGGTTTTGTTCACGACGAGTCCGCATCCGGGCAAACCGTTTTTATAGAACCCGAAGAAGTTTTTAGCCTCAACAATAAAATAAGAGATTTAGAATTTGATAAACGCCGTGAGATTATCAGAATTTTGACCGAACTCACCAATCAGCTTAGGCCTTATGTCCCACTTTTATTGTCTTACCATGGTTTTTTAACTAAGCTAGATTTTGTAAGAGCCAAAGCACTTTTTTCTATTCAAATAGGTGCAGAAATGCCTGTTTTATTAAAAGAATCTAGGTTAAAATTGATCAATGCTAAACACCCTCTTCTATTACTAAACCATAAAGAAAGCGGCAAAATGGTAGTTCCGCTAAATGTTCATCTAGACGATAGCGTAAGAATTCTATTGGTTTCTGGTCCTAATGCAGGCGGTAAATCCGTAGCCATGAAGACCGTAGGCTTGCTACAAATTATGGTACAATCTGGTTTGTTAATTCCAGCATCGGCAGAGAGCGAAGTCGGGATTTTTAGACAGCTTTTTGCAGATATTGGCGATGATCAATCTATAGAAAGCGATTTAAGTACCTACTCGGCGCACCTTTCTAAAATGAAGCATTTTACCGAGCATGTAGACGGTAAAACCCTTATTTTGATTGATGAATTTGGTACTGGAACCGACCCACTTTTTGGTGGACCCATTGCCGAGGCGGTGTTAGAGCAAATCAATCAGAAAAAATCTTTTGGAATTATAACTACGCATTACTCTAACCTAAAACTGTTTGCCAATAGCGCAGCTGGATTAGAAAACGGCTCTATGATTTTTGATAACGTCAATTTGCAACCCATGTATATGTTAGAGATGGGAAAACCTGGGAGTTCTTATGCCTTTGAAATTGCACAAAAAATAGGTTTATCTAAGCATTTAATAGATTTAGCAAAAAGCAAAATTAGCGTACAGCAGCGTAAGGTAGATACCCTTTTGGTTGATTTAGAACGCGATAAAAAAGAAGTTTTAGACCGTAAAATAGATCTCGACAGGCAACAACGGAAGTATAAAGGTTTATTAGAAGAAAACGAAAAGTTAAAAGCTTATTACGACGAAAATAAACGAAATTTAATTCGCGAGGCCAAGTTAGAGGCACAACAAATCATCAAAGACGCCAATAAACTGGTAGAAAATACCATATCAGAAATTAAAGAAAGCAAGGCAGATAAAACGGTTACGCAGAATTTAAGAGCCAATTTACAAACCGAGTTAAAGAAGAACGAGATCAAACCCATTGTAAAAGCAAAAACTGCCGATGCAGTAGAAATTGTTGTTGGCGATTGGGTTAAAATGTTAGATAGCGATACCCTAGCGCAGGTTATCGAAGTCTCAAAAGATAATTTAATATTGGCTTTCGGCGAGCTTCGATCAGTAGTGAAGAAGAAGCGAGTAGAGAAAGTGAGCAATAAAAGTGTGCCCAAGGCCGTCAAAACTTTCGGTACATCGGGTTATGTAGAGTCAGCGGCTTCGTTTTCTCCCGAGATAGATTTACGCGGAAAAAGGGGCGAAGATGCCGTTGCAGAACTGGAACGCTACTTTGACCGAGCAGTGATGTTTGGCTTCAACAATTTTAAAGTTATACACGGCAAAGGTGACGGTATTTTGCGCAAGCTGATTAGAAACTACCTCAAAAACTACCCACAAGTAAGTAAAATGGAAGACGAACACGCCGATAGAGGTGGGGATGGAATTACTTACGTTTATTTGAAGTAGAGTAATCTGTTATTTTTAAAATTCATTATTTTGTTTAAGCTATTCGTCTTTTATTTTTATAAATAGGAGGAATTTATATAGGGTTTTGAGTAGATTTTAATTGATTTTACTAATTATTTGTGCGTTTTAACACGCTTTCCATTGTATCTTTTTTGCCATCTTCAATTTTATAAAGGGCAAAAAAGGATGCCATTCCAATCGTTAACGCCCTATAAAACTGCTCTGCAATTAGAACCAAAGTAAAATTAAATTCAAGCTGAACCGTATTTTTTGTATTTTGTTGAAATCAATATTTAATTAAACCAATTCTATAAGTTATTATGAAGTTATTTGGGTTTTAGCATTAAGCTTTGCGCATATAGCTTTTAACCATTTAAAAATAAACCATGAATAAAGTTGTAAAAGACGCTCAAGAAGCCACAAAAGATATACAAAACGGACAAACCATTATGCTTGGCGGTTTTGGCTTATGTGGTATTCCAGAGAATTGCATCACCGCATTAGTAAATAAAGGAGTTAAAGATCTGACTTGTATCTCTAACAATGCAGGCGTAGATGATTTTGGTATTGGTTTAATGCTGCAAGGTAAGCAGGTTAAAAAAATGATATCCTCTTATGTAGGCGAAAACGCGGAGTTTGAAAGACAATTATTAAGTGGCGTGTTAGAAGTAGAACTGATTCCGCAAGGAACTTTAGCCACACGCTGCATGGCTGCAGGTTATGGTATGCCAGCTATTTTTACACCTGCAGGCGTAGGAACAGAAGTTGCCGAAGGCAAAGAAGTAAGAAACTTTAACGGAAAAGATTATTTATTAGAAATGGCTTTTGAAGCCGATTTTGCCATTGTAAAAGCTTGGAAAGGCGACACTCAAGGTAACTTAATATACAAAGCAACTGCTCGTAATTTTAATCCAGTAATGGCTATGGGTGGTAAAATTACCATTGCCGAAGTAGAAGAATTAGTTCCCGCAGGTGAACTTAACCCAGATGAAATTCATACTCCCGGAATTTACGTTCATCGGATATTTGAAGGTGTGGATTATGAGAAGAGAATAGAGCAGAGGACTGTGAGAGAAGGTTAAATTTTTTTTGGGGTGTGATAATCATAGATTTTAATTTACATTTTATCCACTGTTCGTGTAGTTTACCATGCCATTAAGTTAGGATATTTCTCTCTGCTTCTCGTCATTTCGATTCGCCAGCTTGGCGGAGAGAAATTTCATGAACAGGTATTGAAGCAAAAACGAAGATAGAAATGGAAACATACAAGTGTGATGTCTCCCTAACTTGTGTAATTCTTCTTAGTGATGGGAAAGTGGGGAATAGTTAAAATAATTTTTGATTATTTAAATAAAAGTAATTACTTTGTAGATACAATTAAAAATATTTAATATGGAAATTCCTGTAATAAGCATTGGTAATTCTAAAGGAATTAGATTGTCTAAATCCATTTTAGAGCAATATAATATTAGCGACAGTTTAGAGCTGATTTTAGAAAAAGGCAGAATTATTCTAATGCCTAAATCTGCACCAAGAAAAGGTTGGGAAGAATCATTTCAATTAATGCATAAAAATGGAGATGACCAATTACTAGTTGATGATGTTTTTGAAGATGAGAATTTTGACGAATGGAAATAAATCAATATGAAATTTTACTTGTAAACCTTGATCCAACCATAGGTAGTGAAATGAAGAAAACTCGTCCTTGTGTGGTTATTTCACCTAATGAAATGAACAAATACCTTCAAACTGTGGTTATTTCACCAATTACAAGTAGCTCTAAAGCTTATCCTACAAGGGTACAATTAGAACAAAAAAAAACTAAAGGATGGATTGTACTAGATCAACTTAGAAGTTTAGATAAGATTAGAATTGTAAAAAAACTAGGTCTTTTAACTCAAAAAGAAATTAATCAAGTTAAAGCTATAATTATGGAAACCTATGTTGATTAAATTCTATAGATTTTAATAATGTATTTAGAGTTAGCAATATGTCCTCTATTCCTTAACCTTCAACTTCTTCTCTTTCTTTAAACGTTTTTGTTCTTGATCATATTTGATTAACTCATTAAAAAATAGGGGAATAAAAAGTATTGATATTAAAAAGAGGATAACAATTAATTTATTGTTAGGGAATATTGAAATTCCTTCTGGATAGGTGATGTAACTTCCTTTTTTACCCTCATCTAACAAGGTTTCTCTCAATTTTAAAAGAACATTTGTTTTTTCTAGAGATGTAGAGTTTACCGATTTTTCGAGTTCGTATTTACTAGCTTTTAAATTTTTATACCAAAACTCTAAATCTTCGTCGGGGGTTTGATAGATTATTGAGGTATAACCTGTTGTTAAGTTGTTTTTTTCGATAAAGTCTAAAGAAGTGTTTAATTCTTGTAAAGCCAATTCGATACTGTTAGCGTCGGCTGCTCTTTTTAGATGACCAGTTAATTGTTGTTTGATAATAATACTGCTGTAAATTTTGAATACTATTAAAGAAACAAAAAGTAGAAGGAGTAAATAGCCTATAGTTTTTTTCATGCGATTAATCTTTATGATTCAAAGATAATAATTATCCCAAATTATACAAATTTCGGATTAACAGTGCGGTATTGCGGCAAGGATTGGAAGGGCGGGAGCGAAGCGGACGGTTTGCTTTTTTTTAAAAGCAAACGGTTCCCCTGCAAAGCCTGACCCCGATTTTTATTCGGGGTGCCGCCCGTAATAATTTTGAATAAAGCAGGAATTAATGATTGAAAAATAGAAAGTAGTCAATAGTTTTAGGAATTAGTCAATAGTTTTTAGGAATTAGTCATTAGTTAGTAGGATTTAGACATTAGCAAACAATCAGTATTAAACTTTTAACCAATTACTTAAAACCTACTACCTAAAACCTACAACCTACAACCAATTACTTAAAACCTAAAACCTACCACCTAAAACCTACCACCTAAAACCTACCACCTATAACTTATAACCCAAAACCTATAACCTACCACTTAAAACCTAAAACCTACAACCCCAAACCCTACCTATCAAAACTGATTCTTTGTCCTAAGGTATTCTCGTTAAATACTCCGTTTTCATAAGCTAAATGTCCGCTTACAAAGGTATGGGTAATTTGAGAGTTGAAAGTTTGTCCCTCAAAAGGCGACCAGCCACATTTGTACAAAATATTATCTTTATTTACGGTGTAAGAGGCGTTTAAATCTACCAAAGTTAAATCGGCATAGTAACCTTCTCTAATGTATCCGCGGTCTTTGATTTGAAAACAGATGGCTAAACTATGAGAAGTTTTCTCGGCAATTTGCTCTAAGGTTATTTTCCCTAGGTGATACATTTGAAAAAGCGCATTAAAAGCGTGTTGAACCAATGGGCCACCTGCGGGTGCTTTACTGTATGTTTGTTGTTTTTCTGCTAAAGTATGCGGAGCGTGATCTGTTGCAATAACGTCTATATGATTATCTAGAACGGCTTTTAGGATTTGATCACGGTCTGCAGGCGTTTTAACAGCGGGGTTCCATTTTATAAAATTGCCTTTAGTTGCGTAGTCTTTATTGCTAAACCAAAGGTGATGGATGCAAGCTTCGGCAGTGATTTTTTTATCTTTTAACGGCGTTACATTATCGAACAGGAAAGTTTCTTTACCGGTAGAAATGTGTAAAATATGTAAACGTGTACCATGTTTTTTAGCCAAGTCGACCGCAAATGATGAAGAAAGGAAACAAGCCTCTTCGTTACGGATTTGCGGATGCATATCTATGGTTAAGTTTTCGCCATGTTCTAATTTAAACGCTGCAAGGGTTTGTTGTATGGTGGCTTCGTCCTCGCAATGTGTAGCCACAAGGGTAGGCGCATTGGCGAAAATACCTTCTAATGTTTTGGGGTTATCTACTAACATATTACCGGTAGAAGAGCCCATAAAAACTTTGATGCCGCAAACATTTTTTATGTCTGTTTTTAAAACCTCGTCTAGATTATTGTTAGAGGCACCCATAAAAAAGGAGTAGTTTGCTAATGATTTTTTTGCTCCGATGACATATTTATCGGATAGTAATTCTTGAGTGAGCGTATTGGGGACGGTATTGGGCATTTCCATAAAAGTGGTAATGCCGCCAGCAACTGCTGCTTTAGCTTCAGTATAAATTTCTGCTTTATGGGTTAAGCCTGGTTCGCGGAAATGCACTTGATCATCTATAAAACCTGGGAAAAGATATTTGCCTGTGGCATCTACTTCTATTGCACCAGTAATATTAATTTGAGGAGCAATTTTTTCTATTCTTTGGTTTTTAATGTAAACATCGGCTTGGGTTTGTTTTCCTTCGTTTACTATTGTTGCGTTTTTGATGAGGTATGAGTTCATGTGTGCTAATTTGAGAAAATTGTATCATACTTTTTTTATTGATGCCAATACTTTTTTTATGGCAATAATAAATGTTTTTTATAGGTAGGGTAAATTGAAATTTAAATGGTTTATATGCATAAAACAATTAAATTGCCACATTAAACTAAACCAATTATATTTATAATTGTCTTAGCTGGAATTAAACACACCATGACCAAATTTTATTTCAAACTTTTTTTGCTGCTAGGTTGCATTTTTGCGTTTAATGGTTACACTTTTGCGCAAGGTTCTTCTAATAAAGGAACAGATTTTTGGCTGGGTTATGGTAAGCATGTTAGTACTGGAAGTATGGTTTTGTACATCACATCTGATGTAAATACGACTAGTACAGTTACTATACCTGCTTTAGGTTTTACCCAAACAGTAACCATAACAGCCAATACAGTTCAGTTTGTAGACATTCCTACCACGGCTCATTTAAATAACGATGGTTTATCTGCAAATGGCATACATGTAACCTCTTTAAAGCCTGTAATTGTTTATGCGCATATTTACCAAAACTCTGTTTCTGGGGCTACATTAGTTTTACCAGTAAATACTTTAGGTAAAGATTATTATTCTATCAATTACAAACAGGAATCTAATTCTGCAAATTCGGTTTCGTGGTTTTTTGTTGTTGCAGTTGAGGATAATACCCAAGTGGAAATTACGCCTTCTGCATTAACACAGGGTAAATGGGCGGCCAATAGTGTAAATACAGTAAGTTTAAAAAAAGGAGAAATTTATAACGTATTGGGTACTTTTAATAATACAGGTAATAATTCTAATGGAGTTGATTTAACAGGTTCTAGGATTAAGTCTATCTCTAGTAACGGTACTTGTAAAAAGATTGCTGTTTTTTCTGGAAGTAGTAAAATTGCCATAAATTGTTTATCCTATAATTTTGTAGGAACAACTAGCCCAGGTTCAGCAGATAATTTGTTTCAGCAGGTTTACCCAACAGCAACCTGGGGGAAAAGCTTCATCACCGTACCGCACAGAGACAGAAATTTTGTGATTTATAGAGTGGTAAAGAGCGATCCTACTGCTGTGGTAACTTTAAATGGTGCGGTGATACCTGCAGCAAGTTTTGTGAATAATTTTTATTACGAGTTTGCCAGTCAAAAAGTAGATGAAATCACTAGTGATAAACCTATTCAGCTGGTGCAATATGCAGTTACTCAAGGTAAAACCATAGGCTGTACTAATGGCACTGGAGATGTGGGTGACCCTGAAATGATTTTTTTAAATCCGCTAGAGCAAACTTTGACACAGATAACCATGTACTCTACGCCACGGTTTAATATCACTAAGCATTTTATCAACGTGGTAATTAAAAACACAGGGGTAGCTAGTTTTAAATTAGATGGTGCTAATGTTGCCAATCAGTTTATTGCTGTGCCTAATAATACAATTTATTCTTATGCTCAATTTTCAGTGACGGCAGGAACACATAATCTATCATCAGACGTTGGTTTTAACGCCACTGCTTATGGTTTTGGAAGTGCCGATTCTTATGGTTATGCAGCAGGAGCAAATTTAACTGCTTTTGGTATAGAACCTATTAATTCTAGTTCTAGCTTAGCAGTAGAAACAGGATGCGTAAATACAACCTATAATTTATTTGTTAATCTACCTTACCAAGCAGTTGATTTGTTAATAGATAAGGGCGATGGTAATGGTTTAAAACCAGTATCTCCACTAACTTTAATTAGCCAAACTACAAAAGACGGCGTAACCACATACAAATACGATTTATTACCTAATTTAAATTTCACAAAAGATTCTACTTACACCTTTAAAGTTAGGGCCATTAAACCTACAGTAGATGATTGTGGTACTGGCGATGAATTTACATTCGATTTCATTATCAACCCTTTACCAGTTGCACAGTTTGATATCCCTTTAAACAATTGTGCAAAATCTCCAATACAATTTGCCTATAAAACTAATGCTAGCCAAACCATTACAAATTACTTATGGGATTTTAATGGAGAAGCGACATCAACCCTTGAAAAGCCATTGTTTACTTTTACAACTGGCGGTACTAAAAAAGTAAAGCTTTCTGTAAAATCTGCCGAGGGTTGTTGGTCCACCATTTTAGAAAAAGATGTTTTTGTTAATCAATTACCTGTACCTCTTTTTAACACTTCTACACCAGTATGCGAAAAAAACGAAATTATTTTTAATGATGAATCTACTTCCCAAAGTGGCGTAATTAACAAATGGCAATGGAATTTTGGAGATGGAGCTTCTGGCGTAAATAATACCTCTTTAATAAAAAACCCTACACATACTTTTAATGTTGCAGGAACATACGCTGTTAAATTGATTACTACTACCGAATTTGGTTGTGTAGATAGTGTAATTAAAAGTGTAATTGTAAAACCATTACCCATTGTAGATTTTAGTAACACTTCTGTTTGTTTTGCAGTAGGTTCTACTGCTTTTACCAATACCACTACTATTGCTGGTTCTGAAGCCCTTACTTATTTATGGAATTTTGACGATCTAAATTCTGCTGCAAATAATAGTTCTACAACAAAAAATCCCACACATGTTTATACAGCCGCTGGCACATATTCTGTGAAACTTACTGTGACATCTTTGTCGGGATGTGTTTTTAGTACAATTAAACAAGTAATTGTTTATCCTAAACCTGTAGCTAATTTTACTGCACCCGCACAAAGTTGTTTTAATGACGATGTTAATTTCACCAATACGAGTGTAAACACAGGGATAACAATTTCTGAATACTTGTGGGATTTTAATGGTGTGGCTACTTCTAACTTAGAAAACCCAGTTTATAAATTTAGTAATGCAGGTGTAAAGCAAATAAAATTATCAATTAAAACAGATAAAGGTTGCTGGTCTGATGTAATCACAAAATCTATTGAGGTGATGCAGTTACCTCTTGCAAACTTTAATACAGCAATTTTAAAATGCGAAGGTTCTGAATTTCAATTTACTGATGTTTCTACAACAGTAGGGCAAACCATCACAGAATGGACTTGGGATTTTGGCGATGCAACATCGACTAGTAATTCGTCAGCTTTGCAAAATCCTAAGCATCTTTTTGCTAAGGCGGGTATTTACGCGGTAAAACTTACTGTCAAAACTAATTTAGGATGTGTAGGTGTGAAAACTATTCAGGTTGTGGTAAATCCAATTCCATTAACTAATTTTGAAACGCCAGATATTTGTTTAGATGATGCATCGGCATTGTTTACTAATACAACAACTATTGCTGATAATACTACTTTAACCTATTTATGGAACTTTGGAGACCCTTCCTCTGGAGTAAATAATAGTTCTACGCTAAGAAATCCAAATCATAAATATTTACAAGCTAAAGTGTATGATGTTACCTTAACCGTAACCAGCATTAACAGTTGTGTTACTTCCATTACTAAAAAATTTACTGTAAACGGCAGTACACCAAAAGCTAATTTCTTAGTTCAAAATTCTGGTTTATTGTGTAGCGATAATGCAGTTAAGTTTGAAGATATTGCTACGGTAGATTTTGGTGAAATTACAAAGATTGAATGGACTTACGACACTAGTAATCCTACAATTATTGAAACAGACAATAGCCCTAATAGTAGAACTGCAGGCAGTAAGATTTATAGCCATGCTTATCCTGTTTTTTATACCCCAGCACTAAAAACGGTTACTGTAAAAATGAAGACATATTCGGGCATTACTTGTGCTGCTGAAATCACAAAAACGATAACCTTAAAAGCTATTCCAAGGGCAGAATTTACCATGCCAAATGGTTGTTTGCAAAATGGAGAGGCCACATTTACCAATTTATCTACTTTTAATAACTTAGAAACTGGTCTTGCTTATTCATGGGATTTTGGTGATACAGAGAACAATACTTCCGGCCAAAAAAATCCTACTCATTTATTTAAAAAAGCTCAAACTTATACCATTACACTCCTAGTAACAGCAGCAAATGGTTGCGAGACCATTGTAAAAAAATCTTTTGTTGTTAAAGGTGCAATTGTAAATACCAATTTCATAATTCAAAATAGTAATGGCTTATGCGTTAATAACAAAGTTGTATTTACAGATGATGCTAAATTAGCCTTTGGTGAGATTAGTAATTTAGAATGGTTTTTTGATTTTGATAATCAACCTAATAATAATGCCTATAAATTGATTGATACAAGTCCAGCTTTAAGAAACGCTAATGCTAGAACCTACGAGTTTTCTTATCCAATTTTTAATTCGCCACTCACAAAAGCAATAAATGTTAAATTAAAATCCATAACAGGTGATAATTGCGTAAGTGAAATTATAAAAACCATTACATTAAAGGCAGTTCCAAATGTGATTTTCACAACAATACCATCCATCTGTGCCGAAGTTGATAATTATCAAATTACACAAGGAAGAGAAACTACTGGTTTTATTGGGACAGGTGAATTTTCTGGGAAAGGGGTGAGTAAAGCTGGTTTGTTTACACCGATAGTTGCAGGAGTAGGAACACATATTATCACTTATACTTTTACAGGAGCAAATGGCTGTGTAGACAGTAAAACGTCAACAATAACTGTTTTTGAAACACCTACTGCCTTTGCCGGTGAAGATAAAACAATTTTAATAGGTGGAATAGTAGTTTTAGAGGCTAAAGCAACAGGAAAAAATGTAAGTTATAAATGGACACCTTCTACTGGATTAGATAGAGACGACATATTGCAACCAACAGCCAATCCACTAAAAGACATCATTTATACTTTAATTGTAAAAAGTGACGAAGGCTGCACTAAAATTGATGAAGTGTTTGTTAAAGTTTTACAATATCCAGAAATACCAAATACTTTTACTCCAAATGGTGACGGGGTAAACGATACATGGGATATTAAATATTTAGAAAGCTATCCTGATATTACTATTACTGTATTTGATAGAAATGGCAAGGAAGTATTTAAAACAATTAAATATAAAAGTGGCTGGGACGGTAAAAATAACAATGTTGATTTGCCCGTTGGGGTTTACTATTATATTGTGACGGCAAAAGCAGGAGAACTAAAATATACAGGCTCAGTTGTTATCATCAGATAAAACTGTTTGAAACATAACAAGGTTTTTAATAAAAAAACTTGTTATAATAGAAAGCAAATAAAGACATTTAAGAATTAATGAAATTAAAATTTACATTTTTCTTTATCATCTTACTTTTTAGCTTGGTTAGAACAAATGCTCAAAACATTTCTAACGAAGGGACGGAGTTTTGGCTATGTTTTCCATCTCATGTGCCAGCAAGTGGTCAATTAGCTTCCATTTCTGTTTTTATTACTTCTAAAAGTAATACCAGTGGTGTAGTAACATGTGGTTCATTTTCTCAAGCTTTTAATGTGACAGCAAATGCAGTTACCGAGGTTATTGTTGATAGAGGGGTGTCTTATATTTTTGATGGTACTGGAATCAGTTTTAATAAAGGGATTAAAGTATTAATAAATCAAGGTCAACCAAAAGCGGTTGTTTACGGACATATTTTTGCTGGGGCAAGATCTGCAGCTACTTTAGTTTTACCTAAACTAGCATTAGGCCAAAAGTATTATGCCATATCTTATCGCCAAACTGATGGTGGCTCAATTGGTTTCTCACAAATGCAAATTGTATGTGTAGAACCCAATACGGTTTTAAGAATTACACCAAGACTTAATGGGATAGCTCAGAATGCATTCTCTGTCACATTAAATAATATTGGAGATGTATACCAATATCAAAGCAATAGCGATATCACCGGAACTTATGTAGAGGTAGATGCCACTTCCTCTAGCTGTAAAAGATTTGCTGCATTTTCTGGAAGTTCTGCTTTAGCTATATTTTCTCCTGGGTGTAATCCTCCTGGCGGTAATTCCACGGGCTCCAATCCCTCTTTCGATCCCTTATTTCAACAATTATATCCCTTAGAAAGCTGGGGGAAAGTTTTTCCTCTAATTCCTTTTTTTGATAGAAACACAGGCACAATTTATAGGGTATTAGCTTCAGAAGACAATACACAAGTAACCGTTGCTGGCGGTGCTCCACAAACTATTAATAGAGGGCAGTTTATACAAACAAACCCCTTAAATATAGTTGGATTAATTACTGCAAATAAACCAGTTACAGTTGCCCAATACGCTTTAACACAATATTGTGCAGATAGTAGAAATTTTGGAAGAACCACAGTCTTTAGTGACCCTGATATGGTTATCATTAATCCTTTAGAATACAGCATTAAACAAGTCACCATGTATTCGGCCTTAAAAGAAGATATTGCAAACCAGTATCTAAACGTCATGATTCCCACAACAGGAGTAGCCACATTTACATTGAACGGCGTAAGCTTTAGCAATAGGTTTAGTGTAGTTACGGGGACTATTTATTCTTTTGCTCAAATAGATTTAAGACAAATTGGAGGCAACAGTTTTAGCTTAAAATCAGAGTTTGGTTTTAATGCTATGGCATTCGGTTTTGGTGCTTTCGAGTCTTATGCGTACTCCGCGGGTACAAATTTAGCTTCCTCCATTTTTATCAATGCCGTAAGGCAACAAACAAATGAAATTATTAGCAATGCCTGTAGAGATGAAAAATTTGATTTTAGATTAGTACTTCCTTACATATCTGATAAATTAATTTGGACTTTAGATGCTGGGGATAATCCTATAGTTCAAGATAAACCCACATTTCAGCAAATTACAGTAAACGGAAAAGTACTTTTTGAATATCGATTACCAGTAGACAAAGTTTATAATACGGTAGGAATAAAAAATATTCAAATTATTTCTACTATTCCACCAAGTGCTGGCGGCTGTCCGTCTGGAGATGAGACCTTAAATTTTGAATTTGATGTTTTTGATCCTCCACCAATAGCTACTTTTCTAGCACAAAAACAAGCCTGTATTGGCAATACGGTAAAATTCAGTTTAAATGCTATTAATGGAACTCGTCCAGTAATTCAATATCTATGGGATTTTGGCGATGGTACTTTTTCTAATGATAAGGAGCCTTCGCATGTATTTACTACCGGTGGAATTAAAACGGTCTCTTTATCTGTCAAAAATGATGTAGCTTGTATTTCAAATGTATATCAATTACCCATAGAGGTTTTACTGCAACCTGTTGCCGCTTTTGCATTAGATGCAGTTTCCTGTACTAATCAAGATATCAAGTTTACCAATCAATCTCAGTTAAACGGTAATAATGCTACTTTTTTATGGAATTTTGGTGATGGTACAACATCAACACTTCAAAACCCAACCCATCAATACGCTGCAAATGGAAATTATAACATCACTTTATCTGTAAAGTCGGATGCCAAATGCGAATCTATAACCACAAAAGCTAAAACTATATTTACATCGCCATCTGTTCAATTTCAAGATCCTAATGCTTGCGTTAGTGATAATATCGAGTTTATCATCACTCAAAAATCTAGCGATATCGTTTCATATCAATGGAATTTTGGAAATACAGAGGAGACAAATGATGTAAGTAATTTAGAAAAACCTACTTATACCTATACTAAAGCAGGAATTTATGATGTATCACTTATAGTTATCAATGCTAATGGCTGTCAAACTAGGGTAACAAGAAGTGTCACTATAAGCTCTGCAAATCCAAAGTCATCATTTGAAGTACTCAATAAGGATAATCTTTGCAGCAATCAACCCGTTTCATTTAAAGATTTATCGTCTGTTACTTTTGGTAAAATTGTGAAATTGGAGTGGATTTACGATTATAGTTTAGGCGGAACTAATACCATAACAACCGTTAATAACCCAGTAAAAAATGATACTTATACTTTTAAATACCCTAGTTTAAAAGATGATAAAGTTTACCAAGTACGGTTAAGAGCTTATTCTGGTAACGATTGTTTTTCTGATTTTGGCCCAATAGATATTACAGTTAAAGGTAGTCCGAACATAAATTTTGCTCCAATTGCTAGTGTTTGCGCATCTGTTAATAAATTTAGATTAATTAGCGCTACAGAGGTTAACGGGATTAGTGGTAGTGGGAAATACACAGGATTAGGCGTAACTTCTGATGGTTTCTTTGATCCAGCGATTAGCGGGGCAGGAACTTTCGAAATAACTTATACCTTTTTAGCCACCAATGGTTGTTCTGATGTTAAAAAGCAAAATGTAATTATTTTTCCTGAGCCTGTAGTAGATGCTGGTAATGATCAAGTCATTTTAGTAGGCGGTCAGGTTACTTTAGACGCAACAGCATCTGGCATTGGTTTAACTTATCAATGGTTACCTACCGATGGCTTAGACGATCCAAAAGCCTTAAATCCAATATCTACACCAAGTGCAACAACAAAATACACTGTAGTAGTTACCACTTCCGATGGTTGCCAACAAGCAGATCAAGTTACTGTTACCATAGCGCCATTTCCAAAAATTCCTGATACATTTACACCCAATGGAGATGGAGTAAACGATAATTGGAATATCAAATATTTAAACACCTACAAAACAGCAGATATAAGAATTTTTAATCGTTTTGGAAACGAAGTGTTTTCATCTACAGGCTACGATAATCCTTGGGATGGTAAAACAAGAGGGAAGGATGTACCAGTCGGGGTCTATTATTACGTAATAAATACCAAAAATACCTTAAAAGAGAAATTTACTGGCTCCATTACAGTTATAAGATAATGAAATTATTAGTCGCTTTTTTTGTAAATATATTTTTATTAAGCTCTGTTATAGCACAACAGAAGCCACAGTATACGCAGTATATATTAAATAATTACATTATCAATCCAGCAATTACTGGTATAGAAAACTATATAGATATCAAGGCAGCAACTCGTCAGCAATGGACAGGATTACGTAATGCGCCACAAACAACTTACATAACTGCACACATGCCTATTGGCAAAAACGATGATTGGGGTGGAGCAACATCTTACGGTATGATAGGTGAAAACCCATTGGGTAGAAGCTATAAAAGTGATTACGAAGCCTCTAGCCCACACCATGGTATTGGTATAACCGCAGTAATAGATAAAACTGGACCATTAAGTAATAATACAGTAAACCTAACTTATGCATACCATTTAGGTTTGGCGCCCCGTTTAAATTTAGCAGTAGGAGCAGGTTTGGGGATCACTCAGTTTGCTTTAAATACAGCCGAGCTAACTTTAGAAGATCCTAATGATGCTGCAATTGCTAATTCAGGAATAATATCACGTCTAAAACCCGATGTTAATTTGGGCATTTGGTTGTATACCGCCGAGTTCTTTTTTGGGACATCGGTACAGCAGGTTTTACCGCAAACCTTATCATTTTCAGACCAGTCTAGTTATAACACCGGAAAAACAGTTCCGCATTGGTTTATTACAACAGGTTACCGCTTTTGGCTGAGTGATGATGTGACCGTGATTCCATCAGTTATGGTGAAATATGTTAACCCTACACCTGTAGGAGTAGATTTTAACACAAAAATTTCTTTTAGAGATAAATTTTGGATTGGTGGTGCCTTTAGAAAGAACGATTCTTTTTCTGGTTTGCTAGGTTTTAATTTAGGCTCGGTATTTAACGTAGGTTACTCTTATGATGTCACTACTTCCGCTTTAAATACCGTTTCACGCGGATCACACGAGATTGTTTTAGGTATTCTACTCAACAATCGCTATCAGGTTACTTGTCCGCAAAAAATGTGGTAATTATATATTTAGATCATACTTAATTAGCACAATTCTCCTCAAAATTAATTCTTTTTTTCGACAGGGTCTCTTGAAGATTACCCTTTGTAATTAAAACGACAACTGACAATATTTTCAAGCGTTAACGATAGAAGCGGATACCGGCCAAGTGACTAAGGCCTGTGAGGTATGAGCGCATAGCGTGTTAAAACGCCCTAAAAATAGTTTACAAACTCCAATTAATTTCTTCTTTTCCTAAGCTCTTTAAAATCTCGTTAGTTTTACTAAAAGGTTTAGAACCAAAAAAACCGCCATAAGCAGAAAAAGGAGAAGGGTGATGCGATTTGATGATATGATGTTTAGCGGAATCTATCAATTCTTCTTTAGCCTGTGCAAATTTACCCCATAAAATAAAAATCAAATCTTCTCGCTTTTCGGATAACGTTGCGATTACTTTATCGGTAAAAATCTCCCAGCCTTGTTGTTGGTGCGAGCCTGCCAGCCCTGCATTTACTGTTAATGTAGCATTAATCAATAAAACACCTTGTTGCGCCCATTGGGTTAAATCGCCATCTATAGGCGTTTCAAAACCTACTATATCTTCAGTTAGTTCTTTAAAAATATTCTTTAACGATGGTGGATGTTTATTTCCTTTTTGTACCGAAAAAGATAAACCATGTGCCTGATTGGGTCTATGATAAGGATCTTGACCTAAAATAACCACTTTTACATTGTCAAATGGGGTAAGTTTAAAAGCGTTAAAAATATCGTCGCTTTTTGGGTAAATCACTTCGCCAGCTTTTTTCTGTTCCAATAAAAATTGTTTCAATTGTAGCATGTATTCTTGCTCAAATTCCTCTTTTAAAACATTTAACCACGATTTTTCTAATTTAACCGACATATTTATTGAATTTTATTGCTTAGAAGCTTAAATAAATAGATATTTGCAACCACAAAATTAACAGAATAATTAAGCTGATATGCCAAATTTTATAAGAATTATAGTTGCCGCAATAATGTTAGGTGCCGCCGTTACTTTAATAGTTTTCTCTTTATGGGGATGGGGTATAGTATTGATATTATTAGCAATTATTGTGGGTGTAACTTTTATTTTTAACGAGAGAATGTTACTTGCTCAATGGCATTTACGTAAAGAAAGCATGGAAAAGGCCGAAATTACCTTAATGGGAATTAAAGACTACCATAAAGAATTATACAAAGGACAGTGGGGTTATTATCAATTATTGATTGGATTAATTGAGTCTCGTAAATCGCCAATGAAATCTGAGAAGTACTTTAAAAAAGCATTAACTTACGGGTTAACTATGGACCACAACATTGCTTTGGCTAACTTAAGTTTAGCGGGAGTAGAGATGGGAAAAAGAAACAAGTTACAGGCGCAGCGTTTATTAAAAGTAGCAGAAAAAGCAGATAAAAACAAACTATTGGCCGATCAGATAAAGATGATGAAAGGGCAGATGAACATGCTAGACCGCACACAACAAGTACGTGGAGGTAAAGGAAGTTTCAGACAATATTAATTACATTCCGTTTAAACCATTCTTTAGGCTAAACAACTTTTGCTTAAAGAATGGTTTTAATATTTCTAAAGCAATTTTGCTCTTTTGCCCATTTTGGCAACAAAATATAATGTCTTTCTCTCTAGATATTTTATTCTTTTCTGTTAATAAGTTATGTAAAGGAATATTGATGCCGCCCAAGTTAAATTCTTCAAATTCGAACTCTTCTCGTACATCAACTAAGAAATAATCTTCTTTTTTTAAATTCAATTCTTGAAGGCTAATCTCGTTAATGAGCTTATCTACTAATTTTGGTTTTAAATCTTTAGCTACGCTAATTTTAAAAATATTAAACTGATAGTCTAACACATTAAATAGAAGCATTTCACCACTTAAAATTTCTCCCATTTGGCAAATTATTTTAATAGCTTCATTTGCCATTATAGCACCAATAATTGCCGGTAAGGTATTTATAACACCAATTTCGGCGCAATTTTGAATCTCATTATTTTTAGGAACCTCTGGATAAACATCTCTATAGTTTGGTCCGTTTTGATAGTTAAAAACAGAAACCCTGCCTTCAAATTGGTGAATTGCCCCAAAAATTAAAGTCTTATTTAAATTCAAGCAAGCATCATTTACCAAATATTTGGTCTCGAAGTTATCAGAGCCATCAATAACTAAATCATAATTTTTAAGGATATTTTTGCAGTTATTGGCTACTAATCTGAGTGGGAAACTCTCAACTTTTATACTTGGATTTAAAGCCTTAATCTTTGTGGAAGCAATTATGGCTTTGTTTAAGCCAATATCTGCTGGGGTAAATAATACTTGTCGGTGTAGATTGCTTACTTTAACCACGTCATGGTCTATAATTCCAATTTCTCCTACACCAGCAGCAGCTAAATACTGTAAAACAGGGCAGCCCAATCCGCCAGCACCTACCATTAAAATTTTAGCATTTTTTAAACTTAGCTGACCATTTACTCCAATTTCTGGTAGTATAATTTGTCGTTGATATTTAATTAATTCTTCTTTGGTTAGCATAGCTGTGCCAAATTAATGATATAAAATTTATTATACCTAACAGCTAAATAATTCTTGAAAATAAATTTGAAAAGGAATGCACAGAAAATGAGTTTCTGAAATTCGAAAACTGAGTGGAAAGAGGGTAAGTAGTTAAAAAGAATTGATATAATTGAAATCCTACTTACTTTTCACTTAAGTAATCATGTCCAGAATCGTCTTGAAAGCTTCTTTTGCTAATGATGTCTTCATCTTCGTAAATTTTGCTAAAATAAGATTGTTCGTTCTGAATTCTTTTTATGAGTGATTGAATAAAAGAAAGCTCAAACTCGTTTTTGTCTAACTTTATTAAATATTCTTTGTCGTTAATTTCTAATACAGATGCGTTCATGTTTTTAAAATTATGTATGTTAACTATGTTTGGTTTTTCCAATACAAATATCCTACCAATTCTAATAGAGAATGAGCTAAAGCTATAAAAATATGATAAACAAGGTGTTAAATGTGGGTTATGATATTGTTAAGAGATTAATGATTATTAGTTTTCGAGATTAAAAAAGATGTTGATAAATTTTTGTAATTTGTTTGCAATAATGAGGGGGTGTAATATATTTGTTTCAGATTTAATTACCTCTGATCAGAACATCTAATCTAGTGAAAACATATAGTGATGGCACTTGGAAAAGCATCATAACCGGTCTTGCGAAACGCGTTAAGAGTAGCAGAAAATATTAAATCACAAAAAAAATCATAAAAAATTTAAAGTTTTTATATTGTCTATTCTTTTTTAATTTTTATCATTAGTTGCAAAAAAAATGAATTAGTTAAAGAGCCATCATTCGAAGAAATGAAAGCTATTATGTCATCTTCCGCTGAGTTGAACCAAGCTTTTAAATTAGATTACGAAATAAATATTATTCGACAGGCTGCATTATATAAGAATTTGTATAATAAAAGAAATGGCTTAAAAACTGAGTCAACGTCAAATATTAATACAAATAGTTTTACAAGTGAAGTTGATTTTATAAATCTTCTTGATGAACATTACGATAATAAAGGAAAAGACATTTTAATTAAAATAAAATCTCAATTGGAATCAATAAAACAATTTGGTGAGAAAAATCCAGAGTTCAATAACTTTAGTGAACAACAAAGGAAGGAATTACTTAATTTGAATTTTATTGTTTAAAAAAAACTTAATTTTATCAAAGAAGATGTTGTTAACTAATAATTCAGAATTAGAAATTAACGTAAGTGAAAACTGTATGAGTAGCTTTAATATTGATTATAACGCTTGCCAAGGTTATCATGCAGCTGCAACGATTTCAGTTTGGTTAATGGTTGCATTTTCTGGTGGTACAGCTTTACCAGGAGCTATTGCTGCTCAATTTGGTATTGAACTTGCTTTAATGGTTTGTGAAGATACTGCTACAAGCCATTTCCTAGATTGTTTTAATGGTGCAATTATATTTTGAAAAAGCTAAAATTCATCAATGAAGTCTATTTTTCACTAATTGTGGTGCTTGCGTTTATTGGTGCCACTGGATTTAATATTATTCCTTATTTAATTGCTTTATGTATTGTTTTTTTTATTTTAAAATTTTATCAGAAAAATTATTCGTCAAGAAATTAGTATTGGCGTTTTGCTTAGTTTTGCTTACGATACATATTAGTAGTGGGCAGGAAACCTTATTTGAAAAACTCAAGTATGATAAAGAGTTATTAGCTTACAAACAATGTCAAACACTTGTTCAAGAGAAAATGATGAGTAAATATTTTATAATTCCTAGTAATTTTGCTGTTTTAGGATATAAAAATGGTAAGGCATTAACACCTGATTCGTTAAAAGTAGTTTTAAGGAAGGAAGGAATGGAACATGCAGAAGAACTGATAGATTTAATGGCAAAGCAGCAAAATCATTTAATCGCTTTTTTTGCAGCACATCCTGAAATAAAAAAACTAAAACCTGATGAACAAAGGGAATTGTTTACTAAATTAATTTCCTATTAAATTATAATAAAGTCTATTTACAATAGGGTAATTTTTAAGTACTTTGAACAAAGTATTAAAAGATTATAGGTTATACTGAGTAACAGATAATCAGATTGATTTAAGAAGTCTAATTGTTAAAATAATTAGACTTCTTTTTATTGTTAACTTAATTAAACCAAGCCATAACAACATCCCTTGTAGGGATAGCAATTTCTAGTTTTAATTTTTTACGCATTCCGCCTAAATCGTTAAATACTTTATTAGGGTTTGCAGCTTTTAATTCATCGGGAGTGTTAAATCCCATTTTTCTTAAAACAGGAACCCATACGGTAGCCACGCCTAAGGTTATAAAATCAGCATCGGTGTAAACCTTAGCTTTTTTCTCCGTTCGCATTTGTGGAAAAAATAATACTTCCTGAATGCTTTGCTTTTTAATCTACAAAAATATCAACTCCTTTATTGATTAACCCTTTTTTTAGAATATTATCTCCTGTCCAAATTTTAGCTCCAATTTGAAGGGCCAAGGCAACAAATGGAGTGTCAGCTTCATCAATATCTGCACAAAGACTTAAAGCTTTTTGTTTATATGCATCACTAATATAGTTTCTGCCAATAAAATTAATTCTCTCGAATATGATATTAAATGTTGACGTAAACTCGCCGTCTGATAATTTTGTAAATTTTAATATTTTTTCTTTAAGTCTAAAAATTTCGAGAAATAAAAAGTTTGGAGCATAGAATATTTTATCATCAGCAAATAAAAATTCTCTAGTTTTTACATTATTAGAAAGTAACATAGAAAAAATCTTATTACTGTCAATAACTATTTTATCCATTTAAACTATTGTGAAGACTTATAATATTGAGCCTCGTTTTCATTCCAAAAAGTTTTTATATCATCTTTTAAAGAATAAATATGTTTCTCTGTTAACTTAGACTTGTTTGTTAATTTTTCTAGGTTAATCTTTTCTATAATATTTTGAACGAATTCTTCACTAAAATCACTTTTATTGATTTTAATTATTACTTCATCTTTTAAATTAGAAATAGTGGTCGAAATCATAATTAAATTTACGTTATAATTTTAACTAAACCAAGCCATTACATCTTCTTTATTCGGTATAGTAATTTCTAATTTTAATTTTTTACGCATTCCGCCTAAATCGTTAAAAACTTTATTAGGGTTTGCAGCTTTTAATTCATCGGGAGTGTTAAATCCCATTTTTCTTAAAACTGGAACCCATTCGGCTGTAACGCCTAAGGTTATAAAATCAGCATCGGTGTAAACCTTAGCTTTTTTCTCTGCTCGCATTTGTGGGAAAAATAAAACCTCTTGTATGCTTTGCTGATTAGTCATCATCATCACAAATCGGTCTATACCAATGCCTAATCCAGATGTTGGTGGCATTCCGTATTCTAGCGCTCTAATAAAATCATCGTCCATGGCCATGGCTTCATCATCTCCACGGGCGGCTAATTTTAACTGCTCTTCAAAACGCTCCTTTTGGTCAATAGCATCATTTAACTCGGTGTAGGCATTGGCAATTTCTTTTCCATTTACAAAAAGCTCAAAACGCTCTACCAATCCTTCTTTACTACGGTGTTTTTTAGCAAGCGGAGTCATTTCTATAGGGTAATCTGTTATGTAAGTAGGCTGAATCAAATTTGATTCTACTTTAGCGCCAAATATCTCATCTACCAGTTTCCCTTTACCCATAGATTCATCCGTGGCAATGCCCATTTCTTTACAAACAGCTCTTAAACCTACTTCGTCCATGGCAGATACATCTACACCTGTATATTTCAAAATAGAATCATACATAGATAATTTCTCGTAAGGGCCGGCAAAATCAATTTCATGTTCGCCCACCATAACGGTAGTTTTTCCGTGTACAGCAAATGTTACCTTCTCTAAACATTCCTCCACCATAGCCATCATCCAGATATAATCTTTATAGGCTACATAAATCTCCATTGATGTAAACTCGGGGTTATGCGTACGGTCCATTCCTTCGTTTCTAAACATCTTACCAAACTCATAAACCCCGTCAAAACCTGCTACAATTAGTCTTTTTAAGTAAAGCTCGTTAGCAATACGTAAAAATAAAGGCATGTCTAACGTGTTATGGTAGGTATTAAAAGGCCTAGCTGCTGCACCACCATGTACGGCTTGCAAAATGGGAGTTTCCACTTCCATCCATCCTTGGTCGTCAAAATAATTACGCATGGTGCTAATTACCTTAGACCTAATCTTAAAAATTTCTTTAAGATGAGGGTTAACTGTTAAATCTACGTAACGCATACGGTAACGCAACTCAGGGTCGGTAAAACCATCGTAAGTATTACCATCATCGTCCCGTTTTACAATAGGCAATGGTTTTAAAGATTTAGAAAGCACCTTAAACTCGGTAGCGTGGATAGATATTTCGCCAGTTTGGGTAGTGAAAACATAACCTTTAACACCAATAAAATCACCAATATCTAACAGTTTCTTAAAAACGATATTGTACATGGTTTTATCCTCATCGGGGCAAATATCATCACGTCTAATATAAACCTGAATCCTGCCAGTACTATCCTGCAACTCGACAAAAGAAGCATTTCCCATAATTCTTCGGGTCATAATTCTACCGGCCAGGCTAATGGTTTTATAAGCAGTTTTTTCTTTTTCGTAATTGGCTAAAATATCTACAGCATTAGCATTTATATCAAAAGCTTCGGCAGGGTAAGGGTTAATACCTAGTTTTCTTAATTCGTTTAACGACTCACGTCTTTGAATTTCCTGTTCTGAAAGTGCACTCATTTAATTCTAAAAATTTGGGCAAAAATACGGTTTTAAATCTGCTTAATAAAGAAATAAAAAGGCTTTAATGTTTGTTTAATGGATGAAAATTATTTGGGAGGCTGGACGAGAGATAAAGCCTTTGCTTTGGGACTTTCCATTCATAGACCTTTAATGCATTAGGTTTAAAAAGGCTGGTACATCTGCCCCTTTTATTCATGCGGGCATTTTAATCGCTACTGCAATAACCTATAATGTTGAAAATGGTATTATTTTGAAAATATAAATTCTTCTCTTTGAACTGTTGCAGCTTTAAACACGCTATTGAACTCTTCAATAGAGTTAAATTTTAGCTGCTCTAAAATTTTATATTCGTAAAATACCTTAAAAGTATCGTGTTTAAACACCCAAGGCTGCACTGTAATTTCATTATTTTTCTTGTAAAAAGTTTGGTTCATGATTCCGTCAGGATTTTCAGATATCTCCATTTTTCTTCCTTCGGGCTGAATTTTGTCCATACATATTAATAGTGAAAAGGCGTCGCACCATTCCATAAAGCTATATAAGCGATCTGCATATTTTTTATTAATGTCTAAGTGCTTCAGAATATTTTTTCTATTTTTTTTTAGTTCATTTAAAAAAGCCGCTAGTTTCTTATCCTCACTAGGTTTGGCTCCATCAGATACAAAATTAATGTGTAGTGAAGTAAGCAAAGCATTTAATTGACTTTTTGAATTAGATATCTCCATCACATTAATTTGCTGCGTCAAATCAGCCTTTTTAGATTCATCATTTACCATAAAATGTCTAGGGGCTCCCGCATCAGTTAAATTGATGTTCTGATTAGTTTCTTCAACACCATCATCGTGTTCAGCAATTGCTATTAGTGTGGGTACCATGATTTCGTTTGGTAAGTCGATATCATATTGATAAGCTAACATTGCGGCTAATAAACCATGTGATCTTTGAGTTGTAATTTTCCAACCTTTAAAATGAGAAGTAACAATCATTTTTAAAATAATTTTAGATTGATATTTAGGAATATATTAGAATTCTCAAAAATGTTTCAATATACGTACCAAATAATCCTTAGTTTAACCAAAAAAGTAAATTTCTATGATTTTTGAAGTATTGAATGTTTGAAAACCAATAAAATTCAATAGATAATGATTGCAATTATATCGCAGTTTACTTATAAGATTGAGATCAAAACCAATTACCTCTAAACTGATTTATAGTCTAAAAGTATTTCATCAAATCTGATTTTAACTTATAAAAAAATTTTATAGATGTTGTTATTCAAGCTTCTAACTTTTTTTTGAGTATCAATTCAATTTTGTGCCCCCAATATTCCAAACTACTCCAAAGGTAAAAACGGAGTTCCCAGCTGTTAAAAAATCACGATTTTTTAAACCGAAATTGCTACCACTTGCATATTGTAGCTGTAAATTCTGATTCAGTTTTAAACGGGTAAAAAATACGGGTTCTATAAAAATATTATCTTCTAAAGGCTGATTGATATTATTCCTGTCAAAATCTATCATATTAACACGACTAATTCTGATGACTGTTCCATAATTAAGCGGATAACTTTTGCCAAATAATGTAAGCGACTTTTTTTCTTTAGTGCTGTAATTGGCTTGCACAAAAAACTTATTAAATTTCACTTCTTGGATATCGCTGGTAAAGCTACCATCGTTTGCAAATGTTCTGAATGTTCTATCCGTAGTACCTTTTCCTAAGCCAGTATAAAACTCTAGTATTCTATTATTTTCTGCGCCAAAAGTAGTAAAATAGCCAACTCCGCCTTCTACTAAATCTTGTCTAAAATCTTTTTTCCTTTTATCCTGATTAATAAAAGATCCATTAAATAATACACCAATATGGTCAGAAACGGCAAAAGCAGTATTTAAATCTACATTACCTTTTAAAGAAATATGTCCGGATGCATGTACTTCTCCTTTTTTACTTAACATGGGGCTGTTAGGTACATTGGGCATATAAACAGAAGAACAAGATGTAACAAGTAATGCACAAACTATATATGAAAATTGTATTTTAGATTTCATTAGCCTTTAAACGTTTGTTTAATTAGTTATTGTTTATGATGATGCCAATTCTCTTTTTTATGATTAAGTTATATTTAAATTTTGAATAATGATGAATATTCAATTAGAAAAACTTAATCTTTTAAAGAAGATTGTAAATTCCAACGACCAGTCTTTAAATTTAGAACTTAAAGCATTTGTTGAAAACAGATCAATAGATTGGTTTAATCAAATGAGCGATTTTCAAAAAAATGAAATTGAAGAGGGAATAATAAATGCTGATTCAAAAGATACAATTCCTCATGAAAAAGCTGTTCAATTATTTGAAAAATGGGGTTGTAAATAGTTTGGACCAAAAAAGCCATTTCTACTTTTAGTAAATGAATTGAATACTTAGAAATTCATTTTGGTGATAAAGAAATCATAAACTTCATTAAAATAGTTTCAAATTCTCTAAATAAAATAAAGCTAAGTCCGTATATTTTTAGGAAATCTGATATTATGAGACATACCTACATCGGTTTAATAATTAAACAAGTTTCTATAGTCTATCGTTTAAAACCTAATTCTAAAAAGATTGAATTAATTACATTTATAGATAACAGGCAAAATCCAGCTAAAAAACTTACTTAACCCATTAACTCTTTCAACAACTTATCAAAATCTGATTTAAGTTGAGTGTAATTTTCTTCTAAAGTTTGAATTCTTGATTCTAATTCGTTAACCGATTTTCTTGCAGGTTCTGCAATAGGTTCGTCATCTTCAATTTGAGGTTCGCCACCTAACAAATGCATGTACCTAACTTCTTTTTGTCCCGCTCTTTTTGGTAGTTGAACTAAAAAAGGAGGTTCGAAATTTACCAATTGCTCAATAACTTCGTTAACTTGTTCTAAGGTCTCAAACTCGTATAATCTACCAGAATTGGTATTAATCTCGCCTGGTGTTTGCGCTCCGCGTAATAGTAACAAACAAATAATAGCAAGCTGTGCAGGTACTACAGGGAAAACAATGGCAAAATTGTGTTTGTATTTGGTTGCTCTGCTGCTTCCGCCTGTTGCGGTAGAGATTAAACTTTTTTTCTTTAGGCTATCTAACGTTAAAATAATGGTTTCCTCATCATACTCTACAACTGGTTTTCTTGAGCTTTTCTGATTACAGGCAGCCGTTAAACTGTTTAAAGTCATGGGATAATAATCTGGAGTGGTACGACTTTTTTCCATTAAAGCACCTAAAACACGTATTTCTTCAGAAGATAATAGAGGGAGATTTGTATTTGACATTATTGATAATTTTAATATTTTTCAAGTTTAAACAAACTTTTAGAAATTGGAATAAACATAGCACCAGAAATAGCAAATAATATAAAAGCCAATTTTAAATTAAAAATATGGGAGAGGTATCCAATTAAAGGCGGGCCTAAAAGCATCCCTAAAATAGAATAGGTTGATATAATAGAAATCCCCATTCCTGCAGAATATTTTGTTGATTTACCAGCCATACTTAATGTCATAGGGAAAATGGATGCTGTACCCATTCCTACTAGTGCAAAGCCAATAATACCAAACCAGAAATAAGGTAAAGAAATGGATATGGTAATACCAGTAATAATTAATAGGGTACTTAAGATATAATTTTTAGCGATTCCGATTTTTGAAACTATAAAATCAGAAGCAAATCTGAAAATGGCCATAAAAACCAGAAAAGTAAAATAACCATAAGTAAATACAGGTGTTTTTAAGATTTCCTTAAAATATATTCCACTCCAGTCAAACATTCCACCTTCGCAAATGGCTGCGAAAAAAGTGAGTAGTCCAAGTCGCATGATAAATGGGTCGGGTTTACCAAAAATCAATTTATTTCCTTTATCACCTTTATCACCTTTTAATAATTTTGGATAAGAAAAAAAGGCAATAAGAATAGAAATGAAACTAACAGACAAAAAATGAAATTCTATACCAACATCAAATATTAAAAATAGAGATGTAAATCCTGCGCCAAAAATCCCACCCAAACTCCAAATTCCATGAAAACCACCAATTATTGGCTTGTCAAATAACTTTTGGAGGTTAACAGATTGAGTGTTTATGGCTATGTTTGAAATCCGCATGGCAAATGCAAACAAAAATAAAGCGGTAGCGAGGGTGTAAATATTAGGTGCAATGCCAATACAAATAAGAGTAATAATTTGTATGAAAACCGACAAAAGTATCAGCTTTCTAGTATTAAATTTTGAAACCAAAAATCCAGAAAAAGGAAGCCCCATTAAAGAACCAATTGGCAAAATAAAAAGCAGCGTACCTAATTCGGCATCATTTAAAAAAAGAGTGCTTTTAATGGTAGGAATTCTTGATGCCCAAGAAGCAAATAGTAGACCTGATAAAAAGAAAAATGATTTTAAAAAAAGTTTTTTACGCTCTAGTTCATCATATATCCGCATAGGAACAATATCTACTAAATGTTTTAAAATTTTAATGTAATTATTAATCTTCTTCTACACTGCTTAAGTACATTTCTTCTATCGCTTCGGCATATTTTTTCTCAATTACTTTACGTTTAGGTTTCATGGTAGGCGTTACGTCTCCTTCTTCTATGGTAAAAGCATTTCTTTTAATGATGAAATTTTTAATACGCTCAAATTTTGCCAATTCGTTAGAAAGTTTTTTAATATCATCATTAATCCATTTGATGATATTTTCATCATCAATAAAAATATCTGGCATGTCAAAAAATGAATCTTTCAGAGAAAAAGTTTCTTGCATGGTTTCTCTATTGGGTGTTACAATAGCCGTCACATACTCTTTTTTATCGCCAATTAAGAACACACCTTCAATTTTAGGACTTTTTAAGTAGGTGTTTTCTACCGGAGAAGGGTATATGTTCTTGCCATAGGCATTTACCAGCATATTTTTAATCCTATCGGTAATTTGCAAATTACCTTTATAAAACCTGCCTACATCGCCAGTATGGAACCAGCCATCTTCGTCAATTACTTCTGCAGTCTCGTCAGGTTTATTCCAATAACCTTTCATTACGCAATGTCCTCTCACACAAATCTCCCCTTCCTCGCAAGTGAAATCCTCTTTAAAAGTATGGTGTGTTTGTATATTGATAAACTTTTTACTTTCTACATCTTGTATACCTACTTCTACACCAGGAAGTACGCGACCAACTGTGCCATAAACTTGACGATGATATTCTGTAACAGACATTACTGGAGAGGTTTCTGTTAAGCCAAAACCTTCTAAAATCTTAATACCTAAATTCCCAAAAAATTCGCCTACGTTTTTAGGTAAAGCTGCACCACCAGAAATCATAAATTTAAGTCGGCCACCAGTTTTTTCTTTGATTTTACTGAAGACTAATTTTTCGGCGATTCCGTGTTTTCCATCTAGAAAAATATTTGGCGTTTCGCCACTTTCTTTAACTTCGCGATGCTTTTGACCAACGGCTAAAGCCCATAAAAATATTTTAGCTTTTACGCCTCCTGCAGCTGTTCCACTTTTGATGGCTTTATCATGTATTTTTTCTAATAAACGAGGGACACAAGACATTACCGTAGGCTTCACTTCGCCCATGTTTTTTGCTAATAATTCTAAGCTTTGTGCAAAAGCTATTTTACAACCTTTGGCACAGCAAACATGGTAAGTTGCAGTACGTTCAAAAACATGCGACAGAGGAAGGAAAGACAAAAATGTTTCGTTATGGTCTATCACAGGAATTTGTTCCAAGCAAACCTTTACATTTTCTACAAAGTTAGAATGGGTAAGCATCACGCCTTTTGGTGTTCCCGTGGTGCCAGAAGTGTAAATTAAAGAGGAAATATCTGAAGGAACTATCGAAGCTCTTAAAATATCTATTTGCCCTAAATAAGTGCTCAGCATATTTTTACCTTCTTGTATAACATGGTCCATACTTAAAACCCCTGCATTTAGCGCTACTTTATCGGTAATTTTTTCAAAATCGTTAAAGACTGGAATAATCCTAATTAAATCTGGACAGTGGTTAGCAATTTTCACAACTTTCTTTAGTAAAAAAGGGCTACCTACTAGAATAGTTTTTGCGCCAGAGTCTAACAGAATATATTCTATTTCAGCCTCTGATAGGGTGGGGTAAATAGAAGTGTTGATACACCCAATTTGTTGTAAAGCTTGGTCATAATAAACGTACTCTGGGCAGTTTTCTATAATAAAAGCTAAACGATCGCCTTTTTTAATTCCTGTCTCTAAAAAATAGGCAGAAATGGCATCGGCATTAGCTAAAGTAGTCTCAAAGCTAATTTCTTCCCAGTTGTCACCTGTTTTTCTGATTAAGAAGGTATCTGTAGCTGGGTGAATATTTTTGACCACATTTCTTAATAATTGTGGTACAGTAGTGTGCTTGTTAAATAAATCCATTGTTTAATGTTATGGGTTTACAAATTGGTTTTAGAAAAACAATATTAGGCTATTTGCTCAAATATACAAAGTTAATTGCCCTTAAATTGTTTAACTATTCAATTGTTTATTTAGAATTTATTGTGTTCTTTTGTATACATAAAATGATAATAACTATGGAAACTAAAGACTACACAATTAAAAAGTATAAAAGTGCAATGATTTTAAGTATTGTTAGTTTTATGGGGGTGATGTTAATAAATGCCATTCCTCGTAATTATGCTGTTTACTTTGCTTTTTTCGCCGCACCAGTTATGCTTTATTTTATGTTTAGGCACTATCAGGTGATTAAACAAGAGAAAACCCAAAAAGATTTTATGGTTTTTATACTTGCCGCCGTAATTATTCAATTGGGCTTAACTTTTGCATTTTTTACTTAGGTTTAAAATTTATTTTCAAAACGTAATATTCAACAAACAAAAAGGCGATGTTTCTAATTTAGAAACATCGCCTTTTTGATATATTTAATTTTTAGAACTAAACAGAGAAACTTTCGCCACAACCGCAGGTACGTGATGCATTAGGGTTTATGAAATTAAAGCCTTTTCCGTTTAAGCCGTCAGAAAAATCGAGTTCTGTGCCTGCTAAATACAAGAAAGATTTCATGTCTAAAGCAATTTTTAAACCTTTATCTTCAAACTCTTGGTCGCCTTTATGTAATTCGTTATCAAAATCCATATTGTAGGATAACCCAGAGCAACCTCCGCCTTTTACAGACACACGAAGAAAGTATGACTCATTTAATCCCGAGTCTCTGATTAATTCTTCTATTTTGTCTTTTGCTTTATCTGTTACTGTTACCATGTTACTACATTTGAGAATAGAGATACAGGAATGGAGACCTTATGAATTCTCATATCACATATCTCAAACCTTACGATTAATGATGTGCTTTTTCTAATTCAATTGCTGGTAAACCATTCTTAACACGGTAATCGTTAATTGCAGATTTAATAGCGTCTTCCGCTAAAACAGAACAGTGAATTTTTACTGGGGGTAATGCTAACTCTTCAACAATATCCATGTTGCCAATAGTTAAAGCATCATCTATTGATTTTCCTTTTAACCATTCTGTAGCTAAAGAAGAAGAAGCAATAGCAGAACCACAGCCAAAGGTTTTAAACTTTGCGTCTGTAATTACGTTATTTTCATCAACTTCGATTTGTAAACGCATTACGTCACCACATTCTGGTGCACCTACTAAACCTGTACCTACGTTACTTTTACTTTTATCTAAAGTACCAACGTTTCTTGGGTTGCTATAATGATCAATTACTTTATCTGAATATGCCATATCTTTATAATTTTAATATTATGATTTACAATTTTTAATTTCTTTACTTGGAGCGATTAATCGTAAATCTAAAATCCTCCAATCGTAATCAATTTAGTGGGCAGCCCACTCAATAGAATCTAAATCTATTCCTTCTTTGAACATCTCCCAAAGTGGAGAAAGTTCTCTTAAATGATTTACTGCATGCGTTGTTTTTTCTATTGCAAAATCTACCTCTTCTTCAGTACTAAATCTACCTAATCCGAAACGGATAGAAGAATGTGCTAAATCATCAGACAATCCTAAGCTCTTTAAAACATAAGATGGTTCTAACGATGCAGATGTACATGCAGAACCAGATGATACTGCCATATCTTTCATCGCCATCATTAAACCTTCGCCTTCAACGTATTTGAAAGAAATATTTGCAGTATGGGGTAAACGATGAGTTATATTTCCATTTACATAAGATTCTTCCATTACAGTTAAGCTGCTTTCTAATTTATCTCTTAAAGCAGATAAACGAACGGCTTCTTCTTCCATCTCGTTATAGCAAAGCTCGCAAGCTTTACCTAAACCAACAATACCTGGAACGTTTAGGGTTCCAGAACGCATTCCACGTTCGTGGCCACCGCCATCCATTTGTGAAGTCACTTTAACTCTTGGATTCTTTCTTCTTACATAAAGTGCTCCAACACCTTTGGGTCCGTACATTTTGTGAGCAGACATGGCTAATAAATCAATACCATCAGCAATTACATCTACAGGTATTTTTCCTACTGATTGTACAGCATCTGTGAAATATAATGCGCCATATTTATGAGCAATATCAGATATTGCTTTAACTGGCTGTATAACGCCAATTTCGTTGTTTGCATACATGATAGCCACCAAAATAGTTTGGTCTGTCATAGCTGCCTCTAATTTATTTAAATCTACTAATCCGTCAGATTCTACATCTAGGTAAGTGATATGAGCACCTAATTTTTCTAAATGTTTACAAGCGTCTAGTACTGCTTTGTGCTCTGTAGTTAAGGTAATGATGTGGTTTCCCTTATCTTTATACATCTCATAAACACCTTTAATAGCTAAATTGTCGGATTCTGTAGCTCCCGAGGTGAAAATAATTTCTTTTTCTGTAGCTCCAATTAATTTAGCCACTTGCTCTCTAGCGTAATCTACTCCTTCTTCTGCAACCCATCCAAAAGGATGATTTCTACTTGCTGCATTTCCAAATTTTTCTGTAAAATAAGGTAACATAGCCTCCAAAACACGTGGGTCCATGGGTGTAGTTGCATTATTATCTAGGTATATTGGGGTTTTTAACATTTTATTTAGAATTGTTTTAAACTATAAGTACAAATATACAAAAAAAGTTTTGCAGCACTGATAGATTTAACCTATCTATGTATAGGTTTATTGGTCATTAAAATGCAATTTTGAAAGCTATGAATAAGATTGAACACATTGGTATTGCAGTTAAAAACCTAGAAGAATCTATAAATTTATATGAAAATTTGTTAGGCATTTCATGCTACAAAAGAGAAGATATAATCAGCGAAAGCGTAACTACTGCTTTTTTCAAAACTGGGGAATCTAAGATAGAATTGTTGGGTGCAACATCTAATGATAGCGTAATAGCAAAGTACATAGAAAAAAAAGGAGAAGGAATACATCATATTGCTTTTGAAGTAAATGATATATTTGCAGAAATAGAGCGCTTAAAAAAGCTAGATTTTATTTTTGTAAATGATATTCCTAAAAAAGGGGCAGATCATAAATTAATTTGTTTTTTGCACCCTAAAACAACCAACGGAGTATTAATAGAGCTATGCCAAGAAATATTAACCCAGTAAATAATTTAGAATTACAGCGATTAAAAGCTGTAAATAAATATTTACTTTTTAACGTGAATAAAGAAATAGAAGGCATTGCGAAATTGACCTCTTTTTTAACCAATAAACCAATAGCATTAATTACTCTAATAGACAGCGACGAACAAATCATTTTAGCAAGCGAGGGAGTAGAGTTAAAGCGTATGCCAAGAGCAACCTCCTTTTGTAATCACGCTATTGAGCAAAATGAATTAATGGTTGTAGAGGATGCTTCTAAAGATGATCGGTTTAAAAATTTACCCGTTGTTACTGGCGAATTTAACATTAGATTTTATGCAAGCACTAATTTAGTGTCCGACGATGGCTATAACATTGGTACCTTGTGTGTTTATGATGTAAAACCTAATACGTTTAATAAACAAGAAAAGGAACATTTAGTGTTGTTGGCCAAGCAGGTTAATCATGTTTTAGAGCTTAATAAGCAATTAAGTTTAGCGGTTCAAAATAATGAAGCTTTAACCAAAATAGCTTGGACATGTGCGCATGAGTTAAATGCACCACTTTCTTCTATTTTAGGAATGGTAGATTTAATTAAAACAAATCATTTTAATTTTGATTTAAACCACTTAAAACAGTTAGAAGATGCTGCTATACAGTTAGATGAAGTTGTTTCTAAAGTTATCAAAACAACTAACAGGGTATAAATTTAAAATCTATGTTGCAAATAATTTATTTTTAATTACATTTGCACCTTTAAAATAAGGGAATAAAGATTAGAACACAATGAAAAAAGATTTGCATCCATCAAATTATAGATTAGTAGTTTTTAAAGATATGTCTAACGAATATTCTTTTATGACTAAATCTTGCATCAATACTAACGAAACTGTTAAATGGGAAGACGGAAACGAATATCCATTAGTTAAATTAGAAATTTCTCATACTTCGCATCCGTTTTATACTGGTAAAATGAAGTTAGTAGATACCGCAGGACGTATTGACAAGTTCAAAACTCGTTACGCAAAAAAATAATTTTATATTATTGAGATAATATTTGAAGTCTCGGCTTGATAGTCGAGACTTTTTTTGTTTTTTTGCAGTATGACAATCATTTTTTTTGATGATCAATCAAGGGAATCATTATTACCCTTAACATTTACTCGTCCTGTTGCCGATTTAAGAATTGGTGTCCTGAAAATTTCTGAAAAATGGCTACATCATTTTAAATATGATTTTGGCTATTTAACGGCAGATTATTTACAAGCAAAATTCCCAAAAGCTGTTTCAAATCAACTGCTTTACATTAACGGCTCAGTTTGTCCAAATCACTTACTAATTGACGCTATCCTTCAATTGAAGGATAATCATGTTTTGATGAGCGATAATCATTTTATAGCTGCTCAATCGGCGAAAGCCATTACCCATTTTAGCCAATTAAGTGAGTTTACTCCAATAGATTTTGATCATGACTATTTGAAAGTCACTTTTCCGGAAGATATATTTAAGTTTAATGATAAAGCTTTAAGAGCAGATTTTGAATTAATCACTAAAGGAAGAACATCGGCAAAATTAAGTAGCACCAATACCATTATTGGCAATGATATTTTTGTAGAGGAAGGTGTAGAAGCAGAATGTTGCACTTTTAATACCCACAACGGACCAATATATTTAGGTAAAAATTCTCAAGTTTGGGAAGGAACTAATATTAGAGGAGCGCTAGCGCTTTGCGAAAACTCGCAAATTAAATTAGGCACAAAAATTTACGGAGCAACTACTATTGGCCCAAATTGCAGGGTAGGAGGAGAGATTAATAACGCTGTATTTTGGGGCAACTCGTCTAAAGGTCACGAAGGTTATTTAGGTAATGCCGTTATAGGAGAATGGTGTAATATTGGTGCCGATTCTAACAACTCTAATCTCAAAAATAATTACGCAGAAGTGAAACTTTGGGATTATAAAACCGAGCGATTTAGAAAAACTGGCTTACAGTTTTGCGGCTTAATTATGGCAGATCATGCTAAATGTGGTATTAACACCATGTTTAATACAGGAACAGTAGTTGGTGTAAGTGCTAATGTTTTTGGCGCAGGCTTTCCTCGTAATTTTATTCCAGATTTTGCCTGGGGAGGCGCTCACGGCTTCGAAGTTTATGGACTAAATAAAATGCTGGAAACAGTTAAAATAGTCTACGAGAGAAGAAATAAAGAGCTAGACGCTGTAGAAATAGATTTATTAACAGAAGTATTCAATCAAACCGAAACATACAGAAGATTTTAAGATTATGAGAAAGAAAATTGTTGCAGGAAACTGGAAAATGAATAAAAATTATACCGATGGTTTAGCCTTATTTTCTGAAGTAATTAACATGGTAAAAGACGAAATAATGGGAGAACAAGAAGTAATTGTTTGTGCTCCTTACATTCATTTACACAGTTTAACTACCATGGGTAAAGGTTATCAGCATGTAGCTGTGGGCGCACAAAATGCACATCAAGAAGAGGCTGGCGCTTATACTGGCGAGATTTCTACCGCTATGTTAAAATCTATTGATGTTAAATATGTTATTCTTGGTCACTCAGAAAGAAGAGAATATTTTGGCGAAAACAATACACTTTTAGCAAAAAAGACTGATGTAGCTTTAAAAAACGGTTTACTTCCTATTTTTTGTATTGGCGAAACTTTAACTCAGAGAGAGAGTGGCGAATATTTTAATGTGGTAAAATCCCAGTTAACAGAAGGAACTTTCCACTTATCTACAGCAGATTTTTCTAAATTGGTAATTGCATACGAGCCAGTTTGGGCCATTGGTACCGGCGTAACGGCTTCATCTGCTCAAGCACAAGAAATTCATGCTTTTATCCGTACAGAAATTGCTGCTAAGTATGGTGAAGAAGTAGCAGAAAATACGACTATACTTTATGGTGGTAGCTGCAACCCTAAGAACGCCGATGAACTTTTTTCTCAGCCAGATATTGATGGTGGATTAATTGGTGGAGCATCTTTAAAATCTAGAGATTTTGTAGATATTGCTAAGGTTTTCAATAATAAATAAATACACATCGTCCAAATTATTGCTGACTTGTAAAGTTATAATTTGGGCGTTCCGATAGCTATCAGAATAACTGGCTATTCATTATATATTTTTTGTCAGCCTGCCCGAAAAACAGGCAGGGATGACGTCCCGATAGCTATCGGGACTATCCCTAACGCACCTACAAAAATCATAAAACCAATAATAATTCCTTAAAGCATGAATTATAAAGAACTTGTTTTTACCATCATTTCAGATCAAGATTATCATCAAGACATCCTTATAAACCAATTGGGAGAAATAGGATTTGATACTTTTGAAGAAACAGATTTTGGTTTTAAAGCCTATATAAACGCTAACGATTTTGATGAGGATTTAGTAACTCAAAAATTGGAACCTTACCGTGGGTTATTTTCTTTTTCTTACGAGATTAATCTGATTCCCCAAAAAAACTGGAACGAGGTTTGGGAAAGTAATTTTGAGCCAATTTACATCAAAGACCAGGTTTATGTAAGGGCAAATTTTCATGCGCCTAAACCAGAGTTTAAATACGAAATTGTAATTGATCCAAAAATGGCTTTTGGTACAGGACATCATCAAACAACAGCTATGATTATGGAGTATCTTTTAGAGACAGATTTGAAAGATAAAACTATTTTAGATATGGGTTGTGGAACAGGTATTTTAGCCATTTTAGCTTCTAAATTAGGCTCTGGAGATTTAGTTGCAATAGATAATGATGAGGTTTGTTTTGAAAGTACCAAAGAGAATACAGCACAAAATGATACTTCAAATATCTCTGCAATGTGCGGATCTAAAGAAACCATTCCTCAACAAAAATTTGATGTGATTTTAGCCAATATCAATAGAAATATTTTGTTAGACCAAATGAGTAGTTATGCAGAAGTTTTAGCTGCAAATGGCACTATATTTTTTAGCGGGTTTTATGAAACGACTGATTTAGAAATAATAACCGAAGAAGCGAGGAAATATAACCTTAAATACATTAGCCATAAAAAAACAGACGAGTGGGTGGCGGCTAAATTTGTATTGTAATGACTAATTAAATTTTTTAATCTCGTTTTAAATCCCCTTGTCTAAATGTTCAGAGATTAACATTGTTTTATTAATGGTTTGTGAGGAAACAGACCACTATGAGGAATTTGTAAACAGCTTAGCCTAATAATTTTTAAAATTTATAAACAATTTCAAATTGTTGTCCGTCAAAATTGGCACTTACTTTTTCTAATATCTTATCTAATCCTTTCCCATTATTAGTATGAATGGCATACATCCCAGCATCAAAGATTAATAAAAATGCGCCTTGTAAAAGCAAGGAATTGCCATAGCCTTTTAATCTATCAGAAGATTTATTTTCGCCTCTTTCTTTTAAAAAGAAACCAGTTGCCATATAGCCAATATCTAAGCCAGCATTTAATAAAAGTATTTTTTCTATTTGATGTTGATCTTTAACAGATTTTGCAAGACTGAGTTGTTGGTTTAAATCGGCTTTAGCACCAAAATAACCTGCGGTAGCTAATCCCAAATTTACGATGTTCCAATACACATTCATCTGGTGAAAATATTTGCTTTTTCCTGATGTTTTAAAATAACTCACACTACCAATGGCCATATTGGCTAATGCCCAGCCTCCTAAAATTTTCATTCCAGTGAGGTTTATTTCATTTCTTTGGTTATTTATTTCCTGAATTTCTTGTTGAGCAAATACTGGAGTAACAAAACAAATTAAACCTATTAACATTAATTTTTTCATCAATCTAATCTAGACATTTAATTGTAATCCTCGGTTTGTGCTTTTCTAAGTTAAAATAATAGAATTAATTAATGGTGTTTGAGGACATAAATATTAAGGGGCAACTCGCTTCGTTTTCTTTACTATAAATTTTGCGTTAACGATTGTAGCGATATCCTTTTTGGCTTTTTTTGCCAAAAAGATTTAGCGCAAAGCGTGTTAAAACGCCCAAAAAGTTACCTTCTTTTAGACTTTTCCCAAGCTGCTGATTGTTTGCCTTTAAAATATCTTATTGCCCCAGCCATTGCAGCATAATTCATTAATGAGAAATAATAGGGAATAAAGAATACTTTGATTTTAATTTTTTTACTCTCTAATATATAGCCCAAGAACGATGCAAAGTGAAATGCACATTGTGCTAACAAAATTAGGGTAAAAAAAATGTTTTCGGGAGCATTAAAACACACAAAAATATTTAGTAAAAAAGCTAAAACCATAACCCAAGGTGTAATTGCCCATCTTAAAACGCGGTGACTAATGTATTGAAAAGTAAGGGTGAAATTGTGAAATGGGTTTGCTGCCTTTTTTAATCTTAATATAGATTGTATGCCACCCGCAGCAATTCTGATTTTTCTTTTCAGTTCTTCTTTGCTATTTGCCGATGCACTCTCTAAAGCATAAGCATTGGGTTCGTAAGCAATCACATAGCCTTTTTCTGCAATTCGCATGGCGATCATGTGGTCGTCTATAATGGTGTCTGTTTCTACGGGCTGGTATAAATCTGTTCTGATGCTAAAGAGCTCGCCTGCGGCACCAACATTAGAGTAAAGCTGGTAATCCATTTTCTTTAATACCGACTCGTATTTCCAGTAAAAACCCTCGCCAGCGGCACTTGCATCGGCACTGGAATCAACCATAATTCTTTTTTCTCCAGCAACGGCACCCACATTTTCTTTTTGGTAATGTTTGACGATTTCTAAAATAGCATCGGTATTTAAAAAAGTATTGGCATCTGTAAAGACAATAATTTCTGATTTTATTAATGGAATTGCTCTCTTAATAGCGGCCATTTTACCTGCTCTTACATCTTGGTGCAATAATTTTACAGCATTGTTTTTGGCAACTAGGGTAGGAGTTTGGTCTGTAGAACCATCGGTAATGAAAATAATTTCTAGCTTTTCTTTAGGGTAATTTAGCTTTAAGCAGTCTTTTATTTTTTCTTCAATGATATCTTCTTCATTAAATGCAGCTATTAAAAGTGTGACGGTAGGCAATACCGCCGAATCTTGAAAAATGAAAGGTTTACTAAAAAACTGTTTAATTCTCACCAAGATAAAAAGTAAAATTCCGTAGCCTAAATAAGTATAAAAAATAATGAAAATACTGATGTAAAAAAGTGTTTCTAACATTAATTATATCTTAAAACCTAAATTTGTGCTGTTTTTAGAATTGGTAAAATTCCATAATAATCCTTTCAATACGTATTTAACTTTGTTTAAGTTCCCATTTTTTGCAAGTGCGAGCATTAATTTAGGGCAAGCAATGAAGGTATAGTAAATTGAAAACAGAATGGTGTTGAATAACTCGGTGTTTTTTCTGATAAATAACATTCTATTGCGGGTCATGAAATATATTTTTATGGGACTATCTTTACCTACAGAGATAGATTCTTTATGGTAGATGTGTGTTTTACCTGTAAAATTGATGGTTTTGCCAATTCTTTTAAACTTTTCGCACCAATCTAATTCCTCGTAATATAAAAAATAGCTTTCGTCCATTAGTCCGGCTTTTAGTAAATCAGTTTTTCTACAAATTACTGCTGCGCCATGGCAAAATCCTGTTTGGTAGCTTAATCCGTTGTATTGGCCTGTGTTTTTTTCGCACAAACCCAGTTGTTTATTACGGGCCGTAAGATAATTTAAAGGCGTAAAACCAGCATATTGGATGATAGTTTGATCATCATGATAGAGGATTAAAGGCGATAACAAACCGATGTTATTATCACTTTTAAGTTCATTTACTAAAGTTTCTATACTTCCTTTAACTATCTCTGTATCGTTATTTAGTAATAGGATATAATCGCCTTTTGCTTGGCTAATTCCTAAATTATTTCCTCCAGCGAAACCAATATTGGTTTTACTCCGTATAAAAAGTAATTCTGGTATAATTTCTTTGAATTCGTTTTCAGAATTTATATCGCTGGCATTATCAACTATAATAATTTCCAGCTTTAAAGAGCAGTAATTTTTTAATGATAGTAAGAAGGCTTTTGTAGCCTCGGGCTGATTAAAATTTACAGAAACGACAGAAATAAAATCCATTTTAATTAATTGAATGGCAAAATATAATAAATAGTTTATACTTAAGAATAATAAATTTATGGAACAAATTACTACTTTTCAAAATAAGGAAGTTACTGTTGATCATCACCTCAAAGATTTTATTCTATTTTTAAATAATAGTCCAAAGACAATTATTAATAAAGATACTCTTGATGAAACTACTATAACTATCAGCCAACCTTTAACTTCGGTAGAATTAGTTGCAGAGTTAAGAAAAGTTGATGATGATAAATTATCTAGATTAGAAAAACTAGATAAAATTGAGGTGTTATTAAACAATAATTTCATCGATACCAAAATAGCCAAAGCTATCAACTTCAAAAAGTATTTTGATTTTGTATTACAAGGCGCTATAGGTATAGTTATGCTGACTTTGGGTTTTGCCATGATATTTTTACCAGCTCCTGCTTATTTTGAAATGTTCACTATTTTTTATTTTAATGCTAATGATGGTTTTACTTTAATGGATTTAATTTCTTTACTAATAGTGTTAAGTGGTATTTTTTTAATGGTAAAATCTTATTTTAGGCTCGTAGAAAATTCTTAGTTGTGAAAAAAAAGATTTTACTAGTTGATGATGAGCAAATGCAGCTCATGCTTTTACATAAATTATTAGAAAGTAGTGGTTTTATTGTAAACAAGGCAGAATCTGTTTTATTGGCTATGGATTACTTAGCTAAAGAACCTGTAGATCTAATTATTTCTGACATTGAAATGGACCAGTTAGATGGTTTCGAGTTTAGAGAAATATTACTAAACAACGATAAATTAAAGCATATCCCTTTTTTATTCCTTACTGCCCATAATGAACAAATGCTTATTCAAAGAGGTTTATCTTTAAAAGCTATAGATTATATTCCTAAAAATATCCCTAAAGAGCAGTTGGTTGCAAAAATCAATAACATATTTGCGACTGTAGATAATCAACAAGAAAGTTCTATTAGTGAGCTAAAACTTGTTGCCGATAAATTAAATTTAAGAAACGTACCTAAAAACAACTATCAATTAGAAAGTTTTAAAATTGATATTTTCCATAAATCTTTTCAAAATCATCCTGGTGGCGATTTTATTGATGTCATAAAAATTAACGATAGATATACTTTTATTGTCTTAGGAGATGTTATGGGTAAGAAGTGGGGAGCATGGTTTTTCTCTTTTACATTTTTAAGTTACATCAGATCGGCCATTAGAATTTGTGTTTTTGACGGAAACTTATCGGTTTCTAGTATTATGCAAAAGATAAATCAAGTTATTCATTTTGATGACTTCTTAGACGACATTTACTCTACCTTAAGTTTAATTTTGATAGACAATGAGGACAACACCATAACTTATTCTGGTGCTAGTGATTTACCAATATTACGGTTTAATCATTTAACAAAAACGATAGAAAAACATAAGTCTAAAGGCTTATTATTAGGTTTTTTTGAAGAAGGAAATTTTAATGAACAAATAATCCCTTTAGAAAAGGGCGATATTTTATACCTTTTAACTGATGGAGCAATAGATTTTGAGTCTAACGGAGTTAAAAAGACAGATATCAATTTTTTCATTAATCAATTAGAAAATTTAAATAAAGAAGATAAAGATTTTCCTGAAATTACAACACGTATTTTTAATAAAGAAAAATATCAAGTAGATGACTGTAGTTTAATACAAATCTTAAGAAGTTAAATCATGAATTATACACTAGAAAAATCGGCTGATGTAAATATAATTACGGTAGAGCTGGTAGAAGCAAGTTTAAACCAATCTGATGAGTTTAAAGCTTACATTTATTCTTTAATAGATGGTGGCGCCAGAAAAATAGTACTTAACCTAGAAAAAGTATTGTATATGGATAGTTCTTTTATTGGTGCACTGGTAGGTGGACTAAAGAATTTATTATCTAAAAATGGAGAAATGGCATTAGTTAATATTACTTCTGATGTGTTAGCACTATTTGAACTTACTAGATTAGATAAAGTTTTTCATGTTTATGATAGCATAGATGATGCTGTTAAAAGTTTTGATTAATGGTGAAAAAAGCAATTAAACTTCATATAGAATTACCTAAACATATTAGCAATTATAGAGAGTTTATAGATCAATGCCATGATTTTGTTGTTGCAAATTCTTTCTTAAGTACTGATTTCAAAAGATTAGCCAAATTTAAATTAGCAGTAATGGAACTGCTAACTAATGCCTCTAAACATGGTAATGATCATTGTACTTTAGACATTATTGTAACTAAAAACCTGGTTGAAATTAAAAAAATTGATACTGGTAAAAGATTCTCTTTTAAAGACGCACAAACATCTCAAGACTATACATTCCCTATAGATCCTTTTTCTAATCCAAAAAAGGTAAATGCCTTAGTAGGGCAAAATTACAATATCAATATTGGTATCATTTCAAATACAAAAATTGAGTTTTTAGAACCACCTGAAGTTGATTATCTTTCTATAGACCATATACCAGAAAATTTTGGGTTAATGGTAATTAGGCAGTGTGTAGATAAATTTTACTATACTTACGATAATGAAAAATCTTTAAACATTTTTGAAGTTTTGTTTCAAAATGATTAAAAATAGTATAAACTTCATGATATATTAATAATTGAATTTATACATTTGAGGGGATGATCAAATTGTATGGCAAGTAATCAATCAGAAATCCATGTGGCCTTAGCTAGTAACAATGGTTACGTAGTTTTAATGGCCGCTTTAATTAAGTCTATAGCATTTAATCATCATACCGACGAGAATATAGTCTTTTATCTCCTTAGCGATCAAATATCTAAGTCTAATAAAGATAAAATCAATTCATCTATGGCGCAATCACCAGAAATTATTCTAAACTGGATAGAAGCCGAAAACGTTTTTCCTAAGAATATTAAATTCCCAGCAGACCATTCTGCTTTTCCCAAAACAGCTTATCTAAGGTTGTTTGCGCCTGCTTTAGTTAATAAAGGGGTAAAGAAGTTAATTTATTTTGATGTTGACATGATTGTGAAAAGTGATATTTCGCAATTATGGGATATTGATTTAAAAGGACATACCATGGCAGCGGTTTTAGATGTGGGGAAAACAGTAGGATGCGTTTGGGGCGGTATTCCAAACTATAAAGAATTAGGCTTACCTGCCGATGCCAAGTATTTTAACTCTGGCTTAATGATTATTGATTGTGAGCAATGGGTCGATCAAAATATTCCAGAAAAGGTTTTTAAAGCCATGGAAGATAATATTGAACATGTAAATTATGCCGACCAATATGGTTTAAATGTTGTGTTTGCACAAGACTGGTTAGAAATAGATCCTTTGTGGAATTGGTTTGCAAATAATTACCACCCAAATCCAAAATGTATTCACTTTTTAGATATTAAACCTTTTTATAAATCTTATAATTCTGACCCTGAGTTTAGAAAAGAATTTTTTAAATATTTAGACATGACCCCATGGAAAGGTATGCCCCTAAAAAGCGACCTTTACAGAATTTTACATAAAGCAATTATCAAATTAAAAAAGAAACTGTTTTAAGAATTTTTGATCTTCACAAATCCTTTTTAGATAAATCACTTAATTTTTACCTTTTTACCAATAAAATTTAGAACTTAGGTTTTTATAAGCAATATAATTATCTAGAATCTGATTAAATGCATCATTTTAATGATATTACTCTACTAATTACCCATTATAATAGAAGCAAATCATTAGAAAATCTTCTAAAGACATTACAAAACCTTCACCTATCTTTTGCAGAAATAATTGTCTCTGATGATGCAAGTAACCCTCAGCATTTAAATTTCGTACAAAACCTTGCTGATAGATATCCTATAAAAGTTGTTAGAACTCCAATAAATAAAGGTTTAGGAAATAATATTAATAAAGGACAAGACGCTATTAAAACGCCATATACTTTGTACATACAAGAAGATTTTATTACAAAAACTAAATTTGCCCAAAAGCTAACATTAGCACATCAGTTTATGCAGCAAGATGCTAGTTTAGATATGGTACGTTTTTATGCCTATTTTAAGTTCCCTAATTTAAAACCTATAGCAGGTGGTTTTTCAGAAATCCTTTTTAATCCATACCATATTTTTCAAGGTTATCGTAAATTTTATGTTTATAGCGATCATCCACATTTAAGGCGTAGTAACTTTTTTGAGAAATTTGGTCGTTACGATGAAGGCATCAAGCCTGATAGAACAGAATATAATAAGATGATGACTGTTTTAACCAAAAAACCAAAGGTTTATTTTTATGATAATATTAATGAATTATTAAATCAAGAAAATACGGTAGAAGAGCCTAGCACTATTAAAAGAAATTTTTGGCGCAATAACAATAGTTTTTTAATTGTTTTTATGCGAGATATTTATCGGTATTTAAGGTTTAACTTGGAGCTTATTTATTACAACTTAAAAAGTTAAATATGTTTGTAGCTCCTTTTTCATTACCACACTGGATAAAAAAGCACCAATATAAAAATAGACTTTTTAGAGATTTAACTACGAGGGAGTTAGAGCGCATTCAGAATGGTTTGTCTAAATTTAAAGATCCTAATCCTGAGGTAACCATCGTTATACCTGCTTGGAACGAGCAAGATAATATATTTAGAACGTTATCCTCTCTATCATCAAGCGCAAGCGAAAGAAAAATAGAAATTGTGGTCATTAATAACAACTCTACCGATGAAACCCAAAAAGTACTAGAAACATTAGGTGTTGTTAATTATTTTGAAGAAAAACAAGGGATAACCTTTGCCCGCCAATTAGGCTTAGAAAAAGCAAAAGGTAAATATCATTTATGTGCAGATTCTGATACTTATTATCCATCTAGTTGGATAGACGAAATGGTTAAACATTTAGAAAAAAATAATGAAACTGTAGGTGTTTATGGTAGATATGCCTTTATTCCAGAGTTTGATGATGAAAGATTTTTCTTTTGGTTATATGAAAGATTTGCTGGTATAATTATTAGACTACGCAAGAATAAACGCGAGCATATTAATTTTTTAGGATTTAATATGGGTTTTAAAACTGCAGTTGGATTGCAAAATGGTGGTTTTAAAGTTAAAGAAGTGAGAAAGTTTGACAATGCCATAGGTAGCGATTATTTTGTGGATGAGTCTGAAGATGGTCGTATGGCGGTAAATTTGATGAAGACGGGGAAACTTTATTTAGCTACATCTAGCAAAGCCAGAGTTTTTACATCCTCCAGAAGGTTAATTGCAGAAGGTGGAATATTTAAAGCATTTAACTATAGATTGAAGCTACACTCTAAAAGAATTAGCGAATATTTAAACGGTAAAAAAATTGAAGAATAATCATATCCCAAGCAATATCATTACCAAGCTAATTAGCCTTTATGTAAGATTACGTTTTGGTAAAATGCACTACGACATAAGGTATTACTACCGCGATACCTATTATTGCCAATTTGTACAATGGAAATATATTTTTGTCGACTACTTTTTTAAGAAAAAATATAAGGTAGTTTCTTTTAGTGGCGAGTTTGCTCCCGAGCTAGAGTTTGCCATTCCGTTTGCTTATTGGCATCATTTAAACGGTACTTTGTTAAAAACAGAAGGGGCAAAGTTTACTAACGAGATGTATTTTTTCTCCCCCAATCATCAAGAAGTTTATGAGGTAAGAACAAATGAAGGTAATTATAATTACGAAGTCCCTAGAATTTTATACAGCCACAATTATGATATGAAAAAGTGGGCTATAGTTCCTTACAAAGCTCATTTTAAAAACGATGTTTATGTATTTGAAAAACCTATTTTAATTGTAGCAAACCGATATAATACCGAGTGGGATGGACCCCCAATCAGTTTTTTAAGTATTGAAATGTTAAAGTACATTTTTGATACTTTAGGCAATCAATACACTATTATTTACAACAGACCAAGGGCAAAAAACATCATTTCTGATACCAGCGAGGTTAACGATTTAAACGAATATGAGATAATTGGAGCAGAATATCCTAATGTAATTTTGATGGATGATTTATTTGCAGAGAATAAAATAAAGGCCAAAAGTTTTAATCATTTCCAAATGTGTGTTTACGCTAATGCAGATAAATTTATCTCTATACATGGTGGTACTGCAGCTTTAGCGAGTTGTTTTGAAGGTTCGAACATTATTTTATCTAAAAAAGGACCCGAGCATCATTTTGGGTGTTTTCAAAAGCTGTTTCCTAAATTATCTGGAGCAAAAATATATCATGCTAAAAATGATGACGAGTTGAAAGGCTTTGTAAAAAATTACCAAACCAATTCATGAGCAATTCAGAAAATAAGAAATATTGGTTAAAGTCTGGTGTAATTAACACCTTTCAAAATTTTGCTAGTGTTGCTTTTGGAACAGGTAGTTTCTTTTTTCTGGTCAGGATTCTTACTACTTACGAGTTTGGCGTTTGGGCTTTGTACATGTCTACCATTACCATTTTAAATATTTTAAGAGATGGTTTAATTAAATCGGCATTAATTAAATTTTTATCTGGCGCAAAAGAAGAAGATAAGCCAAAAATAATGACGGCTGCACTTCATATTAATATTGCCATTTCAGCTTTTTGTGTCTTATTGATATTCTTGTTTGGGAATTTTTTAGCCAATTATTTAAATGCTCCCGAGTTAAAGACACTCTTTTATTTATTCAGTTTAGTATATGTCCTTAACGGATTTTTAACACAGTATAACTGTATAGAACAAGCAAATTTTAAATTTAAAGGCGTATTTGTTTCAAACACAGCTTTTCAGGCAATTTATTTTGCATTCGTTTTTTACTGTTTTGTTTTTAAAATCCACATGGACTTGTACCAATTGGTTATTGTGCAAATTGTAGGTTCTGTTGCAAGTGCTTCCATAGCTTATATATATTCTAGACAATATTTAAAATTTGCTAAAGGGATATTTATAGGCTGGATAAAAACAATGTTTAATTATAGCAAATATGCGTTTGGCACTTCCTTAAGTTCTATTTTATCGGGCACTTTAGATCAAGCTATGCTTGGTAAAATGATTAACCCAGTTGCTTCTGGCGTATTTAACGTTGCAGTAAAAATTGTGAACTTAATAGACATACCAACCTCTGCTGTTGCTAATATAGTTTTTCCGCAAAGTGCCATGCGTATGCAAACCGAAGGAAGAGATGCAATCAAGTATTTATACGAAAAATCTGTAGGGACAATATTAGCGATTCTAATCCCGGGCTTAATTTTCATATATGCATTCCCGGAATTAATTTTATATATCCTTGCAGGCGATAAATACACCAATGCGGTAGAATTATTAAGAGTTACCTTGTTGTATTGTTTGCTAATTCCTTTTGGCAGGCAATTTGGAACCATTTTAGACTCTATTGGGAAAACTAAAACTACATTTTATTTAGTTTTGTTTACCGCCAGCACCAATTTAATTTTAAACTACTTTTTAATAAAAAAAATGGGATTATTAGGCGCAGCTTATGCCACTTTAATCTCCAATGTAGTGGGTTTTATTATTGCCCAAATAATTTTATGGAAAGAATTAGGTGTGAAATTTTATCATGCTTTTATATATGCTTACCGTTTTTATCCCGAGTTTTATAGAGATTATTTTATTCCGATATTGAAGAAAATTAAATCTAGAAAATAATATGATAGCAATTAAGTTTGACGGACGATTAGGAAATCAGTTATTTCAATATATTTTTCTCAAATATGTTCAACAGCGTGTAACTGATAAAAGGGTGTTTTTCTCTAACCCGCACCACGCTTATATCGAAAAATATTTTGATTTAGAAGGAAATGATAATCAGTTGTTGGGTTCTAAGACTTACTCGGGTTTAACCCGATTTTTACCTGAAATACTTCGTTTAAAAACCGTTTTTATTCATAATTGGGTTATCCCAAAAGAGTTTGAGCTAAAAAATTGGACGCATTACAGAGGATATTTTCAATCAGATTATTACTACAATCAACTCCTTAAAAAACCATTATTCAACATCAAACAAGAGTTTAAAACCAAATTTGATAATGAATTTGGAGAGATTTTTAGTCGCCACAAAACAGTAGCGGTACACATTAGACGTACTGATTATATGAATTACGGCGAACGACGCAAACGAGATATTTCTTTGCCCATGAGTTATTTTAAAGAGCGTTTAAACGCGATTGAAAACTTAGCGCAATACAAAGTGATATTTGTAAGTGACGACATAGCACATGTAAAAGAGGAATTCCCTGCTCAGGATAATTTTATTTTTTCTAGCAATAACGAAATCACCGATTTCCAAATCATTCAGTATGCAGATGTTTCTATCATATCTAACAGTACTTTTGCATGGTGGGCAAGTTATTTAAGCCCGAAAAATAATATCGTTTATGCTCCTAAAAACTGGTTTGGTTTTAAAATTGGCAGAGAACACCCTAGAGGAGTGATGACTAATAAGTTTATTTGGTGTGATGTGCAATATTGATTTTATGTATTAATTGTTTGTTGTCAAAGACTTCAAAAAATAATAATCTTTATTTAATGGTAGCTACTAACTTGTCATTTTTAAACCTCCCTTTAACTTTTGCGCCATTCTTATAAGTTATTATCCCTTCTCCATTTTTCATTCCATGTTCAAAATTACCTTCATAAATAAGGTTCGAAGAAATGCTTATCCATATGCCTTTTCCAGCTTTTTCTCCATTAAGGTAACTTCCAATATATTGATTGCCATTTTTATAAACCATAATTCCTTGTCCATGCATCACTCCATCTTGCCAATCCCCATTATATTCATTACCGTCAAGATATTTGTATTTACCTTTTCCTTGATACTTGTCTCTAAACCATTGACCAGAGTAAGTTCCATTTTGGGATGTTAATATTCCTTGACCTTGAGCTTTTCCATCTATAAAATCACCTCGATATACCTTTCCGTTAGGGTAGGTGATTACACCTTTTCCGTACAGATTATTAAATAAGAAATCGCCTACATATTTTCTTCCATCTTGATAAGACAATATTCCCTTTCCAATCATTTTACCATTTGCAAAATCTCCATCGTAGATATTTCCATTGGCAAATAATAACTTCCCTTTTCCATGTGGGCTAAAACTTTTTAGCTGACCAACATATTTATCACCATTTATAAATGTTACATTTCCATTGTATGGAAGACCTTTATTCCAATCACCTTCAATAATATTTCCGTCTTTGAGTTTTACTTTTCCTTTTCCTTCAAACAAACCTGCTTTAAAAAATCCTTCATAAATATCCCCTCCACTGGTTTGATATTTTCCTAATCCGTCTTCACAGTTTCCACTTAAACATGGTGATTGAGCAAATGAATTTAAATGGATAAAAAGTAATAGGTAGAGCAGTTTATTAAGCATAGTTTAATAACTAAAATGAAGCTTACTTATTATTTGTGGGGATTAAAAAAAAGTTTTCCTCAATTAATCGTAGAGAGCAACCAAGCTTTCACAATAAGTTTGCTTACAAAAAAGAAAATTTAGAACTAAATATTGGTTTTAGTTGCCATTTGATAAATCTTTAAATAATTTAAATTAAAACCTTCTGATAATCCCAATACTGGGGACAAATTTTAAAGTGTTTAGGATAATGCCACTATTGGTTTCTTTAAATGGATATACATAAGTTAAAGAAATAACAAAGCTTGTTTGTCTTTTCTTTTCATAAATAAAACTCATTTTATAAATTAAACTTTCTTGAAGGTAAAACTGATTTTTCTTTTTTCTTAATTCCATACCGCTGTAGCCAAAAGTTGGTGCAATTGTTAATGGATGGTATGTTTTATTAAATACAAAATTATAGGTTAAAAGTAAATCATTCTGTATAAGTCGCATGCCGCCAATCCCCCAATTAAACCCGCTATTTAACTCAGTAAATAAACCTTTGTATAGTCTAAATTGACCACCAAAATAGAAATGATAGTTACTTACTGAACTCAAATTTTTATTGAGCAAAGGTTGAAAACCATTGACATCTAAATAAGAACGACTAAAGCTATAAGTAGATCTAACCCCACCTGAAACTACATAAGTTCTATAACTGTTTAATATTCTACTTTTAAAAGTTTCTTTTTCTGCTACATAATTGTTTGGTACAGCAGGCGGATTTATTTTAGAAACTAAATTTTTCTCTGCTAAACTATCTATAAAAGCTTCATAATTATCCCATTTTTCTTTAGCAACCAAATTGTTTAACTGTAAATCTTCTGTTCGGTCTTGTATAATTTCATTATAGTTTATATCCAATTTATTAGAATCTATATTGGTGGTGTGGTATTCTTCGAACCTAGTATAATTGATGCTATTGTAATTACTTTTGCCATTATAGCTCACATTTTGTAAATACCATTTGTCTTTTATTTTTTGATAATTTGTGGTGCTACTGGCTTCGTTAATTGGTATAGAGAAAGATGGTTCTAGATTATAACTTGTCGAATTTAATCTCACTATGGCATAACTAGCAGAATCTATATAAATAATCCCTTCGTTATCTTGTTTTTTGATGCTGTTAAAGGTAATCATATAAGTTCTTCTATTATTAATGTTTGTCATGCTACTTAAATAGTACTCGAATTTTTTAAGATTAGACTTATCTAGAATGTAATTTCTTTGATGAACAACATCAGCTGTTGGCAGTAAATAACCATTCACAAACCTCACATAGCTTTCCTCTTTTTTTAAGCTATCCTGAAATAAATTCCTATTTTGAATTAATTTCACTTTAGAATTGGTAGGATTTTTTGTGTAGGGAGAAACACCAACTTTAACAATGGCTTCGTTTCTGAAAAACTTAAAATCAGCAGTGTCGTTTTTTGCTATTTGATGCATTTTAATGTAGCCTGTCATGGTAAAATCTTTTTGTGGGTAGTTTATTTCTATTCTTGCTATGGCTTTTTCTATAATAGATAAACCACCAATACCTACAATAACTTCATTTAATTGCAAGTTAGAGGGTTTTAAAAACACTTCTAAACCTTCTTTATATTTTACTTTTTGGGTTTCAAAACCGATACAACTAATGGTTAAACCTAATTGGTTCACTATTTCTTGATTAAGTACTAATCTAAAACTTCCGTCTTTGATTGAGCTAGAACCAAAATTACCACATTTAATAGTTGCGTTTGCAATTGGCGTTTTAGTGCCTTGCTCAAATATTTTCCCGGTAACTAAAACGCTTTGGGCTTTAGCAGAAATTAGGGTAACGATTAAGAATAACGTAACGACGATTAAGTTTTTCATAGGTAAATAGATTAATATAAATCAAATATGAAAATGAATTTTTATATAATCTAAGGATTAACAAAATTTAATATTAAGAGAATTATTTTAATAAATCACTTCACTCAATTTTAAACTGATTAAATATTTTTCCTGTAACTATCATACTTTGGTTAAAATTAAAATTATTACCAATTTTTTTTGGTATCAAATTTTAACTTTTTATTACTAGGTGTTAATTTATATGTGAGATGCTGAAATAAATTCAACACGACTTTAAGTTTCGAATTATTTTAGTTTTTCTGATGATCGTTTTATCTGAGTTAGGTGGCTGGAGTATGGTTTTTTATTTCAAAAAAACCAGTTCTTTGCCTTTTTTTCTAAAGACAAAAACCGGAGCAAAGCGGAGTACATAAGCAACCGACCCTGTGTTTTTGGACTTGAGAAATGGGAGAGGGGAACGCCCGAATTAATTTTTAGTAACAAAGTCATTAGTTTATTAGTTGTTTGTTGATGAGGTAATTCTAGATGGTGAATAGTCAATAGTGATTACTCAAAAAGTGAACGGGAAATAGTGCATAGTCAATAGGAGTGAAGGGAAAATAAAAAGGTAAATCTGTGAGGGGAACTGTGGAAAGGGCATTAAATGATTTGAGCCTTTAAAATCAGATAATTTGTACCTTCACAAAAAACAAAAAAGGGCTTCAAAAATTAATTTGAAACCCTCTTAAAAATAATCAATTACAATTATCTATCGCCACGTCGGCCGCCACCACCACCACTATATCCACCTCTGCTGCCACCGCCATCTTTTTTATCTTCTCTGCGTTTGCCCGAGAAATCTTTAAATCCACCACCACTATTTCCACCTGTTCTTTCTCTGCTGCCACCGCTACTGCTGCGTCTTTCGCCGCCGCCGTAACCGCCACCGCCACTTCTTTCTCTGCTGCCACCGCCACGTCTTTCGCCACCGCCGTAACCGCCACCGCCACTTCTGCGTTCGCCGCCACCACTACGTTCTCTGCGTTCTCCGCCACCACCTTCGCCAGGGCTAGCATCGCCAGAAACTTCAATTCTTACATCACGTCCGTGGAAATCTATTGGTTTAAAAGCATCGGTAACTTTAGCTACTAAGTCGCTTTCTACTTCAAAGAAAGAGAAAACACCTTTCATATCAATTTTACCTACAGATCTACCTGTAATACCTGTATTGTTACAGATATAACCTAATAAATCGCCTCTGGTAAAATCATCTACAGCACCTAAATTGATGAATAAACGAGTAAAACCTTCGCTAGTTCCGCCACGGCTTCCACGTTCTCCACGCTCACTTCTTTCGCCTCTTTCGCCACGTTCCTTACGGTCGCTTCTATCATCTGCACTGGCATTTAAATCTCTAGCACCTTTGTAATAATCTAAAAAGCGGTTAAATTCTAAAGAAACAAAACGCTTAATAACATCTTCTTTGCTTAGGTCGGTAAACTCATCCATAATTCTTGGAAGGTATTGATCAATTTGTTGATCGTTAACCTCTACATTATGAACCTTGTGTACCAAGCCAAATAATTGCTTTTCAACCACATCAAAACCAGTTGGAACTTCAGCTTTTGTAAACTGCTTGCCAATTGTTTTTTCTATCTGACGTATTTTACCGGTTTCTCTTGAGTTGATGATTGCGATAGAAATACCTGTTTTACCAGCTCTACCAGTTCTACCACTACGGTGCGTATAATTTTCAATCTCGTCTGGTAAAGAGAAATTGATAACGTGAGTAACATCATTAACATCTATACCACGGGCAGCCACATCTGTTGCAATTAACAACTGTAAACTACGGTCGCGGTAACGTTTCATTACCTTATCACGTTGTTGTTGCGATAAATCCCCGTGTAAAGCATCGGCATTATAACCGTCTTTAACCAAAGATTCTGCAATTTCTTGTGTTTCTATTTTAGTACGACAAAAAACGATTCCAAAAATATCTGGATTAAAATCTACAATACGTTTAAAAGCATCATATTTATCTCTCGCCTTAACAATATAATACTCATGCTCTATGTTTACATTACCTGTATTTTTTGTCCCCATGGTCAATTCCTTAGGGTCGGTCATGTAATTTTGAGCAATTGCTCTAACCTCACGAGGCATAGTAGCAGAGAATAACCAAGTTTTTTTGGTTGCAGGCGTAGTTGATAAGATATCATCAATATCTTCCTGAAAACCCATGTTTAACATCTCATCAGCCTCGTCTAAAACAACAAAACCTACCTGAGAAAAATCTATGGCTTTACGGTTCAAAATGTCTTTCATTCGGCCTGGAGTGGCTACAACAATTTGAACACCTCTTTTAATATCGCGTAGTTGGTTAACAATGTTTGCTCCACCATAAACAGCTACTACGCTAGCGTTAGGTAAGTTTTTTGCATAATTTTTAATGTCGTTGCTTATTTGCAAACAAAGTTCGCGGGTTGGGCAAAGAATTAAAGCTTGTGGGAAATTTTTCTTGTAGTCTATTAGTTCTAAAAGTGGAAGACCAAATGCTGCGGTCTTTCCGGTTCCTGTCTGGGCTAATCCGACAAAATCGTTGCTGCCTGATAACAAAACCGGAATGGCACCTTCCTGGATTGGAGTAGGCTTTTCAAAACCTAACTCAGTTATCGCATTAACAATATCTTCACGGATTCCCAATTCATTGAATGGGTTCATGATCATACTTATAAGTAAAGCAACATTGCTAAACTTGCCGCAAAGGTAGGTTTTAAAGTTTGTATTAGCAAGTTTTAGGCACTTGTAATGATTAAACTTATTGATTGATAATGAATTAATAAATTTTTGGGCGTTACCCCGAAGAAAAATCGGGGTCAGGCTTTACGTTCATACTTCACAAGGCCTTAATCAGAGGCCGGTATCCACTTCAATCTTTAACGAGGTTAATTGGTTAAAGTGAGTTCTATAGCGAGTTTATTGGATCTGAATTTTTCGTTTCTTGTTGACTCATTAAAGTTTGTTTTACCCCATTTTCCTTTAGTATACAGCCAAATAAATGGAGTCTCATCTGGCTTTACTCTTCCAAATGATGGCTCATAAAAGGTGATTTTTTCTATTTTGTTTTTGCCATCAATTTTTCTTTTATACTCGTAAGTTCGCATATTACTATTCATAATCATAAATTCAACTGCTATAAAAATTCCGTTGTCAGGAAATTTTATGTATAGGTTTGAAACATCAATTTTTGAGATATTTTTCCCCTTCTTAGCAATACCTAAGAGTTGATTATTAGTGAGTAAATCTTTAGGAGACCCATCATTTCCAACCGAATAAATTCTTATCCCAAATTTAGCGTTGTTAATAGTACTATTAGTAATTACACTCACTTCTTTTAGGTATGGTGTTTTTTCATAAGTAGATTTATTTTCGAAATACTTTGATAATATCCATGGATTGTTGTTGTTTGACGAAAAAAATAAATTTATATTCTTAGTATCTAATTCATTTGTTTCTATTAATTCATTTTGATGAGTTCTAACTACCACTTCTTTCAACTCAAAAACCTTAGGAATCAAATAAACCACTCCATCAATTTTAGAGGCTTCCATAATTTTATTATCATAACCTAAAGCATTAAAAATCAATTTACTATTTATTGGAGCTGTAATTGTAAATTTTCCGTTTTCATCGGCGGTTACGCCAATATTTTCATTCTCTGCCCAAATATTCACATAAGGTATTGGCTTTTGGTCGGTTGGGTTTTTAACTATAGCTGTGATTTGAGCATTTGAAATAACACTTGCTAAACAGAATAGTAGAAGGATAAAAAGTTGTTTCATAGGGTTTTTTGTGATTGTTAATTGGTTAAAGTAAGCTCTATGGCTAATAAATCCTTTCCTCGTCCGCTTTGTCCTTGATTAGTAAACCAATCAGATTTATACCATTTACCTTTTGAAAGTCGCCAAGTTTCTTTTTCATCACTCTCTCCTTGTACAGTACCGAAGGCGGGCTCTAAAAAAGTCTGTTTTTTCTTTTTATTGGTTTCTTTATTAATAACAGTGACAATGTGCTTGTTGCTCTCTAATTGCATAAATTCTAAACCTACAAACAATCCATATTCAGGAAAGCTTAAGTTGTATCTGTATAAGTCTATTACTGGCTTTGAATATCCCTTTTTAATATTTACAATCAATGGCTCATTTATTATCTCATCCCCAGGATAGCCGTCTTCTTTTGCCTCAAATATTCTTATTTTAAATTTTGCATCTTTAATATCACTATTACAAAAAGGCATAATTGATTTTATAAATGGAGTTTCAGCACTTTTTGTATCATTTGGAAAATATCTAGCAACCAGATAAGGGTAATTGTCTCCACTTCCATAAAATGAATTGATTCCTTTTGAAATAAAAGTCCCAATCTTATTTTCAATCGTTTTTTTCGCTGATGAAACCACAACCTCTTTTAGCTCAAAAACCTTAGGAATCAAATAAACCACTCCATCAATTTTAGAGGCTTCCATAATTTTATCATCATAACCTAAAGCATTAAAAATAAATTTACTATTTATTGGAGCTGCAATGGTAAATTTTCCGTTTTCATCGGCGGTTACGCCAATATTTTCATTTTCTACCCAAATATTTACATAAGGTATTGGTTTTTGGTCTGTTGGGTTTTTAACTATAGCAGTGATTTGAGCGTTTGAGATGAGACTTATCAAACAGAAGAGTAGTATTGTAAATGTTTTTTTCATAAATTTTTTGATTTTCAAATCAAAAGCTTCAAAATGTTCTGAGTATTATTCAATAAGAAATGAGCTTGTAAATTAGTTTTGTTTCTGTTTATTTTTTATAACGATAATGCCCAATTATTTTGAATTTAAATAAGCAGTCTTCTAAAACTTGCCCTCTGCCTATATTATGAACAATTAAATATTTTTTGTTATCAAACGATTTCTTATTAGAAACCATTCCAATATGAGTCAATCCGCCACCAAGATTCCAGCAAACAATATCACCGGGTAAATAATCTTTAGCCTCTTTGGTTATTTGCTTTACCACACCATTTCTAGTAAAAAAGGTCATGAGGTTTGGCACACGTCTATGGTCTATATTTTTGTCGGGTGTTGTACGTCCCCAAATTTTAGGATATTTACCAAAATGAGCCTTCATATCTTCATGGACTTCTTTTTGCAAATCGATATTCAATTTTCTATACGCTCTAATCACCACATCTGTACAAACTCCTCTATTTGCAGCAATATCACCCATGGGGTATTTAAGCGCTACATAAGCTGGGTCGTATTTAACAATTTGTTTTGTTAAAGTAAAAGTTGAGTCGGCAAGTCTGTTATAAAAGTTAGCTTGCCCAAAAGTGATGGAAACTGTGGAGAGATAAGTTAATAAACAAAATATTATCTTTTTCATGGTAGGGGAGTTTATGATGTTTTGTTTTTTTGATAAATTGGGTGATTTCACCCAAGTATAGTGTTTTTAGGGCTTTAAATGGCGTTGATTTTCAGCACTAAACTTTTTTCAGGACGAGTCAAACCTTGAATTCAGCATTTCAATGTCATAGAAGCTCGAAACCCCTGTTTTTGCAAAACGGCTGTTGTGCGTTCGGCTTTCCTTTTTCATTGGTTACAGTTAGATTAGAACCTATCTTTTTTTATTCTGATTTTGGACCTTTTGATACAATCGTTCTCACCAAGCCAGGAAACCACTGCTGCAACCAAACAAAAACTCTCCCGTGGGTTGTGAAAACATAATTTCTTCTTCGCTTTATTATGGCCTTCACCATAACTTTCGCAGCTTTATCCGTTGGCCACATTAAATTTGATGGACGTGGATCTGTACGTTCAGGATGCCAAACGCCTTCATTATCAATTCTGGCAATCTCCGACACAACAAATCCAGGATGTATGGTAGTAGAACTCACACCTGTACCCTTTAATTCAACCTGCAATGTTAGACCAATTGAATGTACAGCAGCTTTTGAGGCGCCATATGCACCTACATTAGGATTCGGAAGATAAGCCCCTACACTGCCCACTAAACCAATTCGTCCTTGTTTTTGCTTCAAATGTGGCAGGGCGTACTTTATAGTTAAAGCCAACCCGGTGACATTACCTTGTAATTGCCTACTCCAATCTTTTGACGTCAACTTATCTATACTTCCAAAAACACCAAATCCAGCATTAGCTACAGCAATATCTAAACGCCCCCAAGTGGTTATGATATTTTGAACAGCATTTTCTATTGATTTTTCTTCCATAATATCAACTGGAACTACCAATGCCTCTCCACCCGAATTATTAATCTCAAGAGCAATCTCTTCTAATATTTCTTTACGCCTAGCAGAAAGCACTACTTTATACCCTAATCTTGCCCACTCAAAGGCCATAGCTTTACCAATACCAGACGAAGCACCTGTTATCCAAACAACATTTTCTTTTGTATTTGTCATTGCAAGTTTTATTTAGTTGAACTTTTCGATTTTTGAGCTGACATACAACCTATATAAATCTATAACTCAATCATACCTATAAACCCAAAAAGAGATTACTAGGTATAATCAAAGTTGTATTTAATTTTTCTCTAATATAGAATTTTAAAACGCAACAAAAGAGCGCTTTAAGTCTTTTTTTGAAAATTTATAAAATTTAAATTGATAAGATAATGGTTGCAGATATAGGTAAATAATTGTAGCTAATTTTATGGACAAATATTAATCTTTAGTCCAAATTCTGGTATTTAAATCAAGCTCGTGGATAATAGCCATCATGGCATCAATCACATTTAAATCTGCTTCTAATATTTTAGGGTTTAATAGAGATTTGAATTTTGGCGGTTCAAAACAGTTTCTGTATATCGGAAAAGCAATATAAACCTTGCTATTACAAAAGGAAAGCGAAATGGTCTCCTCAGATTTTTCGTCTAATAATAAAATACGCTCCATTAAAGCAGGGGTCAATAAATACCTAGCCTCCACCTGATCTGAACTTTGCGTAATAAAGGTTTTTTGAAAGTTTACATTTTCCAATTCTACAGGTTTGGCGCTTCCAAAAGAAAACCAAGTGCTCATGCCAGAAAACATGTTTCTTGGTCTAACTATGGTGCCACCAGTAAAATGTTTATTAAAATCTGCCGTGAAGATAATTCCTTTAAAAATATCATGCCATCGGGTAGTGCTTCCGTTTTTGGTACGGACTTCTGTTTTATATTCGGCGTGTACTTCGCCAAAATAAAAGCTGGTTTTATCCAATTTTCCTGTCACCAAATCTTCAGAATGATACCTATCTGGGTCTTGAGCAAATAGTTGAGTATCTTTAAACTCTCTTTCGGCAAGGCCAATGCTGAATCTAATCGTTACACTTTCATCGTATAACTTTAATACTTGGGCAATAATTTTTTCTTTAAAATTTTTTCGGTAATTCTCGTCTTTAGCAGTGGTAGAAGTGTAAACAATTAACGAAGCGATAAAAATACTGACCCCTATAGCAATGAAGTATACCATAGCAGATTGAAAAAAATAACCTCCAAAGCCAATGAGAATACCTATTACAGCCAATACGGTAGAAATAATTTGCTTTTTAGCAATCTCTTTTCTTGTAATTTCCATTTCGGCCAATACGTTTTGTATGGCTGGGGTATTTAAGAAATTTTCTGAGTGCATTATTGGAATAAATCTTTAGCGTTTAAGCTTTTTCTTTCCTCTTCTGTATTAGATAATAAGGTAGATTTTTGAAAGCTGAAAATTCCAGCGATTATACTTCCAGGAAACATCATAATGGCGTCGTTATAATTTGTAACAGCGGCATTAAAAGATCTTCTTGCGGCAGCAATTTGTTCCTCACTCTCTGTCCAAGTTCTTTGAAGGTTTAAATAGCTGCTATTGGCTTTTAAGTCTGGGTAATTTTCTATGTTAACCATTAAACTTTTTACCTGAGCACCAAGCTCTTGATCAATCTGATTTCTATTTCCGTCTGTTAAATTATTTGCTGCGGCTTTTGTCCTTAATTCTACAATTTTGGTTAAGGTTGTTTGTTCATAATTGGTGTATTGTTTAACGATTTCAATTAAATTGGGTACTAACTCAAAGCGTTTCTTTAACATCACATCAATGGCCGCAAAAGCATTATCAATCTGATTTTTTTTACCTACAATGCTGTTATAAAGTAAGATTGCGATTAAAATTATAACGCAAAGAATAATGGCTACGATCATTTTTTTAAGTTTTAGATAAACAAAGTAATAAAATGTTACTTAGATTAATGAATTTTTAGCTAAAAAAAAGAAAGGATATAGTTTAAGACAGTTTATTGGTTTTCTACATCAATTTTTTTGTATTTTTTGCTTTTAAGCGATGTTATTCCTCAATTTAAAACCGACTAGCTAGCTATTAGATGACCTATTACTTAATTTTGAAGGGGGCAAGGAATTTTGTTTGTGTCAATAAATTGGCATGATTTTTAATTTAAATTAGATATATGGCAAAGGAAGAATTAAATCAACCAAAACAAATAGCACAAATACTACATGAGCAAATAGAAACTAGCTTACACGAGCACCGTCGGTCTAGACTTAGTTTGTTACTTTCTTCATTTTCTGCCGGTTTAGAAGTGGGCTTTAGTTTGTTACTTATGGCTGCAGCTTATTCTATGTTTGCAGCAAATAGTTCTCCAGAATTTACGCATGTCTTAATTGCGTTTTGTTATCCTTTAGGTTTTGTATTTGTAATTATTGGTCGGTCCGAGCTTTTTACAGAGCATACCACACTGGCTATTTTTCCAGTATTAAATGGAAATGAAACAATAAAAAATCTATTTATACTTTGGGGCATTGTTTACCTTGGTAATATTGTAGGAGGCTGTATTTTTAGTTTTTTAGCTATTTACTTGGGTCAAGAAATGATGTTAATTAAACCCGACACATTTTATGAATTAGCCCATAAATTAACAGATTACAGTTGGCATGCCATTTTAGTAAGTGGGATTTTTGCGGGTTGGTTAATGGGATTATTGGCTTGGTTAATAGCGAGTGTGAATGAGACCATCAGCAGGATATTAATGGTGGTATTGGTTACTACGGTTATTGGTTTTTTAGGATTGCATCACTCCATTGTAGGAAACATAGAGCTTTTTGCAGGTTTTTTAACATCAGATAAAATAACTTTCGGTATTTATACTAAAACACTTTTATTGGCAAGTGCAGGTAATATATTAGGTGGTGTGTTTTTTGTTGCGCTACTTAAATTTAGCCATGTTAAAAATTCTGAAGAGTAAAGATTACGATTTTTTTAAATCTTACACTCACATTTTTCTTCTAAAGCCGAGTATTAAGAATACCAAATCTTAATCCCTCAAAACACCAATTTTTACACTAAAATTTGTAATCTGACCTGCAATATTGTTTTTAAAGTTGATATGTTTGTTAAACAAACCATAAATAATTTAACTTTAAAGCCTTAAGCCTAAACCCTAAACTAATCATGCTAGATAAACAAGGAATTGCCAAACGAATTGCAAAAGAAGTAAAAGACGGAATGTACGTAAACCTAGGTATTGGTATACCCACTTTGGTCGCAAATTATATTCCATATGGGCTTTCGGTAGTGTTACAATCAGAAAATGGCTTATTGGGAATGGGACCTTTTCCAATTGCAGGGGAAGAAGATGCCGATTTAATTAATGCAGGTAAACAAACCATTACTACGGTGCCAGGTTCGGCTACGTTCGATTCTGCTTTAAGTTTTGGAATGATTAGAGCAGGAAAGGTAGATTTAACCATTTTAGGTGCTATGGAAGTTTCCGAAAATGGAGATATAGCCAATTGGAAAATACCGGGTAAGATGGTAAAAGGTATGGGTGGAGCGATGGATTTGGTGGCATCGGCAAAGAATATTATTGTTGCCATGCAACAGGTTAATAAACACGGCGAGTCTAAGTTGTTAAAAAAATGCTCTTTACCTTTAACAGGAGTTAATTGTGTTAAAAAGATTGTAACCGAATTAGGTGTTTACGAAATCAAAAACAATGCTTTTTATTTACTAGAAAGAGCGCCCGGTGTTTCTATAGAAGATATTAAAAATGCTACCGAAGGGGAGTTAATTATTGAAGGTGATGTGCCTGAAATGGTTGTTTAAAGAATGTTTTTACACGATAAGCTTTTGCGTTAGGGATTAAAGAGGCATCCTTTTTTTTCTTTTCCTAAAAAAAAGATACAGCGTAAAGCCCGCCCCCTCCCGGTAGCTATCGGGATTATTGGGGGAACGCCCTCATACTTCAAAAATTTTAATTGAGAATTTAATCGGCTTCTTAAACAGAAAACCTATTTTTGCATTTCTTAAATTTTAACCGTTTTTATGAGTTTAGCAAAAACCTATAACCCCAAAGAAGTAGAAGACAAGTGGTATCAGTTTTGGATGGAGAACGATTTTTTTAAATCGGTGCCAGACGAACGCGAGCCTTATACCATCGTGATTCCGCCTCCAAATGTTACAGGTGTTTTACATATGGGCCACATGCTCAACAATACCATTCAGGATGTTCTCATTCGCAGAGCAAGAATGAAGGGTAAAAATGCTTGCTGGGTTCCGGGTACAGATCATGCCTCTATAGCAACTGAAGCTAAGGTTGTGGCCATGTTAAAGGAAAAAGGAATTGCAAAAAAAGACATCAGCCGAGCAGAATTTTTGAATTACGCTTACGAGTGGAAAGATAAATACGGCGGTATCATTTTAGAACAATTGAAGAAATTAGGTGCCAGTTGCGATTGGGATAGAACTTCTTTTACCATGGATACGCCAATGTCTGAAGCGGTAATTGATACGTTTATTCACCTCCACAAAAAAGGGTTGATTTACCGTGGCGTACGGATGGTTAATTGGGATCCTAAAGGTTTAACGGCTGTTTCTGATGAAGAAGTGATTCGTAAAGAGGTAAACCAGAAGTTGTATTATATTAAGTATTTTTTTAGACAAAAGTCCGAAGTCGGGAGTCGGGAGTCCGAAGTCGGGAGTCGGGAGTCCGAAGTCGGGAGTCGGGAGTCCGAAGTCGGGAGTCGGGAGTCCGAAGGCGGAAGTCGGAAGTCGGATGAAGGAAGTCGGGAGTCCGAAGTCGGGAGTCGGGAGTCCGAAGGCGGAAGTCGAGGGTCTGAAGAAGGAAAACTGCAGCTTGATTCTCAAATCTCAAATCTTACCTCTGAATACTTAGTCATAGCAACCACCCGTCCAGAAACCATCATGGCTGATGCTGCAATTTGTGTCAATCCAAATGATGAAAGGTATTTCCATTTACATGGGAAAACAGTTTTTGTGCCTTTAATAAATAGAGAAATTCCAGTGATTTTAGACGGGTATGTAACCATGGATTTTGGTACAGGATGTTTAAAAGTTACTCCTGCTCATGATTTAAACGATTATGAATTAGGCCAAAAGCACCATTTACCTATTATAGATATTTTAAATGACGATGGGACTTTAAATGCTAAAGCCGAGATTTTAGTAGGAGAGGAGCGTTTTATTGCTCGTAAGAAAATTACTAAAATGTTAGCAGATGCTGGGCATTTGGATAAGGTTGAAGATTATAAATCGCAAATAGGTTTTTCTGAACGTACAGATGCTGCGATAGAACCAAAGCTTTCTATGCAGTGGTTTTGTAACATGGGCGAAATGGCCGGACCAGCTTTAGATTACGTGAATAACGGCGAGGTAAAGCTGATTCCAGAAAAGTTTATCAATACATATCGCCATTGGATGGAGAATGTGAAGGATTGGTGCATCTCTCGTCAGTTATGGTGGGGACAGCAAATTCCGGCTTGGTATGCTCCAAATGGCGAAGTTGTGGTTGCTAAAACTGTAGAAGAAGCTTTAGGGCAGTTTAATCTCAAATCTCAAATCACAAATCTCAAATCTTCTGACTTAAGGCAAGACGAAGATGTAGTAGATACCTGGTTTTCTTCTTGGCTTTGGCCGATTTCTGTTTTTGACCCTACCGTTTGTGGCAATCCAGAAAGTGAAGGCAATGCCGATATTAATTATTATTACCCGACTAATGATTTGGTTACTGCACCAGAAATTTTATTCTTTTGGGTAGCCCGAATGATTATGGCTGGCCACGAGTTTAGAGGCGAAGCACCTTTTAAAAACGTGTACTTAACCGGAATTGTTAGGGATAAACTGGGACGTAAAATGTCTAAATCTTTAGGCAATTCGCCAGATCCGTTAGATTTAATAGAAAAATACGGTGCTGATGGCGTTAGGGTAGGTATGTTGCTTTGCTCGCCTGCGGGTAACGATATCATGTTTGATGAATCTAGCTGTGAGCAAGGACGTAATTTCACCAATAAAATTTGGAATGCTTTTAGGCTGGTAAAAGGCTGGGAAGTAGACGAAAGTTTGGCTAATCCAAATGCTACAACGATTCATTGGTTTAGCAATAGATATAATCAGGCTTTAGCCGAAATAGAACAAAACTTTTCACAGTACCGTTTATCTGAAGCTTTAATGGCGACTTATAAATTGGTATGGGACGATTTTTGCGCCTGGTACCTAGAAATGGTTAAACCCGCTTATCAGCAGCCTATTGATAAAGAAACTTATGCCGCTACGGTTCAGTTTTTTGAGCAAATTTTAAAGCTTTTACATCCGTTTACGCCATTTATTACCGAGGAATTGTGGCATGATGATCTATTTGGACTAAGAGGAAATTTAGAATGTTGTATTGTTGCTCAGATTAAAGATTCGCAAGCGGTTGATGAACAATTGTTAAAGCATGTTGAGCAAGTGAAGCAAATTGTATCTGAAATTAGGAACATCAGAAATACCAAACAAATTTCGCCAAAAGATGCCTTGCAGCTTTCTTATCAAATCAATTCTGATATTAAATTTGATGCTTTTACCAATATTATTGCTAAGCTGGCAAACATCAGCGAGTTTAATTTGGTAAGCGATAAAGTACAAGGCGCTGCAAATTTTATGGCTGGAATAGACGAATTTTTTATTCCGTTAGCAGGCAATATTGATGTTGAAGCCGAGAAAGAGAGCATACAAAAAGAGATTGATTATTTACACGGTTTCCTTAAAGCTGTAAATGCCAAACTTTCTAACGAACGTTTTGTGCAAAATGCCAAGCCAGAAGTTGTGGCTAACGAGCAAAATAAAAGAGCAGATGCGGAGGCTAAAATTAAGTCGTTAGAAGCTTCGCTTATTGCTTTGTAAGCAGATTTTTAAACGATAAAAAAAGGTTTGCAGGAATGTAGACCTTTTTTTGTGTTTATATAAATTGGAAAGGATTGGTGTTTTTTTAGCCACAGATACACGAATTAACACGAATGAAAATGGATTGTTAGTTTTTTGTTCACTTAATCTTGTTTAGGATTGGTTATAATCATGTTTTTTTAGCCACGAATACACGAATGAACACTAATGAAAATGGAATTTTAGGTTTTTTGTGTTCTTCATCTTGGATAAGATGATTTTTTATTCACAAATACACGAATTAACCTTAACGAAAATGGATTGTTAGGTTTTTGTGCACCTAATCTTATATAGGATTGGTTGTAATTATGTTTTTTTAGCCACGAATACACGAATGAAAATGGATAGTTAGGTTTTTTGTGTTCTTTATCTTGGATAAGATGATTTTTTAGCCACGAATACACGAATGAACACTAATAAAAATGGATAGTTAGGTTTTTTTGTGTTCTTCATCTTGGATAAGATGATTTTTTATTCACAAATACACCAATGAACACTAATGAAAATGGATTGTTAGGTTTTTGTGCGCCTAATCTTATATAGGATTAGTTATAATCATGTTTTTTTAGCCACGAATACACGAATGAACACGAATGGTAATTGAATTTAAATTCATAGTCAAAAAAAACAGGTCTGCGAAAACACAGACCTGAAATATATTGAGTTTTGAAAAAATTAGATTTAACCGTTTCATCATGTCGACGATAGGAGACATCTCACTTGTAGATTGCCTTTTCTATCTTCGTTTTCGCTCAAAACCTTATTTGAGAGATATATTTTTAATGAACTACGTTTCTGCCTTTGTTAAATATATAGTCAAGGAGAGAAAAATTTTTTGCGTTAACGATTGAAGCGACATCCTTTATTTCTCACCTTTCGTGAAAATAAAGATATAGCGAAAAGCGTGTTTAAACGCCCAAGTAATTGCTTATTCCTTACATTGCCTTAAGCACACTTTCCATCACATGTAAACCCTCGTCTATATGTTGTTTTTCCATAATTAGGGCTGGTCTAAATCTGATGGTTTGGTTACCACAGCCTAAAAACATCACGTTATGTTCCAAGCCTTTATCTATAAAAGCATCACGGTGTTCTTTGGTAGGGAAATCAAAAGCGGTTAGCAAACCTTTACCTCTAACGTTGGTCACTCGGTGGTCTTTATGTGCAATTTTAATTAATTTCTCTTGTAGGTATGCACCAACTTTAGCTGCGTTATCGCATAAATTGTCTTCCTCTACAATTTCCAATATTTTAGAAGACCGTACCATGTCTACCAAATTACCACCCCAAGTAGAATTAATTCTTGAGGGCACTTTGAAAACGTTGGTTTCTATTTCGTCTAACTTTTTACCTGCTAAAATACCACACACCTGCATTTTTTTACCAAAGGCAATGATATCTGGTCTTGCTGCTTCGCCAAAATGTTGGTGAGCCCAAAACTTACCTGTTAAACCTACGCCTGTTTGTACTTCGTCGTAAATTAAAAGGGCTTCATTCTCATCACACAGTACACGTAATTGTTCTAAATATTCTTTACGGCAATGGTTATCGCCTCCTTCCGACTGGATAGGTTCTAATAAAATGGCGCAAATATCATCTTTATGCTGCTCGAAAGCCATTTTAATTTGTGCTATAGAGTGTTTTTCTCTTTTTATTAAATCCTCGTAATTATCGTCTGTAAAAGGAAAGTGCATTTTTGGAAAAGAAACACGTGGCCAGTCAAATTTGGCAAACCACTTTGTTTTATTGGGTAAAGTATTGGTTAAACTTAACGTATAACCAGTACGACCATGAAAAGCCTGATCAAAATGTAAAACTTTTAATCCTTTTTCTTCGCGGTAACCTTTAGCAAAGTTCTTTTGAACTTTCCAGTCCATTGCTGCTTTTAAAGCATTTTCGATTGCTAAACCACCGCCTGCAACAAAAAAAGCGTGTGGCAAATAATCTGGAATACCTACTCTAGAGAAAGTATCTACAAATTGAGCGTATTGCTCGGTATAAATATCAGAATTTGAAGGGTTAGCCATAGCGGCTAAAAAAAGGTTTTTCTTAAACGCTTCGTCGTTCATCATTTTAGGATGATTATAGCCTAAAGGAACAGAGGCAAAGCAGGTGAAAAAGTCTAACAATGAGCGATTGTGTTTAGCATCGTACATTCTAACTCCGTCACTTTTTTCTATATCATAAATTAAATCAAAGCCATCTGTTAACAGATGTTTTGCTAGCGTTTTTTCTACATTTTGGGTTTCTACAGAAAGTTTATACATAATAATTGGTTTTATCAAATTTACTCAAAAGCCCTTAGAATTGCAAATGAAGGATGTTTTTGGCTAAAACTAGGTTTAAACTGTTTAAACCTATAAATTTTATAATATTTAATTTCTAAGTACTTTTAACAGCTCTCAACATTTCTCTTTTTCCGGCTGCACCGGGTGCTTTTTCTATCTGCATACTTAAACTTTTCATAATTCTTTTCAAGTTTCCTGTAATGGCATAGGTAACAAAAACACCTTTAGGTTTTAGAAATGATAAGATGTGCGTGATAAATTCTAGCGTCCATAACTCAGGTTGATTATTAGAGGCAAAAGCGTCAAAATAGATTACGTCAAACAATAATTCGCTTTGATAATCTTGTGCTTTGATAGGCGCTACATGTAGGCTACAATAAGCGTTCATCATCACCGATTTTTGCAAACTATCTTGATAACAGTTTTTAAAAGCTTCCCAAGTATTTACAGATACATGTTCTTGATAATCTGTTTCTGTTATCAATTGAAGTTGCAGGGGAAAGGCTTCTATTCCTACGTAATCTAAAACGATTTCTTTTCCTGTGCAAAAATCGTGGGTGAGGAGGTAATTTAAGCCTGTGCCAAAGCCTACTTCTAAAACAGAAACATCGGTTAAGTCTTTATCCGCCAGATAATACCTAAGGCCAGAATTTAAAAAAACATGATTACTTTCTTGCAATGCACCATTTTTACTATGGTAATTTTCTTTAATAATGGGATGATAAATGGTTTTGGAGCCATCGGCGGTAGTAACAATAGATAATTCTGTAGGATTGAGCATAAACTTTATATTGTTTCTATTTTGAAATCAATAAAATTAATGATTTTAAGATTAAATTGTTTTAAAAAGGGTATTAAATGTGTTTTTTTTAATGATTTGTGTTTAAAAGCTAGTGATTATCACTGTAAATGAGTAGCATTCCGATGATGATGGCGAACAGAGAAATGATTTGAAAATAAATTGGTTTTAAATTCTTTCAACATTTATAATATAATGGGTAAAAGTCAGATCATTAAAATTAGAACATATTAGGTATGACAGACGAGCTCCCTAAAAAGAAGGCTTTGTTTGCATAGTATAAAAATTTCTAAATATCCTTAAAAGTAGTGCCAGCGGCTAAAACTAAAAATCCAATTAATAAAAGAGGAAAGCTATATTCCGTTGCTAAGGGAACGTTAGTAAAATGACCAATAATACCAGCAAAACCAGTAACTAAGCCAATAATCCATGTAATTTGTTTTGGTGATGATGGAGCTTTCATAATTTTAATTTGTGATTCAAAAAACAATAAGCGAACCAAGTTTAGGCTTAAGCCTTTTCAATGCTACAGAAAGCTTTTACTATTTATAAATAAGAAGACAAATAATTTTAACTGACCCATAAAGAGAACACTTCCCTTATATTAACATGCATATCAATAAGTCCAGGCACTAAATATTTCCCCTTTGCATCAAAAACCCCTATTCCTTTGATATCAATAGTTTCGGAGATACTTTTGATTATACCATCTTTGATATAAACCACTTTATTAACCAAGACAGTATCTCCATTCATCGGGATAATATTCACATTGGTAATTAGGTAAGTGGAGTTATTTGAAGCCTCACCTTTTTTTACTTTCAAATAACTTGTTCCTAATCCGTCTATCACCAAAATCATGATGACTGTAAAAAATACTAAACCCACTAGAGCAAAAATAATTATCGAGAGTCGTTTGAATAGTTTCATTTATTTAATCATCGCTTAGGTTTTGGGAATTTGTGAAAAAATGGCATTGCTGGCAGAACCATTCTCGCACTGCACTAAATTAAGTAAATAACTGAAATCTTTTAACGTTAAATCCATAACAGTTCTGAAAGTGTCCGGTTCCGTCCAACCACGGTTTCATTGTTGGCTCACCGAGCTCAACGAAACCTTAGCTATTAGCAGCTGTTTATTTATTCTTTCAACAACCAATTTTTCACACTTTGAATGGTTTCTTCTTCGCTCATTTTATTACTTAGTGGAAAATCTGGCTTAATACTGGGAAAATATGTTCTTCTATTTCTGTCTGCAGAATTTCCCGTTTCTAGAAATAATTGAGTCCCGTCTTTAAATACTTTAGTAGAATTAATTGTAGTATAGCCTCCAGATTCCTTTCCAAATGATTTTGTCATTTCAAAACCTAAAACAGCAATTGCAACCATTTCCCCACTGCTGGCTGTATGTTCATTTATAATTACAGCAATCTTTTTAAATGGTTTTTTAGTAATGTAGTGAATAGTTTCTAAGGTATTGTAGTTAATTAAACCTTTTTTGATTATAATAGGAATGTATTTATTTGAGATAATATTGTATCCTATTAATCCATCTCCGATTATTGGAATTAATCCAGCAAGCATTGGCCATCTATTTCCACCTGTATTATCTCTTAAATCAATGATCCACTTATCAATAAAATGTTCATCAAGAATTTGTATTTGTTTAATTAATGTATCAGCGAACACTCTATCCTTTTCAGAATCAAATGTCATACAATAAGGAATTTTTATATATCCAATATTATTTCCTAAGTATTTAGAAGTACTTGAAACTTCCTTCTCATTAAGTTTATTTAGTTCATCAGATGTGAATTTGGAAAAGAATAAAGAATGATGGTAACCAGCATCTTGTAAAGCTTTTATAAAAACAGGATATACTTTTTCTTTATCAAAGGCATGCTTTCCGCTAAAATCAATTGATTTCAAATTATCATCTAATCTTTTCCAATCGACTTTTTCCCTAGCCATTGATTCTTTTTTCAGAGTTTTCCTAATTTCTTTAATGAGTTGTTTGGTTTGCTTATTTGGTTGCTTGATTTGGGCAAAGATATTTGAATTGAATGTCAGAAATGCAATAAAGATTATGGTTTTAATTATTTGATTCATAATAACAATTTATAGGTTTTTTTAAGTTTTGACTAACGGTTTGTATATGGTTAGAACGGGATTAAAATGCGATAACCTTTCGATTAACTACTTAGCCAAACCTTTTTATTTTGTTTTATCTTTTCAGTTTTAAAGTCAAATTAAAAGATTTGGCGGACTCAGTAGAAATCCTAAAACTTTGGATTAAGCATTAAAACCTGTATTAATTATAGGTAATGTTGTAAGCTGGCTTTTTTTATTTCTCCTATTTTCTACCACTAATTCAGTTTCTAATTTTTTGTCATTTTTCCACTAATTTTCAGCGTTAATTATCTGCTGTATCAATTCAGTTAAATTTGATGCATTAAAATCTGCCGGTAAATAAAAAGGATGGTAAATTTCTTCCTTTCGCTTCACATAAGCTGTAGTGAGTCCCGCTTTTTTTGCTCCAAATAAATCCCAATCGTGTGTTGCAACCATTACAATATCTTCAGTTTGTAACCCTTCTTGTTGAGCCGCTGAAAGATAAATATCCTTGAATGGTTTGTACTTCTTGACATTATCCACTGAGTAATATGAATCGAAAAGCTCAATAATTCCAGCATTCGTCAACTGTTCTTTTATCATTTCCAATGATGAATTCGAAACAGCAACAATACGAATATTATTATCTCTCAGCATAGTAAGAGCAGGGCTTACATCCTTATAAGCAGGTAATTTCCTGAATTCACCAAGTATCTCGGCTTTTATCTCACCACTCAAAGGTTTTTTATTTTCGAAAAATAGATTTTCTAAAGCCACATCAGCTAATTCTCCAAAATTTCTGTATTCGTCCATAATTCCCATTATGGTAGAACTGTATAATAATTTCGTGAACCAATATTTAAGTACATACTTATCATTAAAGTGCTTATCAAACTGATTTTTAAGTAAACTCAGGTTTAATAAGGTTTCGTTCATGTCGAAGAATACTGCTTTTTTCATATTTTTCTCCCATTATATTTTTTATGAAATGTTCTTGTTTGCGATGTCGCCTCTAAGCTTGCTTATAACTTCTATATATGTCCAATAAAACCTCAGTTTTACTATCATATTCGATTGGCTTGTGGTAGTTCTGTTGCATATTTCGTTCTAATATATAAATTTTATAAATCATCCAAATTACTTTTAACTTTTTATTAGCGTTCAACATCGCGTTAGGCGGCTGGCGTCCCAAAGGGATTTTAAAAGATGGTTTTTTCTTTTTCAGAAAAAACCAGTTCTTTGGCCGCTTTTTTCGGCGGACAAAAACCGGAACGTAGTGGAGTACAAAAGCCACCGACCTTGTGATTTGGGTATTGCGAAATGGGATAAGGTAACGCACTTGATAATTTTAAAGGATAGAATCTATGAATAGTTTTGAATAAATGATTGAAGGAAAGAATGAATAATTTTAAAGTACCGAGGGATAAAATGAAAGAATGTATTGATTACTAAACAAGGGTTTTTACAGGATTATTAATGTATAGACAATGCCTATAAGGTTATAGTTAAATAAAATAATTTATTGGTTTTCTTGGCAATAATTTTGCTTTGTATGGTTATACATTGTTAAAAAAGAGCATGACCCAGAAAACCAAAAAAGATAAAGTAGACCAATTAAAAAAATTAATAGACCAAGTTAATGTAGCTATGCTAACTACAATTAAAACCAATGGCGAGTTTTACAGTCGGCCGATGAATACCATGCAAGTTGATGACAACGGCGATGTTTACTTTTTTTCTGATGAACATACCCCAGATCAGCATGATGTTAAGGTGAATAATTGGGTAGCGGTAACGTATACTAACCCAGAAAACAACACTTACATAGCTTTAAATGGGCGGTTAAATTTGGTTAACGACCAATCAAAAATCGAAGAATTATGGGTTCCTGCTTGTAAAGCTTGGTTCCCAGAAGGGGTCAACGACCCTCACTTAACCCTCATTAAAGTAGAGATTTTAAAGGCCGAATATTGGGATACTTCTGCCAGTGGCATGGTGGTTTTGTTTAACGTCATTAAAGCCATTGTTAAAGGTCAAACTTATGACCAAGGCAAGCATGAAAAAATTGATTTTACTAAATAAAAAATAAAAAAGATATGAAAAAGCAAGAAAAAGTAGAAAAATTAAGAGAATTACTTAAAGGATCAAATAGTTGTATGTTAAGTACTTATAATGTAAGTACTGGAATGCATACAAGGCCAATGGCTTTTAACGAGCTTACAGATGATGGCGAGATTTATTTTTTCACTAACGAATACTCGGCAAAAACAGAAGAAATATCTGTTAACAACGAGGTAAGTATATCTATGACTAACGAGAGCAAATCTAACTATATAGTGCTTAAGGCTACAGCAAGTTTAGTTAAGGACAAAGCTAAAATGGAAGAACTTTTTAACACTATGGTAAAACTTTGGTTTCCTGATGGATTGAAAGATCCTAATATGGCTTTAATTAAGGCAGATATTACCTCGGCCGAGTATTGGGATAGCACTTCTAGCACTATGGTATTCCTGTTTAACGCAGCAAAATCTTTAATTAGTGGCGAAGTGTATGATGGAGGCGAGCATGGTGAAATTAAACTGTAAACCCTCATTACGGTAATCAAATTTATTTAAATGGCTAGTAATTTGGGCGTTTAAACACGCTTTCCACTGTATCTTTTTACCCCAAAAAAAAGGGGTAAAAAGGATGCCGTTGCAATCGTTAACGCACCTATAAAACGTCAAAAAAAAATAGATTAATTTATTTTAGGAACTTTAAGTTTTTAAGTTTTCCATATTTTTTCTCTGCGCTAAAAATCCAGCTAGTCAAAATAGGAAAGATTACTTTGTAGGCTTTTTTAATAAATTATTGAATTCCTGCAACCTAAAAGATTCATGTAAAGCTCTTAAAGAAGAGGTTGGAAAGGAAAATTAATTCATCAATCTGCGGAAAAAAAAATAGCCACACAGCGCTGTGGCCTTTACGTTTTTTGTGGTTAAATTTTTTTTAACAACCGGGCTTTTGCATTCTTTGTAAAATATCTCTTTGTCCTCCTTGATTAACAAAACACCTATAGAAAAAATTGAAATCTACTTGCTCTTAGCGTTAAACTAGATTCAAATATTTACTTTAGCAATTAACTCGAAACATTTTAGATTAACGTTTGCTAATTATAATATGAATTTTGAAAACACTTTAGCTTTTGCCACACAGCTTGACGATACTGATCATTTAAAATCTTTTAGAGCGCAATTTTTAATTCCGCAAAAAGACGGTAAAGACATTACTTACTTATGTGGTAATTCTTTAGGATTACAACCCAAAAACGCTACTTTAGAGATTAATAAACAATTAGATGTTTGGCAAAACCATGCGGTAGAAGGCTGGTTTAACGGCGATGAAAACTGGCTAAACTACCACGATAAAATCAAAGATTTATTGGCGCCAATAGTAGGCGCAAAATGGGAAGAAGTAACCTGCATGAACAGCTTAACGGTTAATTTGCACCTGCTTTTAACCAGTTTTTACATTCCTAAAGGCAAAAGAGTTAAAATTTTAATGGAAGGTGGCGCTTTCCCATCAGATCAATACGCTTTAGAATCTCACGTTAAAACCAGAGGATTAAATGGTAAAGAGGTTATTGTAGAAGTTTTCCCAAGAACAGGAGAAGACACTTTAAGAACAGAAGATATTATTAAACAAATAGAAGATTGTGGTGATGAATTAGCCTTAATCTTATTTGGCGGCGTAAATTATTATTCTGGTCAGTTTTTTAATTTGGAGGCCATTACCAAAGCAGGGCACAACGTGGGTGCAATGGTGGGTTTTGATTTGGCGCATGCCGCAGGAAACGTTCCAATGCAGTTGCACCAATGGGATGTGGATTTTGCCTGCTGGTGTTCTTACAAATATTTAAACTCGGGGCCAGGTGGCATTAGCGGCATATTTGTCCACGAAAAGCATTTCAATAAAGATTATAATCGTTTAGCAGGCTGGTGGGGTTACCAATTGCAAAAGCGATTTAAAATGGAAAAGGGTTTTGTACCCGAGTATGGCGCAGAAGGCTGGCAGGTAAGTACGAGTCCAATTTTATTAATGGCGACGCACAAAGCAGCTTTAACGGTTTTTAACGAAGCAGGTTTTGAGCGTTTAAGAGCCAAAAGTATTCTGTTAACTCAATATTTAGAATTTATAATTACCCAGTTTAACCAGAGAAAAGGAGCCGAGTTTTTTAAAATTATTACTCCGCAACAGCCGGAAGACAGAGGAGCACAGCTTTCTATCATTTGCAAAGCAAACGGGAGACAGATTTTTGATGCTTTAGTTAAAGAGAATATTATTGGCGACTGGCGAGAACCTAACGTGATAAGAATAAGCCCAATTCCTTTGTATAATACTTTTACCGAGATTTACCATTTAGGACAGGTGTTGATTAATAGTCATTAGTATTTGCTGAATGGCAAGAAGTCATTAGTTATTAGGGATTAGTCATTAGTATTTGATGAATGGTTAGAAGTCATTAGTCATTAGGGAATTAGTTAATGGTAAGTAGGGAATAGTCAATGGTAAGTAGGGAATAGTCATTAAGGTTAGTCATTAGGTGGATTAGTCATTAGTATTTTGTGAATGGTAAGTAGTCATTAGGGGGATTAGTAATTAGTATTTTGTGAATGGTAAGAAGTCATTAGGGAATAGTCAATGGTAAATAGGGAATAGTCATTAGGAATTAGTCATTAGGGAATAGTCAATGGTAAGTAGGGAATAGTGAATGGTCTTTAAGGAATGGTTTTTGTAAGTAGAAATTAGTCAAATTAAAAATATCAAGAGTCTTAAATCTCATGTCTCATCCCGATAGCTATCGGGACTAATAAATCCCAGCAATGAAAAAAGTAAAAAACTTAGTCATTTTAAATTTTGTGTTTTTTGTAATCGCTTTTGCGGTTTCTAATTTAAGTCAGTTGAATATATTTGGTGGGGTAACCAATGCCGATATTTCTAATAAATATGCTACAGTTTTTACTCCAGCGGGAATCACATTTGCCATTTGGGGTGTAATTTATTTATCGCTTTTTGGCTTTTGTGTTTATCATTTGGTTAGAGCGTATAAAGACGATGTCGATTCAGAAGCTAGTGTGGCTGTACTCAAGATTAATAATTTATTCATCATCAATAATATAGCAACCACCTTGTGGGTTTTTGCTTTTACTTACGAGTATTTATTGGCATCTATGATCTTAATCATTATTCAGTTCATTACTTTATTGATGATTTTTATTCGTTTAAACTTATTTGATGTTTCTAAAAGCTTTTATAATAAGCTGTTTACACAGTTCCCTTTAAGTATTTATTTTGCTTGGCTGTGTGTAGCCAATGTGGCTAATATATCTTTGTATTTGGTTTCTATTGGCTTCACTCAACTAAATGGTTTAGGCGAAACTGAATTTGCTACAGCAATGGTATATGTTTTAATTTTATTATCCCTTTTCATTGTAGGTGCCAAACGCAATGTATTTTTTGGTTTGGTTGCCATTTGGTCGTTGTATGGCATTCAAATTAAAAGAACTGGTATAGATCCCCTTCAGTTCGAGTCGGTGATTAAAGCTTGTAATTTCGGGATGCTTTTAATTGCCTTGGTTTGTATCATTCAAATTTATAATAACATAAAATTTAAAAAGAAGGAACTTGCTCATTAATGCTTAAAATAGCTTACAATCCCATTTACGCTCACCCTTTGCCAGAAGGCCACCGTTTCCCCATGTTAAAGTACGAGTTAATTCCTTTGCAGTTAAAACATGAAGGAATCATCACTGACAATAATTTATTTTCGCCCAATATTTTAGACGAGCAATGGATTTGTCCACCTCATGAAGCAGCTTATTGGCAAAAGCTAAAAACGTTAAGTTTAAGCTATCAGGAAGAAAAACGAACAGGATTTCCACTTTCAGCGCAATTGGTAGAACGAGAATTACGCATTGCACAAGGCACTATCGACTGCTGTAATTACGCTTTACAATATGGTGTTGCCTTCAATGTAGCGGGCGGTACGCATCATGCTGGCAGCAATTGGGGCGAAGGTTTTTGTTTATTAAACGATCAAGCTATTGCTGCTAACTACTTATTAGAAAACAATTTAGCACAGTCTATTTTAATTATCGATTTAGATGTACATCAAGGAAACGGTACTGCTCAAATTTTCGAAAACGAACCTCGAGTTTTTACTTTTTCTGTCCACGGCGAAAAGAATTTCCCTTTTAGAAAAGAGCAATCCGATTTGGATATTGGTTTAGAAGATGGCATTGCCGATGAAGAATATTTATCCATCATTAAACAACAGTTACCCAAATTGTTAGACCTCACACAACCTAATTTTATCTTCTATCTTTCTGGTGTAGATGTATTGGCAAGCGATAAATTAGGTAAATTATCCCTTTCTTTGGAAGGTTGTAAAGAGAGAGACCGATTGGTTTTTACGCATTGCAAACAAAGAAATATTCCTGTACAAGTAAGTATGGGAGGAGGTTACAGTGCCGATATTAAGGTAATTGTTGATGCACATTGTAACACTTATAAAGCCGCAGACGAAATTTATTTTTAACACACATGATTACAGCATTTGAAACCTCTTTAGAAAGATTATCGGTTCATAAAGTAGGCAATAAGTCGCAAGACGAGTATATGACTTTGTCTGATGCTCCTTTAAGTATTTCTGATGATTTACTCAATAACTTGCTGATTACCTATTTTTTAAAGCCATTTGAAAAAGTAAACGAGGTTTATCGTTTTATGCATTCTAGCGACGATTTAGCCCTAAACGAAATTTATAATTTTGCTCAAAAATGCTTCGATAATCCAGCAGATTTTCATCAGCTGAGTCAGCAGATTACCCGCCATTTGCATGATGTTTCTTCACATCCAAAAATTAAGGCTGGCGAAGTTTATATTGCTTTTTTTGATCAAGTTCAAATTGAAGGGCAATTACGCGAGGCTATAGGAATCTTTAAATCAGAAACTAAAGAGACATACTTAAAGGTTTACCCCGATGCTGGCGGTTTTAATTTGAGTTATGAGCAGGAAGCTATCAACATTCAAAAGCTAGATAAAGGCTGCCTGATTGTCAATATTGATAAAGAAGAAGGTTATAAAGTGGTGGTGATAGATCAAACCAATAAAACTCAGGAAGCCGCAGTTTATTGGAAAGACGACTTTCTAAAACTTAAAATAAGAAACGATAGCTACCACCAAACCAGCAATGTAATGGGACTATATAAAAGCTATGTCACCGATAAAATTGACGATGATTTTCAAATCTCTAAACCTGATAAAATAGACCTGCTAAACAAAAGCATGAAGTATTTTAAGGAAAAAGAACAATTCGATTTTGATGAGTTTTCTAATGAAGTTATCGGTAACGATACCGCTTCCAAATCATTTAAAGAAATGGTTTTAAGCTACGAGCAAGAGTTTGACACTCCGCTAAGTAAAGGTTTCGAAATATCTGGCCAAGCGATTAAAAAACAGGCTTCTAGCTATAAATCAGTTTTAAAATTAGATAAAAATTTTCACGTTTACATTCACGGCGATAGACAACTTTTGGAACAAGGTTTTGATGAGCAAAAAGGCATGAATTTTATTACTTTATTTTATAATAAGGAAACATAGTGTTAGGGCGGAAAGCTTAAAGCTAAATGCCTGTACTGCAAAATATTATTTTAATCTACTAAAATCCGCAGGAAACTTTTAACCACCCAGCTCTGTGACTTTGGCCTCCTCTGTGGTTAAAAATTTTTTGCCACGAATGCACTAATAAAATTTTAATTAGGACTTAGCATTGTGGTTAAAAAAAAGTTCATGCAAAGTTCGCAAAGAAAAATTAAAACTTTATTCTGCGTTAATCTACTAAAATCAGCAGGAAACTTTTAACCACCTAGCTCTGTGACCTCAGCGTTCTCTGTGGTTAAAGATTATTGCCACGAATGCACTAATAAAATTTTAATTAGGACTTAGCACTGTGGTTAAAAAAAAGTTCATGCAAAGTTCGCAAAGGGAAGAACGCAAAGCTCGTAAAGAAAAATTAAAACTTTATCCTGTATAAATTCCGTTAAATCTGCGGGAAACCTTTTATCCATTCAGCTCTGTGACTTTGGCCTCTGTGGTTAAAAATTTTTTGCCACGAATGCACTAATAAAATTTTAATTAGGACTTAGCACTGTGGTTAAAAAAAAGTTCACGCAAAGTTCTTAAAGGGAAGAACGCAAAGCTTGCAAAGAAAATTCAAAACTTTTATTCTTCGTAAATCTTCTAAAATCCACAGGAAACTTTTAACAACCTAGCTCTGTGACCTCAGCGTCCTCTGTGGTTAAAAATTTTTTGCCACGAATGCACTAATAAAATTTTAATTAGGATTTAGCACTGTGGTTAAAAAAAGTTCACGCAAAGTTCTTAAAGAAAAATTAAAACTTTTATTCTGCGTTAATCTACTAAAATCAGCAGGAAACTTTTAACCACCTAGCTCTGTAACCTCAGCGTCCTCTGTGGTTAATTTTTTTACAATCTAGCTCTGTGACATTTGTGAAACATCTTAGTTTCCTTTGTGGTTACACCAAAAAAAAACAATAAATTTAAAAACATCACCACAAAAACCCCATAATGTTTATATTTGAAACAACACAAACACTCCAATAACCAATTCATAAATGGTAAAAAATATCCGATTTTTTTTTCTGCTCCTAATCCTATCTTTCACTGCTTTTTCGCAAGGTTTTGATCCTAATTTAGGGATTATTCCAGCTCCATTATCCGTGGAGAAACAAGAAGGGTTTTTCCAAATTAACAAAGAAACCGCTTTACAATTCGAAACTGAGAGCGACCAAAAAGTTGCTCAGCTCTTTGCCATATTAGTAAAAGCACAATCGGGGATAGATTTAGTTATCGCTAAAAACTTCATTACCAAACCAGCATCAATTATATCGTTCAACTCGGCTACAGCCTTAGAAAATGCTACCAATACCGAAGCATATCAATTAAAAGTAGACGGAAATCAAATCAGTTTAAACGGTTCTGCAAAAGGAGTTTTCTATGCTATGCAAACCTTATCTCAGTTGTATTTAAACAATTTCAAAACAGGTAATATACCGCAATGTATCATCAAAGATGAACCCAGATACACTTACCGGGGATTGCATTTAGACGTTGCTAGGCATTTTTATCCAATTAGCTTTGTAAAAAAGTATATCGATTTAATGGCCTTTTATAAGCTCAACAACTTTCATTGGCACTTAACCGACGACCAAGGCTGGCGAATAGAAATTAAAAAATACCCTCAATTAACATCAATTGGCGGTTATAGAGCACAAACGGTGATAGGTAATTATCACGACAGGATGCCGCAATGGTTTGATAATACTCCTTATGGTGGTTTTTACACACAAGAAGAAATTAAAGAAGTTGTAGCTTACGCCGATGCTAAATTTATTAACGTCATCCCAGAAATTGAAATGCCTGGTCACGCTATGGCTGCCTTAGCGGCTTATCCCGAATTGGCTTGTGGTGATCAACCCGGTCCGTTTTTAACCGCTCAAAAGTGGGGTGTTTTTCCTGATATATTTTGTGCAGGTAAAGAGGAAACTTTCCTTTTTTTAGAGGATGTTTTAAAAGAAGTGATGCCATTATTTCCATCAAAATACATCCATATTGGTGGAGATGAAGCTCCAAAAACCGCTTGGAAAACTTGTAAATACTGTCAGGCTAGAATAAAAAAACAGAAGTTAAAAAACGAAGATGAATTACAATCTTACTTTATCCAAAGGATAGAAAAGTTTGTAAATAAGAATGGCAAATCTATTATTGGCTGGGACGAAATTTTAGAAGGCGGACTTGCACCAAATGCAACCGTAATGAGCTGGCGAGGAGTGGCTGGAGGGATTTCTGCTGCCAAACAAAACCATTTTGTAATTATGTCGCCTAGTACTAATGGCGTTTACTTAGACCATACTCAAGGTCGTAGCGACCAAGAACCAGTAACCATTGGTGGTGATGGAAATATTGCTAAAATATACGCTTACAATCCTACACCAAATAGTTTAACAGCACAACAGCAAAGTTTTATTTTGGGGGTACAAGCCAATATGTGGACAGAATATATGCCTACAACCAATAAAGTAGAGTATATGCTCTTACCCCGATTGTTAGCTGTATCTGAAATAGGATGGTCTAGCTTAGCCAGAAAAGATTTTAAAGATTTTAATACCAATAGAGTGCCGCAGCATTTAGCTTTTTTAGATCAAATGCCTGTGATGTATCGGGTACCAGAAGTTATTGGAGCAAAAGATACCAGTATTTTGGTGGACGATTTTCAGGAGTTTACTTTTTCTCCATCAGTAAATGGTGCGCAAGTTTATTATACTATTGATGGTTATACACCGAATGAAACGACCACTTTATATCAAAAACCATTTAAAGTTTATGTGCCTAAAGGTGAAATGAGGCCAGTAAAATCGATTGTGATTACGCCATCTGGAAAGAGGAGTGTAGTAACGACTACTTTATTATTTAATCGAGATACTTTAAACATTGTAGATCCCATCAATATCAATAATAAGGGAGTACTTAAATATTATTATGTGCCTGGAAAGTTTAAGAATACTTTAGAGATTGATACCAATTTAGCTACGAAAAAAGGAGAGGTGACACAAATTGCCACCAATAAAATTTCTGGTAAAGCCCGCGAATATGGTTTAGTTTTTACTGGATTTTTTAATGTAAATGAAAATGCAAATTTCGAGTTTTCACTTTACAGCGATGATGGTAGCAGATTATATATCGATAATGAATTGATTATTGATAACGATGGAAAACATTCCAGATTCGAACGCTCTGCGGGAGTTTTATTGAAAGCTGGATACCACAAAATTAAAGTTTTATATTTTGATGATGGCCCCGGAAGTACCTTGCAGCTTTCTATAAAAGGAACTGACGGTAAAAAGATTGAAATGCCGAGTGTGATGCTGGCTAATTAGAATTTTTTTAGATTTAGAAAAAGCGTTAACGATTTCCAAAGGGGAGCCTTTGACTAAACGACATCCATAACTGATATTGGGGCAGGCTTTATTTACAGAGTTTTGGGGAAATAAAGATATAGTCTCGATAAATCGGGATTAAAAAGCCCAAATAATCAGCTACTTAATAATTAATATAATCTTTATAAACATTCTGCATCAGTGCTTTTGCATAGATTAAAGCCGAATCTTTTTGGATAGTAGTTAGCCTATTATTATATTGTTGATATATCTTTTTACCATTAATGGCATCAAAACTTACTGCCATGTCTTTATCTACGTAGCCAAAACCATTATCCCAATTGTAAAAACCATAGCCTTTGGTTTTGGGATTTAGCAAGTTTTTGCTGTATTTAAAGTCGGTATTATTGATTCCTAATTGCGCTAAAATGGTAGCATTAACATCTACTTGGCTACCATAAGTTTGGTTTACAGTTCCTTTATATTCTTCTTTTAAAGCGCCTCCAATAATTAATAAGGGAATATGATAACGAAGTGGATCATAAATTTCTCTAGTTTCTTTGGGTAATCTATGCCCATGATCTGCCGTGATGATGAAAATAGTGTTCTCGTACCAAGCTTGTTTTTTTGCTGCTATAATATATTTTATTAACTCTTGGTCTACGTAATAACTGGTGCTTCTAAATTTATCAGCCAAAGTTTTATTACCAAATTTGCCTTTGGTAGGTAGCTGAAAAGGCTCGTGATTGGTTAAGGTTAATAAAGTGCTTAAAAAAGGTTCTTTTTGTTGAGCTAAAAATTTAATATGCTCTTGAAAAGTATAACCGTCATAAGCGCCCCAGTTAGATTTTATTTCACTCGAATTAAAATCGCTCTTCTCTACCAATTTTTGGTAGCCATGGGAAAGTATATATGCTTTAAAATTCGCGAAATCGGTATCTCCTCCGTAATAAAAAGAGGTAGAATACCCTTTGTTAATCATCAGTTTAGCCAAAGAAGGCAAATTAACTTGTTTTTCGTTCTCTTTGATTATAGATTTATCTCCTTGAGCAGGGAAAGAGCTTATTAAGCTTACAATGCCTTTATCGGTTCTATCGCCCGTTGCATAAACGTGATTAAACAATAAGCCTTCTTTAATCAATTGGCTAAAACCGGGAGTAATACCTTTTTCTCCACCTAGTTCCTCAACCAAATCGGCGGTAAAGCTTTCCATCACAATTCTAACAATATTGGGTTTTTTGACTGTTAAAATATCTTGATTGAACGAAGTATCTGACTGGAAGAACAATGTTTTATTTATTTCTTCTAATTTTTGCTTAGAAAAATATTCTAATTTATCCTCATCAACCTCGGTGCTTTTTAAGGTAGAATACATTAAATACCAATCTGTGTTTATAGCGGCAAAGTTTAGTACTTGATTATCGCTAAAATAAACCTTACTAGTATTCATGGGGGCAACACCTACACCACCCCTAATGGCTAAAAAGGTAAAACCATAAATTAATAAGAGCACAAAAATTTTAGGTAAAGTTTTAAGCTTTACTGGAGCTAACTTTAAACTACTTCGGTGAACAAAATATTTAAATAGTAAAAACCCGCAAATAATTAGAAAACCTATAGAGCTAAAATTGATAAAAAGGGGAGAAGAAGCACTAGAAGCCATAGCTTCTGTAGGCGATGTAATTACAAACTCTAAGGCTTTATAACTAAACTTTGTGCCCCATTCGTGGTAAATGTCAACATCTGTAATTGCAGCAAAAGAAGATAAGACTACAATAATTACGGAATAAATAAAAATAGGTTTTAATGCTTTTTTCTCTTGTTTAAAGAGTAAAAGTATGCCATAAAGTAAGAAAGGAATTGCAGAAAGATAGCCCGCCATAGATGCATCCATGTGTAAACCATACCAAAAGCTTTGTAAAATTTCTAAATAACCTCCTTTTTTAGCCGCATGAAAAAAAGCGATAATAAAAAACAGCCTGGTTAAAAAGAAAAAAATTAACCACGCTATAAAATATTTTAGAAAAAAAGAAAGGCTTTTAAACATGCTGCAAATATAAATTTTACAACTAGTTTAAAAGCCTTTAACAATAAAATTACAATTATTTAACCCCCCATTTGGCTTAATAAAGCTTCAAATGTCATGGTTTCATAACCTTCGGGTATTTTAAAATTTAAATCACCTACTGGTTTTTCTTCAAAACTTTTTAGAGTCATGGTATTTTTAACTCCACTCATGTTTGTAGAAAACATTACTGGAAAACCAGTGATAGCACTTGGCAAAGTAGATGTTAATGCAGTACCCGGAGCAGATATTTCTGTTGTTGTCCACGCTTCTGTTACATCTCCAGAAATTTTATCTTTTATCACAAATTTGGTACAGTTGTAACCAGCTATTTTCTTAGTTTCTTTAGTGTTTGTTACTTCAAAATCTTTTTCGCCAGATTGTAATTCTTCAATTTTTTTAGTTTGTTCTTTAGTCGTTAGTACAGCAATTTTTTTGCCTTGCATTGGTACATCTGTCAAGGTTAAATTTTGTTGATTGCTAGCGTCGTAATAATTCTCTACTGCAAACATGCCCAAATCCATTTTATACTTACTAATATTTCCTTTCAAGGAAACCACAAATTCTGTAGGCAACATAGCGGCCATTGCAGCTTGGTCTGGAGGTAATTCAAAATTTGTGCTGTAAATAAAAGTACCTTCTTTAATTACTTTCTGAGCGCTAGCTGCAAAAGAAACTGTTGTGCATATAAATGCGATGATTGCGATTTTAATTGTCTTTTTCATTTTCTCGAGTTTAATTTTTTTATTAGATTCTATTTATCTTGATTTATTACAATGTGTTACCATTTTATTTGATTTTTATTTAAAAAGGCATCAATACCTTTTTTACAATCTTCTGTAGAGCGGGCATGTGCATTCATTTCTGCTGCATAATCTAATGCTTCTGTTAAGGGAAGGTCCTGTACGTTTGTGATTAATTGTTTAGTTAAGGCTAAAGATTGTGTAGATGCAGAAACGCATAATTTGCTAGCAAAGTCTAAAACTTCTTTTTCTATTTTGTTTTTTTCTGTAATAAAATTAATAAGGTTGATTTCTTTAGCTCTAGCTGCCGAAATTAAATCGCCAGTAAAAAGTAGTTGTTTGGTTTGGCTTTCGCCGATTTTTCTGATACAAAATATAGATACAATAGCAGGAATAAATCCAATTTTAACCTCGGTATAGCCAAACTTACTTTCTGGGGTGCTAAACACAAAATCGCAAACGGTAGCCAAACCACAACCGCCAGCAATGGCATGTCCTTCTACTTGTGCAATTACTATTTTTGGGTGCGTATATATTTTATGAAACAGATTTTTAAGCTGATTGGAGTCTTTTAAGTTAGCCTCAAAACTGTTAGCTTGCAATTGCTTCAAATAATCCAAATCTGCTCCAGCACTAAAAACATCACCTAAAGCATTTAGAATAATTATTTTAACTTGATTATCGTGTTCTGCTTTATCAAATAAAGAACCTAAATCCGCAACTAACGCTGCATTTAAAGCATTTCTTTTTTCTGGTCTATTGATGGTAATGTAGGCTACTCGGTCTTTTACTAGGTAATTGGCTAACATATATTATAGTTTTATTTCTTTGGCTAAGGTTTTTTTAAGGGTATATGGTTTAATATTTAATTGGACGCTTTGTTGTTCTAAATCTTTGATAATAAAATCACGGTTTTTACCATCAATAAATAGTCTGTTGAATGTATTGTAGTTTTTGATTTTCGCTATGTTGTATTTGTAATCACCACTTAATAAGAGCCAGTCTTGCCTATTTGTTTGGCTCAAATTATTTTTCTGATTGATAATTTTTAAAGATTTACCTTCAAACTTAATCATTTTTTCGTTTTGTGTTAAATGCGGATTGTAAAATTGTATTTCCTCAATCTGGCAGCTATCTAAATAAGGTTTTACAGAGAATTTATAAGTATTTTCATCTATAGATAAATCGCTAACTAAAACCGCATTACTTCCTTTAATAAAAGCTACAGCAGTATTTTTACGTAACGAGAAGAACATCACTTGTTTTTGTTTAAGGGTTTCGAACTTTTTATAAGATATAGAAATCACTAAAATGAAGAGAAAAACTAATGCTACTTTAATATATTTTTTCTGAGTAGTAGCTTTGAGAACAAATACAATTAACAAGTAAAAGACAACAATTTCAAAAAAGCTAAGCCAAACTTGAGTGATATTGGCATTTGGTATTTCTTCTACAATTTTTAACCCATAATTGGTAAAAGTGATAACATAGTCTAAAATTATACCTAATATTTTGGCTAATGGAACATAAAATGAAAGGGTTAAAAAGACAATTCCAATGTACATAATGAGCATGGCTGGTATGACAATAAAAATATTACTTAGCACAAAGTAAACAGGGAATTGATGGAAATAGAATAGACTAATTGGCGCTGTCGCGATTTGCGCAGCAATAGAAACAGACATTATACTCCAAATATATTGGATAATTTTATTTTCTGGCTGATAAATTAAACTCACTTTTGGCTGAATATAAATTAATCCGGCTACAGCCAAATAAGAAAGCTGAAAACCTACATTTACAATATTAAAAGGATTATAAAGCAATAATATAAAGGCAGAAAGCGATAAAATGTTAAAAATATTTACTGGTTTAAGCTTGGTCTTGGCAATTACTACCAAACTAATCATGATGGCTGCTCTAACAACTGATGGCGCCAACCCAGTTATTAGTGCGTAAAACCAAACTAGGGATATGATGATAGCGGCTTTAATAAATCTGGCTCTAAAACTGCCGTTTAAGAAAAACAGCATGGCACTAAATAAGTAAACTACCAAGCCTACATGCATTCCCGAAACCGACAAAACATGCATAGTTCCAGTTTTGGTAAAGGTCTCAATAACATCCTTACCCAAATCTGTTCTGTCTCCTAATAATAGGGTAGAAGCAATTCCTCTTGAGTTTGAACTTAAATATTGATTAAATTTAGTAACCTGCTTAGCTCTAAAAACTAAGGCAAAAGCTTTTAAAGGATTTCCTTTTTGTTCACCTATTTTAACCATTTGTTTCTGATTGACAAAACTTTGATGGTAAACTTGTTGATAGGATAAAAACCTTTTATAGTTAAACTCGGCAGGATTATAAGCTTGTTCTGTTTCTTTATATTTAGAGCTAATTAGCAGTTCGTCTCCGTAGTTTAAATTTAGTTTATTTAAGGTATCAATTCTTAAAGCAATTAATAAGTTCCCAATAACTGGTTTTATTCTGCCATCAAATACAATGTCTGTTACTGCAACTTCAAATCTGGCTATGTCTCCTTTAATCTTAGGTGTTTCTTTTAAATAAACAATTAGTTGATTGGAAGGGTGTTTTGAGAAGTGAGTTGGGTGATAAATCTCTTTTTTTTGATTGCAAAAAATTACTCCAGTTAAAATGGTGAGTAGGTAAATAACAATACTTATTAGGTGAGAGTTTAAGTAAACCGCTTTTTTCTTGATATAAAAGGCAGCAATAAGTAAAAAAGAAAAAAGTAATAACCAAGCATATTGATTTAATACGTTTATTTTTAAGTTGAAAACAATGCTAATGGAAATGCCTAAAATAAATAATAAAGCCAAGCGCAAAAACGGAATCTCGGTTTTAAAGTAGGCGACCATTTAGAACTGATATCTAAGTTGTAACTTTACTTCCGACCTCGAATTTCCCTCAATTAAATCTAAGCCAGAGCCTACATTCTCTCTGTTATTAAATTGGGTATAGCTGTATTTTAACCATAAATCTATGCCTCGTTTTACATTGTATCTAGCATTTAGGTAATACTTAACACCTTCGTCTTGGAAACCCGGAATTGAAAAACCGTATAAAACATCATTCTCGTAAGCATAAATACGGGTATCAAAACCATCTGTTTGGAAAAGCGTAAAACGCATATTACCAGACCATTTTGAGCTTAATGGACTGTAATTGATGTCTTGATAAGCTAAGAAACCGAAACGTTGTTGGTCGCTTTCTTCATGGTATTGAACCATTTCTATTCTATTTCTTAAAGAAAAGCTTTTATTGATTTGATATTGAACTTCTGCTCGGTAATTAGATCTTTTCACAAACTCAAGTACATTTGTTTGAATCCTGTTTGGCGAATTTTGCTGTTTGTTTTGAAACTGATAGCGTAACGTAAAACGGGTAGATCGGCTAGGAGTATACACAAACTGACTAAAAATGTCATAACCACTAGATGGAGCATCTACCCTAAATTTTAACCAAGGGAACTTAAATAAATCGGTATAAAAATCTAACTCAAATTTCCTATCTGGTTTGATTTGTAAACCAGCATAAAATCCTTTTTCATTAACAGCGGTACTGCTTTCGCCAATGCCTTGGTTATAAAATGAATAATAATCTTTTTGATAGTTTCTATGAAACAAAACGGCAGAAACAACGGGCGATAAGCTGCTAATTAAACCATTCAAATACGCTAATCCAAAATTTAAACTATGTGCAAATTCACCAAAAAAATAGGTGTTATTGACTGTATAACTGTAATTTACACCAACATTAGTTAAATCCGTTCCGGTAAAATCAAATTGATTGTACAAACTTCTACCAGGCGCAAAAGCTTGACTGTAATTAGATTGATAAGCGGTTAAACCGATGCTTAATTTGCGGTAATTGTATTGCAAATTAGCGCCATAAACCAGTTGGCTTATTCTGCCTTTAGACCTAAGCTCACTAGCGGTACGGTGTAAGCCACTTTGTTGTAAAGACGAAATATCCTCTAAATTAGTTAATGGATTTAGTGCAATGCCAGCATCTAGTTTATTGTATGATATAAAAGGCGTAAAGTTAAATCGGCCAAAATTAATTTCAGTTGCCAAACCTCTAAAAAAAGAATATTCGTTTACTGATGTATAAGCTCTTAAACCTAAATCTTGCCTTGCAACGGTAAAAATATCTGCTCCTTTTCCAAAGCTTAAGCCACTCCATAAGGTTAAGCCTTGACCAAACTGTAAGGCATAATCGCCGATAGCTAGCTTTTTAATTTTTCTGATATCTTTGATGTACAAACTAGCCGATGAAAAATCAGGACCTCTTTGTCCTTGTGAATTATTCCAAAATTTTTCTCCAGCATCTTTCTCCAAATTCATAGAGAACTGTATGTTATTGCTAAACGAAAAGCGATAGCGTAAAAAAACTCTTTCAGGTGTGCCTAAATACCTACTAGCAGTAGAAGAAGAAAGAATTTTAAAGCCTTGTTGTAACTCTAAATATCTATTATATCTAATTAATAAATCACTTTTGCCTTCTTTAAACATTTTCTTGAAGCTGAAGTTCTCAAAACCGGTAGGTGTATTAATATCTGCAAAATAAAGTAGGTTTCTAATGGTTTCTAAGTCAAATCCATCTATACTTTGAAGCTCTAAGGTGTTGATTAAATCACCATTAATAGTTATATGTTCTAATAAAGCATTTATCTGTAATGGATTTAAAAAGACCAGTTCTAGTAACTGATTTTTAGATGTTTTATTAAGGTTAAGCTTGTTTTTGCGGTAGAAATTTAAACGTTCTACCAGCTCTGTATAATCAAAATCTTCGTTCTGATTTTCTGCAACAAATTCTAAAATATATTCAATAACAGGGTCGTTGTTTATTTGTGCATAGCTTATTTTGCTACAACCAATCAATACAAAGAAAAAGAATAAAAGCTTATTTTTAAAACTCATATCCCAATGCAATTTGTGGTGAGTAACCTAATACCGGATGAGAGGCCACAGCAAAATCTACCAATACTTTTTTATAGTTGATACCAAAGCCAGCAAATTGTTTAAATGGATTTACAGAAATACCACCTCTTAAGGCAACAATTTTTATTAGTTTATATTCTACCCCAGCTTTAAAATCGGCATTAGCATTCAAAACTTTTTCAAATTCTGTGGTTATTAGCAACTGATCTGAGAAAATGTAATTAGCACCAAATGCCATAGCAGTAGGGATAATTTGATCTGCATTTTCGCCATATTTACTTTGGCTTGGGTTTGCAATATGAGAGCCTAACCATAATTTAGGAGAAAGTTTGTATTGTAACCCAATATCTACAGATACACTTTTTGCATCTCCATAATTGTTTATTTTTAATTGATGATAGTTGGCCCCTACAGCAATAAATAGTTTAGGTCCAAAAGATCTGGCTAAGGAAAACCCTACTTTGTTTTCATTGTAAGCATCAACACCATAGTTTTGAAAAGAACCGCCAATGGCATAATTATTTATTGGGATAGAAAACACCGCCGATTGTGTGTTTAATTCGCTCACACTAAATCTGTTTTCATAACCTGCGGCAATAAACGGTTTAGTTAAACCTGCAATACCAGCTTGGTTTTTACTAGCCGACCAAACATCTTGTAATGCTACACCAGCGTTTCCTAAAGCAGTAAATCGTGGGCCGCTATTGCTTTGAGCCTTAAGCGTTAAAATTGAAAAAAAACATAAAACAGTAAGGTAAAGTTTTTTCATTCAGTATGATTTGCAATGAAAATAAACATTCAATATTAGTTTATTACTAATTTTCTAAAAAAAAATATATAGATTAACGTGAAATCAAAATATCGATGAGTAATTTACAATATGAAATCCTATTAATTGGCGATTCTGGCAATATCAAAAGAAAACAGCCCGACGAGCTTTTAGAATTAATGAAAGCGCATTTACCAAAAGGTAAAAATGCTTCGGTCATATTTTTGGGCGATAATGTTTATCCTAAAGGTTTACCAGCAGCGGATGATTTTTTGAGACCAGATGCCGAATTGGTCTTACAAAAACACCATGAAGCGTTAAATGATTTTGAAGGAAAAGTATTGTTTATTTCTGGTAATCATGACTGGAACAAAGGGAAATCTGATGGCTTAGACTATGTACTTAGACAGCAAGATTATATCAATAAACTTTTCAATAATGAAAATAATTTTTTACCCTTAAATGGTTGTCCTGGTCCAGCAGAAATGCCAGTCAATGAAAATCTAACCATCATTGCTATCAATACACAATGGTGGGTACAAAAAGGGAATAAACCAATTGGTAAAGAAAATAACTGCGGAATAGAAACAGAGGAGCAGTTTTTTGAAAAATTAGAATCATTACTTGAGCATAATAAAAACAAAAGGGTATTAGTAATTGGTCATTATCCAATTTATAGCAACTCTTTGCATGGCGGTAAATATAAAATAAGACACCATCTGTTTCCTTTTACCATCTATAAAAAAAACGCCTTTTTGCCTTTGCCATTAGTGGGCTCTTTATTGCCTTTGTATAGGAAATATTTTGGTGCTAGGGAAGACCTTTCTCACCCAAAATTTAAAGTTTTAAGAAGACGTTTAAAAGCCATTTTCAGAAAGCATCCTGGTTTAATATATGCTGCGGGGCATGAGCATAACCTACAATTTATAGAGAAGTATCAAAATAATTATATTGTTAGTGGCGCTGGCTCTAAGTCTACTTATGTTTTAGATAGTAAATACTCAAAATTTGGAATATCTGCTAAAGGCTTCTTTAAACTCAAATTTTATGACGACCTAAAGGTTAAAACAGAGGTTTTAATTGTTGATGAAAACAATAAAGATGGAGAGTTAATTTACGAAGGATGGATGGTTTAGAGAGTGATCAACTAAAATCCATAAAGACAACGGCAAACTTTTTAGTTTAATTTCCTTAACCTTTCCCATAATTTCCCCATCATTTTGTAAAGTAGTATTCTTATTACATTTAACAATGGCAGATTGACATTTAATTACCTCAAAATAAGCAGAATAGGCAAGTTTTTTTCTAAACATTTGCCAAGTTATTGTTAACAATTGATGGATTGGAAATGGCTTTACAATACATATTTCAAAATAGCCATCATTCAAAATACCATCTGGATTTATAGAAGCACCTGTGCCGTAACTTGTCGCATTTGCAAAAGTTAGAGAAACAGCGTTAACTTTCTTAAAATTCCCATCATAGTAAATTTTAAATCTATATTTTTTTAAGAAAAATACTTCGGCAAAAAGATGTTTTGCATAAACTAACAAACCTCGTTTCTTATCAATTTGAAAACGTTTTACAATTCTTGCGTTTAAGCCAACATCTGCCAAGTGTACCGAAACGCTATCATTAACTGATAATAAGTCCATTTTAACTTTCTTACCGCTAACTATTAAATTTAAATTGGGTAAAATGCCTTCGGGTAGCTGTAAATCCTTAGCCATGCCATTAGCAGAACCTAATGGTATAATGGCTAAAGTAACGTCTGTGTTTTTTATAATAGAAGCAACAAGGTTTACGGTGCCATCACCGCCAACAGCCACAACAACTTTAGGCTGATGCAAAATGATTTGATATTGGATGGCTACTTCTAGGTTTTCAACATCATTTAAAGAAAATAGAATGGCTTTATATTGATGTGCTAAGCTATGACTAGTTATGGTTTTTTCTAAATCTAAAGGTGATTTATTTCCAGCTTTACTATTTATTACAAATAAAACTATGGTATCAGGATTAATCATCTAGTTTTATATAAATTTTAAAAAAGACTTAAATTTGATCTCTTAAATCAAGCATAAAAGATTTAATCTTCTGTAAAGAATCAATTACTTTTTGTTGTTCTACAGCTTCATTTTTATTCTTTTTCAAAAAATCTTTTGCGCCTTGTAAGGTAAATCCTTTATCCTTAATAAGATTAAATATAATTTTTAAAGTTTCTATATCTTCTACTCTAAAAAGTCTGTTCCCTTTAGCATTTTTTTTAGGTTGTAAAATATCAAATTCCTTCTCGTAAAATCTTATTTGGGAAGTATTTACATGAAACATTTCAGCAACTTCGCCAATTGGATAATACAATTTTTCAATCTCTCTCTCTTTGTAAGCCATAGTTTAAAGTATCTAATGTTAATCTAGTGATTGATTCTCTCTTGATGCAACTTCTAACATGGTTACATATTCAGATGGACTTAAATCGTTAAAAAAGAAATTAATAGGATTTATTGGTCGGCCATTTTTATAAACCTCATAATGGCAATGTGGTCCAGTAGATGCCCCTGTATTACCCACATAACCTATAACATCACCTCTTTTGATAGACTGACCTCGCTTCACTTTAAATTTACTCATGTGAGCATATTTAGTAGTATAGCCGTAACCATGGTTAATCATTATCCTGTTGCCATAACCTCTTTCTACGCCAGCTGCAACTACATAACCATCACCTGTAGCATAAATTGGGGTGCCAATTGGGGCTGTAAAATCCATGCCTTCATGCATTTTTCTTATCTTATAAATAGGATGCATTCTATAACCAAAACCAGAAATAGACCCACGTAGTTTTCTGCTGTCTATGGGTTGTACAGCAGGAATAGAGGCCATCATTTTACCTTTAGAATTAACAGCCTTTGCAAGCTCATCGTAAGATTTAGATTGCACATACAATTGCTTAGAAATGATATCTATTTTTTTTGTGGTTTCTATCATCAATTTAGAGTAATCGTAATTTTCTAAACTTTTATACCTGTTTATACCACCAAAACCTGCATCTCTTATTTCCAATGCAATAGGTTCAGCTTCAAATATTACTCTATAAATATTATCATCTCTTTGTTGTAAGTCTTTCATTACAACATCAATCTGATTTAATTTCCTTTGAAGCAAATCATAATTTAGGCTGAGGGCACTAATTTCACGCTTCAACTGTTTTTCTTTTGGAGAATCTAAAAAAGTATAGGCGAGGGCAATGATAACAAACGAGAAAACTAAAGCAGTAGATAAAAACCCAATTCCTTTTAAAACCTTTAGTCCAAATGTACTTTTTACCTTCTCGTACTTTAGCGTTTGCGAATTAAAATAATATTTAGTTTTTGCCATTAAAAAAAATTAATTATTGAATTAAACAAATGTAATAATTTAAGGAACGATAAGAAACTTAAGAAATTATTCTTTGAGGTATAGTTTTAAATATTAGAAAGCATAATCTTAACCTAAGTTCGATTATTAATATCGTCATTTGGGCGTTTCCCATTGCTATCGCTCGGGGCAGGTGGGGCGGGCTTTTCGTTTCAATCTTTTTACGCTGAAGAAGAGTAAAAAGGATTTTCACTTCAATCCCTAACGCAAAACCTTTCTAGCTTTCAAAGAAACGACTGTATCACTCACCATCAGTTGCTTATTTTTAATCCAACTCAAATCATTAGCTAAATGGTATAATATTTTGTGCTTTCCAATAGCTATCAGAATAACACGCCACAAAGTGACTCACCCAAGGAGTACTTTGAACCTTTGAAGATATCTGCTCAAACGTCACAAGCCTAAAGTTCTAATTGCTAAAAACCCGTTCCGTTCAGGCGGGTGCTACTATTGTTAACGCTCTTGCCAAGTTTAATATCATTTTTCATTTTTCAATTTTTAATTGATTTTTGATATCAGAAATGTAAAATAAAAAAGGCCTACCGATATTTTTGGTAAGCCTTCTAAATTATGCTTTTAAGTGCTTATTGTACTCTTCCTGTTTTTTTGTCTTTATCTCTACCAATAAGATAACCAGCACCTGCACCAGCTGCACCACCAATAATGGCTCCTGAGGTCTTATCTTTAGATATAACTGCACCACCCACTGCTCCAGCCGCACCACCAATAATTGCTCCTTTAGCTGCAGAGCTCATGCCTTTTTTTGCTGGCGCTGCTGCAGTTGGCGAATCTTTATAAATCACAGTAGTTTTACTAGTTGCTTGTTGTTCTGTTTGAATTTTCTCTGCTTCAACTTTGGCAGACTCCGCCCTTTTAAAACTATCAAGACTTAAACTATCTTTTATCATTTTTAAAGAATCTGCTTGGCTTTCAGAACTGGCTTTATACTTATTATTACATGCAGCTAAACTAGCAGCTATTACAATAATTCCGATTAATTTTTTCATCATTTTATTTTTAGTTTATATATGGCTGTATTTATCAAAACTGTGCCAATAAATCTTAGGTAATAAATTACCTATTTAAAAATTAAGTGTACTCTTTTTTGTACAATAAATAAGAAAGTGAGCTATTTACGCGGCTATATTTTCTTCCTCTTTTTGCATTCTGATTTTTTCGTAGTGAATATCTGTTGGACTTGCAAATAGAAAGAACATTTTCCTTTTAAAGCCTTTTGCATTTTTGATATCAATAACCATATCCTTGTATTCATGAAAATTTAGAAATATAGGATTAAATCGATCTCCAATTTTTTTAGTCAAACCATAATCTGGTCTTTCTTCTTCTTTTTGATAAGTGCCAAACATGCGGTCCCAAAAAATGAAAGTTGCTGCGTAGTTTTTGTCTAAGTATTTTTCCTGCGAACCATGATGCACCCTATGGTTGGAAGGAGTAGCTAAGATGTATTCAAAAAATGCAGGTAATTTTTTAATATATTCTGTATGTACCCAAAATTGGAATAACACACTGATTTGGCTTACTACAAAAATAACAATCGGGTGAAAACCCATTAAAAAAATTGGGAGAAAAAAAATGGTTTTAATATTTTGTACCCAGCTTAATCTAAATGAAACAGATAGGTTGTAATTCTCTGCCGAATGGTGAATAATATGAGTAGCCCAAAAAAATCTGTTTTGATGAGAAATTCTGTGCGACCAATAGCTGCATAAATCAAATAAAATATAACAAACTACAGCTGTCCACCAATTTAATTCCATGCGCCATGGCACTAAATTATAAATCCATATTGCAGCATATAAAAGCCCTACTTTTAAAATAAGACCTATTCCTCCATTCACTAAGCCTGTAACCGTAGATCCTAGAGTTTCTTTTAGAGGGTAATTCTTTTTGTTTTTTTTCCAAGAATGGATTATTTCCACCACAGTTAAAATTGCCATTACCGGAATGGCATATATAATTAAATTAGGAGCATTTTTTTCTAGGTGAATGATATTTTCGTAAAGAATTGGTTCTGCTCCAAAAAGGGATAAAATGTTAATCATGTTTTCAAAATAGGGATTTAAAATTACTTAACCGACCTATTTAAGTAATTATTTTATTTTAAATGTTTTTAGTGAATATTAAACAATGAATTTTCATCTTTCAACTCTCCTCATTCTCATTATATTTGCAGCTTATGATTATGACCGCACAAGAGATTCGTCAACAATTTTTAGATTTTTTCAAATCAAAAGGACATCAGATTGTTCCTTCAGCGCCCATTGTGGTTAAAAACGACCCAACTTTGATGTTTACCAACGCTGGGATGAACCAATTTAAAGATTTGTTTTTAGGAGAAGCAGCCATTAAATACCCACGAGTAACGGATACGCAGCGTTGTTTAAGAGTTTCTGGTAAACATAACGATTTAGAAGAAGTGGGGATTGATACTTACCACCATACGATGTTTGAGATGTTGGGGAATTGGAGTTTTGGCGATTATTTTAAGAAAGATGCCATTGCTTGGAGCTGGGAATTACTGACCGAAGTTTACAAATTGCCAAAAGAACGTTTGTATGTTACCGTTTTTGAAGGCGACGAAAAGGAAGGTTTAGAAAAAGATCAAGAAGCTTACGATTTATGGAAGCAATACGTTGCCGAGGATAAAATCTTGATGGGTAATAAAAAAGATAATTTTTGGGAAATGGGCGAAACTGGTCCTTGTGGGTCATGTTCAGAAATTCATTTTGATAGCCGAAGCGATGAAGATAGAGCAAAAATTGATGGGTCTACTTTAGTAAATGCGGACCATCCATTAGTAATAGAGATTTGGAATAACGTATTTATGCAGTATAACCGTCAAAAAGACGGAAACCTAAAATCTTTGCCTGCAAAGCATGTAGATACAGGAATGGGCTTTGAACGATTGGTAAGAGTAATTCAACAGAAAAAATCTAATTACGATACTGATGTTTTTCAACCCATGATTCAGTTTATTGCTGAAAAATCTGGTATTGCTTACGGGAAAGAAGAAAAAACAGATATCGCCATGCGAGTTATGGCTGATCATATTAGAGCTATTTCTTTCGCTATTGCCGATGGTACGCTACCAGCTAACAATAAAGCTGGCTATGTAATCCGTAGAATTTTAAGAAGAGCGGTTAGATATGCTTATCAATATTTAGGATTTAAAGAACCATTTTTTAATCAATTGGTTCCGCTTTTAGCCGAGCAATTTAAAGGTGTTTTTGATGAGCTGTATGCTCAAAAAGACTTTGTGCAGAAAGTGGTTTTAGAAGAGGAAAATGGATTTTTGAGAACCTTAGAGAACGGTATTAATCGTTTTGAGAAGATGGACGAAATTAGTGGTGAGAAAGCCTTTGAGCTTTACGATACTTTTGGATTCCCGATAGACTTAACCGAATTGATGGCTCGTGAAAAAGGACTTTCTGTTGATATGAATGGCTTTGAAGCCGAACTCCAAAAACAAAAACAACGTTCTAGAGCAGCTACAGCTATAGATACAGAAGATTGGGTTATTGTTAGCGAAGGAGATGAGGTAGAATTTGTTGGTTATGATGATTTAGAAATTCATTGTCAAATCTTAAAATACCGTAAAGTTACCGCTAAAGGAAAAGAGCAATTTCAATTGGTTTTAGACCGCACTCCTTTTTATGCAGAAAGTGGCGGGCAAGTAGGTGATGCAGGTTTATTGATAGGAGAGGGCGAAGAAGTAATGATCATAGATACCAAAAAAGAAAATGGCTTAATTATACATTTTTGTGATGTTTTGCCTCAAAATTTAACAGTTAGATTTTTAGCCAAAGTAGATAGTTTCAAAAGAATATTAACAGAAAACAACCACTCGGCAACACACCTTTTGCATGCGGCTTTAAAAATGGTTTTAGGTCAGCATGTGAATCAAAAAGGTTCTTTGGTAAACGAAAATGTTTTACGTTTTGATTTTTCACATTTCTCTAAAGTTACCGATGAGGAAATTAAGCGTATTGAAGGTATTGTAAACGAGAAAATAAGAGAAAATATTAAATTGAAAGAGGAACGTAATGTACCTTATCAGCAAGCTTTAAATAGTGGCGTAACGGCTTTGTTTGGGGAAAAATATGGTGACTTTGTACGTGTCATAACTTTTGACGATCATTATTCTAAAGAACTTTGTGGAGGAACGCATGTGCCAGCAACCGGACAAATTGGATATTTTAAAATCCAGTCTGAAAGTGCGGTAGCAGCAGGTGTACGTAGAATAGAAGCTATTACTGCAAATAAGGCACAAGAATATATCAATCAGCAAGATGAGTTGTTAAAATCAATAAAGGAATTATTAAAAAATCCTCAAGATTTAACAAAAGCAGTAGAAAGTTTGGTTGAGGAAAATGTAAAGCTTAAAAAAGAAGTAGAAAAAGCAATTTTAGCAAAAGCAGCTGGCTTAAAAGACGAATTAAAAGATAAAGTACAAACTATTAATGGCGTTAATTTAATATCAGAAATGATAGCATTACCCAATGCAGAAGCCATTAAAAATTTAGCTTATAACTTAAAAGATGTGGTAGATAATCTTTATTTAGTTTTGGCAGCAAATATTGATGATAAACCATTATTAACTGTAATGATATCTGAAAACTTGGTTAAAGAAAAAGGGTTAAACGCAGGTTCAATTATTCGTGAATTAGCTAAAGAAATTCAAGGTGGCGGCGGTGGACAACCATTTTATGCTACCGCAGGTGGTAAAAATTTGGCTGGTTTACAAAATGCTTTAGATAAGGCTAAGAATTTTATTAAAGAGTAAATTTTAAACTTGTCTAATTTTATTTATTGCTTTTTTTCATATCCTACATTAGTCAAATACTTTAAAATGAAAAAACTAATAATTTTTTTGCTGCTTACAGTAAATGTACTTTTTGCACAAGAAAAGCATTTTTCTATAAATACTAATCTAGCTAACTTAGCTGCAAATGGTCCTTCTTTAGCTATAGAATATGTATTGAATCAAAAATATAGTATTCAGGCTTATGCATCTTACGGAGAAATTAATATTCGTAATAATTATCAATATAAAACTTTAATAATTGATGTTAAGCGAAAGATTGACAAGCAATTTTATACTTCAAGTTATACAAGATTAATTGAAAAAGATGTATACAGACCTTCAGTTGATTATAATTTTGTTTATGCGACTAAAGGAAAAGAACTTCAAGGTTTAGGTTTGTCGTTTGGACAAACTATTGGTTATGAAGTTTTTAAAAAGAAAACTTATAATTTAGATTTATTTGCTGGTGCTGGCTACGGTTTGTTTATTAAACAAACTGGTGATAAAAATAACATGGGGTTTATAGATTTAAGAATAGGAATACTTACAGGTATTAATTTTTAAAAATAACCTTCTCTAGCCTATAAAATTAGAATCTCATCGTATCGTTTGCTACATATTAATAAGCTTCAGAACAAATTCATGCTGATTTTGAGATTTTTAAGTTATGCTGAATTTATTTCAACATCTCAATATATTCGTATGCTGCATATTAGTAAGATCCTTAAACAAGTTCAGGATGACTTGCTAGGTTTTAATATTGTGGCCATCAGAATTCAAACAGAATAATTAGCAAAGTTTTAAATAGCACAAACCCTTTCTTTATAGCCCTGATTGTAGTGTAAATCCTTTTTGTTTGTGTAAGTGGAATACGGAGAGGGGAAAACAAAAAGATTGCAACGGAAAGCAGGAATTGCTCCTTATAAAACACAATTTCGTATTGTCGAATAAAAAAAAATAGCTTACAGAAACCTGCAAGCTATTTAATTCAAAAAAAACTAATCATTCTAATTATTCAAAATATTCTTTCATTCTATCGAAGAAACTTTTTTCATTTTTACCTGGACTAGGCTTAAAGTTTTGTGATTCTTTAAGTTGCTCTAATAGCTCACGTTCTTCGTTATTTAATACTTTTGGTGTCCAAATGTTAACCTGTATCAATTGGTCGCCTTTATGGTAAGAATTTACTTCTGGTATTCCTTTTCCTTTTAAACGTAATATTTTACCACCTTGTGTGCCTGGGTCTAGTTTAATGCGGGCTTTACCATCTATGGTAGGCACTTCTATACTTGCACCTAAAGTTGCATCAACAAAACTTACGTGTAAATCGTAAATAATGTTAATTCCTTCTCTTTTAAGGGTTTCATGAGCGGTTTCTTCTACCAGAATAATTAAATCTCCGGGAACACCGCCACGTGGTGCAGCATTTCCTTTTCCACTCATGCTTAATTGCATGCCTTCGCTTACGCCAGCAGGGATGTTAATGCTAATAGTTTCTTCGCCTCTAGCTACACCATCGCCATGGCAAGTTCCGCATTTAGAAGAAATGGTTGTTCCTTCGCCATTACAAGTAGGGCAGGTGCTTGTGGTTTGCATTTGCCCTAAAATGGTATTGGTTACCCGGCGTACAGCGCCTTGTCCACCACAAGTTTTACAAGTAGAAAAAGAGTTTTTGTCTTTTGCTCCAGTACCATCACAGGTATTGCAGATAATCTGCTTATTTACTTTTATCTTTTTCTCTACTCCATTAGCTATTTCTTCTAAAGTGAGCTTTACTTTAATACGTAGGTTAGTTCCTTTTTGTACTCTACGGCCTCCACCGCCACGTTGCTGACCACCGCCACCAAAGAAACTATCAAACGGACTACCGCCGCCTCCGCCACCTCCAAAAATATCTCCAAACTGACTGAATATGTCATCCATATTCATACTGCCACCGCCGTAACCACCGCCAAAACCGCCTTGAGTGCCTGCATGGCCAAATTGGTCGTAACGTTGTTTTTTCTCTGCGTTACTTAATACTTCGTAAGCTTCTGCTGCTTCTTTAAATTTATCTTCTGCACCTTTATCATCTGGGTTTTTATCTGGATGATATTTGATAGCCATTTTTCTATAAGCTTTCTTTATCTCATCGGCAGGGGCACCTTTAGAAACTCCTAGTATATCGTAATAATCTCTTTTACTCATGTATATTTAATTTTGAAGGAAAGAATTTTAAAGGAATGATTAATATAATCACCTTATAACTCAATTATTTCCTCAATCATTCATTATTAACTAAGCGCCTACAATTACTTTGGCAAAACGGATAACTTTATCGTTAAGCGTATAACCTTTTTCAACTTCATCTATTACTTTCCCTTTTAAATCCGCGGTAGGAGAAGGGATACTTGTTATGGCTTCATGAATATCCGCATTAAAAACTTGCCCTATAGATTCCATTTCTTTTAAACCTTTTTGTACCAATATGTTTTTAAACTTATGGTGTACCAAGTCAATTCCTTCTTTAACAGATTTTACGTCTGTAGCAGTTTCCATTGCTTTCGCAGCTCTTTCAAAATCATCTATTACACTTAAAAGCGATACAATTACGTCTTTACCAGCGGTTTGTAGTAATTCGCGACGCTCCAGAGCTGTTCTGCGTTTTACGTTATCAAACTCGGCATATAGACGCACATATTTATCGTTAAGCGTGGCTACTTCAGCTTTTAGTTTATCAACTTCACTTAGTTCTACTTCTTCTGTAGCTTCTTTTTCGTTGATTCTAGCCTCGTTAATTTGCTCTATTTCTTCTTTAATTTCCTCTTGCTCGTTAATATTATCTGCCATTTTGTTCTGTTCTTCTGTATTTGAAACTTTTTTTCTCTTAAACATTTATGAATATTTATGATGTATTGGAATTACCAAACATGTTGCCATTTACTAAAAACAGTCAACCTGTCAGTTTTAATTTCTCAAAACTACCAAATTGACTGCCTTAAAATGTTTTTTATACTGTTGCGTCTTCTATTACTTTGCCGTTTTCGCACTTTATAATTCGCGAAGGGAAAGTTCTGATGATATGATAATCATGTGTTGCCATTAAAACAGCGGTACCAGATTGACTAATCTGACGCAATAAGATCATGATTTCTTCGGATGTTTCTGGATCTAAATTCCCTGTGGGCTCATCTGCTAAGATTAACTCAGGGTCGTTTAATAAAGCTCTAGCAACAACAACACGTTGCTGCTCGCCACCAGAAATTTCATGTGGCATTTTCTTCATCTTACTCCGTAAACCTACTTTTTCTAAAACATCTTTAATACGTTCGTCTATTAAGTTTTTGTCTTTCCAGCCAGTAGCTTTCAATACAAATTGAAGGTTTTGCTCAATACTTCTGTCTGTTAGTAATTGAAAATCTTGGAAAACTATTCCTAATTTTCTGCGCATAAAAGGTACTTCACCCTCTTTCAATTTTTTTAACTCAAAACCAACAGCATGACCATCGCCATTTTGGATATTTAAATCACCGTAGATAATCTTCAATAAGCTACTTTTTCCAGAGCCTGTTTGTCCAATTAAATAAACAAACTCACCTTTATCTACATGTAAATTTACGCTTGACAATACTAAATGTTTTTGTTGAAAAATGTCAACATTATTTAATTTAATAACCGTGTTTTCTACCATTAAATTTCTATTTTTAAAATCTGTCCAAAAGGTAAATCTCTTACAATATTCATAATATATTCTGCCTTTTCTGCTAATCCAATTTTCTCCAAAGATTTATCTGGCCTATCTACCCTAAAATAAGCTAATAGTGTAAATTTTTCATCTCTAAGTTGTACATAATCTGGTATTTTAGCTATGCCTTTTACTTTAATAACGTACATTTTCTATAAAATCTATTAGTATGCAAAGGTAAAATTTTTATGCTCTTTAATAGCAAATTAAATGCTATTTAAAAATTCTAAAGTATTTACGCCATCGGCATAGTCCCATAGTTTAGGGCTTTGGCTTTCGCCGAAGTTTACCTGAGGGCTGACTAAATTGGCCGGTGCCGAAGTAACTACAACCTGTATTTCTTCTGCTTTTGAATTTAACTTTTTAGTTGCTTCTTCTAAACTTTGATATTCTTCGTAAAATATAACTGCAAGTGGCGAAGTTAAGTTTTCGTCTCTTTTAACCAATAAAAATCCATTATCTAAATGTTCGTTTCTGTTCACTAAATAAATAGATTTGTTATAATCATAGTTGTTTTGATATTTATGATGATTTAAAATGCCAGAATATTCTTCAATAGACTCGAAAAAATGATTAAAAATATAACCCTCGGGTACATAAAGTTTAGAGATATTTCTGCAACCTAATCCGTAATAATTAAAAATATCTTCGCCTAGGTGTTTCAAATCCTCTGTAGTTTCACTCCCTGTGATTAAGGCTAGACTATTTCTATTTTTACGGATGATGTTTGGCACTTTAGCAAAATAATAATCAAAATATCGAGATGAATTGTTGCTTCCTGTAGCTATCACCGCATCAAAATCAATTAGCCTATCAACATATTTAATTTGATCTTTAACAAGAGGTTCTATTAATATTAATTGATTTAAAACTGCAGGTATCAAGGAATCGTCTTGAGACGATAGTTTGATAAGTGCAATGTTACCTGAAACCAAAACTGTTAAAATATCATGAAAACCTACCAATGGAATGTTTCCTGCCAATATTAGACCTACTTTCTTTGGTGTATTACCATTTGTATTTAAATCTTTAGTCCAAAGTTTAAGATCGGTTTTATTGAGCATTAATCCATTAGCTTTAACAGCTCTTTTTACCTCATCTTCGTTAAACCAAGCGTTCTTATTTCTAGCATTAATAATCAGGGTTTTAAAATTATCATCAGGGTTTAATAAGTAGGTTCCTAACTTTTCTAGTGCTTCTACAATCTTTTCTTTAAAATTTTCTGACATTGAATAAAAATGAAATAGTTTAATTCTGCTATATTTGCAGCTTAATTTCGACAAACAAAAATACGTTTAAGACGTTACAAAAGTTAAGATATGGCAATTAAAATTACAGACGAGTGCATAAATTGTGGAGCATGCGAACCAGAATGTCCTAACAATGCAATATATGATGCTGGACAAGCTTGGAAGTTTTCTGAAGGCACCAATTTAAAAGGAATTATAGATTTTGGCGATGGAGAGACTTTAAATTCTGATGAGGCTCAATCAGCAGTTTCTGACGAAGTTTATTACATTGTTTCTGATAAATGTACAGAATGCAAGGGTTTTCATGACGAGCCGCAGTGTGCTGCTGTTTGCCCTGTAGATTGTTGCGTAGACGATGAAGACATTAGAGAAACTGAAGAAGAATTGTTAGCTAAAAAGGCTTGGTTGCACCAAGAGGGTTAATAGTCTTTTAATAAACACTTAAGAGCATTCATGGTTTCATGGATGCTTTTTTTTTGAATTGTTTTTCTAAATCAGAAGAAATGAGTTTATTTAAACTTTTTCCTTTTGGAGCAATGCAGGTATAGTTTTCAGGATAATTTTAATATCTAACCAAAGGGAATAATTTTTAGCATAAAAATTATCTAACTGTTTACGTTCTTTTTCAGACATGTCTTTTTTGCCTCTTTTACTTATTTGCCATAAACCTGTTAAGCCAGCAGGTCCTAAAAACCTCATTGACCATTCGTTTGTGGTTAATTGTTCGGCTTCATATAATGGTAACGGACGGTTGCCTACTAAAGACATTTCTCCTTTTAAAACATTAATAAGTTGAGGTAATTCATCAATGCTGCTTTTTCTTAAAAAAGAACCTAATTTGGTGATGCGTGGGTCGTTCTCGAATTTAAAAAAAGACGAACCTTCGTACTGATTTTGGTGTTTAAGACTTGCTAGTTCTGCATCGGCACCAACCCGCATAGATCTAAACTTATAAAAGTCGAATATTTTATATCCTGTGCCCACTCTTTTGCTTAAATAAAAAATTGGCCCTGGCGAATCTAATTTTATTAAAATGCCCACAATTATAAAGAGAGGAAGTAAAAAAATGATGGTCATTAAAGACAAAATCAAATCTAATACTCTCTTACTTACAGGAATGTGATAAGGAACTTGGGGAACTTGTGATAATTGAGAAACCTGTGAGCGCAAGGTTTTATAAAAGTTTAAAAACTTTACACGTTCTTTTAAATCGGTAAATGGAATAGGATCACTGTAGCAATCGCTTACACCTAAAGACATTGCTTTATTGGTGTAAAGTTTATTAGGCTTATTAAGTAGAAATATTGTTGTAAAGCTTTTAGTAAAGAAGTTAGTTTTTAACGAATTAATATATTCTTCTGCTTCTATAAACTTGTCAATATCTACTTCTATAATAATGACAGAACCATGGTCTGAGGTAGATACAACATGTGAAAAATGTTTTAAATCTTGAAAGCTTTCCGCTTTTTTTATGTAAAACTCTGGACTTGTAAAAGTGTCTATTAAACCTTGATCAAAAATGTTAGCGTAGTATATAATATTAACAGTTGTAGAGGATGATGGATTGTTTTCTACGTTAATATTTGGAAATTGCATCCGCTAATTTAGTATAATTTTTATTTTATCCTTTAAAATAGATGGATTAAAAGGTTTGCCCATCAAAGCTTCGATTTTGTAAGGTATTTTTGTTTTGATATTCTCTAAAGATTCTGAGCCTGAAAGTACGATCACAGGTATATCTCTAAAATATCCGCTAACTTTTAAAGATCTAACAAAATCGGCTCCGTTAAAGTAAGGCATTTCCATATCAGAAATTATTAAATCTGGCATATTGCCGCTATCCAACCAAGTAAGGGCATCAAATCCATTATTTTTGATTACTAATTCATAATCTTTCTTTAAAATAAATTCTAATAATTTAAGGATAGCTATCTCATCATCTACCAATAAAATTCTCTTTTTAAGATGTATTGTATCTGTTTCTAACGTTCTCATGATTTCATGCCTTTATATATGCTATATAAGGCACAAAGGATGCCGAAATATTTTTTTATTAAAAGAAACACTGTTAAACACCATCATATCAATGGATTTATTAAAATAAATCTACAAATTACTAATATATAAATTATTATTAATTACATTTATTTAATTTTAATTAAGTTAATAACTTATTAATCAACTTATTAAGTTCATTTTTATTAAAATTTTTATAGTCCTGCATTTGCTTTTTGTAGTAGAAGGATATTTAACTTTTAGTTTTTAACAATTAATCTATATTCAAAGCTATAAGTCCTTAAAATTAAATATTGGGGAATATATTACTTAAATGGGGAATATATTACATGATATTTCCGCATTTAAAATTTGGCAGCAAATATAAAATCCTATTAACTTTTTACAGCTAATAGGATATATAGATTAGTTTTTATCTTATCTATTTCTTTTTTTGTTGATTATTCTGCTGTTGTTGACGCATCATTTCTTCCATTTTTCTTTGGAAAGTATTTTTCTTCTTTTCTGATTCAGGTTTTTTCTTGTTTTCCTGAATTTGAGCATGAATTTTATCATCATCAACAAATCTTCTGATAAAATATTGTTGACTAAATGTTAAAACGTTAGCACAGAAATAATAATAGTTTAAACCTGCAGGATAGCTGTTTAACACGCCAAAGAAGATAATTGGTGTAATGTATCCAATGTATTTCATTTGTCCTTGTACACCAGAAACTTGATTGTTAAAATAGGTATAAACTAAGGTAGAAACGGTCATTAATAAACACATTAAGCTAATATGGTTCCAGCCTAATAAAGGAATAGGGGCAAAAGTAATTAACTCATCATAAGTAGATAAATCTTTCATCCATAAGAAGCTTTCGTGACGTAACTCAAAAAGGTTTGGGAAGAAATAGAAAAACGCTAATATAAAAGGCATTTGAAAAACCAAAGGCAAACAACCACCCAATGGATTTACACCAGCTTGTTTATATAACTTTAAATATTCTTGCTGTACTAATGATTGATTTCCTTCGCCTACTTTCTTTTTAATCTCATCCATTTCTGGCTTTAAAACTCTCATTTTAGCCATTGATAAGTAAGACTTGTAAGTGAAAGGAAATAAAACCGATTTTAGAATTAGTGTAAGCAATAAAATAATTAAGCCATAGCCTAAATTTAAACTTTCGAAAAAGTTAAATATTGGTAACACTAAGAATCTGTTAATCCATTTTAATGGACCCCAGCCCATTTTAACTTGCTGCTCTAGGTTATAACCTTGATCTTTTAATTGACTAAATTTATTAGAACCAAAATAGAAAATTAAATCGTAGTTGTTATTTTGGCTAGGGTTGAAAGGTAAACTAAGCTTTGCTGCGTAAGCTTTTACTGCAGAACTATCGGCTAAAGTGGTGATTTTTACCTCTGCTTTGCTAAATGCATCTTTGTTAATTAAAGCGCCAGAGAAAAAATGTTCTTTAAAAGAAACCCATTTGATTTTCTTTTCTTCTAAAAGTTTTTCTTCGTCACTAGATTCGCTTAAATAATCTACCTCCTCTTCAACATTTTGATAGTAAGTGGTAGAGTACATTCTCTCATTGCTAATGTCTTTCTCTTGTTGTAACAGTTTTGTGTTCCAATTTAAAATAGCCGAACTATTGTTATTTACACTTTGAAATCCTTCAACATCAACCTTCAAAGCAACTTGGTTACTTCCTTGAGGTAAATTGTAAGTATAAGTTAGCTTAGAACCATTGGGCTGGTTTAAAGCCATTGTAATACTGGTATTTGTTTGGTTTTCTTTTGCGAAAAAACTATTTGAGGTGTTTGCCACATAGTTTCCTTCTTTAAAATCAAAACCAAATTGAGTGTCTTCATTATTAAAAAGAATAACGGGCTTACCGTAAAAAGTGTTTTCGCCAATAACTTCTACACTTGCAATTTTACCACCTTTGTTAGATATTGATAATTTAAGTTTATCGTTTTGAAGAATTGTATATTCTTCAGTGGTGGTAGTAGAAGCAGAAGTAGTATCTGTAAGTACTTTTGTAGTATCTAATGCAATCGCTTCTTTTGCTACGGTTTTATTGCTTTTTATTTTAGCAATAGAATCTTGAGCAAATCTTGCCTTTTCTTTCTTAATATCTTCTTCTGATGGTTTTAGTAAAAATGTAGATCCTACTAAAATGATTAAAATCAGGAATAAACCTGTAAACGTATTTCTATCCATTTCTTATTATATAATGCTTCTTTATCTTCTTTTTAATTTTTCTTTTTAGCGTGTTCCATTGAAGCGGCGACAAATTTAACAAAAAGTGGGTGAGGATTGGCAACTGTTGACTTTAATTCTGGATGAAATTGAGCAGCAACAAAATAAGGATGATTTTTTAACTCTATAATCTCTACCAAATTATTTTCTGGATTTATTCCAGATGCTACCATTCCGCCGTCTTCGTATTGCTTAAGATACTGGTTATTAAACTCGTAACGATGACGATGACGTTCTGCTATTTTAGATTTACCATAAATACCATAAGCTTTAGTACCTTTTTTAATTTCGCAAGCATAAGAACCTAAACGCATAGTGCCACCTTTTAAAGTAATTTTCTTTTGATCTTCCATCATAGAAATTACAGCTTCCTCTTCACTTTGGTCCATTTCTGTACTATGGGCGTTTTTTAAACCCAATACATTTCGGCCGTATTCTATCACTGCACATTGCATTCCTAAGCAAATACCAAAAAATGGAATGTTATTTTCTCTAATAAACTGTATGGCAATTATTTTTCCTTCTATACCACGATTTCCAAAACCTGGTGCAACTAATACGCCATCTAAATGGCTTAATTTTGCGGCAACATTTTCATCTGTTATCCCTTCAGAGTGGATACATTCTACACGCACTTTACACTCGTTTTGTGCCCCAGCATGTATAAAAGCTTCGGTAATAGATTTGTAAGCATCGGGTAGTTCTACGTATTTACCTACTAAGCCCACTTTAATTTCTGATGTGGGATTTTTTAAACGTCCTAAGAAATCTTTCCAGTTATCTAAATTAGGTTCATTGTTTAATGGTAATTTTAACTTAGATAATACGATACGGTCTAATTGTTCTTTAAGCATTAAAAGCGGAACATCATAGATTGTCTTGGCATCAATAGATTCTATAACAGCATTAATGTTTACGTTACAAAAGAGGGCAATTTTTTTCCTGATTTCTTGACTAATATGATGCTCTGTTCTACAAACTAAAATATCTGGCTGTATGCCGTATTCTAACAACATTTTAACAGAGTGTTGAGTAGGTTTTGTTTTTAATTCGCCTGCTGCTGCCAAAAAAGGGATTAAAGTTAAATGAATAACTATGGCATTATTGGAGCCTACCTCCCATTTAAACTGTCTTACAGCCTCTATATAAGGTAAAGATTCAATATCGCCTACGGTACCACCAAGCTCTGTAATTACAATATCATAAGTTCCACTTTCGCCTAAAAGACGCATGTTTCTTTTAATCTCATCGGTAATATGCGGTACAACTTGAACTGTTTTACCTAAATAAGCACCTTCTCGCTCTCGGTTGATTACGTTTTGGTATATTCTACCTGTAGTGATGTTATTTGCTTGAGATGTATTGACGTTTAAAAAACGTTCGTAATGACCAAGATCTAAATCAGTTTCGGCACCGTCCTCTGTAACGTAGCATTCGCCGTGTTCGTAAGGGTTTAAAGTTCCGGGATCTATGTTGATGTAAGGATCAAATTTTTGGATGGTTACACTGTATCCTCTGGCTTGTAAAAGTTTAGCGAGCGAGGCAGAAATAATTCCTTTCCCTAAAGAAGATGTAACACCTCCCGTAACAAAAATATACTTAGTCATGTTTTAATTGAAGTTTTGATTTTATTAACGTCCTATTTTTAGGTGTTTTTTAAATCTATTTGTACGGGATTCAAAAGTAGGGTTTTTTTTTTGCTTTGCTTTACTTGTGGAGAAAATAGATTTTTGTGGAAAAGGAAATTATACTTTTCAAGTGGGTGTTTGAAAAATAAAAATTTGTTAAGGAGATGGTTTATTAATAACCTAATTTTCTTTTTTTTATTGAAGTTTTAATTGTTTTTAAATTGATTTTAGGATTTAAATTTGCGTTTAATAAAGTCATTAAGCAAAACCATTGGCGGATTATTGGTCTGAACGGAACGGTGTTGGATACCTACTCATGTTATGAATTTAAGAGATTTTACTTGGTTTTTTTGCGTTAGGGATTGAAGCGGCATCCTTTTTTTGCTTAATTATTTAGCAAGTACAAAAAAAGATATAGCGAAAAGCCCGTTAAAACGCCCAAATAATTAATTTTATGATGGTAATTATTGTTTAGTTTTGCATGCTATGAGTCCTAATTACAAGAGCCTTTTAATGCGTTATCAAAATTATTTGATAGAGTTTTACCAATTAATAGAAGATAAAGAATTAATTAAACCAGAGCAGTTAGTGCAGGCTGGTAAGGTTAAGGAATTTTTAGAAAATATACCTCAGTTTGAAACAGATTTTGAGATTGAATATAAACTATCTAGTGTTTTAGACGATTTAGAGAATATTTGGCTAGCAACATTTAGTTTAGACGGTTTTAGTATAAGATCATATACGTTTGATGGTTTAGATGAATTAGAACAATGGTATTTTCACTACCGTGATGATTCCAAAGAATATGAGGGTAATTTATTTACAGATGGGGATTGGGATTTATTTTTAGATGAAATTGCAGAAATAGACCAGTTTGGAACCACTCCATTAGATGCAGAATTTGAGTACCATGTAGGTTAAAAATATTAATTATTTATTGGCATAAATTATGATTGTTGTACGAAAAAACACATGAATCAGAAAACTGAAATTCCTTTAACCGTAAAAAGATCTATTGAATTACTCGGTTTATTTATACTGGGATATATTATTTATGTAGGTAGCGACATTATTATGCCTATTTTAATGGCATTTTTTTTAACCATAATGATTTTACCTATACATAGGTTTTTAAGAAAAAAGAAATTTCCAGAAAGCTTAGCTATTCTTACACCAATTATAGTTTTACTTTTATTTGCTTCACTTATAATTTGGTTTTTTTCTGCTCAAGTGCAAATTTTAATTGCAGATTTTCCCCTAATAAAGAAAAATGTAAACATCCATTTAAACTCATTAAGTGGTTGGATAAGCGGTTTCACTAATATCAGCACCAAAGATCAAATCTCAATTATAAAAGAACAAAGCGATAGTTTTTTAAACAGTACTGGAGATATTTTATCTGGGGTGGCAGGTTCGGTATCGGGAGTATTAATATTTTTTGGATTACTGCCTATTTACATATTTCTAATTTTGTATTATAAAAATATGATAATCCAATTTGTCACCATGTGGTTTGATGATAAAGATTTACCGCAGGTTAACGGGAGCATTAAAAGTATAGAGGAGATTATAAAAAGTTATTTAATTGGTTTGTTAATTCAAATAGCCTACATCACCATTTTATTAGGAGGTACATTAGGTCTAATTGGCATTAAGCATGCACTTTTAATTGGTGTCTTATTCGCAATTCTTAACTTAATTCCTTACGTAGGGGCACTAATTGGGAATATATTGGGTGTCTTAATTACGCTTAGTTCTACACAAGAAACTTGGCCTATAATTACCGTTTTAATTGTTATTGCTGTTGTACAGTTTTTAGACAATAATATTTTGATGCCTAAAATAGTAGGAGAGAAGGTACGGATTAATAGTTTGGCTGCAATTATAGGAATTGTTTTAGGCGGTACATTTGCAGGTATATCTGGAATGTTTTTAGCCCTACCAATTATAGCTGTTTTAAAAATTGTGTTTGACCAAACAGAGAACTTTAAAAAATGGGGAGTTTTGTTGGGTGCGGATAGACCTGAGAGAAACTTGACTAAGTAAGTTTATATTTAGGGCGTTTTAACACGCCCATATCTCTACTGTCTTTACAAAGGCGCAAGAATCTTTGGAGAAAATCAATACACATATTTACCATAAATAAGTTGTTAACTAGTTGCGCAACGATTTTAATTAAAAAGCTTAATAGCTCCTTAGAAAATATAAAGCAGACTAAATGCTAAAGAGAGGTTTGTTTTAATTAAAATACTGATTATCAATTTAAATTATTTACAAAAAAAACATTGTCATTTCTTAGTTAAACGATATCATCTTATTGTAGGATGTTTTTTATTTATGGATATAAATTTTTTTATGAAAAATAAATGGAGTTTAAATAAAAATCCCTATATTCGTGTACGTTAACGATTTCAGAAGGAATCAGTTATTCAAACAAATAAACCAAAATCAAATTTTAAAGTAGTCAAATAAATTTTTTTATTCTATTTACGTGTACGTAAACGTAATCAGAAACTTAATAGTAATAAATAATTATTGATTACATATGCTAATGAAAAAAAAAACAAGTCGGTTAGAAGCAGTTCAAGTAAATTCTCTAAGTTCTAAAGAGACGCTCATTTCAATGATTATTTTGGGAGGGCTCTTTTTTATATTTGGCTTTATTACTTGGGTAAATGCTATCCTAATTCCATATTTTAAAATTGCATGTGAATTGACCAATTTTCAATCCTACTTAGTAGCTTTTGCTTTTTACATTTCTTATTTCGTTGTTTCCTTACCTTCTTCATACCTTTTAAAGAGGGTAGGTTTTAAAAAAGGAATTATGTCTGGTTTGTGGATTATGGCCGTAGGGGTTTTTATATTTATACCAGCAGCACTATCTAGAACTTATGAAATATTTTTAGTTGGATTATTTACGATAGGCTCGGGTTTAGCCATATTACAAACAGCAGCTAACCCCTACATCACAATCTTAGGTCCAGATGAGAAAGCCGCAAAGCGAATTAGCTTTATGGGAATTTGCAATAAAGGAGCAGGAATTATTGCTCCACTTATATTTGCGTCGGTAATTTTTAAAGTTACAGATAACGAGATGCTGAATCAATTGCCACTTATGGGTGCAATAGAAAAAAACGAAGTATTAAATGAGTTGATTAGAAGGGTGATTTTACCATATTCTATACTTGGGGTGGTACTTACTATTCTTGGTTTCTTAATATTATTCTCACCATTACCAGAAATTGATACAGAACAAGAAAGTTCTGAAATATTAACCTTAAACGCAGATAAGAAAAGCCTTTTCGATTTCCCTCATCTAATTCTTGGCATATTAGCTATCTTTTTTCATGTAGGAACGCAAGTTATAGCTATAGATACGATTATAGGTTATGCTACTTCAATGGATATGCAAATTATGGAAGCTAAAGTTTTCCCGTCCTATACGTTATTTGCCACTATTGTTGGGTATTCTTTAGGTATAATCTTTATACCTAAATTTATTTCACAAGTAAATATTTTGCGTATTTGTACAGTATTGGGTACTGTTTTTACTCTGCTAATAATATATACGCAAGGTAATTATCATATTCTTGGTCACTACATAGATATTTCAATTTGGTTTATTGTGTTGCTAGGTTTAGCCAATTCCCTTGTTTGGGCGGGTATATGGCCTTTAGCTTTAAAAAACCTAGGGAGGTTTACCAAAGTAGGTTCTTCTACGCTAATTATGGCGCTTTGTGGGAGTGCAATTTTTCCTCTTATTTATGGCTATTTAGCTGATTTATATAATGTAAGAACTGCTTATTGGTTACTTATACCTTGTTATCTCTACTTAGTTTACTATGCTTTTTATGGTCATCAAATAAAAAAATGGATGCCTGCTTTTAAAAAGAACTTAACCAATTCAAAATAATACTAAACAATTTAAACAACGAATCAATTCATTAAAATCTAAATCCTAATTATGGCATGAACTAAGAATCAAATGAAACAATTTCAAGATATCTAAAACTAATTTCGATGTCTCAAAATTTCAAAATGGAAGTGAATACACTTCTGAAAACCAATTAAAAAACTAAACGAAAAAGAATGAAAAAACAACTATTAACAACCAAATCTTCTTTTCTCCATTTTTACAAAATTTTTAAAGCAAAGCATACCATTTTATGTGCTTCAGCTCTAATTCTATCTTCAAATGTAAATGCGGCAACAGAGAAATTTGTAAAGGAAATTACTATCAATAAGAGTAATTCAGTTATAAAGAACAATACAAATACAGTTTTTTATGCTAAAGACGTCATTATTAAAGGTACAGTAAAAAGCGAAGGTGGGGGTTTATTGCAGGGTGTTGCAGTTTCTGTAAAAGGAACAACTATAAGCACAGGAACAAATGCAACCGGAGCTTTTCAAATATCCGTTCCCGAGGGTTCAACCTTAGTTTTTACTTATGTAGGTTATGTTACGCAAAGCGTGAGCATTGCTAACAAAACTGAAATTAATGTGATTATGGCTATGGATTTTGATAAATACAAAATTGATGAAGTAGTGGTGGTAGGTTATGGAACACAAAAGAAAAGAGATGTAACTGGAGCTGTTGGGTCTGTAACTATGAAAGACATAGAAAATATTCCTATTACAAGAGCTGATCAAATGTTACAAGGCCGGGTAAGCGGGGTTCAAGTAACCCAAACTAATTCAGAGCCAGGTGGGAATGTTTCTATACGTATTAGAGGAACTAATTCTATTACTGCAGGTAATGAACCATTATTTGTAATAGATGGCTTTCCGGGTGCTGGAGATCTTAACTCAATCAATCCGAATGACATTGAGTCTATTGATGTTTTAAAAGATGCATCTGCCACAGCAATTTATGGTAGTAGAGGTGCAAACGGCGTTGTTATTATTACCACCAAAAAAGGTAAAGCAGGGCAAACTTCTATAAATTTTGAAGCCTTTACAGGTTTACAAAATGTAAGCAAAACTTATGATATGATGAATGCTACAGAGTATGCTAACTATTTAAATGAAGTTGTTTCTTTAACTAATGCTGAAACTGGTTCTACAAGAGCACCTGCTTATTCAGCTGCGCAAATTGCTACATTAGACGAAGGCACAAATTGGCAAGATGCACTTTTACGCACTGCCCCAATTAGTAGTTATCAATTAAGCATATCTGGTGGAAACACCGATACCCAACACAGTTTGAGTCTTAACTATCTAATGCAAGATGGTGTTGTACTTAACTCTGGTTTTCAAAGAGGTAACATCAGATATAGCTTAGATAAAAAAATAAGCGAGAAAATTAAAATGGGGTTTAATACCCAAATTTCCAGGACTGATGAAGACCGAGCTTTAGTTAATACAGCTGGCGGTAGTGCCGGTGGCGTAATTTTAGACGCACTAAGGTTCAACCCTGCAATACCTGTACGCGACCCACTTACGGGTCAGTTTACCCAAAGAAACGGACCCGCGCCTTATGCTGATAACAACATGGGAAACCCCGTTGCATACTCGGAAACGGTGGTTAATAAATTTGCCAACCTAAGAAGTTTAATGAACATTTTTGGTGAGTACGAGTTTATTAAAGGTTTAAAATTAAGGGTAAACGGCGGTGTAGATTTAAACTATCAAACACGTGATTTCTATTTGCCGTCCGATATTTTTGCTCCTACTGCGCCAGCAGGCGGTACGTCAACCAGAAGCGCAGCAAATAGGTACAGCTGGATAAATGAGAATTTTTTGACGTATGATAAAACATTCAATAAAAATCATGTGCTTAATTTATTAGCTGGTACATCTGTTCAACAGTTTGACAACACCAACTTTAGTGCAAACAATTCTAACTTTTTTACCGATATTTTAGGTGCAGATAATATTGGTATTGGCTCAGTTGTTCAACCCCCATCATCCGGAAGATCCAGAAGAAGTTTAGCTTCTTACTTTGGTAGAGCAAATTACAGCTTAATGGAAAAGTATCTTTTCACTTTTACCATGCGGGCTGACGGTTCTTCTGCTTTTGGAGACAACAACAAATGGGGTTACTTTCCTTCTGCCGCAGTTGCCTGGAGAGTTATTGAAGAAGATTTCATGAAAAACCAATCTATTGTTAGTGATTTAAAATTACGTACAAGTTATGGTATTACCGGTAATCAAGAGATTGATCCTTATTCCTCTTTAGGCAGATATTCCTCTAATGGATATACAACAGGATCAACCAGACTAATTGGTATAGCTCCAAACAACATTTCTAATCCAGATTTATCTTGGGAATCTACAGCTTCTTTGGATATAGGAATTGATGCAGGCTTTTTACAAAACCGCATTACCGTAACAGCAGATTATTACCACAAACAAACCAGTAACTTATTATTACAGGTTGCTATCCCTAGAAGTACAGGCTATGCAACTACTTTAATAAATGCCGGTGGCGTAGAAAATAAAGGGATAGAACTAGGTTTAAACACCGTTAATGTTGATGGTAAAAACTTTCAGTGGAATACCAATGCAAACATTTCCTTCAACCGAAACAAGGTAACTGACTTAAACGGTGAGAACCAGCGTTTTGTTGGAGCCATGAGTGCTAGTATATTTCCTGGCGCAAACCCAGGTAGTAGTATTTTACGCGTTGGCGAACCGATTGGTTCTTTTTACGGCTATACTTTTCAAGGTATTTGGCAAACACCTGCAGAAATTGCTGCTAGTGGAATCATCAATACCAATAACGCAATTAGACCAGGAGACCCTAAATATGCCGACATGAATGATGACAAGATTATTAATGGCTTAGACCGAAGCATTATTGGAAAAGCACAACCAGATTTTATTTATGGCTTAACCAATAACTTTAGCTACAAGGGTTTTAATTTGAACATATTTTTACAAGGTGTACAAGGTGTAGAAGTGCTTAACTTAAACAGGTACGAAATTGAATCAGGTATTTTAAACACAAATAAACTACAAAGCGTAACCAACCGTTGGACTGGTCCAGAAACAAGCAATACCATTCCAAAAGCAAACAGTGTGTTGAGAAGATCAACGGGTGTAACCAGCGATGTGGTAGAAGATGCAAGCTTTTTGAGGATAAAAACAGTTTCTTTAGCTTACAAAATACCAGTTTTTAAATCAATGATGAAAACTGTTAAATCAGCAAGTATTTATGCTACTGCACAAAATCTGTACACTTTTACTAAATATACGGGCTTTGACCCAGAGGTTAACTCTTTTGGCGACAGTAACTTAAGTTTAAATACAGATTATAACGCTTACCCTAATGTAAGAACGTTTATTGTAGGTTTAAAGGTTGGATTTTAAATATTAAACAGATGAAAAAATATATTTTAATAATGGCCGGATTAATATCTGTAACCATGGTCTCTTGTGAAAAATTTTTAGAAGAGAAGCCTTATGATTTTATTGGCGCAGCCAATTTTTACAAAACAGAAGGCGATGCCAATGCCGCACTAAATGGCGTTTTTAGCAGCTTGCAACCACAATCCTATTTTGGTAGAACAAGTTGGTTAGTTACCGAACTAAGTGGTGATTTACTGAGAGTTAATGCCTCGCTTGCAGACCGTGATAACTTGTACGGGCAAACGTTTGATGCTAACAACGGCGAAATTGGAAACTGGTGGAACAATTCCTATAACTTAGTTAACAGGGCTAATGATGTGATCAAAAATGTTCCTAACATACAAATGGATGTAGCCAGAAGAAATAACATTGTAGGAAATGCTACTTTTTTAAGAGCGATGGGTTATTTTGATTTGGTTAGGAGTTTTGGTTCTGTGCCACTTACTATAAATCCAACGACAGATTTGAGTAGCTTAAAACCATCTAGAACTCCAATTGCAGCAATTTACGCTCAAATTATTGAGGATTTGCGATATGCTGAAACCAATTGCGTAGCAGAAAACCTAATTCCTGCTAATGCTAAAGGTAGGGTGTCAACAGGGGCAGCATCTGCCTTGTTAGCAAAAGTTTATTTGACCAAGGCTACCACCAGTGCAAAAGAAGCTACGGATTATACCAATTCATTAACTGCTTCTAACAAAGTAATTAATTCTAGTTTGTACGCTTTGGGTTCCTATGCAGATGTTTTTGACGTTACTAAGGAAAACAACAGAGACCATATATTTTCTGTTCAGTTTGATTTATCTCCAAATACAGGGAATATTGTGGTGCGTATGAATCTACCTGCGCCAGCCGGAACGGGATCTTTTGTTGCGGAAAATTCGTTTGAAGCATCTTTTCTACCTAATGATGTCAGAAAAGCATTAACAGTACGTAGAGAAACGCCAAGCTCGGTTTATCCTTATTATTTAAAGTTTGCAGACCCGCTAAGACAGGGCAATAATGCAAGAAATAACGTATTAATTACACGTTATGCCGATGTTTTATTATTGCAATCTGAAGCTTTAAACGAAATCAGTGCCATTGATGTCAATAAGTTGACTGGAATTAATGCAGTAAGAAGAAGAGCTAGTTTGCCTGATTTATTATTGGCTAATGTATTGACAAAAGATGCTTTTGTTGATGCTTTAGTACAGGAAAGAGCATGGGAGCTTAGTCTTGAAGGACACAGAAGATTTGATTTATTAAGATTAGGAAGATACAAGCAAAGACAACTTGCTGTATTTAACAGAACTGTTGCCGATAAGTATTTATTATTTCCTATTCCTCAAACAGAGATAGATTTAAATCCAAATTTATTACCTCAAAACCCCGGTTTTTAGTTTTGAAGAGAAAGCCATATCATTTTGAAATGGCTTTCTCTTTATTTAATTAAATGATAAGATTAGCCGTAAAAAAAATATCGACAGATATTTGACTAAACTTATTTCTAACAGAAAATAAGTTTAAAGAATTTGTATTAGTTTATATAAAAATCAAAGATAATTTTTAAGGAAAAAGCTACAAAAATTATCAATCATCTATACAAATTTTTATAGATAATAAAACAAAAGCATCATAAACAAAAGCTTTAAAAAGATTAAAAATCAATTAAAATAATTAAGTCTATTTATAAGCTTTAGTCATAAAAATATTTAATGAAAGATTTATTTATACCATTAGTGGATGAATTAAATGTGAATTCTTCTTTGGAAGAAGTAGCAGATTTACTATCGGTTTACCCTAAGAATCATATCAGTTATCAGCCTTGGCCAGTTTATAAAAGTAATTGCAAAACTTGCTTTACGATAGTGCATAACGGAGTAGCCATATTTTTAAAATATGAAGTTGCAGAAGATGTAATTAAAATAAATACGCACACCACAAACGGAGCAGTTAACAAAGATAACTGTGTAGAGTTTTTTGTGTCTTTTGGCGCAGAAAAAGATTATTACAATATAGAATTAAACTGTGTAGGCATAAGCCGTATGGCTTATGGAAAAGGCAGGTCAAATAGAACCTTCTTAACGGAAGAGGCTATAAAAAAAGTTAAAAAACATATTCAAATTAAAACAGCACCTGATAATGGTGCAACTAAATATTTATGGGAAGTTACTTTAATTATTCCTATAGATACATTTGAACACAGCCATTTAAAAACACTACATCAACAAAGTGGATATGGTAATTTTTTTAAATGTGGCGATGATTTACCACACACACATTTTTATTCATGGAATATCATTGATTCTAAAACTCCAGATTTCCATTTACCTGAGTTTTTTGGATCATTAGATTTTGGTTAAAAATCGTTTTAATATTGATACAATAATGAATTTAAAAAACACAATACATAGACTTTAAATCGTAAAATATGAGAAAAGTCAAAATAATTAATGGACACATTATTACCCCTTATCGTATTATTAAAAACGGATGTTTACTAATAAATGGAAAAAAAATTGAATTAGTAAGTGAGAAGGAAGTTGAAACGACTGATTATGATATAATTGACGCTAAGGGAAACTATATCTCTCCTGGCTTTATAGATATTCATATCCACGGAGGTGGTGGTCATGATTTTATGGATGGAACCGAAGAGGCTTATCTTAAAATTGCCGAATTACATGCAACTTATGGTACTACATCTATGGCTCCAACCACACTTACTTGTGCTAAAGAGGATTTATTAAAAGCCATAGATTTATATAAAATAGCTAATTTAAAAAACACTAAGGGAGCTCAGTTTATAGGTTTACATCTGGAAGGGCCCTATTTTGCATTGAACCAGAGTGGTGCACAAGATACAAGATACATTAGAAATCCTGATGTTGAAGAATATAAAGAAGTAATAGCTCATGGCGATATCATTAAACGCTGGAGCGTTGCACCAGAGTTGCCCGGAGCAGTAGAAATGGGTAAATACCTAAAATCAAAAGGAATTATTGCCGCTGTGGCACACACAGATGCTATTTACGAAGAAGTTTTAGAAGCTGTTGAAAACGGCTACAGCTTAGCAACCCATCTTTACTCGGCAATGTCTGGGGTTACCAGAAGAAACACTTACAGATATGCCGGCGTAATAGAAAGCGCCTTTTTAATTGATGCCATGGATGTTGAAATTATTGCAGACGGCATCCATTTACCTCCTCCACTTTTGAAGTTAGTTTATAAAATTAAAGGCCCAGACCGTATTGCATTAATTACAGATAGTATGCGAGCAGCAGGAATGCCAGAAGGCGATAGCATTTTAGGAAATAAATACACAGGATTAAAAGTTATTGTAGAAAAAGGAGTTGCTAAAATGGCAGATAGATCCTCTTTTGCTGGTAGTGTTGCTACAACAGATAGATTGGTTAGAACCATGGTGCAAATGGCAGATATTCCGTTGATTGAAGCCGTAAGAATGATTTCTAAAACACCAGCTACCATTATGGGGATTGAAAATTCTAAAGGAACTTTAACTGAAGGTAAAGATGCTGATGTGGTAATTTTTGATGAAAATATTAATATCAAAATCACTATGGTTAACGGAAATATAGTTTATACCTCACCAGATTTCGCGTTTTAAAAGAGAATTTAAATGACAGAATTTATAAAAGATAAATTAACAGTAAGGGTTTTCGAGAATAGAACTTTGATGGGAGAAGCAGTTGCTAAAGCTGTTGCAAATAGGATTAACATATTATTAAGCGAGCAGCCTTTTGTAAATGTTATTTTTGGAGCAGCACCTTCACAAAATGATTTTTTTGCAGCGCTACTTAAAAAGGATATCGACTGGGCGAGAATAAACGCATTTCACATGGATGAATATGTAAACTTAGCGGCAGATGCACCACAAGGGTTTGGCAACTTTCTAAAAAAATATTTATTTGATTTAGCACCTTTCCATACTGTAAATTACATTAACGGTAACGCATTAGATTATGAAGCAGAGTGTTTAAGATATGCTAATTTGTTAAAGAATTTACAAACTGATATAGTTTGTTTAGGAATTGGAGAAAACACGCATTTGGCTTTTAATGATCCTCATGTGGCTGAAGTTAACGATCCATTTTTTGTTAAACGTGTTGATTTAGATAAACAATGCCGTACCCAACAAGTTAATGATGGTTGCTTTAAAAATATTGACGAGGTACCAACACATGCGCTTACACTTACTTTACCCGCTTTATTAAAAGCACCTTATGCTTTTTGCACAGTACCTACAGAGAAAAAAGCTAAAGCCGTATTCCATACATTAAATGAAGAAATCAGCGATAATTACCCTTCAACTTTATTAAGAAACCATCCTAATGCAGTGTTGTTTTTAGACGATCAAAGCAGTAATCAAATTAATCATTTAGCTTTTAAATTGAATTAAGATAGTTAACTAAAACCTGTTTTTAACCTAAAATATTTAAAAATGAAATGTGAATTAACCAAAGAACAGATTCTATCATATCAGGAGAAAGGATTTATTATAATAGAAGATTTTCTGTCGGCAGAAGAATTGGAAAAATGGCGTGAAGCAGTTACCGAAGCTATTGCAGAAAGAAAAGGATTAAAAATGCCAGGAAAAGATGCAGTAATGGGAATGGATGATGGTATTAATGAAGATTCAGAGTATTTTTCTAAAGTATTTGATCAACTCCTAAATCTTTGGCAAACCAATGATAAAGTGAAAGAGATTATGCTTGATGAAAGAATTGGTAAAATGGCCGCTCAACTTTCTGGTGCAGATGGAATTAGAATATGGCATGATCAGGCCTTGTTTAAAAAACCATGGGCAAATCCAACATCCTGGCATTTAGATACTCCATTTTGGTCTTTTTCTGATAGAAAAGCTTTATCTATTTGGGTAGCCTTAGATGACGCAACTTTAGAAAATGGATGTTTATATTTTATTCCAGCATCATTTAAAGAAACCACTTATGAAAACAAAGGTATAGGGAAAAATATGGATGGAATTTTTGAGGCTTATCCACAATTTGCACAAGTGGAATCGGTTTCTGCAAGCATGAAAGCAGGAAGTTGCTCTTTCCATAATGGATTAACTATTCATGGTGCTGGCGCAAACATGAGTTGTGGAAACAGAAGAGCCATGACTTGTGCTTATATGCCAGATGGTAATACCTTTAATGGTGAGCCTAATATTTTACCTGACGCCTATTTAAAAATGATTAAAATTGGTGATTTGTTGAATAATGAAGATCAAAACCCATTAATTTATAAATCATAATCAATGAATTCGGAAATCAAATTTCTATGTCCACGATGGGGTTCTGAGGCTATTCCTTGGGATATATTCTTGAAACAGGTTAAAGATGCTGGTTTTGCTGGTATTGAATGGTTTCCTTTTGCCGAACCAAGAGACGATAAGCGTGTTCTAGAATTGTTAACTTTTTATGAGTTAGATTTTGCCATTGTGATGGCTGTTATTGAACCTTATCGCAATCTTGAAACTTATCTGCAAAAGTTACAAATAGATTTGGATGAACTGATGCAAATCAGAAACGAGTATAAAAAGCCTTTATTTTTTAGTGCACAAACAGGTAGGGAATTTTTTGATGAGCATCAAATTGAAAAATGTTTAAGCATTTGTAATCAGGTAGAAGAAAAATATAAAACACCCATTTATCAAGAAACACATCGGAATAAATGGTCTTACGCTGCACATGTAGTTGCGCCGGTTTTAGCTAAAAACCCAGATTTAAAACTGACTTTTGATGTTTCTCATTGGTTTTGTGTGTCAGAAAGTTTGTTAGAAGATCAGCAAGTTGCAGTAAATAGCGCTATAAAACATGCTAAACATATACACGCTAGGGTGGGAAGCACACAAGCTTCACAAGTTTGGGATCCTGCATATCCTGAGTATGAGGAAGTGTTAAACGCTCACCTCAAAATTTGGGATAAATGGATAGCACAAATGAGAGCTAGCCATACACCAATCACCATAACACCCGAATTTGGACCTACTCCCTATTTGGTAAAGGGTAACAGAACAATAGCATTAAGGGATGAACAATGGCGAATAAATTTATGGATGAAAGATTTTTTACAAAATCGATACGCCTAAAATAAAAATTATGAAAAGAAAATTTTTCTTAAAGCAGAGTGCCGTTTTTTCAGCAGCAAGTTTATTAATGCTCCATAGTAATGCTTTTTCTAAGTCTGTTACTAATACATTATTAGATATTTCTGAAGATGACTTATATCAATTATTTAAAAATCCAGCTCCTCATTACCGCCCATTTGTACGCTGGTGGTGGAACGGAAATAAAATAGAAAAATCTGAATTAGCCAGAGAACTTAAACTATTAAAAGATGCGGGTATTGGCGGAGTAGAAATTAATCCTATTTCATTTCCATCTAATACAGACGACATGGGTATTCCGTCTGTTGAATGGTTAAGTGACGAATGGATAGACCTTCTGAAATTTACTTTAGAAGAGGCTAAAAAATTAGACATGACCTGCGATTTATTAGCAGGCACAGGATTTCCTTTTGGTGCCGAGTTTTTAGAAGGAGAGGAGCGAGCACAAGTTGTAGTAACGGCAGTAAAAAAATTAGCAGGACCCATAAAGACCGAAATTTCTGTTTTTGATATTTACAAAGAAGCAGATCCAGCTACATTAAGCCCGTATAGCGGACGCAAAATGGAGCTTTTAGAATTGAAATTAGTTCCAGATCCTTTAAACAGTATGGATCAAATCATCAATATTAAAAACCAAGTTATTGATGATGTTTTAAAAATAGATTTACCAAACGGAAAGTTTGCTATTTATGCTTTAGTTAAAATAGATGGTTTTATGAAGGTGATTCAAGGTGCTCCAGGTGGCAGAGGTCCTGTACTGAATCATTATAAAAAAAACGCAGTTGATAAATATTTAAACCGAATTACTGATTCCATCCAAAATAGAATCGGCCCATTAGCTCCGTATGTAAGAGCCTTTTTTATAGATAGTTTAGAAATGGAAGGCGCAAATTGGAATAGTGATATGATGGCCGAGTTCCAAAAACGAAGAGGCTACGATTTATATCCTTATCTACCATTTATTTTGTTTAAAACAGGAAGAATGGGTAATACCGTTAACCTAACTTATGCGGTAGATGTAAGTCCAGAAATGGAAAAAATGCTAAACCGTATGCGTTATGATTTTGAGTATACCAAAGCAGAAATTTTTAGAGAAAGGTTTTCAAATACATTTATTAAATGGTGTGCTGATCACCAAATAAAATCTAGGGCACAAGCTTACGGCAGAGGTTATTTTCCTTTAGAGGGAAGCTTTGGAATGGATATACCCGAAGGCGAAACGTGGATGAAATATGGTATTGGCGAAGAAATTTCTGAAGCAGATTTCACCAAATACCCTTGGCACTTAGGGCGTGGTAATACCATGATTAATAAATCGGTATCATCTGCAGCGCATTTAAAAGGTAAAAAACTCATCAGTTCAGAAGAATTAACGAATACCGATATGGTATTCAACGAATCTTTAGAACTCTTTAAAATAGCCGGGGATCAAAGCACCATTTCTGGAATTACACATCCTATTTTTCATGGTTTTAATTACTCGCCAAAAGCAGCAGCTTTTCCAGGATGGATAACTTATGGTGGTTATTTTAACGATCAAAATACCATGTGGCCGTACTTTAAGCACTATACAGATTATAGAGCAAGGCAATCTGCATTATTGCAACAAGCTACTTTTTTTGCTGATATAGCCGTATTGGCGCCAACTGGAGATATGTGGAGTGATCTTGGCGCACAGATGGAACCATTTCCTTCTCGGGTTACGCCCGCTTACCAAATGTTGATTTGGGAATCTATCCATCAAAATGGAAATGCTTGTGATTATGTATCAGAACAAGTAATTGCCGATATGGAGTTTGACAATGGCTGCATGACTTATGGTCAAAGAAAATACCATACGCTGTTTTTGATAGCCGTTAAAAGCATCACACCAAACACAGCTAAAAAGTTATATGATTTTGTAAAATCGGGCGGACGTATTTTTTGTATAGAAACTTATCCAGAACAATCTTTAGGCTGGTTTAATCATCAAGAAAAAGATAAAGAAGTAAAAAACTGGATTGATAAGTTAAAGCAATTCCCTAAACAATTTATCTTTTTAGAAAAACCAGAATCTAACTTTAAAACTTGGTATACGGGTGTTCAAAAAAAATATAGCATCAAACCTTATGTAAAAATTGCAGAGACAAACACTTTTGTAACTCAGGTAAGATACCAAACTAAGGATGCCGAAATTATATTAATTAACAATGCCAGTGCCCATAAAAGTTTTGATATAGACGCTATATTTTCGACCGAAATTATAGCACATAAACACGCTTGGCTTTGGGATGCAGCAACTGGAGATAAGTTTAAGCTAGATTTATCAAACGGACAGTTGAAAATTAAACTTGCTCCTGCCGATTCAAGAATTATTGTCTTTAACAAGGATAAACATGGAGAAAACTGGAATCCAATTCCCGAAATAAATGAAAAAGTTACAGCATTAAATTTAGTTTGGAATGCAACTTTTAATCATTTGAATGGAACGGTAAAAAACCAAGAATTTAATGTTTTGCAAGACCTTAAATCACTATCAAATTACACCCATTTTGCTGGAACAGTTTCTTACAAAACCAATATTAATTTGGGCATGAGCAAAATCCCTCAATATTTAGACTTAGGAAAAGTATTTGGTATAGTGGAACTTATAGTAAATGGACAAAATTTAGGTGTTCAATGGTATGGTAGAAGAGCTTACGCTTTAAAAAACTTACTAAAAGCGGGAACCAATACAGTAGAAATTAAAGTAACCACTGTCATGGTAAACTATATGCAGTTGTTAACAGAAAATGTTACCGCTCAATATTGGACAAATAATCCAAGAAAAGCGCAACCACTTCAATCTATGGGCTTGGTAGGCCCAATTAACTTATTTTAACTAAAATTTAAAATTATGAAACATCAAAAAAAATTAATTCTTGTAGTACTTTTTATCTTAATACAGTCAGCTGGGGTTTTTGCAAAAGATTACAGAGCCTCATTTTTTCATATTAAATCTGATGGAACTACATTAAATACGCGTTCTATTCAATTTGCTATAGATTATATCAATAAAAATGGAGGTGGCCGCTTAGTTTTTTATGTAGGAAGATATTTAACAGGCTCTATCCATCTTAAATCAAATGTAACTCTTCAATTAGAAGAAGGGGCAGTTTTATTAGGTTCTACAAATCCGTTTGATTACGATAGAATTGGTCAAACTGCGCTTATCCATGCCCGAGATTTAGATAATGTAGCAATTACGGGAAAAGGAATGATTGATGGACAAGGACGAGCGTTAGCAAATAATTCTATCGCTTATGCAAATGATGGTTTAATAGAAGATATTTTGAAATATGATCGAACTAGAGAGTCTATTAGGCCGATGGTTATTTATTTCTATAATTGTGTCAATGTGAACATCAAAGATTTGATTCTTCAAAATTCTGCATGCTGGTTACAAACTTACGAGCGGTGTAAAAACATGGTAATAGATAATATTACGGTAAAGAATGTTGCTTTTTGGAATAGTGATGGGATAGATATTGTTGATTGTGAAAATGTGGTGATAACCAATAATAATATAGATGCTGCAGATGATGGAATTTGTCTTAAATCTCATACAGCAGGATATTTTTGTAATAATATTTTAATAGAAAACAACATTGTGCGTACCAGTGCAAATGGAATAAAATTAGGAACTGCTGGTAAAGGCGGATTCAGAAACATTAAAGCAATTAACAATACTGTTTACAATACTTACCGTTCTGCAATAGCTTTACAAAGTGTTGATGGAGGTTTTTTAGAAGATATATTAATTGATGGCTTAAAAAGCATCAATACAGGAAATGTGATTTATTTAAGATTGGGCGAGAGAATTCCAGGAAAAAAATCTACCATGAATAGAATTTCTATCAAAAATGTTGAAGCAGATGTTCCTTTTGGCAAAGCCGATGCGGGATATGATTATGAAGGACCTGTTGAAGATTTACCAAGAAACATTTCTCCAATAATTATTGCTGGTTTACCGGGGCAATATATTGAAGATGTAACTTTCACAAATTTCAATATTTCTTATCCAGGTGCAGGAAGTAAATTTGTTGCTTATGTAGCGCTAGATAAATTAGACAGCATACCAGAACAACCAACCAATTATCCAGAATTTTCTCAGTTTAAAGAAATACCAGCTTGGGGAATTTATGTTAGACACGCAAAAAACATCAATTTTTCTAATATCCATTTAACAGCAGAAAAAAAAGATTACAGATTACCAATAGTTATGGATGATGTACATGGTGCCCTACTAAAAAAGGTAACATTTGAGCAAATAGATCAGAAAAAATTATTGTATACCCAGAAATCAACCGATATTAAGGTTAATTGATACCCTAATTTTAATTCAACATGCTAATATAATATGATGCAAAAGTTCAGAAAATATTTACTCCTTACTGTATTAATAAGTAATATAGGTTTCTATGTAAATGCCCAAACCAAAAGCGATTTATATAAATATGTAAAGCCTATTATTGGTACTCAAAAAATGGGTCATACCTTCCCGGGTGCAACTGTACCATTTGGAATGGTGCAATTAAGTCCAGATACTGATACTTTGTCTTATGAAGAAAATGGGCAATATAATAAAGATGTGTATAAATATTGTGCAGGTTACCAATACAACGACCCAACAATAGTCGGTTTTAGCCATACGCATTATAGCGGCACAGGGCATTCGGACTTAGGCGATTTTTTGGTGATGCCAACAGTTGGCAAAGTACAACTTAATCCGGGTACGGCAATTCATCCAGAAAATGGTTACCGCTCAAAATACAGCCATCAAAACGAAATATCCGAAGCCAATTATTACAAAGTAAAACTAGACGACCATAATATTTTAGCAGAATTAACCACTTCTACTCGTGTAGGTTTTCATCAATATACTTTTCCAAAATCTAAGGAATCAAACATCATTTTAGATTTAATGCATGGGATTTATAACTATGACAATAAAAACGTATGGACTTATTTTAGGGTAGTTAACGATTCATTGGTGATAGGATCAAGACAAACTAATGGTTGGGCAAAAAACAGAACAGTTTACTTCGCCATGTCTTTTTCTAAACCATTTAAATCTTACGGAGCAAAAGATTTTACTCAGAAAGAGGTTTACAAAGGTTTTTGGTCAAAGTTTGATCAAACCAAGAATTTTCCAGAAATGGCCGCTAAAAAAATAAAAATGTACTTTAATTTTGATACAGAAGAAGGAGAGAAGGTGAAGATTAAATTCGCTATTTCGCCGGTAAGTACAGATAATGCGCTGTTAAATATGAAAACAGAAATACCAGGATGGGATTTTAATTTGGTAAAACAACAAGGTCAGCAAGCATGGAATAAAGAGTTGCAAAAGATTGAGGTAAACACTTCAAAAACAGAAGATGCTATCAATTTTTACACAGCCATGTATCATGCTTTTTTAAGTCCTACGGTTTATATGGATGCCAATAAAGAATATAAAGGTTTAGATCAGAGAATTCATAAAGCAGAAAATTTTACAAATTATACTACTTTTTCCTTATGGGATACTTACAGAACTTTGCATCCTTTTTTCAATATTATACAGCCAAAAAGGAATGACGATATGGTTAAATCTATGTTAGCGCATTTTGACCAAAGCGCATTGCCAATGTTGCCAATATGGTCAAACTCGGCAAATGATACTTGGTGTATGAGCGGTTATCATAGTGTTTCTGTAATTGCTGATGCTATTATTAAAGGTAATTTTACTGGCGATGTAAATAAAGCGTTAGCTGCCTGTGTTACTACAGCAAATCAAAGATATTTTGAAGGTATTGGAGATTATATTGATAAAGGTTATGTCCCTTCTGATAAAAACAGAACGGCCGTATCAAACACCTTAGAATATGCTTATGACGATTGGTGTATTGCTCAATTGGCTAAAAAAATAGGTAATACAGCAGTTTATAACACTTTTATTAAAAGGTCAGGAAATTGGAAAAATGTTTATGATGCTTCTATAGGTTTTATGCGTCCTCGTTTATCTGACGGAACTTTCCGTAAAGATTTTGATGTTTTAGAAACCGAAGGTCAAGGTTTTATTGAAGGTAACGCTTGGAACTATAGCTTATATGTTCCTCAAAATCCAAAAGAATTAATTAAAATGATGGGCGGCGATAAAAAGTTTATTCCACATTTAGATTCTTTGTTTACTATGGATTTACCTGATGAGTTTTTTGCACAGACAGAAGATATTACTAGAGAAGGAATTATTGGAAATTACGTTCATGGAAATGAGCCAGCGCACCACGTTGCCTACCTTTATAATTATACCTCGCAGCCTTGGAAAACCCAAAAAACAGTACGCATGATTTTGGAAAAGCAATATCATAATGGACCAGATGGTTTGGGCGGAAATGATGATTGTGGACAAATGAGCGCTTGGTATATGATCTCTTCTTTAGGTATTTATCCAACAGCACCGGGTTCAGATTGTTACGATTTAGGAAGTCCTTCTGTAGTTAGCGCAACTCTTAATTTAGATAATGGGAAACAATTTGTTATTGATGCTAAAAATCAATCGGCAGAGAATGTTTATGTAAAGCAAGTTCTTTTAAACGGGAAAGCCTTAAATCGTTTATACATCACCCATCAAGAAATTACTAATGGGGGTAAATTAACTTTCTTAATGGCATCTTCTCCAAATAAAAAAGCATACAATTAAAGTAATTAATGGCCTTCAAAACAAATCAATTCTTTTATAAATTTTGTGGCATTCTTATGCTCTTTTGTTTTGCTTTAGATACGGCTTATGGTCAAGATGAATTCCAAATTATAGAATCAAGAATTACAGATTACCTAAAGTCAGACATTAATATTGAGCAGTTAAAACAAGACATAAAAGACAATGGTGCAACCATTAAAGAAGAAGGATATTGGGCAACAATAGATTATTCATCTACTGCAGAAACCAGTTGGGCGCCACTTATTCATCTAAACAGGGTTAAGCAATTTGCACTGATGCTCAGTTTAAATCAGAAAGATTTTCTAGTCGAAGATAGGTTAAAGGAGCAAACGGTAGCGGCATTACGTTATTGGTTAAATAAAGACCCTAAAAGTAGCAATTGGTTTCAGAATGAGATTGCTTCCCCAACTGCACTTGGAGAAATATTGGTGCTACTAAAAGAAACAAATCTTTTAACTAAAACCTTACGAGACTCTTTGTTAATCTGTATGGATAGAGGAAATGTTGAAAGAGCCGTAGGGGCTAATAAATTGGATATTGCAATCCACATGATTTATAAAGCCTGCATGTCAAAAGATAAAACTTTAATGAATTACGCTGTAGATCAAGCATTTTCGCCTATTTCGTTTACTGATAGAGAAGGTTTGCAAAATGATTATTCTTACCGACAACATGGTGCACAATTACAAATTGCCAGTTACGGACAAGTTTTTTTATTAGGGGAATATAAAGTTGCCTCTTGGCTATCAGGAACTAGTTTCGCTATATCTTCAGAAAAATTAAAAATAATTGATAAATATTTAATTGGAACTTACTTAAAAACGATTAGAGGAAGATATACCGACTTTAACACCGAAGGTCGCGGAATTTCAAGAAATGATATTTTAGATAAATCAAATATTACCCAAGCGGTAGGAGTGAAGAGCTTACTAAATTTAGCTATTAGGGTAAATCCAAAAAACACAGCAATTTTAAACGAGGCGGACCAGCGTATTTTACAAACCAAAGCTCCTTCTTTTCATATCAAACCAGAACACACTTTTTTTTATAAAAGCGATTATACTTTACATAACAGACCGAAATATTCATTTAATGTTAGAGCTGTTTCTAAAAGAACCGTGAGAACTGAAATGGGAAATAGAGAGAATTTATTAGGGAAATTTTTACCTGATGGCTCTACCAATATCCAAAAAACTGGTGCCGAATATTATAATATCATGCCCATTTGGGAATGGGATAAAATCCCAGGCATTACTGCAAGAGATTATGCTGAGGATCAGAAAATAACCATAGAATGGGGTGAGGCTGGAGTAAATTCTTTTATTGGAGGAGTTTCTGACAGAGTATATGGAGCAAGTGTTTATCAGTTAGATTATAATGAGGTTACAGCTAAAAAAGCATGGTTTTTCTTTGATGATGAGATTGTATGCTTAGGAACAGACATCAACAGTTACGCAAAAGAACCAATCACAACAGCCATTAATCAAGCTTGGTTAAAAGGACCTGTTAAAGCCTTTGTTAATGATAAATTAATTACAGTGAATAAAGGTTTGTCTGCTAATCTTGTAAGCTGGGTTTGGCATGATAGTATTGGTTATTATTTCCCAAACAAAGACCAAATTGTATTAAGTGCTAAAACACAAAAAGGTAGCTGGGCTAAAATTAATGCAAACAGATCAGACAAATTGATAGAAGGAGATGTGTTTAAATTGTGGTTTAACCATGGAATTGACCCCAATAAACAAACCTATGCCTACATTGTTATGCCAGGAGTTAGCGAAAATGACATGATTTCCAGTAAATCAAATGCCATTAAAATAATTTCAAACACTCCTCAATTGCAAGCTGTAGAAAACACAGATTTGGATATGGTACAAGTGGTTTTTTATGAAGCAGGTGAGTTAAAGGGAGAAAACTTTTCTATTCGTACGGATGAACCTTGCGTCTTACTCATCAAAAATATAACTTCTAAAAGTCCTATTTTATATTTGGCAGATCCAACTCAAAAGCTCAGCTACCTACACATTACATTTAGTTCTGAATTGTTTAAATTGATTCAGCCAATATCAATTACCTTACCTCAAGGTGAGCTAAAAGGCGATACTTTGATCTATCCGCTTAAAAACTTTTAATCATGATTATACTTCACCAGAATCATTTTATGAAAAAAATAATTTTAATCTTCGCTTTAGTCGCAGCGATATCTATTACTGGATGTGCTCAAAAAAAGCCTTTGTTAGATGTGAATAAACAATTAAGTTTTGCAGCTAAACAATATGAAAATATGCTGGCTACACACCAAGATTTAACTCAGTTTCCGCAATCAACAAAACCAAACGGAGACCTGTATAACAGAACTTCTGACTGGTGGTGTAGCGGCTTTTTTGGAGGTTCTTTGTGGTATTTGTATGAGTTTACAAAAGATGATAAATGGAAAGCTGCTGCAGATAAATGGACCACAGCTTTAGATCAAGAGAAGTACAATACCACTACCCACGATTTGGGTTTTATGTTGTATTGCCCTTACGGAAATGGATACCGCTTGACCCAAAATACAGCATATATGGAACCTATGCTTACCGGTGCAAAGTCTTTAGCAACTAGGTTTAATCCTAAATATGGACTTATCAAATCTTGGGATAAACACGCTGATTGTGAATACCCAGTAATTATTGATAATATGATGAATTTGGAGTTTTTATTTTGGGCGGCCAAGCAATCAGATGATAAAAACTTGTATAATATTGCAGTAACGCATGCAGATCATACTTTGAAAAATCATTTTAGAGATGATTTTAGCAGTTACCATGTGGTGTGTTATTTACCGGGTACCAAAGTTTTTAGAAAGAAAACACACCAAGGTGCTGCAGACTCTTCTGCTTGGGCAAGAGGACAAGCTTGGGCACTTTATGGTTATACTTTAATGTATAGAGAAACAAAAGACGAAAAGTATCTTAAACAAGCAGAAGGCATTGCTCAGTATGTGATCAATCATCCAAACTTGCCAGCAGATAAAATTCCTTATTGGGATTTTGATGCACCTAACATTCCTAACGAAGAAAGAGACGCTTCTGCAGCAGCTGTTTTTGCTTCTGCATTTTTAGAACTTAGTGGCTACAGTAAAAGTAACAAAAAACAATATTTCACCACTGCAGAGCAAATGCTGACTAGTTTAGCTTCACCAACATATACTGCCAAATTAAACGAAAATAATAACTTCATTTTGATGCACTCAGTAGGTCATAAGCCGGGAAAATCTGAAGTGAATACCCCAATAGTTTATGCGGATTATTACTATCTAGAAGCATTACTACGGTATAAAAAAATCACTCATCAATAGGTTAGATGAGTGTTTTGGTTGGTTGGTAAACAAGCTCTTAGGAGCTTGTTTTTTTGTTTTGTTTTGGATTTGAAGTTTTCGATTCCGTCCAAGCAGGGTCTCTCTTTTCGAGGACCCTGCTCTGCACTTTCTCACGTTAACGATTTTCCGTCCAAGCAGGGTCTCTCTTTTCGAGGACCCTGCTCTGCACTTTCTCAAGTTAACGATTCCGTCCAAGCAGGGTCTCTCTTTTCGAGGACCCTGCTCTGCACTTTCTCACGTTAACGATTTTCCGTCCAAGCAGGGTCTCTCTTTTCGAGGACTCTGCTCTGCACTTTCTCACGTTAACGATTTTCCGTCCAAGCAGAGTCTTTCTTTTCGAGGACCCTGCTCTACAATTTCTCACGTTAACGATTTCCGCCCAAGCAAGGTCTCTCTTTTCGAGGACCCTGCTCTGCACTTTCTCAAGTTAACGATTTCCGTCCAAGCAGGGTCTCTCTTTTCGAGGACCCTGCTCTGCACTTTCTCAAGTTAATGATTTCCGTCGAACTAGGGTCTCTCTTTTCGAGGAACCTGCTCTTCACTTTCTCGCGTTAACGATTTCCTTCCAAGCAGGGTCTCTCTTTTCGAGGCCCCTGCTCTGCACTTTCTCAAGTTAACGATTTCCGTCCAAGCAAGGTCTCTCTTTTCGAGGACCCTGCTCTGCACTTTCTCAAGTTAACGATTTCCGTCCAAGCAGGGTCTCTCTTTTCGAGGACCCTGCTCTGCACTTTCTCAAGTTAATGATTTCCGTCCAAGCAGGGTCTCTCTTTTCGAGGACCCTGCTCTGCACTTTCTCGCGTTAACGATTGTCCAAAGGAGTCCTTTGGACCTTTGGAGAAGCGGCATCCTTTTTTGCGCTATTCAGCAAAAAAGATACAGCGTGTTTAAACGCCCATAAGTCAAAAAATATCCTTAATTCCGGTACGATTTAAAGTTTTCTTTAGTAATTACATCAATTGGCATATAATAGGTAGGCTCTACTTCTCCATTTAAAACCACATTTTGGTACAATGCCATTATTCCTTTATAACCCTGTTCTTGGGGTTTCTGGCAGATTAAAAAATCTATTACCCCATCTTTTAAATGTTCTATACTTTGTGGTAAAAAATCGTAACCCACTAAGAAAATATGCTCTTGGCTCGTTTTCTGCAAAAACTTTGCCACAGAAAAAACCCTAGAATTAGTCACAAAAATTGCTTTAACGTCTTTATGTTCCGTTAAAACTTCTGTTAATCTTTTAGCAACAGATACATAATCTGTATGTGGAGTAATGTCTGTTTTTATAATTTCAACCTTCTTCTCGTGGTCTTTAAAATAAGAGATAAAACCTTCTTCTTTTCTTAATAAGTGATGGTAACTATCTATCTCTTTAGAAATATTGATGATCAGAATCTTGTCCCCATTGGAAACTAAATAATTGACCATATGTGCACTCAAATGGCCACTTTGAAATAAATCTGGACCTATATAACTCAATCTAGATTCGTTAGGAATATCTGAATTAATGAAAACCTGAGGTATTTTATTTAGGTTACAAAGCTTAGAGAAAGCTAAAGATTCTTCAATAAAAATTGGGGCAACTAATACGCCGTCTACAGGTGTTTTGAGTATGGTTTTCGACTGATTTACAAATGATTCTTTGTCGTTCTGATCATAAAAATATTTATCAATCACAATACCAAATTGCTTAATTTCTGCTTCTGCCATCTCAATTCCTTTAATAGGAGCGGCCCAAAATTCAGTTTCGGTAGAAATAGCCGGAATTAAACTTGCAAAGCGTAATACTTTTTTAGATGCCAATCTTCTTGCTAAAATATTAGGCTGGTAGTCTAGCTCTTTCATTATGGCTAAAATTTTGTTTTTAGTAGCCTCAGAAACACCAGTTCTATTATGCAAAACCCTGTCAACAGTACCTATAGAAACATTTGCTCTTCTCGCAATTTCCTTTACCCCAGTAAGTATGTTTGTAGTCATTTATAGATATATTGGATTCATCCGTAAAAGTATTAAACTATCTAATAAAAATAGCTAAAAATACGTCTAAACTGCTAGTAATTACCAAATTTCATTTTTGTCTAAAAAGAAAGTAATGATGTGATACAAAAAAGCGAGTATGACTGAGCCATATCTCGTTTTAATGTGGTGTATAAAAAAAAATTGTAAATTATTTGGGCGTTTTCACACACTTTCCATTATATCTTTTTGGCAGAAAAATCCAAAAAGCCTGCCCGAAAAACATGCGGGAAAGCCATTTCACCAATGGAGTCCTTCGGACAATCGTTAACGCACCTCTCTAGCAGAAAATTCGAATAATTAGGTCATAAATTATTTCTAATGATAATTAGTAGGCTTGTTCTTTATTTCACTAAAAAGTTAGCATTTTCTTTTATTCCTGCACTTCCAGCTTCAAGTAAAACATCATCATTTACGATATTGATTTTTTCTATTGCAGACGGATAATTGCCTTTATAAGGTTTATTTGTAATTAAGTTATAAGCAGAAATTAAAGACCATCTTGGGGCATCACTCAAATTAGCATCAGAACGGTGTAGCAAATTACTATGGAAAAATAAAGTGTCCCCAGCTTCCATTTCAACATAAACAAGTTCCGAGTTTTTCAATGCTTCGTCTACTCTTTCTTGGTTTGCGCCTACTTGTTCGCCACTAAATCCATGGTCTACTCGCCCCATTAAGTGCGAGCCTTTGATCACTTGTAAACAACCATTTTCTTTATTTGCAGGAGATAAGGACGTTAATACACTCAGCATTTGAGGGTATAAAAATCCATCTCGATACCAATAACCATAATCTTGATGCCATTCCCAAGCGCCACCAACTTTAGGTTCTTTTTGCATTAATTTAGAATGGAAATGTGCCGAATCTCCGCCTAATAGCAGATTCACACCCTCAACAATCCGCCTTGAGCGAGCTAATAAACTATAAGCATCATCTGCCAAAGAATACCATAAAGCTAACTTGGTTCTTAACCCATTAGCGTCGCCTCTTTCAAAAGATTTATTGCTAATTACTTGATCGTGAGTGGCAATTTCATACAGTTTTTTTACTTCTGTTTGATTGAGCATTCCTTTAATTAAAATATAGCCGTTCTTCTCAAATTGGGCCTTATCTGCTGTGCTTATTTTTTTATAGTCCATTTTCTATTGTTTCTTTTGTTTTTATTTCTGGAATTAAGCGGGTTAATAAAATATAACCCAATAGGTAAGTAAAACCTATAATCATAAATATGCCACCGTAGCCGCCTGTGATTTCTAAAATTCGACCAGTTAAAAGTGATAAAACAATACCACCACTTACTGCAGATAAGGTAGCTACGCCCATTACGGTTCCTACTTCATCTGTAGGAAAAATATCTGTTATGGTAGCAAATATATTGGCTGTCCACCCGCAATGTGCTGCTGCACCTAAACCAATTAACAATACGGCAATCCATAAATTATCGGTTAAACCGACACCACAAAGTAACAATGCAATTAAGGCACAGGCTAATAAAGCTTGCTTTCTAGCTGCGTAAATGCCTTTTCCTCTTTTTATTAAAAGCGAAGAATAGGCACCTCCAGTTAAACTACCAATATCGGCAAGTATATAAACCGCAACCAAAGGCCATCCTAAAGACGCTGTGCTTACTCCTTTAGTTTCGTTTAAAAATTTTGGAAGCCAGTAGAGTAAAAACCACCAGGTAGGGTCAGAAATAAACCTTACTAAGCAAATGGTTAAAACCTCTTTTTTAAAAACTACGCTTTTCCAGCTTTTTGATGAAGTTTTGGTTAAAGGTATTGTACTTTTAACTTCTATTTTATCAGGTTTTTTGTATATGGTAAACCAAAAAATTAACCAAATAAAGCCAAGAGAGCCAGTTAAAATAAATGCCCATTGCCAACCATAATGATAAGCTATAAATGGAATTAAAAGCGGTGCTACTATTGCGCCAATGTTAGAGCCGGCATTAAAAAAACCTGTTGCAAAGGCTTTTTGAGAAGGTGGAAACAATTCGGCCACAGTTTTAACACTTGCAGGAAAGTTTACCGATTCTCCTAAACCTAAACTAAATCGGGCAACGCCAAATCCAAATGCACCTCTTGCAAGGGCATGAGCCATACCAGCCGCACTCCACAAAGCAACACCAATTCCAAATATCCATTTGGTGCCAAATTTATCTAGCAGTTTCCCCGTTAGCACTACTCCTAAACCATAAGAAACCTGGAAAGCAGTTACGATATAACTGTATTCTACTTCATTCCAATTATATAATTTTTGAAGCTCGGGTGCCAGAATACTAAATACATGCCTGTCCAGATAGTTAATGGTAGTACCAAAAAACAGGAGGATACAAATTTTCCATCCATAAGAAATTTTCATATTGATTAATTAAAGAATGAAAACCTCATTCTTGATATATTTAGGTGAATTGGTTGAACGAATCTAAGGCAAAAGTAGGAGAGGTTTTAACGCAAAATTTGCTATTTATAAAACAAATTTTGCTTTATTTTTTATTTATGTAAATAAAAGCTTACTTTTTGTGCAATGAAACCAATACATCTTAAAGTTCCGGCTTTTAGCAAATTTTACATTGATGCCAGAAGGGAACAGGTAAATTATTTTGGTAACCCTTGGCATTTTCATGACGAGCTAGAAATTACTTTTGTGATAAAAAGTGAGGGAACTAAATTTATTGGCGACCATATTTCTGGGTTTAAACCTGGAGAGATCATTTTATTAGGTTCACGTTTACCACATTATTGGCATAACGATAGCAGCTGTTATCAAAATAGTGAAGAAAAAGGAGCGGAGGCCATAATTATTAGGTTTAACCAAGATTATGCTGGAAGTGATTTTTTGAAAATCCCACCCATGAAACCTGTTTTAGATTTACTGAATAATGCTAAAAGAGGAATTAAAATTAGTACTGATGATTTTGAATTACAACAAAAATTAATTGATTTTTTAAAGCTGAGTGAGTCACAAAAAATTATTGGTTTAACCGATATTTTATTAAGTATTGCCACAGAAAAACAATATGATTATTTATGCAGCATAGGATACGCTCATCAATACAAAAGCAACGATATTGAAAAAATAGATAGCGTTTATAACTATGTATTGAGCAATTTTAAAGAAGATATTAGCGTAAAAGATATTGCGATTAAGTGCAATATGAATACCGCTGCATTTTGCAGATATTTCAAAAAGAAAACTGGCAAAACCTTCAAAGATTTTATGAACGAAATTAGATTAGGGAACGCCGCTGGCTTGTTGCAGAAAGGCGATCTTAGCATGGCCGAAGTCGCATTTGAATCGGGTTTTAACAATCCTTCTTATTTTAATCGTTTATTTAAACGGATGAATGGCATTACACCAAAGGCTTACCAATCACAATACATCAATCACAATTAATCAGATTATGGATATTAAATTTTTTATACCAAGATGGGGAAACAGGCATTTATCTTGGGCTGATTTTGCTTCTAAAGCTAAAAATGCTGGTTATGCAGGAGTAGAAGCAAATTTGCCGATGCAAAAAGAAGAACAAACAGAAATGTTTGACCAATTAAATCAGAATGGTTTAATCTGGATTGGACAACATTTTGAAACTTCGGCTTCTAATTTTAAAGATTATTATCCCGAGTTTGAAACCCGTTTAAATGCTTTAGCAGCTGCAAAACCACTTTTAATCAATACACAAACGGGAAAAGACTACTTTACTTTTGAGGAGAACTGTAAACTGATTGAGCTTGCTACAAAGATTAGTGCTGCAAATGGAATTACTATTTTGCAGGAAACACATCGTGGAAAATTTAGTTTTTGCGCAGCGACTACAGCTCAGTTTTTAAGAAAATATCCTGATTTAAGAATCACTGCAGATTTTTCTCATTGGTGTTGTGTATCCGAATCTTATTTACAAGACCAAAAAGAAAGCTTAGACTTGGCAGTTAGTCGTACAGATCACATCCACTCTCGTATTGGTCATCCCGGAGGTCCTCAAGTAAATAATCCGGCTGCTCCAGAATGGAAAGAAGCAATTGATTTTCATTGTGAATGGTGGGATACAATAGTGAATAGACACCTCGCCTTAAAAACTCCAATATTAACAATAACCTGCGAGTTTGGTCCTTTTCCCTATATGCCACAATTGCCATTTAGCCAAAAAGATGTGAGCGATTTGTGGGAAGCAAATTTGTTTATGAAAAACCTTTTAGAAAGTAGGTATTACAGTTTATTAGGATAGTACTTTGAGTTAAATTACTAAACAAAAAAGCAGGGTTCTCGAAAAGAGAAACCCTGCTTGGACAAAGTAGGTATTACAGTTTATTAGGATAGTACTTTGAGTTAATTTAATAAACAATAAAAGCAGGGTTCTCGAAAAGAGAAACCCTGCTTGGACTTTTGACTTTGACCTTTATGCTTTTAGCATTGAGCTTTCAGCATTGAGCTTTCAGCATTGAGCTTTTAGCATTGAGCTTTCAGCATTAAGCTTTCAGCATTAAGCTTTTAGCATTAAGCTTTCAGCTTTCAGCTTTATTTAATCGGATTTTGCAACAACCAATATCCTAAAATAGAAATCCCTCTTGGGTACCAATAGCCAATCCAAACATCATCTTTTTTCAATAAACCATCATTATAAGCATAAGGACTGTTTTTATTCCACTCGTAAACATACGGAGCAGAAGAATGCTTAATGTCATACCATTGCGCAGCAACTACATCAGCAACAATGGTTTTACTAAACCAAGTAGTTCCTTCTTGAGTGGTTAATTTAATGCCATAATCAGTAATACTTTGAGCGTAAGTGGTGGCATAATCTTTTTTCAAAACTTCTGCCAATTGCTTTAATATGGTAGATTTAGAACCAGCCAATCCTGGTAAAAACAAACCTTCACCAATTACAACAGATCGTTGATCCCATTTAGGGAAGGTTTCATCTAAGCTAACCGGAATAAAACCGTATTTTTTTTGTGCTTTTTTCAATGTAGATAAAATAAGATTGGCTTCTTGCTCGTAATGTAAAGCTTGTTTATTCCTCAAGCCTTCATTATTTACAGCCACACCTAGATTTTTGAAACCAGCACCTTCACCATCAACTACTCCTTTTTTTGTTGCATCAACACTTTTAGATTGCTTTTTTACAGCCACAGCTCTAAACATTTCGGCAGCCACAGCATAAGCACTTAATTGTTTTGCCCCTAAAAACGTGTTTTCTGGCGAAAGTTTCAAAGCCTCATTGGCGTCATAAGTACTCCAGCCGTAGGCTTTATCTGCTATTCCGTTTCCGTTAGTATCTCTATTTATTACAGATTGCATCAAAACATCAACCGTTCCTAACATCGATTTTACAAAGGTATCATCATGACTAATTTTCCAATAATAATAAAGCAGCAATACGAAAGATGTATTTTCTTCTACAGCCATGTGGGGTCCATAATTATAGTTTGCAGTTTCGCTTACAAAAGGTAAATCACCAACATCATGGTATAAATAAGGTCCGTATTCTGCGGCAGTCATTCCTTGTTGGTAGGCGGGTTTATTTTGGACTGGGTTAGCGTTTACCGTTACTTCTGCTCTGGCTATGTAATTTGTCCACTGACTCAATTGAAGTTTTAAGCGCCATGGACAAAATATGGCACTCACTTCAGTTTCGTGGGCAACATCTACCGTACTTAAGTGTTTAAATCTTCCTTCCGAAACATAAAAGCGAGGCTGCTGATTTTCATCCAATAAAAAATACGTATTTGCTAAATCGGTGTGGAAAGTTAAGGCCAAAACCCATTTTTCTTCTTTAGTTAAATTGCCATTCATCAAACTGTTTTCAAAGTTTTGCGTCAGGCGGATGTTTTGTTCATAATTTTCATTGGCATATTTTAAAACCTCATCAATATTTTTCCAGTAATGAGTATAATAAAATTTGAGGTCTTGGTTCACACGTCTATCTTCAATAACTGTGTCGTTATTGTAGGTGGCATAAATTTGTGTAAATTCTTTATTTGCTTTTGGTGCTAAACTAAAATCATAAAACAAACCACCAAAACCTTCGGAATTAAAAGTGCCTTTCGCAGGAGAGCCAATAGCAGACAAAGCGAGTTTTACATCTTTATCTGTATTATCCCTAAATAATACTGTTTGCTCTGCGTTATCTGATTTCATCGGCTCTAAAGCCATAAAATTGAAACCTTTTACAGGTGTTTTTGCCAGCGCAACTTTAAGTTTACAGTCTGTATTTTTTTGACTTTTATTCACCACATCCACTTGTAAATAAAACGCAGGGAATATTTGGGTCTTTATGGCTACACTATCTGCTAAGTCTTTTGAAGGCGTAAAAGAAGAAACCAAAGTAAAGTTAATCTGAATACCTTCTGGCGTTTCTCCGGTTATTTCCATAGATGCTGGGCCAAACTTAAGCTTCTGATTCTTTAAATAGCTGGCGTTTCTTGGTAGCTTTGTAGTTCTAAAGCAGTAAAATTTATTGTTCACTTCTACACCAATTAACAAGCCTGTTTGCTCGTCCATATCAAAGCCTAAACTGCCTGTTTGCATGCTTTGTTTCTCATTCAATAAAGAAAAAGAAAACCGACTACCTAAACGGGAATTGAGTAAAGAAAAATTAGTGCTATCTGTTATTTCTGTAATAATTAAGTTAGTATTAACTTTAAAACTTTGTGCGTAAAGTGTTAAAGTAAAACTGATTAACAGAAAGGTGAAAAGTGTTTTTTGAAAATTCATTCTAAAAAATTTAATATTTATAAATGATTAATTGCTTTTAAAACTCGAAGCTGGTAAACCTTCTTTGTTGTAAAGATTTGCCCCTTCTGGGTCATCTGCCCATGCATAACGGACAGCTATTGGTTTGGCTATACTTTTTGCCCAAACTACCACCTGTTTTCCTTCTATTTTGGCTTTTGCCGATACAAAATTCTTTCCATCGGCAGAAATGCTAAACTGTTTTAATTCTTTGCCGATAATCTTTAATCCCGAACCAATATGATTAAATGAAACATAGACCTGAGTACCAGAAATTTTTATGGATCGATAAATTGGCCCCGAGTATACAATGTTTTCATGATAAGCGATTTTTTCTGCGGCCAGAGCCAAGCGTTTCCCAACATCTTCTTTATTTGCAGGATGGATATCACCTTTCTCACCAATATCATGAATAACCACCATGGCAGTATTTGATGTTTTCAAAGTCTTCATTTGCGCCTCTCTAAGTAAAGCCCAATTGCTAACTGCTGGTTCTATGCCTGTAGGCGAGTAATTTGCCAGTTGTACATACAAAAATGGTAAATCTGGTTTTTGCCAATCGGTGCGCCAAACATGAATTAATGAGGTTAATAAATCTTGATATTGTTCTGGCTTTGGGATGTTACTTTCGCCCTGATACCATGCAATTCCTTTGATATTATAATTCGCTAAAGGTTGAATCATAGCATAATAATAAGCAGTAGGACTATGTAATGATAAGCCATTCCCTTTAGGTAATTGTTCTAATTCTATCCCAAATTTGAATTTCCATGGTTTGTTAAAAGAAACAGAATCTTCCCCAAATTTAATTTGATAATTATTTTTTGGGTTAAACCCGATGCCTGTAGTCGGGCTAACTAACCTTATTACCAGCTTATTCAATCCAGCTTTTAACACGTTAGGCGCAATATTATAAAAACGATTGGTATAGCTGCTGTTTATGGATCCTACTTTTTGACCGTTTAAATAGGTTTCGTCTAGAGTTAACATTGTTCCTAATGAAAGTACGGCAGCTTTCCCTACTAAATGAGATGGAATATCTATTTCGGTTTTAAACCAAATAGAACCATATTTAGGAAAATTTACTTTTTCTCCAAGCTTGTTCAAGTCTGCAACTTCTTCCCATTTAGCTTCATGGTTGTCTGTCTCTAAAAACCATTGTTCATTAACACCTTTGTCATTTTCTTCTATTGATTGATACCAAGTTTCCTTATGTAATTGATGAGCCTTAAGCGTACGCGAAACCTCGGCTGTATCTTTAAATCTTTGAGAAATCTGATCGTACTCTGGAAACTGCTTTAACGATTCGCTATTAACCCAAGATTGTACTGGCGTACCACCCACAGTAGAATTGATAAACCCAATGGGTACTTTATATTTTTCGTATAAATCTTTGGCAAAGAAAAATCCTACTGCAGAAAAAGACAAAATCGTTTCTGGATTTACACCTACCCAGCCTTTGTCGCTAGCTACATCTACGATAGGAATAAAAGCCATATCTCTATTAACCGTAAATTGCCTTATCATTGGGTAATTGCTCGTGGAAATCACATCAGTATATCTTGCTTTGATATTTGGTCTACTCAGTAAAGCCTCCATGTTAGATTGACCCGAGCAAAGCCAAACATCACCAATCCAAACATCTACAAGTTGCTTTTCATTAATTTGCATTTTAAAAGGTCCACCCGCAGGCTGAGTGTCTAATTTTATTAACCATTTAAAATCAGTGCCTGCTTTTGTAGCGTAAATTTTATTTTTAAAGTTTACCTTAATTTCTTCTCCTGCATTTGCCCATCCCCAAATTCTTATGGCTTCATTTCTTTGAAGCACCATTCCGTTAGAGACTAGGCTTGGCAGTTTAACTTCCGCTTTTACTGTAAAGCTTAAAATCAATAAGAAAAATATGAAATAGGTGCTCTTTTTCAATGTGTTTGGAGTTTAATGGTTTTCTCTAGCCGCATTTAATACGCACTGCCAATTGGTATATTTTGCCTTATTATCTGTTAATGCATTCACTATTTTTAAATATTCTGTATTAAAATAGCTTGCACTAATAAACAAATTAATTGCATTTTTAGGTTCATAATTTGCACCAATAGAATACCCTGGTTCATTATTAAGAGCTCTTTTTCTATCAAATGTCACCCGGCTGTTCACAAATTCGGCATGGGTTTTTAAACCAGTAGCGTAAGGAACTAGGAAATCGACTGATTTTTGAATTGAAGAACTTGATGCTGATACGTAGGTAAAATAATCAAAGCCTGTCGCTCTTTTAATTATTGTGGCGGCGGTTAATAGCGGTTCTAAAGTATATTGGTGGTAATGTAAGGCATCACGGTCTTTAAAATCAATCCCAGAACCATCTGCATATAAATTCATAGCTATTTGTTCTTTCAAATTGCTATCTACAAATAATTGGTATTGTTTATCATTTAATATAAAAGCAATATTTGCTAAAATTTTTATTCTGTGCGAATTCCAGTTATTGTAAGTCGATTTTTTCTTTAGAATACTTTGTTGAGTCGCAATTTCTGCATCTGCAATCTGTCTAAACCATTTTTCAATAACCTGTTTATTAGTTGAGTTAACTTCGTCCTTAATTAAGTCGTAACCTTCAAATAATGGATCTAATTTGGAGTTGTTTATAGGGTTGCCAATTGCTTGATTGGTTTTTGCCCAAGCCACAATGTATTGTAAGCATTTAGCAAAATATTCTTTATGGTTTGTGACCTTATAAGTATAAGCCAAGGCATAAATCTTGTTCAAATCTGCAAGCACCTTTATCGTTTTAATTTTTTTTGGGTCGGTAACTAAATGCCCTTCAGAAACGATGGTATCTATAGGTTGAGGTTCTTGTTTGAGCGCAATTTTAGCTTGTTTTTCTATTAAATTGAATGCTTTTTGAGCGCTACTATCTGATTGAATTATAGCTACCAGCTTTTTCAATTCAGATTTATTCAAACTTAAAAATTGGCCATTAGCTATTGTTGTGGTAAATAATAACAAACAGCAAAAAAACGCGAAGTAAACTACTTTTTTCATAAAATTATTTACAATTGGTTTCAATAATCGGCTTTAAGAGTCAGATTAAATTTGGTATTACAATTATAGGGTATTCAAATTTAGAAAAAGTAAAAAATCATTAAAAAAACATATAAGTTATCGTACACGAATCAATTAATAGAAATTTAATTAAAACATGATTATCGATAAATTTAGATCAGGACTTTAAAATTTAAATCTATTTCTTCTCAAATTTGTTTTATTTAAATCTTTTTTACATTTCTTATTAATTCAGATTTTAAGTTTATAAAATTAAGTTCATATTGTTTTTATTGATGGTTAAAAGGAAATGTTTGATTCACTTTAATGTCACCTAAAATTAAAAATATCTCTAAAAATTAATTGACATACAGCTAAAAGTTAAGTGGTTTTTACCATATTTAAGAAATCTTTAATTAATCTATGCCTTTATTTCAAAAATCTGTACTTAACAAGTATTATAATGAGTTATCTATAGAAGAACTTCAAAAGTCCTTTTTAGATTATCAATCCATATTTAATAATCCAGTTAAGCAACAAAATATTCTAAATGCTAAAGAAGAACAATATCAAGAAGGGTTTTTAAGAGAATTATTTGTTAAAATTTTGGGTTATACATTGTATCCAGATGGAAACCATAATTTAATAACAGAGCAAAAAAACGAAACAAACAGTAAAAAGGCAGATGGAGCAATTTTAAACGGATTAAATGTAATAGCCGTAATAGAATTGAAATCTACAAAGACCATTGATTTATCCAGTATAGAAAGCCAAGCATTTGGCTACAAAAACAATCAACAAGAATGTAAATATGTAATTACCTCAAATTTTAAAAAATTGAGGTTTTATATTGAAAATGCCGTTGAGTTTTTAGAATTTGATTTGTTTAACCTCAATTTTGAAGATTTCAAATTGCTTTGGGTTTGCTTAAGCTCAAACTATTTATTAAGAAATATTCCTGCTCAAATCAAAGAAGCGTCTAATCATCAAGAGGAAAAAATCACTAAATATCTTTATGCTGATTACGCAAAGTTTAGAAACGAACTTTTTATTGATATATGTGAAAAGAATAAAGATCATGATAAATTATTCCTATTCAAGAAAACGCAAAAGCTTTTAGACAGATTTTTGTTTTTATTCTTTGCCGAAGATAGGGGATTGGTTGCTCCAAACTGGACAAGGAAAATTTTACAAGATTGGACAGATTTAAAAGATAAATATGATAACTACATTCCGCTTTATACAAGGTTTCGTAAAAACTTTGATTATTTAAATACGGGTTACTATGGAAAAGACGGAGAAATATTTGCTTACAACGGCGGTTTATTTGCGCCAGATGAAGCTTTAGATAGTTTAGCTGTTGATGATGACTTATTGTATATAGGTGCCTTGAAACTTAGCAATTACGATTTTGATAGTGAAGTTGATGTAAACATACTAGGGCATATTTTTGAGCACTCTTTAAACGAGATTGACGAAATACAAGCCAGTTTAGAAGAAGTTAAAGTTGAAAAAGTTACCAAGCGTAAAAAAGATGGTGTTTTCTATACGCCTAAATACATAACAAAGTATATAGTAGAAAATACTATTGGCACATTATGTAAAAATGAAAAAGATAAGCTTCAAATTTTAGAAGAAGATTTTGAATTTATTGATGTTAAAGCCAAAGGAAAAGAAAAATCTAAAAGAGAATCATTAAATAAAAAAATTGGTGATTATAGAAAGTGGCTTTTAGAATTAAAAATTGTAGATCCTTCTTGTGGTTCTGGCGCATTTTTAAACCAAACTTTAGAATTTTTAATTGCAGAACATTCAAAGCTTGATGAATTAAGGTCTAAGCTTTTAGGAGGTAATATTGTTTTATCTGATGTAGAAACTAGCATATTAGAAAATAACCTTTACGGAGTTGATATAAACGAGGAAGCCGTAGAAATAGCAAAATTATCTTTATGGTTACGTACAGCAAGAAAAGGCCGTAAATTAAACTCTTTAAATAACAATTTAAAATGCGGTAATTCTTTAATTGATAGTATTGAAGTTGCAGGAGATAAAGCTTTTAATTGGAAAGAAGAATTTGAAGATGTTTTTGATAAGGGTGGTTTCGATGTAGTTATAGGAAACCCGCCATATGTTAATGCAAATGATTTAAAGAAATATTCAACTGTAGACGAATACAAGTTTCTGAAAAAAGAGTATGAAACGGCTAAAGGAACTGTTGATTTATATATTTATTTTTTTGAGAAGGGTTTAAAAATAATTAATCAAAATGGTTTATTATCATTTATAACTCCAAATAGATTTTTATCAGCTAGTTATGGTAAAGCACTAAGAGAATTTATAATAAATGACTTTAAAATAGAATCTATAATTGATTATTCAGATAAAAATGTTTTTCCAGATGCAAGTACTTATCCAGTAATAACTACTTTAAAATTTAAAGAAGTAGAAAATTATGAAATCGTTACTGGAAAGTTTGATGATATTTCTAAACAGTTAAAAACAATAAATTTTTCATCATCAAAACTTAAAATTTTAGAGGATTATATTTTAGGGTTTTTACTAAATGACAAATTAAAAATTACAGAAAAGGTTATTGAACAAAGCGAATCTTTAGAAAATGCGGGTAAGATTAATGCAACTTCTACAGCTAAAGAAGCTGATGATTATTCTATACTTATAAATGAAGAAAAGGGATACAAACTTATTAATACGGAAACAATAGATCCATATTGTACTAAGTGGGGTATTGATTTTTTAACTGACAAAGGTCAAAAAATCTTATTTCCCTATTTACCTAAAAATTCAAATCTGATTTCTAATAATAGAAATAATTTGTACAATTCTCCTAAAATAATTATTTCTAAAATTGGATTAAGATGTGAAGCATTTTACGATGAAAACGGGGAATACGCATCAATTAATACAAATTGTATACATTCATTTAATTCTGATTTTCTGCCAGAATATATCTTATGCTGGATAAATTCAAAGCTTTATAATTATTTATTTGAATGTCTGTTTGATGGGCTTAGAATGTCAGGAGGATATTTACTTTATTCAGCACCAAATCTGAAAAACACTAACATCAAGGTGATTAGTTTAGATAAGCAGAAAGAATTTATTTTTAAATATGATTTGATGAAAAACAATTTGGAACAGATTGAAAAATTATCTTCAAATTATTTAAATCTTTTATCTTCTAAGTTTTTTCATATTGAATTAAACAAAAGAATTAGAGAATGGCATAATTTAAGCCCAAAAGACTTTTTTAAGGAACTTGAAAAGCAAAAAGTAAAACTTTCTTTAAGTGAGCAATCAGAATGGCTTCAATATTTTGAAGAGCAAAAGAGCATAGCATTAGCAATTAAAGCTAAAATAGAGCAGACAGAAAAAGAAATTGACCAAATGGTTTATGCGCTTTATGAATTAACAGAAGAAGAAATTAAAATTGTAGGAGGAATTGTATGAGTAAAGAAATGGATGAATTTAAAGCAGAAGTGACAAAATATTATGAAAAAAGTCAGGAAACTTTTGAAAAACAACTTTCATTTATAAGTGCAGGTTCATTGGGTTTTTCTATGTTCTTTGTTGAAAAAATTGTGGAGGATTTTAGTAGTACAAATCTTAGAATTTTAATAATTTTAAGCTGGCTTTTATTAGGCTCAACTCTAATTATCAATCTTATTTCGCATTTACTTTCAGCAAGAAATAATTATAATACCTTAAAAGAAATTAATAACGATCAATATGATTTTAATAAAGCTAGTTCAAGAATAAATACAATCAATTGGTTGAACTGGTTAACAATAGGGAGTCTATTATTTGGAATTTTATTATTTATAATTTTTATACTATTAAACATTTGAAAACATGAGCAAAGAAACAAAACCAGCAACATCGCCCGAACAAATTAAAGGTCTAAATCCTACGCCTCCAATTAAAGAAGTAGGTGGCACACAAGGAATGAACCCTACACCACCAACTAATCCCAAAAAATAAATTATGGCTAAGAAAGAAAAAGAAGATGAAGAAATAATTGTTGATGAAATACCATTAAAGGATTGTTTTATAATAACTCCTATAGGAGCGAGTAACTCGGAGACTTTTAAAAAAGCAGATGGCTTGATTAGGTCAGTATTGAGACCAATATTGAGTAAATATGGATTTAACGCTTTACCTGCATACGAAATTGATGCTACAGGCTCAATTACAAAACAGATTATTCAGCACATTGTTAATGATGAATTAGTTATTGCTAATATTACTGGTCTTAACCCAAATGTAATGTATGAATTAGCAATAAGACATTCTTTTAAGAAAAAAGTTATAACATTAGCTGAAGCAGGAACAAAATTACCTTTTGATATTACAGATCAGAGAACAATCTTTTATGAAGACTCTCTGATAGGTTCAGAAATTGCAAAACCTTTGTTAGAAAAAGCTATAATTGATGTTTTAAAAAATGAAGTTACAAGTAATAAGACCGTTGCAAGGTAAATAGTTCAAATTAATCACAAATAAATCGACTCAATTATATGATTATCAATTTATTATGATTATTTTTAAGCTATGAAAATAGCCCAAAATCCATCGTTTGCAGATCT
>Ga0335396_10000018_pt1 | contig 169770 bp, 140 predicted proteins | sample FRY02_FD_205743 | JGI IMG/M metagenome (GOLD analysis project Ga0335396, IMG submission 205743) | Freshwater microbial communities from Lake Fryxell liftoff mats and glacier meltwater in Antarctica - FRY-02 (spades assembly) (version 2) | ecosystem: Environmental > Aquatic > Freshwater > Ice...
CAGTGGCCCACTTAGATTGTATCCTAATCCGGCAAGCGACTTTGTGCGTGTGGTCGCCCCTTCAGGGGTCGGGGGCAGTGCAGGCTGGGCTGCGTTTAGCATCATTGACATTACTGGAAAGGAAGTGCTTCATTCCGAGTTTCGGGTTCCGAGAACATTGAACTCGGAACTTTGAACCTTGAATCCATACCCGCGGGATTATACACCCTCATAGCTACTACCAAGGATGGAAAGGTGTTTTCAAGTAAATTGGTGGTTGAATGACGTGTGAAGCATTATAGGAAATAATGATTTCCAAAAGGTCGCTACAGCAATGCTTTAGCGACCTTTTTATGTCCCTTCATCTTCAGGAAAGCTATCTGAAGTCAAATTAGATTGGCAGAGCTCGAACATCTGCACGATATTTGCATTATAACAAGTCATGACCCGCATAGTTAGCATCATAGCAGTATTATTCTATCTCACAGTATCCATTGGGGTGCATGTAGATGTGGATACATGCTGCAAAAGCATTGCAGGTCTTTCTGTCTTCAATGAAAAAGGAGATCATACTTCTGAATTGGTGACAGACTGTTGTGCCCAAGAAACCATGCCTTCTTGTTCCCCTGAGAATCATAAAGGAAACGAAGGCTGTCCTTCTGATTGTGTTTTTATTCAGATTCTGCAGCAAGCGGCTCCACTGAGCCTCTCAGAAGCACCAACCGCACTCACCTTTCTGATTGATAAGGGACTCCGTGCTCCTTCATCAGACATTGCCCTAACCGATGCTTCGGTAGATACTTGGACGGCCTACACAGGGCCGCCCTGTATTGCCCAGGATGAGGATTTATATCTGATTCAAGGCGCTCATCTCACCTATGGTTGATAGAATGATTCTAAGGAACAGACGCTGGTCTGTTGATTCAAGAACATTCATCATTCAATCATAATATCATGAAAAACAATAATATCATAAAGTCTTTACTGATTGCTATCGCCATCACCTTCGGGATAGATGCACAAGCTCAGAAGACTATCGAAACAAGCTTCCGTGTAGATGCAGTCTGCGAGATGTGCGAAGCCCGCATAGAAAAAGCAGTTGATGTGAAAGGCGTTAAATCTGCTGACTACGACTTGGAGACACACACGCTCAGCATCGCTTACTCTCCTAAGACGATCACAGAAGGTCAGATTCATGCCTTGCTCAATGAAGTAGGTCATGACACGGAGAAATCAACTTGCACTGATGAGCAGTACGATCGTTTACATGGCTGCTGCAAATACAGAACGGATGAAGGTCATTGAACACATAAAGTTCATTCTCCTCACACTATTCCTTTCTACTTCCTCTTTTTTAATCGCACAGCATGAAAACCATGCAAGCGGAAACATCTTCGTACTGGAAGGTCAGAAGAAAGTAGGACTACCAGGAGCAAGTGTCATATGGTCAGGAACGACCAAAGGGACCACTACCGATGTGAATGGATCATTTCATCTTGAAAGGACAGATACAAGCGATTCGCTTTTCATCTCATACACAGGGTTCAACAGTGTGAAGATGAAATATGAAGGTCCCTTCTCTTTGACATTGAAAGCAGGAATCGACTTGAAAACTGTAGATATAGTAAGTAGAGAGAAGAGCACAGCCTTATTCTTATTAGACCCCTTGAACATCCAACGTTTGGATGCCACGGAACTGAGGAAGGCTGCATGTTGTAATCTGAGCGAAAGCTTCGAGACCAATGCAAGCATAGACGCTTCATTTACAGATGCCCTAACGGGGACAAGGCAAATAAAAATGCTAGGACTCAGTGGCAGGTACAGCCAGATACTGAAGGATAACATTCCAAATATTCGTGGCTTAAGCACCATCTATGGCCTGGGATATATTCCTGGAGACTGGATTTCAGATATACATATCTCTAAAGGTGCTGGAAGTGTGACGAGTGGCTATGAAAGCATGACAGGAGAAATTAATGTGGCCATAAAGGATCCAGATTATGACGAGAAAGCCCACTTCAATCTCTATGGAAACCAAGGAGGCCCTATGGAGTTCAATGCGAATTCAAAATGGAAGGTCTCAGAGGCTTGGAGCACCATAGTTCTGGCACATGCTGAGTTGAATGAGCAGCGCATGGACCGTAATGGAGATGGTTTTATGGATAATCCACTGAAGAAGGATTATGTTCTCAGAAATCAATGGAAATTCCATGCTAAGAAACATTGGGAAGGTCAATACGCCATCAATTACCTGCAACAAGATGAGCGATCAGGACAGATGGATTATCTGAAGGAGGGCCGTCAGGATCTCTGGGGGCTTCGCTTGCAAGCTGATCGCATAGAGGCCAGTGCTAAGACTGGATATGTTTTCGATGACGAATTCGGGTCCAGTTTTGGGAGCCAATTCTCCTTTGAGCAATATACTATGGCCCTGCATGCCGGAACCAAGTTGTTCAGCGGAGTTCAAAGCACCTTGCGCGGTAATATTCTGTTCAATACCCACATCCATAGCGAGGATCACGGTTTGACTGTAGGCGTGAGTATGCTCCAAGATGATTACGATATGTCCTTGGATTCTATCGACTTAAGTAGGAAAGAACAAGTCATAGGGGCTTATGCAGAATATGTCTGGAACCCTTCAGAGCGTTTTTCAAGCATACTCGGATTCAGGCTTGATGAGCATAACCTCTTCGGAACCATGATCAGTCCGCGTATGCATCTGAGGTATTCGTTGACAGAAGATATTTCTTTGAAAGCCGCAGCTGGAAAAGGTTACCGAACCGCGAATCCTGTGACGGATAATCTGGGCTTATTGGCCAGCAACAGGGATTGGGCTATCCAGAGTAAGACCATGCAGGAATCTGCATGGAACTATGGATTAAATATGACCTATAAGTTCAGGATAGACTATAGGGATGCGAGTCTCGCTTTGGATGCCTATAGAACAGAATTCCAGAAAGCAGCCGTAATCGACTTTGAGACACCTACCAGTGTGAATGTCTATGCCCTTCAAGGCATGAGTTACTCCAATACATTCCAAGCTGAATTCAGCTGGGAGATACTGAGGAGGACGGATATCCGATTAGCCTATAGATATACGCTTGCTGAGACTGATTATACTCAGGGCAGGACCTTACAACCCTTCAATCCCAAACATCGCGGGTTCATGAATATCTCTTATGAAACCAAGAAGAAAGAGAAAGAAGCTCAGTGGAAAGTGGATGGGACCTTGCAATTCATAGGAGAACAACGTTTACCCAATCTGGAAACGATCTACGCTCCTCTGTATTCTAATGTTCAACTTTCCCCTGCCTTCCTGCAAGTGCATGGACAAGTGAGCAGAATCTTCAAGAAAGGGCTGGAAGCATATCTGGGGGTAGAGAATGCAACGAATTACAGGCAGAAGAATCCGATCTATCAGAGTCAATCCCCTTTCAGCGATGCATTCGATGCATCGCAAATATGGGCCCCCGTATTTGGAACCATGGCCTACTTAGGAGTTCGCTGGACGCTATTCTGAAAGCAGCCTCAATTCCCTAGAAAATAAGTAAGAAGACCCGCATAGCTCAAGGCTTGCAGGTCTTCTTTTTTATTAAATTCATCTCCTTGAAAATCCAATGCGCCTGAAAGGTTCAATTTGACTTGGAAAGAAGACGGTTGGTCCGATATCATCAGTAATCCTACAAGATTGGATTGTGAGATCAGAGCCACATCGGCTTTAAATGAAGATTTCTGTGAGAGCTACAGTAGACAAAGGGTCTACATCTCAGGAAACTCCGGCAATCAGCTTATCCCTAATGTATTTTCCTATCCTCCTTCATTCCTAAGTGCCTGTGATTTTCCTAATTACTTGGAAGCCGGAGCCTCTTATACTGTGCAAGTCCGCTGTTTTATTCGTGTTCCTGATTTTGGAGTTTATTCGACCATAACACCATGGAGTGAGCCTGTGACAGTATCATTACCTGAGTGCAATGGATTCTCATCGGAAGCTGGAAAAGCATTCGAAGCCAGTTTGCTAAAATTGGATGAACAACATTGGAGCATTCAAACGGATGAGGGACAATATTCCTTTGCTTTATATGAGCTAAGCGGTCGTCTCTTAAAGAAAGGAAATTTTACTTATTCCAAAACATTCGACCTCAGTTCTTATCCATCTGGAATCTATTTCCTCAGCATCTGGAATGAGGCCTCTAATCAACAACATTTCAGCCTTTTCAGGGAATGAACTTTGCCTTTGATCTAAGCCTGCTGTCCTAATTTTTTCATATGTCATCTACAAAAAGCATCTTTGTGCTTCAAGGAATGACCTGATATGTTAAGAAAAGCTGCTGCTCTGCCCTTACCGACTTCGAGTCCTACAGTCGACCAAGTAGGGATTATAGAGCGTACTTCCCGCTTTACCACGCGAAGCATCAAGAAAGAATCCAAGATGCAAGGTCTGCACATGGTACTCTCCATGATAGATCTCACCACCTTAGAGGGAATGGACACCTCTGGCAAAGTGAAACAACTCTGCTATAAAGCCCAGCACCTGCATGATTCCAGAGAAGGCTTACCTACCGTAGCTGCGGTGTGTGTCTATCCGAACTTCGTAGCATTGGCCAAGAAAGAATTGAAAGGTTCAGGGATCAAGGTTGCCAGCGTTGCAACAGCATTCCCAAGCGGAAATTCTTCCCTTGAATTGAAATTGGAGGATGTGAAGATGGCGGTGGGCGATGGCGCTGATGAAGTAGATATGGTCATCAGTCGGGGAAGATTCCATCAAGGAGATTATGCCTTTGTCTATGATGAGATTGCAGCAGTAAAGACAGCATGTGCTAAAGCCAGACTGAAAGTGATCTTAGAAACAGGTGAATTGGGCACCCTCGATAAAGTCAGGAGGGCAAGCGATATCGCCATAGCCGCAGGCGCAGATTTCATCAAGACCAGTACAGGAAAAATCCAACCCGCTGCCACCATGCCTGTCACCTTGGTTATGCTTGAAGCCATACGGGATCATTTCTTCAAGACCGGAGAAATGGTAGGGATGAAACCCGCTGGTGGAATCTCTAAATCCAAGCTCGCATTGCACTACCTGATTATGGTAAAAGAAACTTTAGGCGAAGCATGGTTGGACAATAACTGGTTCCGTTTCGGGGCGAGCAGTCTGGCCAATGACGTACTCATGCAAGTCATGAAACAAGATACTGGAAACTACCAATCCGCTGATTATTTCTCGATCGACTGAATATGAAGAAGACTACCGACAAATGGGCCCTTGCGCCCGCTCCAGAAGACACTTCCCAAGCGAACATCGCTTCCCATTATGACCTTTTCATCGATGGGAAATTCCAGAAGAGCGCTAAAGGAAAACGATTCAAAAGCATCAGTCCTTCCACTGAAAAAGTACTGAGCGAGATCACAGAAGCCACTGATGCTGATGTAGATAAAGCTGTCAAAGCAGCCCGCAAAGCCTACCAAGGCGAATGGGGTTCCATGTCAGGAAAAGAGCGTGGGAAATATCTCTATCGCATTGCTCGCATCATTCAGGAAAAAGCACGTGAACTTGCTATCATAGAATCCATGGATGGCGGAAAACCCATCCGTGAATCACGCGATGTAGATGTCCCGTTGGCAGCAGCTCATTTCTTCTATTATGCAGGTTGGGCCGATAAATTGGACTATGCATTTCCAGGAAGGACTCCCCGCTCATTAGGTGTTGCAGGTCAAGTGATTCCATGGAATTTTCCCTTGCTCATGGCCGCTTGGAAGATTGCTCCAGCGCTCGCGTGCGGAAACACCGTGGTACTGAAGCCCGCTGAAAACACAAGCCTTACAGCATTGAAACTCGCTGAAATCATCCAAGAAGCGGATTTACCGCCAGGTGTAGTGAACATCATCACTGGACATGGCGCAGTAGGTGCTGGAATCGTAGGGCATAAGGACGTAAACAAGGTGGCATTCACCGGATCCACTGATGTAGGAAAACTGATTCAAAGATCCATCGCAGGGACTGATAAGCGCTGTACCCTCGAACTAGGCGGCAAGGCTGCCAACATCATCTTCGAAGATGCCACCTTGGATGAGGCGGTGGAGGGAATAGTGAATGGAATCTATTTCAATCAAGGACATGTGTGCTGTGCCGGAAGCAGACTCTATGTAGAAGAGAGTGTGCATGATGAGGTCATCCGCAGATTGAAGCATCGGATGGGAACGCTCATAGTGGGGGATCCATTGGACAAGAATACGGATGTAGGGGCGATCAATTCCTCCGAGCAATTAGATACCATCAAGAAGTACATCAACATTGGAAAGAAAGAAGGCGCTGAATTCTATCAGCCTGCCTGCAATCTTCCTAAGAAAGGATTCTGGTGTCCTCCTACCCTCTTCACTGAAGTAGCGCAGAGCAACAGGATAAATCAAGAAGAGATTTTCGGGCCTGTATTGGCTGTTCAGACATTCAGAACCGTGGATGAGGTCATCAAGAAAGCGAACAATACTCCATATGGACTCTCAGCCGGTGTATGGACTGATAAGGGAAGTAAGATCTTCAACTTGACTAGCCAACTAAGGGCAGGAGTAATCTGGGCCAATACTTTCAACAAATTCGATCCTACCTCTCCATTCGGAGGGTTTAAGGAAAGCGGATTCGGACGAGAGGGAGGCATGCATGGTTTAGAAGCCTATTTGAAATTTTAAGCTTTGGAGGAAGAAAATCGATCTAGAAGAACATGAAACGACTTGAGATATTGAAGACCTATAAGCTATACATCGGAGGGAAATTCCCTCGCACTGAATCAGGAAGATTCCATGCCTTCATGAATGGGAAAGATCATGTGGCCAATGTATGCAAAGCCAGCCGAAAGGATTTCAGAGAAGCCGAAGGCGCTGCCCGCAGCGCGCAGACAGGCTGGTGGGCGCGCAGTGCATATAATCGCAGCCAGATTCTCTACCGCATAGCTGAGATGATGGAAGGAAGAAAGGAACAGTTTATAGAGGAATTGATACTTCAAGGCTCTACCAAGGTCAAAGCGCAAAAGGAAGTCACTCTAGCCATAGATTGTTGGATCTACTATGCAGGATGGTGCGATAAATACCAGGCTCTTTTCAGCTCGGTGAATCCAGTTGCATCAGCCCATTTTAATTTCTCTGTTTTAGAACCTACAGGAGTTGTCTGCTTGGCTCCAAGGCCAGGAGATGCCTTGCTAGGCGTTGTTTCCATGATTGCACCTGCTATCTGCGCAGGAAATGCCGTAGTCGTATTGAATGACCTGAAGAGTCCATTGAGCATAGTCACATTGACTGAGGTTCTGCACACCAGCGATCTACCAGGAGGAGTGGTCAATGTTCTTACAGGAGATCTAAACGAACTTCTTCCTCATGTCTCCGTACACATGGATGTGAATGCTATCGCTTATGCTGGAGAAGACAAGGAAATGTTGAAGAAACTCCAACATGATGCAGCGAGCAATGTTAAACGGATAATCAAAGTGGATCCTGATGAAGTCCTCGTGCGTGAAGACCCATACCTCATTAGAGCGATGAGCGAGGTGAAGACCACTTGGCATCCTATCGAACAGATTGGAGCTTCAGGATCAGGATACTAAATGGGATTTTCAGCAATAGTTGTCTTAGCGGTCATCCTTGTGATGATTATTCCTCTGTATAAGGAGTCCCTGCGTCCTTCAGTGATCTTCGTTGCGGCTGTGATGGCCTTGCTCTTGGCAGGAGTCATCTCCCCGAGTGAAGCCTTACATGGATTCGGGAATGAACAACTCGCCCTGATTGTCATGTTGCTCATCTTAAGCAATACACTCGGCTCTACCCGACTGATCCAAGATATCTTCCAAAGACTTTTCTCGCTGAATGACAGTCCACGTGCTTTCATGATTAAGATGCTGGCAAGTGTAGGCCTCAGCTCTGCCTTCCTGAATAATACTCCACTTGTGGCGATCATGATGCCGTATGTGCATACCTGGACCAAGGCCAAGAATGAGCCCATCTCACGGTACTTGATTCCGCTGTCATTTGCTTCAATCCTTGGAGGCTGTGTGACATTGATAGGGACTTCAACGAATCTGATTGCCAATGGTCTCGCGATAGAATATGGCGAAGAAGGATTGAAGATCTTCGATTTCGTCTATGCAGGTCTTCCAATGTTGGTCATTGGATGCCTCTATATCATCTGGTTCAGCAAGAAATTGCTTCCGGCACATACAGACCATAAAGAAGAGCGCGTAGAAAGGGAATATTTCGTGGAGACCATAGTCGAAGAAGGCTCACCATTGGCTGGAAAAACTGTGGAAGAAGCGGGTCTGCGGAATATGAAAGGACTCTTCCTTATAGAGATCATCAAGCGCAGTGCCACCATAAGACCTGCGCCACCAGATGTGAAAGTGCGGGTCGGTGATAAATTGATCTTTGCTGGGGATAATCTGAGCATTGCAGAATTGAGCCGTCCCACCTTAGGCCTCAGCCTTCCTAGCTCTTCCCAACTCTCTGATGATGACAAGGAATCAGTCATAGAAGTGGTGGTCTCTCCGAATAGCATCCTCATAGGTCAGCGGGTTAAGGACAGTGATTTTCGCTCCCTTTATAACGGAGCCATCATGGCCATTCATAGGAATGGAGAGCGTTTGACTGGAAAGATTGGAGACTTGGAATTGCAAGCGGGCGATATGCTCCTGATCCTTGCCGGAAGAGATTTCTTAAACCGATTGAAGACCAATACTGATTTCTACTTGGTATCTCAAGTCCAAGAGCTACATGCGGAGGACACTACTGGAGCCTGGACATTGGCCATTGGATTGCTCTTAGCCATCACCTGTGCCATTCTAGGTTGGGTCCCACTCTTCACATCTACAGCTTTCTTGGTGATCTTTAGCATCTTGCTTGGCATGCAGAAATTGGGGGAATTGAGAAAGAAAATAGATTTCGATTTGATTGTCATCATCGCTATGGGATTGGCCTTAGGAAAGGCGATGATCAACTCAGGGCTTTCAGATTCCTTGGCCATCAATTTTATTACGGTCATGGAGCCATTCGGGCTTTGGGGATTGCTCTTTGGCTTCTTCCTTTTGACCAATCTCTTGACGGCATTCATGACCAGTAAAGCGGCCATTGCTATCCTTTTACCTATAGCTATCACCATAGCACATGCTCAAGGACTTCCTGTTCAGGCATTTATCTTGATCGTAGCTTATGGCGGAGCGGCCAGTTTCAGCACACCCATTGGGTATCAGACCAATCTCATGGTCTACGGACCTGGGGGCTATAAATTCAGCGATTACCTTCGCATCGGCTTACCGCTTACCTTGATTTATGGACTGGTCGCAACGAGCGTACTCATGTGGGTATACAGCCTTTAATACATAGCTTTCCAGCTTTCTTTTAGGTAACACTCAACACCATTTTACGTATAAAAGCTTATAAAAACACACAGCCCCTATGCAAAGCCTTATTGATACGGCCATAAAAGCCGCACTAGCCGGAGGAAAAGAAATCCTGACGGTCTATTCTAGCGAAATCGCTGTAGAAATGAAAGAAGACCGTTCTCCATTGACCTTAGCTGATAAGAATGCACATCTTGCAATCATGGTTTTTCTGGAGGACACGGGAATTCCAATTCTAAGTGAAGAGGGAAAAGAGATCCCATATTCCGAGCGCAGCACTTGGAAGCGATTCTGGATGGTGGATCCATTGGATGGGACCAAAGAGTTCATTAAGCGTAACGGGGAATTCACTGTGAATATCGCATTGATAGAAGACGGAATCCCCATTGCAGGGATCATCTATGTCCCAGTGCGCAAAGAGCTTTACGTAGGCCAACAAGGAGTAGCCGCTTTCAAAGTAGAAGGAATAGAACCTGAGGCGCAAGGAATGACATGGGAACGCATGCAGAAAGAGGGCAAGAAATTACCTGTGAGCCAGTCAGAAAGACCCTTCATGGTCGTAGGAAGTCGTTCACATATGTCACCTGAGACTGAAGAATTCATCGCTGGTTTGAAGAAGGAACATGGCGAGGTAGATATCGTAAGCATGGGAAGTTCCTTGAAGATATGTTTGGTTGCTGAGGGTGTTGCAGACGTCTATCCACGCTTCGCTCCTACCATGGAATGGGATACAGCTGCGGGTCATGGAATCGCTCTAGGCGCTGGATGCGAGGTCATAGATTATAGCACGAAAGCCGTGATGCGTTATAACAAGGAGAACCTTTTGAATAACTGGTTCATCGTCCAGCGATGATTTTTTCAATATCTCACGTTGATAATTGAAAATTTCTTTAGCCAGATGGCCCCTCCTTAGACATTACTTTTGACTCCTGATATGATGAAAAAGGCTTTATTCCATATGATATTCCTGCTGGGCTTCATGAGCAGCATGTACTCTAATTCGGCAGCAGTACCTGGAAGGCCTGTTATAGATGTTCAGCAGATCATCCTTCAGCATTATTCCCATTTCAGTGAGGGGAGACTTGTATTCGTTGATGTGAACCATCAACGCATGTATGTGATCTCGAACAATAAGATTCTCCAGAATTTCCAGATCTCTACCTCCAAGTATGGAGAAGGCGAGATTGCTAATAGCAACAGAACGCCACTCGGACTGCACTTTGTAGCCAAGAAAATCGGAGAAGGAGCTGACTTGAACACCATTTTCAAGAGCCGTTCGAATACTGGTAAAAGGGCTGTTCCAAATGATGAACGCTTCAAGGATAAGGACCTTATCACCACGCGTATAATGTGGCTTGAGGGAGGAGAAGAAAGGAATAGCTTGGGTTCAGCTAGCAGCCTTCGCAGGTATATCTACATCCATGGCACACCTGATGAATCTTTGCTTGGAGAACCAGCATCACACGGTTGTGTGCGCATGAAGAACATAGATGTATTTGCTTTATATGAATTCGTTGAAGAAGGAACCCCTGTGATCATCTGGAAGGATGGTTATCTAATCCCTGATGTCATAGCAGACCTACCAGATGTCCGTCCCAAGCTGTCCAAGAAGGAACAACGCAAGGCAGATAAAAGAATGAAAAAGGAAGCTAAAGGAGCGGGCAGACTCTAAGCACAGGCTATCCCAGCCTTTCTTATCTTCGCTTCCTGAGTACATGTTCCTCTCTGCATCTTGGATTCAAGATGAATTGGATTATCACATAACCCTCGCGATGAGCAAGAAGAAAATAGCCCTAATCACAGGTGTCACTGGTCAAGATGGCGCATATCTATCAGAATTATTATTGAAAAAGGGCTACGAGGTCCATGGGATCAAGCGAAGGAGTTCCCTTTTCAATACGGACCGTATAGACCACCTTTATCAGGATCAACATGATAAGGATGTCAAGTTCTTCCTCCATTATGGAGACATGACCGATAGCTCTAACCTCATCCGCATCATTCAACAGGTGCAGCCTGATGAGATTTATAACCTAGCAGCCCAATCCCACGTGATGGTATCCTTCGAGATGCCTGAGTATACCGCAAACTGCGATGCGATGGGCACTTTGCGCATGCTAGAGGCCATACGCACCCTTGGGCTTCAAGAAAAGACCCGTTTCTATCAAGCCTCTACTTCAGAGCTTTATGGAAAGGTTCAGGAAGTGCCTCAGTCAGAGACCACGCCCTTCTATCCCCGCAGTCCATATGCTGTAGCTAAGCTATACGGATTCTGGATTATCAAGAATTACAGGGAAGCCTATGGCATGTATGCCTGCAATGGGATCCTGTTCAACCATGAGAGCCCCTTGAGGGGAGAGACCTTCGTTACGCGTAAGATCACGCGAGCTGCGGCTAAGATCAAGCTCGGTCTACAGGATACATTGTATCTCGGAAACTTGGATGCAAAGCGCGATTGGGGGCATGCGAAAGACTATGTTGAAGGTATGTGGAGGATTCTCCAGCATGACACTCCTGAGGACTTCGTCCTTGCTACCGGAGAGGCGCATGAAGTAAGGGAATTCGTGACGTTGGCTTTCCAGGAAGCGGGTATTGAACTGCGTTGGGAAGGAAAAGGAGCAGACGAGAAAGGAATAGACAATGCCACAGGAAAAGTGCGGGTAGAAGTAGATCCTAAATACTTCCGCCCTGCTGAAGTGGATCTATTGATCGGTGACCCTAGCAAGGCATTCAAAGAACTTGGGTGGAAGCACACTAGAACATTCAAGCAATTGGTCACGGAGATGGTCCAAGAAGACGTGAAGCTCTTCGAGCGCGACAGATACTTGCTCAAAGGCGGTCATAAAGTGATGAACTATAATGAATAGAGATTCGAAGATTTACATTGCTGGGCATCGTGGTATGGTCGGTTCGGCCATCGTTCGGGCACTAGAGACGCGCGGACATAGTCAGATCATTACGCGAACGAGCAAGGAATTGGACCTGCGCAATCAGGAGGCAGTTCGTGCTTTTTTTGCTGAAGAAAAACCGGACTATGTGATCCTCGCTGCGGCTAAAGTGGGTGGGATATTGGCCAATGACACCTACCGTGCTGAGTTCCTTTATGATAATCTGATGATAGAGGCCAATGTAATACATGAGGCTTATAAGAACAAGGTCAAGAAACTGCTATTCCTTGGATCCAGCTGCATTTATCCGAAACTCGCTCCTCAGCCAATGAAGGAGGAATATCTGCTTTCAGGAAATCTAGAGTCTACCAATGAACCGTATGCCATCGCTAAGATTACAGGGGTCAAGTTGGCAGAATCCTACCGCAGGCAATATGGTTGCAACTTCATCTCAGCCATGCCTACGAATCTTTATGGCCCCAACGACAACTATAATCTTCAGAATTCCCATGTTCTGCCTGCTTTGCTTCGCAAATTCCACAGTGCCAAAGTGGAAGGAAAGAAAGATGCACAGATATGGGGAACAGGGAGTCCTAGGCGAGAATTCCTTCATGTAGATGACCTGGCAACAGCCTGTGTCTTTCTCATGGATTCCTATGATGAAGAGCTGTTCTTGAACATTGGAACAGGCACTGACATCAGCATTAAGGAGCTTGCCCTGATGATAAAAGAGATTGTGGGATTCGAGGGTAAATTGGTCTTTGACAGCAGTAAACCTGACGGAACACCCAGAAAATTGATGGATGTTTCAAGGATCAGTGGACTTGGTTGGTCAGCTCAGATATCTTTGGCAGATGGAATCAAGAGGGTCTATGAAGAAGAAGTGCGTCATGCGGTATTCGCTGACTAAGCTGCTCTTCATATTCACTTTCTTTTCTGCTTCCCTCTCAGCACAGCATTTCAACTATCCCCTAAATGCCTATTCCAAGTATTTCTTGGAACAAGGAGATAGCTCTCTATTGAGCAGTTTACAGGCCCTGCCTGAGTCTTGGTATCAGCTAGATAGCGTATGGGGATATCGCTCTGAGTTGCACTATACCAAGCCGGGGAACACCTTGAATTATGACCACTTGATGAGCCTGGACAAAGAAGGTCTTCAAGTCTATGTGGATCTGCTCCTGAACTTCGAATTGGGCAAGGAACTCAGAGATAACTCAGCCTATACAGATACATCTCTGCTATACAGGAACTTGAGGGGATTCTCTGTCAAAGGGAATATTGGCAAGAAAATATCCTTCAATACCACATTCAGAGAGATCCAATCCTCTTTCCCGCGATACCTTCACCTCTATGCTTCAGAAACTTTAATCGTCCCAGGAACGGGAAGGATCAAACCCTTCAGTGGAACTGCATTCGACCACAATATCGCTGAAGGCTATGTATCCTTTATGCCTGTAGAACAACTGAACATCCAATTCGGTTCTCAGAAGAATTTCATTGGAAGTGGCTACCGCTCACTTCTTCTTTCTGATAATACATTCACCTATCCTCAGTTGAAGATCACTGCTAGCTTCTTGAAAGGAAAACTGAGATATCAGATGATCCATGCATGGCTCCAGACCTTGGAAAGATTACCTAATGGAGACAGTCCTGAATCCTTGTATAAGCCTAAAGGTGGCAGCTTCAAATATTTAGAAATACGTCCTATAGATGCCCTAAGCATAGGCTTCTTCGAGGGAATTATCTGGAGGAGATTCGATGCAAAAGAAGGAACGCTTAAGTTTCCTACAGCGGCCTATAACCCTGTGATAGGAATCAATAGCTTGGTGCATGATGGCAATGAGGATGCGCATTCAATGATCGGAATAGACCTGACACTGAGGCTTATCAAAGGGCTGAGATTATATGGTCAATATGCCAAGGATGGAGAGAAGAGGGATGCTTATCAAGTCGGGCTAAGGAGCGTAGATCTCTTACTCAAAGGTCTTTCCTTGAGTTTAGAACAGAACATTGCGGCCGATGCTACCTATGCAAGCGCTGATCCCCTCATGGCCTACACCCATTTTGGCCAAGCCCTCGCCCACCCCATGGGGAGCGGATTCCAAGAAACGCATATAGGAATTATGTATTTCCATCGCAGATTATTCTTCAATGGCCGCGGCACATTGGCCAAGACCAAAGCACTTACAGGTGGAGATTATGCCGGAGATCAGCTGTTCACTGGACTTCCTGCTCATGGATATGATCTGAAGGAAAGAGAACTGATGCAATCAGATGTGCGCCTCGGATATTTCTTCAATCCCAAGAGCAATTTCAATGTATATATAGGTTGGCTGGGAAGGCAAGAGGACTTTGGCGATTCTAAGCAGGTATACAATATGATAAGCTTTGGGATAGACATGAGTTTATTCAATACTTACGAGGATTTTTAAAAGGAAGCCATGAAGGCATCATATTCCCTACATTTGATCTCCACTTGAGCGTATTATGGACATTGTTATCCTTGGTTTTTTTACCGCCTTCTTCATCGTACTCTTGGCGACACCTTCCCTCATTAAGGTAGCCAAGCTGAAGAGATTGGTAGATGAACCTTCGGAGGCTAGGAAGTTGCACATCTCAAGCATTCCTACCATCGGAGGCATCATCATATTTGCTGGATTCATCTTCTCTTACGCCCTTTGGTTCCCTTCAGAGAATCGGAATTACTTCGATAACCCGGATGACCTTCTAGGCGCCTTCGATCAGTTTAAATACATGATCTCAGCGCTGCTCATCCTCTTCTTCGTGGGTGTTAAGGATGACATCATAGGGACGGCTCCATTGTACAAGCTTCTAGGGCATATGCTCGTTGCCTTCATCCTCGTTCACATGGCTGATGTGCGCATCATCAGTATGCATGGGATCATGGGCGTAGAAGTACTTCCCATGTGGGCCAGTGTGCTTCTTTCAGTATTCACCTACATCGTCATCGTGAATGGATTCAACCTCATTGACGGTGTTGACGGATTAGCTGCGGGAGTGGGATTCATCATTTGCATGCTCTTCGCGGTATGGTTCAAGATGAGCGGAGATATTCCATTGACCCTATTGGCATCCTGCATGGCGGGGGCGCTCTTGGCCTTCCTGATCTTCAATTTCAACCCCGCACGGATCTTCATGGGGGATTCGGGATCTATGATTATAGGCGCTGTAGTAAGTGTGTTGGCCATACGCATGATAGAGCATGACACGCGCTTGCTTCCAGATTTCTTGAAGAATATCTCCACACCGGTTATGGCGATGAGCTTATTAAGCTATCCATTGGTAGACACCCTGCGCGTTTTCTTTTTAAGGGCAGTGCGAGGTAATTCCCCTTTCATGGCTGACCGGAATCACATCCATCATGGATTGCAAGCTTTGGGATTGGATCATAAAAGGACCGTATTGCTCATCTATGGTTTGAATCTCCTGGTCATTTTCAGCAATCTGCTCTTCAGCAGCTTGGATACAAATACGAGTTTCATCCTCATCTTTCTGCTAGCGATGCTGCTCTATCAATCGCCTTTATTATTTGTCAAAAAGAAAGCATGATGCGGGCCATCTTCCTTGGCATCCTTTTCTGTTCTGTGCTTGCTTCTTTACAAGCCCAATTACCAAGTCTCTTCGTGAATGATAATGTGGACAGACTTCTTTGGGAACAATCTTTCAAAAAGCCTGATTTCAGCTACCACACTGCATTAAGATCCTATGACCGAGTGATGATGTTGGATAGCACTCAGCTCAAGACACCTGCATTCATGCGCCATGACCTGCAGCCTCTTATGGATCTGAACTCAAGCGCATATTATGACGATTCAGTCACTTTTCATTCTAGGTCTGTTCTAGGACTTGGATATTCATCCTCCTATGGAGAGCGATGGGACGTGGATTTGGCACTTTTTGGCGGAATAGAAACAGAGCCTCTTTTTTCAGAATTGCATACTGGCACGGCTGAGATCTCTGAAGGCTATGGCAAAGCGCAGGGAGACCAGCAACAATTATCTTTTTGGGATATCAATGGAAGATTGCGATTCCAAGCTTCCAAGGAGTTCAGGATTGAAGTGGGAAAAGCCAAGAATTTCCTAGGCGATGGATATCGTTCCTTCTTCCTTTCTGACAATGCTGCTGCCTATCCGTATCTGCGCATTGACACTAAGGTCTGGCATATACAATACGTGAATCTCTTCTCATGGCAACAAGGGATGTTTGATCCTTATGGACCTTCAAATACGTTTGAAAATAAGTTCACTAGCACACATCTTCTGAGTTGGAATGTGAGCGAGGTTTTCAATGTACATCTCTTCGAGACCATCATCTGGCAAGGGCAGGACACTTTATCCAACAGGGGCTTCGATGTGCAATATCTGAATCCAATCATCTTTTATCGTCCCGTAGAGTTCGCCTCCGGTTCCTCAGACAATGCTATTCTCGGACTGGGTAGCTCAGTGCGTATCTGGCCACAATATGAATGGTATATGCAATTAGCCTTGGATGAGTTCCTGCTAAGCGAATTGACGAACGGCACGGGCTGGTGGGGGAATAAATTCGGTGTTCAAACAGGCTTAAAAGGAAAAGACCTCTTCGGACAGAAAGGACTTTTTATGCAGGGTGAGGTGAATATCGCGCGGCCCTTCATCTATTCCCACGGAAGCCCATTACAGAGCTACACCCATTATAATCAGGCTTTGGCGCATCCCTTGGGAGCTAATTTCAGGGAGTATCTGCTTATAGCGGCTTATGATTGGGATCAATGGCAAGTAAGGGGCTTCTTCTCCTTCAGTCAGAACGGCATGGACGAACTGGGCCGGAATTTAGGTGGAGACATATTCAGGAGCTATCGTGATCCATATCAGACCTTTAATAATGTCATTGGCCAAGGAACCCGTGTAGATACCTACCGAGCAGATTTAAATTTTTCTTGGATATTGGATCCAGAACGTGATACACGCATCCAACTCGGCTATGGCTATAGGCAGTATAACGGAGATGTGAGGAATAACAGCATTCACAGTATCCAGCTCAGCATCCGCAGTTCTATGGGTGATGGCTACAGATGATGTCACATCTATCACATTTTAAGAATCTAGGATAGCGTACCTTTGCGGCCTGAATCAATAGCGCTTTGGACAGAGAAGAAAAAAACAGCATTCCAAATACCGAAGAAGTCAGCATAGTCAAGGACTTCATGGCCTTACTGAAGTTAAGGTTGGCGAGTCTTGTGGTCATCTCGGCCGCTCTCGGATATATCTTGGCTACCGGTTATACGGGCATTGATTGGACCACATTGACAGCCCTCCTTGTAGGCGGCTTCATGGTCACAGGAGGCAGCAATGGATTGAACCAGGTCATAGAAAGGGAGAGCGATAAACTCATGACCCGCACGCAAGACCGTCCCTTACCGGGAGGCAGGCTAGATATGATGTCAGCGCTCCTCTTCAGCTCGATTATAGGAGCTTCTGGCCTGGCCATCCTCTGGTATTTCACTAATTTCAATGCCTTCCTTCTAGGCCTCTTAGCACTGGTGACGTACGCCTTCATTTATACGCCAATGAAGAAGAAGAGCCCATGGGCAGTTTTCGTAGGGGCTTTTCCGGGCGCTGTGCCACCTATGCTGGGCTGGGTAGCGGCCACAGGCAAATTCGGGTTAGAACCTGGAGCCCTTTTCGCGATTCAGTTTATATGGCAATTTCCGCATTTCTGGTCCATCGCATGGGTATTGGACGAGGATTATGTCAAAGCAGGATTCAAGCTCCTTCCCAGCAAGGGCGGAAAAGATCAGAAGAGCGCCTATATGGTCCTTCTTTATTCGCTATTCCTTATTCCCGTAAGCATCCTTCCTTGGGCCTTGGACATCACGGGAGTGATTTCAGCGGTGGTCGGATTAGCCCTGAGCAGCTTTTTCGCCTATATGGGCTATCTATTCTATGTAGAGCAGGATCAGAGGTCGGCAAAACAGTTAATGTTCACCACCTTCTTCTATCTGCCCCTTCTCCAGATCATCTTCGTTCTGGATAAAATCTGAAAAAAACGCCATGGAAAGCCAGGTCATAGACAGCAGTATAAAGGAAGTGATGGACCCTAAGATGGTCAAAGCCAAGAAGATGCTCCTGATTGTAGGAATCATCAGCATCATCATGATGTTCTCAGGATTGACGAGTGCCTATATAGTTTCACGAGGCGGAGCTCCATATTGGGTCAATATCACTCTGCCACAGGCCTTCTGGGTCAGCACCATGGTTATGATTGCTAGCAGTTTTACGATGATGATGGCTGTGCGAGCGATTAGGAAAGGGAACAAGGCATTGTGCAATGGAATGTTGGCAATCAGCCTAATCCTTGGACTCTCCTTTATCTATTCCCAATTCCAAGGCTGGGGAGAGATGGTCGATAATGGACTCTATCTGAGAGGTGAGTTTCTAGAGGATCTGAAAGGGGAATATGGCAAGGATTACGTGATCACAGAGCAAGCCACTGGAAGAATCATAGAATTCCGTGAGGGACATTATTATGACCCTACGGATCCTACAGGGACCCAGATGATTGACCAGGAAATAGCTACCATGCGCAATCCGGCAAGTTCCTACATGTCATTTTTAACAGGGATTCATGCCCTGCACGTAGTGGGTGGTATCCTCTTTCTAGTTTATCTCATGATCTTAGGATTGATGGGCCGTCTAGGCGTTCATAATGCCTTGAAAGTGAGCCAAGGTGCCTTATACTGGCATTTCGTTGACCTTCTATGGATATATCTACTGCTGTTTTTGTATTTTATTCATTAAACTTGCAGCCAAATTAAACCCAGTATGGCAGGGCATTCAGGTGAAGCGCTAAGCAAAGAACAAATATGGGGCGGAGGACGTTCCCCCTTCGGTGTCAGCTACGGTAAGCTGATGATGTGGTTGTTCCTTGTATCGGACGCTTTGACATTCAGCGGATTGCTGATTGGCTATGGCTTTATCAGACATACCTACGAGGCTTGGCCAGTAGGTGAAAAAGTATTCCAAACTCTTCCTTTCCTCGGTGATGGTTTTCCCCTCATCTATGTGGCATTGATGACCTTTATCCTCATTGTAAGCTCGGTGACCATGGTATTGGCTGTTGAAGCAGGGCATCGCATGGACAAGAAGGGCATCATCAAGTGGTTAGCACTGACGGTGATTGGAGGGTTATTCTTCCTGCTATCTCAGGTATGGGAGTGGGGTCACTTCATCCATGGTGGTGGTGGATATATCACCACGACCACAGGACAGACCTACCACCTTGGTCACTTGGAAGAGGACCTGCACATGAGCGAGAATGGGACGTATGTGATGCCAGAGCATCTCATATTGATTCAGAATAAATATGGTGAAGGTGAATCCACCCAGATTGAAGGTGCTGAGGCTGAAAAGATTTGGGGCACAGTGACTGACTATTATCATGGAGCAAATATGTTGCGCAATGAGTATGCACCTGAAGCTCCTCAATACGCGAATTTCTTCTTCTTCATCACTGGATTCCATGGATTCCATGTGTTCAGTGGAGTGATAATCAACCTGCTCATCCTTCTTCAGGTGATGAAGGGCGCTTATGATAAGCGCGGGCATTATGAGATGGTGGAGAAGACTGGATTATACTGGCACTTTGTTGACCTGGTATGGGTATTTGTATTCACCTTCTACTATCTCGTGTGATTATGGAAAGAGACGACCTTATCGTAAACGATTCCTATTCAGTCAATGCTAAGCATGACGAGGCGCATGGAAAAGAAATGCGCAAGAATATCCTAAAGGTGACCATAATCCTATCGGTGATTACAGCGGTCGAAGTCTTCATAGGAGCTACCATCCCTAGGGAATCAGGAAGCTTCCACTGGAACATCGTAAAGTATTGCTTCATCATCTTGACCTTGGTCAAAGCGGCATATATCGTGTTGCAGTTCATGCATTTGGGTGAAGAGCGTAAGAACTTGAAGTATGTGGTCTTAGCTCCTTATGGCGCTTTCATCCTGTACCTGATCTTCATAGCGATCACAGAATCGAACTATGTGTTGGATATGTTCCAGAACTACTGAGCCTAAGCCTTTGACCTGGTAAGTCAAGAAGCCATTTCCTTCAGCTCCTTGTCTTTTCAACGAGAGGATATGTATTCATTTCAGAAAGGGCAGGGCAGCCCATCCAAGTCCTGTCCGCTATATCACGGACCTATGACTGAGAAATCTTCATCTAAAACTCGTCAGCACATCATCCTAGTGGCCATGTTGTTGGCCATACCGTGCTTCATCATCATCTTCGGGAAGATGAATCACAGTTTCTCTACCCTTCCTTATTTCTATCCTGTTGATGTGCAGCTGGTAGAGCAAGATGGGAACATGGTCTCTGATACCATTTGGCATACTATTCCAGAATTCAGTCTATTGAATCAGGACAGCGTTCTCATTGATAGAAGCTTGATAGAAGGCCATGTGACGGTGGTAGATTTCTTCTTCACCACTTGCACGACTATTTGCCCGAAGATGACTAGGCAGATGAAGACCTTAGCTTGGATGCTAGAGGGAGAATATTTCAAGGATATTAAATATCTATCCATATCCGTAGATCCAGAATTTGATACTCCGGCCGTCCTGCGGGAGTATGCGCGTATGATGGAATCTAAGAATCCGCAATGGACCTTGGCAACTGGGAATAAGGATGAGATCTATGACCTAGGAGTGAATGGTTTCTTCCTAACCACCCAAGAAGACCTCAGCGCAGCTGGCGGATTCCTTCATTCAGAGAAATTCGTGTTGCTCGATAAGGAAGGACACATACGCGGTTATTATAATGGCACTAGCCCTGATGAAACACGTGACCTGAGTGAAGACGTGAAGATGCTTATAGGCGAAGAGCGCAAGGGTTTGAAAAAATGAACATGGAGAAGCAGCTAGGAGATAAAAGAATCATTGCCGGCATTTGGATATTCACAGTGCTGGTATTCGTGTTGGTCATCATCTTGCATGAATTACCTCAAGTTGAGAACATGCCCGCGTGGATGGCAGGAGCGCCTGGATTCCACGCATTATTGAACGGGAGCTGCGCTATATTGCTCCTCAGCTCACTGTGGGCTATCAAACTAAAGAACGTTGCTCTTCATAAGCGGCTGAACAGTGCAGCCATGTTATTGAGCTTGGTCTTCCTGCTCTCCTATGTCCTATTCCATTATTTCTCAGGAGACACGTCCTATGGAGGAGAGGTCAAGGCCATCTATCTCTTCGTATTGCTGAGTCACATACTTTTAGCCGCTCTTTCGCTCCCCTTTATCTTGCTGGCTTATTACCGAGGCTTTATTGGAGACATAGTGAAGCATAGGAAGCTGGTGCGTTTCGTATATCCCATCTGGCTTTATGTATGTATCACGGGAGTGATGGTCTATCTTTTCTTAAGACCTTATTATGACTTCTAGACCCTATACAGCGATGAGAAAAGCAAGTATATCCCTCCTCTTCATCTTGGCCATGATTCTGATCCAGATTCAAGCCTCAGCCCAGTGTGCCATGTGTCGTGCGGTGATAGACAGTGAAATCTCAGAGGCAGGTTCACAGGTCAGCAGCGGGATTAATAATGGCATCTTGTATCTGATGGTCTTTCCTTATCTGCTCATCTTCTCTTTTCTCGCTTATGTTTTCAAGAATCGGTTGAAGCAGATGTTGGCTGATCTTTTTTGAGGATTGGATTGAATTCAGCGCTCTAGGAAAGGCTCATTTTCTCTTCATTGAAAAAGGCACAGATTGCGCTTGGTAAATCTACCTGAACCGCCTACTTCTCTTTCTTTGAAGGCTTATAGCCCATTTGTACGATCGGCTTCTGTTGTTCATTGACCAACTGATTTAGAGGGTTGAAGATAGCTGCTGACTTCTCGTCCTGACCGACAACTTTTTTCTCCATCTCTCCCCGTTGCGAAGCATTTGCAATGCTGCGCAGTATTAATCTAGCAGCTGTGATGCGGTTATGGCTTAGAACCCTCCTTTACACTTAATAAGCTGCGTTCATCAAGTGACAAGACCACCATCACATATCAGTCTATTTTTTTATCCGTTCGGGATGGCACACCCTATAAAGGAAAGAAAGAATTCCAATACAATAAAAAACCCCCGAGCTATAAGCCCGGGGGTTTTTTCTTAGCTATTCTCTTAGACTTATCTCAGGTCAAAGCTGGTCTTGCCTATCAAAGCCTCAGCCTCATATAACTCCACGATGTACTGTCCTGTGCTTAGCTCTTCTCCTACGGTATAGAAGACACATAATTCCTGAGGCTTATTCTCATAGTTGAAATCTCTGCGGGCACTATATTTCCCGGTCACTCCGTCATAACGGAAGGTAGCATTCGGGCTATTGGAGTCTTCCAGTACCACACCCTCAGGGGAGATGATTCTCATATAAACAGTCTTGCTCCCTGCCTTGGTGATACGGTTCTCTCCCAGTGTACAACAAGCTCTCACCATCTCAGCACGGGAAGCCCTGTTGGTCTCTTCTTGCTTACCGCTTGATTTAACGCGCAATCCATTAGCTACCATATTCATAGATGGAATCACGGATCCTGTCTTGATCATATCTCCCTGGTTCTGAACCGTGCTCTGGAGCTGGTTATTCTCAGTGGTCACAGTGCTCAGATTCGTACTGAGTGTAGAATTCTCATCAGTAAGTACCTTGTTCTTCTGGTTCAGGGAATCTATGGTGTAGAGATAGCCCTTCATGATATCACGTAAGGTGCCTGCTTCCTTCTTCAACTTACTGATCTCCCAGCGCAGGTTCTTATCATCTTTATTCAGCTTGCTCACTTTCTCCATGAGCGCAGCTATCTCCTCTTTCTGTTGGATGATCTCAGCGCTGAGCTGGTCATTATCCACGGTGAGAGCATCATACTGGGTGAGCATCTCTTGGAGTTCTTGTTCCAGGTCATTACGTTCTACTGTGAGGGTGGTATTCTCGCCTACCAGCATCACATTATCGGTTTTCTGCCTAGAAAGCAGGACGCCCATGATCACTATCAGCACAGCTAGGGCCGCAATGACCCCATAGAGCATTTTTATCTTTTTATCGTTAGAATCACTTGAAGTGCTCATTGAGTAAGTATTTTTATCGATGAAAGCTTTGTTGTCCATAGACCAAGGTAGATTCCTATGAATCCCTTTATCCTAAAGGTCTAGAGGGCGAAATTATACAATTAGAACCATCTATGATCAGAAGTGTTGGGGAGCTTTTCTACCCTGCCTTGTGCACAGGTTGTGAAAACGCGCTCTTCCAAGGCGAGGATCAGCTCTGTGCTGCTTGTATCCTAGACCTTCCTTATACCCGCATGCATGATCAGGAAGGCAATATTATGGAGCAACGATTGGCAGGGCGTTTCCCTTTCGAAGCGGCCAGCAGCTTGCTCTTCTTCCATAAATCAGGGAGAATCCAGCATATGCTCCATGCCCTCAAGTACCAAGGAAACAGGGAGATAGGCATGACCCTAGGTCGCATGTTAGCTGACGAACTCAAGCGTTCCCAGCGTTTCTCCCAGATAGACTTTATCATTCCTGTGCCTATGCACGCTAAGAAGCTTAAGATCAGAGGCTATAACCAGGCCGAGGTCATAGGCGAAGGTATGGTAGAAAAGGGTTTTGCAATGAATACCGCTGCGATGAAAAAAGTCACGCATACCACAAGCCAGACGCGAAGTGGAATCTATGCCCGTTACAAGAACGTAGCGGATATCTTTGGCCTCGGAAATACAAGCGGACTCGAAGGAAAAAAGCTCCTGCTCATGGATGATGTCCTCACCACAGGAGCCACCCTCGAAGCCTGCGCAAGGGAACTGATAAAGATAGAAGGTGTGCAGATCTACATAGCCACCCTCGCCTGTACGGAACATTGAATGGAGAAGAAAGAGACCTATAAAAGAATGCTCAGCGAGGCTGAAGGACTTATGGCGGGAGAGCATGACATGATCGCTAATCTGGCCAATCTCTGCGCATTAATCAGGGAGCGTTTCGGTTTTTTCTGGATAGGATTCTATCTGGTCAAAGGGAATGAATTGGTACTTGGTCCTTTCCAAGGTCCAGTCGCATGTACACGAATTGCGCATGGCAGAGGCGTATGCGGAACCTCTTGGGCCAAGGCTGAGAGCATCATAGTACAGGATGTGCATGAGTTTCCGGGGCACATCGCATGCAGCGCATTGAGCCAGTCAGAAATAGTGGTGCCCGTGATGGTAGATGGCAAAGTCAGTATGGTATTGGATATAGATTCAGATCAACTGTCCACTTTCGATGAAGTGGATGAAGCAGGTCTACAAAGTCTCTGTTGGTTAATCTCTTCAAACGAAAAGAATTGGAAGTGAAAAAAGTTCAACTGACATACCTTTTCTTCTCAATAACGTTCTTCATTTCCTGCGCCCAAGTGCGCGCACCAACGGGAGGAGATAAGGACGAGACTCCGCCACAGCTCATTGCCTCCGATCCACTTCCCATGACCACTGGATTCAAAGGGAATAAGATCATCATGGAATTCGATGAGTATATCCAGCTCTCTCAAGTAAGGGAACAGGTCCTTGTCTCACCTCCTTTGGCTAAAGGCCCTGGGCTGAGCTTGAAAGGCGGAAAGACCTTGATTATAGATCTGGGAACGGCTCCTTTATTGGAGAACAAGACCTATACGATCAACTTAGGAACAGCTGTCAAGGACAATAATGAAGGGAATCCGCTGGTGGAGAATGTGTTCCTGTTCTCCACAGGAGATTTTATAGATTCATTGGATATCAAGGGAGAAGCTCTGCTCTCTCAATATCAAGAGCCTTGCAAGGATTGCATCATGCTGGCTTTCCCTGAAGGCACAGATAGCATATCACTGGGCCGCAGGCCGCAGTATATCGCACGATGTGATGGCTCTGGGGATTTCCAATTCTCACACATGGCCTCAGGAGAATATGAATTGATCGCGCTCTTGGATAGGAATACCAATCTGAAAGTAGATAAGGGTGAATCCTTCGGCTTCCTACTTTCCTCGGTCAAAGCAGGACAGGCAGATTCTACGCTTCTTATGCAGGTTGGCCCCATGCTCCCTGAAGGTCATAGCCTTAAGCGGGCTGAGTGGGCCACAGATGGGCGCAGTGTCCTGCTTACCTCACGCGGGAGTTATGATAGCTTGATTTTCTCATGGCCTGGAGCAAAAATTCCTGTCTATACCCAGTCTTCGAATAGACCTGATAGCGTGCGTTATTGGTTCGATGGCGCTATGACCGCAGGAGATCTGAGTATCATCACTTCCTCAACAGGGATAGCAGATACAGTAAAGGTGGGAAGAGTGACAGAGAATCTGAACGCCTGGGGGCCAATGAACCCCAACTTGGAATATGCCGCAGACACTTTGAAGGCCAAACTGGATCGCCCCGTTTCTTTCAGAGATTCTACGCGTATCCTGCTGCTCCAGGATTCCCTTGGAATCCCTTTCAAGTTGCTTGGGAGTAATCCCATGCAACTTGAAATGACTGCCGACTGGCAGTATGGAGCAGCCTACACGGTAATCTTCATGGACTCATCCCTGACAGATATCTATGGCAATGCTTCGGATAGTATTCAATATAGTTTCAGGATTCCTACTAAGGAAAGTCTGGCCGAATTAACCTTGGACATCCAATTAGAAGCAGGCTCATACTTGATCTATCTCTTGGACAAAGACAAAAAAGTAAAGGCCATGACCCGCGCTCTAGGTTCCATGAAATGGAAACTTCCTCCCATGACTCCTGCTGAGATGAGGCTATGGGTAGTGAAAGATGAAAATGGGGATGGGTATTGGACTTCAGGTTCCTATGATAAAATGTTGCTTCCTGAGCCCGTCTATCTGCAATCAGAATCTATAAAGATGAGATCTAATTGGGAAATGGAATTGCAAGTGGTCCCTGTATTCAGCCGATAGTGAACTCATCAGCATCCAATCCTAGGGGGAATTTTTTTCTGAAGCTTTTCAATGCATCCAGATCTAATTCGGCCGAGAAGTTTCCTTCTGTATCATCAGCCTCGAGGATTGGTTTTCCCAGCGCTTCGATCAGCGCAGATCCTCCTAAGTAGTTTAATCCCTTGGCATCAACACCTACTCTATTTACACCTATGCAATAGGCGATATTCTCCATGGCTCTAGCCCTCAATAATCCTTCCCAAGCGTGGTGACGAGTCGCTGGCCAATTAGCCACATAGATGATCAGGTCATAGTCATATCTTCCATCCTGATATCTGTTCCTTGACCAAACAGGAAATCTCAGATCATAACATACTTGGAGGCAGATATTCCAGCCATTCCAAGAGATAATTTTCTGCCTTGACCCAGCTTTGAAATGCTCATCTTCCCCTGCCATACGGAAAAGGTGGCGCTTGTCATAATGACTTAATGCAGCCTGTTCATCTAGCCAGAACATGCGATTGAAAAAACTTCCTTCTTCCTCTATAATCAATGAGCCCGTGATAGCGCAGCTGAACTTCTTAGCGAGTTCCTTCATCCACCTGAGCGTGGGGCCTTCCATGCTCTCCGCAGTCTTCTCTGATGGAAAAGTGAAACCCGTATTGAACATCTCAGGCAAGACGATCAGACTTCCCTTCTCAGGCTTCCCGATTAACTTTTCAAGATGGACACGATTTGCAGCGGGATCTTCCCAGCGTATATCGCTTTGTATCAAATGAATCTTCATAGTCTGTTCAATATTTCAGCAGCACGTAAAAGGGTCTCTTCATTCTTGGCAAAACAGAATCTAAGCAGATGTTGCTCAGGTGCATTTTCATAGAATGCCGAGACAGGAATGGCAGCGATTTTCTTCTCTTTGGTCCAACGAATAGCCAATTCCATGTCACTATCCTGACTGATATCCCTGTAATCGAGCAATTGGAAATAGGTTCCAGTACTGGGTCTTATTTTGAAACGGGATCCTTTAATTGCCTTACAGAAAAAATCTCTTTTCGCTTGATAGAAATCTCCTAAGCCACGGTACTCAGTAGATTCCTTTAAAAAAGTAGCCAGCGCATGTTGTATTGGTCTATTGACACAGAACACATTGAACTGATGCACTTTCCTGAATTCATTCATTATGAATTCAGGCGCTGCGCAATAGCCCATCTTCCATCCAGTGGTATGAAAAGTCTTCCCGAAGGAGGAGATCAAGATGCTGCGTGACACAAGACCAGGGTAGCGAGCTACGCTCTCATGTTGGACCCCATCAAAGAGGATATGCTCATAGACTTCATCGCTGAGGATCATGATGGAGCTGCCCTCTAATCTTTTCTCCAACCCTTTCATCGCTTGAGCCGAGATCACATGTCCGCTGGGATTCTGGGGAGAATTGATGATGATCATACGGGTCTTTTCCGTGATGGCTCCATCCAACAGAGCAGCATCTAGATCAGCCCTTTCCATATCCCATGGAATGCGCACTGCGCTTGCTCCCGCTATATGAATGGCAGGCGCATAACAGTCATAGGCGGGTTCAATGATGATAACCTCATCTCCTGCATGGACCAATGCGAGGACAGCTGTGAAGATGGCCTGAGTAGCCCCGGCCGTGATGCAGATCTCCTTTTCAGGATGAAAGGCATGGCCGTGTTCCTGTTCCAATTTCTCAGCTAAGACTTCTCTCAACTCAATCAATCCTGCCATGGGAGCATATTGATTATCGCCTTTATCTATGTGATGATTGACCAATTGTTTCAATCGCTGATGCCCATCGAAATCAGGGAAGCCTTGGGAGAGATTCAATGCTTTATATTCATTGGCCAAGGCGCTCATAACTGTGAATATGGTGGTTCCCACCTCTGGAAGTCTACTGGTCAAGTGCATAGTGTGAAGGTATAAAATAGCTATGAGCTTGGGGCTGACTATCAGACAGGAAGCCTCTACATTCAAGGCATGAACCTGCTTGCTTTTCAATCCTTTTTTTTATGGCGTCAAAGTATTCGAGAGCCATTGCATCATGGCTCAGGGCGCCATCTGTATTCCTAGCTGGGGCATTCTTCTAGCCCCAAATAAGCATACGAACCTAGACTTGAGCTTGTTGAGGCATGAATACGGACATGTACTTCAGTATAAAGAAATGGGGTTCTGGAGATTCTACATTCTCGTTGGAATACCGAGTCTATGGAGTGCATTTCGCAGATCATTTACGAGTCACTGCTATGAAGAACATAGGGTGGAGATAGATGCCAATAAGCGCTCCTACGCTTTTTTCAAAGAGCCAAAAGACTGGCCTACTCATCGTTTTCCGCTGAGCTGAGCCCCTAACTATTTCCTATTTGCCAGAAAACCGCAGAGTTGAATCTCCACTGAAATTTTCATTTTCATTCCTTATGGAATCCTCCGACAGGCTTCGGGATTAAGTGCCCAGCTAAATTGGAGATGATAGAGCAGGCGAACATGCCAATAGCTATGGGCAATAAGCTTGTTGCTAGAAAAACACTCACCGTCCCTCCGATCAAGCCCCCCATCAGAAGGACGAACATGGAATTCAAGGAAGTAGCGCTACCGCTCAGCGCATCATAATGGCTGATATAGACTGCAGATGCATTAGGACTCACCAAGCCCATGCTCCCCACGGTGCCTACCATCAAGAAGAGGATGGTGTAAAGTTCAGGCTTTCCGAAGAGCACGTAGAGCAAAAGGATGAGCGTGAAAAAGAACTGTATGCGATTTCCGTCCATGAATAATTTATGAGGATGCGTCATCTTCATCCTGCGCATACTGTACTGCACACAAGCCATCATAAAGATGACATTGGCACCAAAAAAAATAGGGAATCTACTTGGGCTCACTTGGAAATATTCCATGTAGATAAAAGAAGAATTAGTAACGAAGATAAGCATCACTGCGGCTGAGAATCCGATGCTGAATACATAGAGCATCACCCATGCTCCTTCAGCATTCTTACGTTGTATGACCTCTTTGAATTGCTTGAATATTCTGAAAAAATCCACTTTCTTTTTTTCTACAACACGCGTTTCAGGAATCCCGAAGAAGTAGATCATGGCAGCAGCGAAGATGAAGGCAAACAAGGCTAGAAAAATGCTCTTCCAGCCGAAACCCAGTAGCATAGATCCTATTACTGGAGCGAGCATGGGCATGATGAGCATGATCATGATCACCACTGCATATTTACGTCCCGCACTCTGAGCTGTATAGGCATCTCTGATGCTCGCCATGCATATCACCGAGGTGAATCCCCCACCGATGGCTTGGAAGAATCGTAGGAATTTCAGTTCAGAGAAATCATTGACGAAGAGAATCAGCAAAGTAGAGATTAAGAGGACGATGAGCCCGCTTACACCAATGGTTTTTCTACCCAACTGGTCCGAGAGCGGTCCTCCGAAAAATTGTCCTGCTCCATACCCAAGTAGGAAGACACTGATGGTCTGATTCATCTGCCCTACACCCACCCCAAAAGCGTTAGCCATAGTCGGAATGGCAGGTATATAGGCATCTATGGCAAATGGAACAATGGCCGCCAGCATCCCGAAAAATGGAAGGAAATACTTAGGAACGGCTAATCTCAGATCGGACATGGCCGCGAAGATGGGGCTAAGAATTGAAAGTATACAAAGAGCGCTCTACTAACAAGTGTTCGTATCATTGGAGTATGGATGTGCTACCCAGAAAAGAACAGATAAAACGTGTCGCTGCACATATGTTTCGCAAGCGCGGATATATGGCCAGTTCTATGCGTGATATCGCCCGAGAGATGGGTATGGAGGCGCCTAGTCTTTATAACCATATAGACTCTAAGCAACAGATCCTCGCTGAATTGCTATTGGCCATAGCCCATTATTTCAGTCAGGGAATGAAGGAGATTAAGGAATCCAGATCCAGTGATTTAGAAAAACTAGAATCCTTGGTCAAATTGCATGTAGACATCACCATTGATGAGAATGATGCGGTGGCTCTACTTACGGGAGAGTGGATACACTTAGAAGGTGCCTCGGCCAAAGAATATCTGCTAAAAAGAGATGCTTATGAAAAGGATTTTCGGAACATTCTCGCTTCTGCAATAGGATCCGGGGAATTGGAAGATGTAGATCTGGACCTCACCTTATTCTCCATTCTGTCGACTTTGAGGTGGCTATATTCTTGGTACGCAAGAAATCCAGAGGTTGATAAGGAGGAATTGGAAAAGCAGATGGTCAGGATATTGATTCCAAGGAAGAAGGCCTGATTTCAATCGATCACTTCAGCCAACATGACGTCATCTCTATCAATAAAGAGCAACTGATCCGTATCTATCTGTTTACGGTCACTCACATACCTATCATGGGATTCTTTGCTGCTGAAGACCAACCTGCTGTTGTTCTCCCAGAGCACACCAAAGGCTTGTTTGCCTCCGCGAAAACGAAAACGGCAGTGCTTACCCAGAATCTGATTCAGATGACTGTCTCCCATGATGGCAATATAAGGAGGAAGTGGATCTCACGCTAGAAATGGAGGGACTCCTTTATTAACAGGATATCAAACCCGAAACAGCTGATGCTGAAAGTATTCACTAAAAGTTCAGTGAATACAAAAGGGCATCCAGCTCAAGGACGTAGCTGCGTTTATCGAATTTAGGTGCGAAAACATAGCCATCAATCGTAATCATACGACCTCTTTTCTCATCTACAACGCTCAAGCTGATAAAAGGCCCGCCCATGAGAGGTGTTTTGAATTTCCATAGTCCTTTCAACTCCGTAGCGAAATTTCCAGCAAAATCTACCGTATCCAACTCTGCCGGCAAGATTGTTTCTATGACCATAGGGCTGTCCTTGCTGCTTTGGATAACTTTCCCTAGGATACTATCCCTATGCTGGATCAAGGATGCCCGAGAGAAAAGGCTATCGGAATCGTAGGGATAGGTATAGAGCATGATGCCCATGATTACGTCATGCGGCACTCCGCTGAGATAGTCTACCCGTTCTCTTCTAAGCCACATGAAGTCCTTGCCTTGCTTGGCAATGGTGAAGTCCTTATGAACACTGAGCTCCAGCTGCAGATGTGTCTTAAGGGCAGCTCTGATCGCTCCACTTTCTACACTTCGTATATAGTTTTGGATTCTCTTCCTGTCTTTCAGGCTGATGTCTCTTCTGATCTGCGGAACCACCTTTTGGAATTCCTCCATGAAGATCTGTTCGTTCTTGGCTTGGATAGTGTATACGGTCTGTCCATTGGCCCATTTACTTTCCTTCTGCGAGCTTATGGGCTGTATGTTGCGTGCATTATCCTCTATATCAGCAATGATGATACTTCTGTTCAGGCGCAGCATCTGTGAGAAATTCCTTTGGGCAAAACGATGTACTGTGAACTCTGGTTCATACTGAGGAAGCATGGGATAGGGTTCTCTCAAGGATTCCTTAACGAGATTTCCTGAAGAACCCTCCCAGTATGCATCTTCCATGATCAGGATGACATCACCTGGAGCACCCGAAAAACGTTGCAATGCAACACTTCCTGTTTGATCATCACAGGAGCTGAATAAAAGAAGCGTTAGAGAAGTAAGGAAAAATGAGAATCGCATCACGAGACCCTGACTTTCTGACCTGGTTTCAGACGCTTGAAATCGAGGTGGGAATTCCATTTTTTTATTTGATCGACAGATACGCCATTGTATTTCTTGGCAATATCCCATAAGGTATCACCGCTGCGAATAGTATGATATCGGTTTCCTTCCTCCTTTGGAGTCTTGGTATTGGAAGGCTCATCTTCTTGGGCCAAAGCAGGCGATCCGCCTTCCTTATAGATGACCAATTTTTGTCCCGGATATATCCTGGATCCATTGATCTTATTCCAATACCTCAACTTGGAAATACTCACGCCATTTTTGCTGGCAATGACTCCCAGAACATCACCGGATCTAACGGTATACGTGTATTTATTCTTGCCTTCTGCGCTGTAAGGGCTAGTGACTTTCGTTGGGCTGACGCTGGCCGTGGTCACCGCAGGAATCACAGGCGCTTTATACGTATGAATCTTAGAGGAATTCATCAAATAAGCTCCAATCTCGGCACGAGGTAAGGTCAGGATCTCCTCTACCCCACTATTCGGGATGTGTCCTTTCGTGTATTGGGGGTTCAATGCATAGAGTTCATCCATGGAAACTCCGGTATAGGTAGCTATCTGTGAGAAGTCCAAGGGGCCTTTAACCATCAGGGTATCGCATTCAGCGAATCTGCGCTCAGGCTCAATAGGAAGGATTCCATGATCCTCATAATAATTCATCACGTAGTTCACAGCAATGAAAGCCGGCACATACCCTCTAGTTTCACGAGGCAGATAGGACCAGATGGCCCAGTAATCGCTCTTTCCTCCTGCTCTGCGGATGGCCTTGTTTACATTCCCTGGACCACTGTTATACGCTGCCAGTGCAAGGTTCCAGTCATTGTACATATTATAAAGTCTCTTCAGATATCTGCAAGCAGCCTCTGTAGATGAGATAGGATCCTTGCGCTCATCGACATAAGAATCTATGCGCAATCCATTCTCTTTTCCGGTGTAATACATGAACTGCCATAAGCCTGTGGCCCCCGCTCTGGATTTGGCTGTAGGCCTTAATGCTGATTCAACGATAGCTAGATACTTAAGCTCCAGGGGAAGCTCTTCCCTATCCAGTATCTCCTCGAACATGGGGAAATACAATTCTGATCTTCCCAGGTTCAAAGCCGTTCCTTCCATGTTGTTCCCCAGATAGAGCATAATGGCCGAGCGAACATGTTTGTTAAAATCCAATCTGAATGGAGTCATGCCATCCAGGGCAGCTAGACGTGTGATGAATATGCTATCAGGAATGGCAAGTAGGTCTTCCCTGCAGATACGTATACTGTCTATGGGCACTTGCAGATACTCACGCTCAGAATCCACCATAAGCATGGAGTCAAGGAGCATTATTTCTTCCATATCAGGCCTAGCCCAAGGACCATCGCTCAACAGGCTGTCTCCAACTGTCTCAAAATCATCCTGTTTCTGTGCCTGAAGCCCTGAAAAGGCTGGCAATATGAAGATCATGAACCCGAGTAATCCTAGCTTTATCTCTGACATCATTCAATGTTACGTTCTTTTTACCTTTGGATTTGGCTTTTTAACACTTTTTCGACCAACAAGGCAGCATGGAATACCTAGCGTTGGCGAGCCCTCTAGAAAGAACGACTTAAACAGAGATTTGGTGCATACACCTCATCCCTATGTCGAAGAGCTTATTTTCTTGGAAACCAGCCGCCAAGAAATGGATACCAACAGGCATTCCATCTTCAGCAGTAGCGAGTGGCAGTGTAATAGCAGGCATTCCACATAGGTTTGCTTGGACCGTAAAAATATCCTGCAGATACATGGAAATAGGGTCCTTCACGCTATCGATGGGGAATGCAACGGTAGGTGATGATGGAGTCATAATCAAGTCATAGTCTTTCAAGATCTCCTCTGTGCGATCCTTTATCATCCTGCGCACCTTCTGAGCTTTGGAATAATAAGCATCATAGTATCCCGCACTGAGCACGAAGGTCCCGAGCATGATCCTCCGTTGAACTTCAATTCCGAATCCCTCTGATCTAGAGAGGACATACGTGCTTTCAATATCCGTGGCCTTATCACTGCGATGTCCATAATGAATCCCATCATAGCGCGCAAGGTTGCTTGATGCTTCTGCGGTGGTGAGGACATAGTAAGTCGGTATCATACTATCCAAGAGTGGAAAGGCGACTGGCTCCACGGTATGACCATCAGCTTTCAAGGTCTCTATCTTCGCTTCAAAAGCTGCCTTTACACCAGGCGCTATACCCTTGCTATCCAAGCAATCTTGGATATAGGCTATGCGCAGGGGCTTTTCTTCAGGACCGCGGAACGCCTCTACTTTTTTAGTTGAAGTAGTGCTGTCCATAGGATCAGCACCTGCCATGATCTCATAAGCCAGCACAGTATCGCTGATTGCATGGCTGAAAGGTCCTATCTGATCGAATGAACTGGCATAGGCGATTAGCCCATACCTGGAGATACGGCCATAGCTCGGTTTGAAGCCAATAATACCGCAGAAAGAAGCAGGCTGGCGTATACTTCCACCTGTGTCGCTTCCAAGGGCTATGAGGCACATTCCAGCTGCCACTGCTGCTGCAGAACCTCCTGATGAACCCCCGGGAACCCGGCTCTCATCGAGCGGGTTTTTCACTATAGCATAGGCTGAATTCTCATTAGAGCTGCCCATAGCGAATTCATCACAATTCGTCCTTCCGATAACGATGGCATCTTCAGCCAAAAGGCGTTCAAGGCTTGTGGCTGTGAAAATGGATTCGAATCCTTCTAGGATCTTAGAGGAAGCGCTGACCTTATGGCCTGCGTAGCAGATATTATCCTTGATAGCGATGACCGCACCGGCCAATCTCCCTGCCTTACCTGTCTTTACTTTCTCTTGAATGAGTGCAGCACGCTGAGAAGCTTCTTCTTCCCAGGTTTCCAAGAAAATATTCAGGTGACGGCCTTTCTCAATGCGATCGATGTAATGCGCGACCAGACTGGGAAGAGAGATTATTCCTGACTTGAGGTCTGCTTGTATGTCCTTTAAGTCCTTGTAATCTTCCACGATAGGTGGATTCAGGATTCCTTATCTTTAGAATCGTCCTTGGTGGCGTCCTTGAATTCTTTCATGCCCTGACCTAGGCCGCGCATAAGTTCAGGGATTTTCTTACCACCGAAAAGCAGTAAAAGGGCCACGACAATGATGGTGATCTGCCCGGGTCCGAGCATTCCGAGGATAATAGGAGATAAAAGCATCCTTATTTGGATTTATAATGGCTGTAAAGATAGACCTTTCCAATGGATTCCTAGCGTGCGATCCAAGCAGCGGGATCCAGTTTTTTCATTCCCTCAGAGGTGACTTGCCATATCTCCAGATGCGCTTCAGCCCTTCCATCGTTAGAGATGAGAACACCCAGATTCTGTTTTGTATCTACCATCTGCCCTTTGGAAACAATAACTTCCTTTAAGTTAGAGTATACTGTTCTGTATGATCCATGTTTGAGGACAACGGCCATACCTTGCCCGGGGATCTCTATTATACCGCTCACTTCTCCCTCATACATGGCTCTTACCATGGACTGGGCCTCCGTGGCGATATCTATTCCATTATTGGTGACTTCAATTCCTCTAAGCACAGGATGGGCATGCACTCCAAAGCTGGAAGTGATGACTCCTCTTTCCACTGGCCATGGGAGTTTACCTTTGTTCTGGGAAAAATTTTTGGCATTCAAAGTCTCTTCGGGAGTCATTGAGAATCCCTTAGGAGCATCTGGCTTCTTGGCTTTCTTAATCTCATCAGCAATGAGTTTTTCAATGGCCTTGTTCAAGTCTTGTTGCTTTTTCTGCTGATCCTTAAGTTTCCTTTTTAGTCCTTGCTCATCTTTCTTCAGGTTAGCAAGACCTATCTCCATGTCTTTCTTATCTGCATCCAAGCTGCTCTGTTCCTTTTTCTGCGCATCAAGCAGGACAAGTTTTTCCTTTTTCTGGGCGATGATTTCCTGATTCTTCTCAACCATGATCTCTTTAGTCTTCAAAATCTCTACGCTCTGATCCTGCCTGTATGCCGCCACGTCCTTCAAGAGCCTCATGCGCCTCCATGCTTGGTAGAAATCGTCAGATGCGAAGATGTAGGTCATCTTATCATAGCTGCTGTTGTTCTTGTAAGCCAGGAAAATCAGCTTGCTATATTCGGCTTTCAAAGAGCTCAGCTCCTCTTCTTTTTCTTTGATCAGCTTCTCATTCTTGGCCATATCAGTATCCAAGCTGTTAATCTCTCGTTTCATGCTAGACATGAGGTCTTTACGCAGCTGAATCTGTTTATTGAGCAGGGCCAATTCGCCTTGCGTACTCTGCTGGGCTATCTTGGACTTGGAGATTAGATTATTAGTGAGTCTGATGTCGTTCAACATCTTATCACGCGCTGATTGTAAGTCTTGCTTGCTCTGCGCTGTTCCATGGATTGAAACAGTTATTGCTAGTATGAAGATGAAGAATAGTCTCATGATTCAATTCATCGGTTTGAATTTATCTGGTATCCTGAACGGGAAATCTGTGGCCTCATTTAATTTAACCTTGGTGAATTCCATGCTGAAAGTCGCTTCTTGCTGGCTATCTGTCACTCGATAATCCATTTTCAAAGGCACTTTCTGTCCTTGAATATCTGTGAACTCTGTATAATCTGCTTCTATACTTCGTAGATTGCTCAAGTCAGTGATGATGGTGCGCACGACCTTGAAATGATCAGCATTGACCCAATATCTCTTCAACATCAGCACCTCATCATCTTCTTCGTAACGGTCCATGACCTTGTCATATTTCCGTTCATTGATATCCACGATGAGCGTGTCTTCCATCTCCTCCACATTCCGCTTTCTCAGTCTCATTCCGGCAGCTTTACGCACCTTGGCCTTGCTCTTGGAAGTCAGAATATAGCCGTCATGATCCTTGGTCCCTCTGAATTTATCTTCTGGATTATATAACATGGGGTTCCCGATGATCATGTCCTGGAGCATCTTAAATTCTATACTCATGTGCAGATTTTCTTCGATGAACTCATGATCTCCGAGGTAATATTGATCATTCCATTTATCCAGTACTTTGATGCTATCAGGAGTGATAAGGACCCTCGCTACTTCTATTCCTAAAGCTGGGGAGATAGACATCCATATCACGCTGTCCTTGCGCATACGCAGGTTGGTCTTGAAGCTGTGGTTTTCCCCTTTGACTTTCATTTCTGTGGCCACTTTGGCTGAGAACCATTGATACTGGAGCTTAGCTCCTTGCAGCTTCTCCATGATGTAATTATCTGTGGCGGGACCTGGAAGCCCAGCGGCCTGCTTCTGCTTCCTGCATGCTGAAGAACTGAGAATTAGGAGCATAGACATCACCAAGAAAAAGTGTGTTGATCGCTGATTGCTATGGAAGAGAAAAGGCTTCATTCCACTAAATTACCAGTCGAAATCTTGGTAGAGAGGAATTCGGAGACATCAGGATATGCAGCAGCGCGTTTCCAAGCTTCCATCGCTTGGGTTTTCTGTCCAAGTTTAAAGAGAATATCTCCATAATGTTCCTGCACAGCTCCACTCTCAGCACCTCCATTAGAAAGGGCTTTCTCTATCCAGGTTTTCGCCTCATTATAATCTCCTGATTGATAGAGTACCCATGCATAAGTGTCTTGGAAAGAAGCGGAACCTGGCATGATCTCATTGGACTTGAGCGACATATCTCTTGCCTTGTCCAACTTCACTTTTCTCAAAGAGAGATAGTAGCTATAATTATTAAGCACGTATACATTCTCAGGTGTTATGTTCAGTGCTTTGTCAAAGGCTTTATCAGACTCGACATGCTGCTCTAACTGATGATAAGCATCAGCGAGATTGGAGTAGAAATCAGCAAGAATGGCATCATTATCAATGACCAAGGAACGTCCTACTTCGAAGATATCTATGGCCTCAGCATGATCTCCAAGCTGGTTCAATGCGATTCCGTTCAAAAGGTAGAAATCAGGGCTGGCAGGGAATAACTCCATCGCCTCCTGACTATCCTTCTTCATATCATCATAATCCTGAGTAAAGGAGTCAATAGCAAGGATCTGAGTCCAGATAACCTGTCTCCCTGCATCCCTTTTTACCGCTTCTAAAAAGGTGTTTCTCGCTTCTTCATAGCGTTCATCGCGCATCAAGAAATCACCATATACTGCATGAGCTTTAGCTTCCTGAGGATATACTTGCATCAATTTCTGACAGAGTTCGTAAGCCAGTGTTTTCTTGGAAGAATCTCCTTCACTGGCTTCATAGAAATTCAGGAGAATACCCATCTTGGAATCGATGTCGACCAATTCATCTTCAAATCCTAAGATCAGTGCCTCCCTTGCTTTTTCTTCTTCGCCCATGGAGATATAGTGATCATAGAGCGCTAATTGTACCCGTCCATTCTCAGGGTCGAATGCTAGGATTTTCATATAATATTCCAATGCCAAGTCACTTTTTCCTTGGCTCTGATAGAGCTCAGCGAGCATTCCATAGTAGACTGGATCCTTTGGGTTGGATGTGATGGCCTTCTTCAGTTCCTCTTCTGCTCTATCTAACTCTCCCGCTTCATTATACAGCAATTGTTTCTGCTGGAAAAGTTCTTCAGAGAATCCAGCTTTTTGTTCTAATTGGTCCAATTCCTTGATAGCACCAGCCATATCACCGCGGCTGTACTTCACCATGGAGAGTTCATAGTAGGTGTCCAATCGTTCAGGGTCAATGGTCTTAATCCTTTCAAAGGTCTTGAGCGCCTTATCTGTTTGATTCAAGTCCATATAATTCTCTGCAAGCGTGCTGAGATACCAGATATTATTAGGGTCAAGAGAAGCTGCTTTCTCAGCCAATGGCAAGGCCTCTGACGGATTTCCTTGCAAGCGGTATGTCATAGAAAGGTCATAGAGTACGGCATGGTTATCAGGATCCATGTTCAGGCATTGGCGCAGCAGTTTTCCTGACTCGAAGATGTTGCCCAAGCTGCGCTCCTTCAGGGCATCCAGGTAGGTAGAAGTAAGAATCATGCGCTGCGCCTCAGTGAGTTCATTGCCTTTGGGCTTGGATGACTGCACACTTTTTTCTGCAGATAAGCAAGCCCCTAGCAGCAGCAAGCAGAAAATGAAGGAAAAGATTCTTAGCATGTTATTCGTCAAAAAAAGCCCCTGCCTTAGTGCATGGAAGCGGTTAAATTAAGTCAATATAGAACTTGGTATGCTGCAGTAACGCTCATCATTCCACCCCAGTATGTCCAAAACCTCCAGCGCCACGCTTGGTGCTGTCAAGTTCGGGGACTTCTTCCCAGGTCACCTGCTCATACTTAGCGATGACCATCTGCGCGATACGCTCGCCATTCTGAATCACGAATTCCTTATCTGAGAGGTTGACGAGCAGTACCATAATCTCCCCGCGATAATCAGCATCTATCGTTCCAGGAGCATTCAGTACGGTGATCCCATGTTTATATGCCAGGCCACTCCTCGGTCTGATCTGCGCCTCACAGTCTGGAGGCAATGCGACATATAATCCAGTAGGGACCAGTCCTCGTTGTAAGGGAGCCAGGGTCATGGGTTCTATGAGATCAGCGCGCAAATCCATTCCCGCTGCATGCAAGGTCGCATAGCTAGGTAAGGCATGATCGCTCGTGTTCTTGATCTGGACCTGATGCATAAAGTAGATTTTACAAAGGGCGAAGATACAGCCTCAATCTTCCATACGAAGCTGTCCCACCCTTGACTTTTCCAATAAGAAGACAAGGACAAGGAATACTCCGAAGAGCAGCGTTGAAAGAATCATAGGATGAAAGGGCACGCTTTCACTGAAGAACGTCTGGAAGAAAAAGAGTCCTGCGGTCAATCCGAGATAGAATCCTATCCTTTTCAATTCATAAGGAATGGGATAATAGCGTTGACCAATGAAATAGCTGAGAACCATAATGCTGCCATAGGCCGTAAAGGTGACCCAAGCACATGCTTTATAACCATACTGAGGGATGAAGATGAAGTTCAGTACGAGCGTGATACTCGCTCCAAGCAGTGCCATATATGCGCCATAACGGGTCTTATCTATGAATTTATACCAAAAGGACAGGTTATAATAGATCCCTTGAAAGATATTGGCCATAAGTAGGATAGGAACCACGCTCAATCCAACCCAGTATGCCTGGTTAGGAATGAAATTCTTGAAAATATCCAAGTAGAGTGTCACCAAAAGGAAGATACTGCAGACGATGATGATAAAATAGGTCATCAATGAGGCATATAGTTTCTCTGCACCTGGTTTTCCTTGCCTGCCGAAGTAGAAAGGGTCAGCAGCATATCTGAAGGCTTGGATAAAGAGCATAATGATGATGGAGAGTTTATAATTAGCCCCATAGATCCCCACTTGTTCCATTGCAGCCAGCTCTCCGTATGAATCAAAGAGCATGAACTTCAACATGATCCTATCGAAGTTCTCATTCACATACCAACCTATGCCCACCACTAAAAGCGGCAATGCATATCTCATCATCTCTTTCAAGAGCGATGCATCATAGCCTTTGGCTCTGAATAGGTAGGGACTGAGCAGTAGGAATTTTACAATGGACGCCAAGAGATTGGATATGAAAACATAACCCACTCCTATCTCAGGATCATAAAAAGTATCTACCAGGATATTGCTCTCTCCCGCCTGATGCATGGGCAAACAATAGGCCAGAAAAAAGAGGTTCAGCCCGATGTTTATTCCCACGTTGATCATATTGACTCCCACAAAGCGAAGTGGTTTATCCTCAGCCCTGAGCAAGGCCAATGGCAAGGTGGATATCGCATCCAGTCCCACGATGATCGCGAACCAGACGACATACTCTGTATGATTCGGGTAATGCAAGGCTCTTCCGATAGAATCGCTGAAGAGTGTAGCCATTATCATGAAAATCGTAGAGCTGACCAGCAAACTCTTAGCAGCAGTGGCAAAGACAATGGTCTTCTTAGAAGTATCCTTCCCAATGAACCTGAAGAATGCTGTCTCCAGACCATAGGTGAGGAAGATGATCAGGAAGGCCACATACGCATACATCTCCGTGATGATTCCATATTGCTCAGGATCGAATACGTTCACAGAGGTATAGAGCGGAGTCAACAGATAATTCAGCAAGCGAGCAACAATACTGCTCAGGCCATAAATGGCCGTTTGACCTGCGAGTTTTTTAAGCGGATTTGCCAATAAGAGTCAAGGATTGTAGAGGGTGGTCCATACGCTGTTCATGTCAATGTTAGGCAATTAGATAGATTCTATCCCTTTATATGACGAAGATCAGAACGCAGCCTTCCTCTTCTCCATGAATGCTTGCGTTCCTTCTAGGAATTCTGGTGTACCGAAACAATGTCCGAATTCCTCAATCTCTTTCTTGAAGCCATCCACGCCATGCTCATAGCCAGCATTCACCGCGCGTATAGCTGAAGCGATGGCCATAGGCGAGTTCTTACAAATCTGAGCTGCGTACTTAGCTGCTGTTGTAATAAGTTCTACTTGAGGGACCATATAGTTCGCTAATCCCCATCTCACAGCCTCTTCAGCGGGCATCATTCCAGCAGTGATAATCATCTCCATGGCTTTTCCTTTACCTACCAATCTGGCTAGGCGCTGGGTTCCGCCATATCCTGGAATCACTCCCAAGGAGACCTCAGGCAATCCCATTCTGGCATTCTCACTGGCGATTCTAAAGTGACATGACATGGCCAATTCAAGACCACCGCCAAGTGCAAAACCATTCACGGCTGCGATCACGGGAGTAGACATATTCTCTACCCTATCGAAGAGTAATTCCTGACCCTTGGCAGCCAGTTCCTTTCCTTGGGCCTTATCGAAAGAAGCGAATTCCTTGATGTCAGCACCCGCCACGAAGGCTTTATCTCCTGAACCCGTGAGAATCACTACACATACTGCAGGATCATTCTCGGCAGATCTCATTGCATCAGAGAGCTCTTGGATGGTTTCTTTATTTAAGGCATTCAGCTGCTCAGGACGATTGATGGTGATCAATCTAACCTTGTCAGTGTCTTGGATCAGTAGGTTATTATAGGACATAGTGTGTAGGAAAATATTGGGCGAAGTTAAACCTCATTTCAAATATGAAAGGCAAGAGCCCATACCTTTATACCCATGCACGTGAAATCTCCCTTACTCGCAGTTTCTGGCGGACTTGACTCTATGGTCATGTTACATCAGATGGTTTCCAAGTACGGCAATGCAAACATACATGTCGCCCATGTGAATTTCCAACTGCGAGGAACAGCATCTGATGAGGATGAAGAATACGTGAAGGAAGTGTGTTCGGAGCTGGAAGTTCCATGCTTTACCATCCGATTTGACACTTTGACCTATGCAGCAGAGCATGGTATAGGTATTCAGGAAGCAGCAAGAGAACTGCGCTATGATTGGTTCTTCCAAGTCATGGAAGAAACTGGATGTGATGCACTGGCCACAGCACATCATCAGGATGACAGCACAGAGACCTTTTTCATCAATCTACTCAGAGGTTCAGGGCCCAAGGGACTTTCGGGAATCCAAGAAGATCATGAACGCAGGATTATTAGACCCTTGCTGCATATTGATCGGAAAGCAATTCTTGAATACGCTAAAGAACATGACATAAAATGGCGAGAAGACAGTTCGAATCAGAAAGGGTATTATCTGCGAAATAGGATCAGGAAGGAACTTATCCCTCTGCTTGGCGAGCTGCGTCCCGGATTCCAGAAAGCGATGATCCGCAATATGGATATCCAAGCCAGCATGGATGCATTCCTGGAAGATGCAGCAATGATCTATGCCAAAACCCATATAGAGGATGAAGGCAACAGCATCAGGATACAGCCTGATGGCATGGCTCATGAGGAACTCATGCTGAATACCCTTCTGAGACCGTTCGGATTTTCAGAGGATCAGATCAGCTCCATTCTGGAGACTGAGGCAAGCGGCAAACAAGTGATCTCATCGAGTCATGTAATGACGAGCCACCGGGGAGGGATCCTCTTGGATGAGTTGAAGGTATTTCCTCAAGGGCCATGGGAAATACGTGCTGATCTGAAACATGAGATTCCTTTTACCATAAGCATTGAGATCCTGGATAAGCAACCAGATTCATGGGACGAATCCAAGCAAGTTGCCTATCTAGACATGGAAGATCTTATGTTCCCATTGGAATTGAGAGTATGGCAAGAAGGAGATAGATTCAGACCACTGGGGATGACAGGAAGTAAATTGGTCAGTGATTTTCTGATAGATGAGAAGGTTCCTTTGGAAGAAAAGAAAAGGGTGCTCGTCATTTTAAATAAGGGTGAGATCATTTGGCTAGTTGGTCACAGGATTTCTGAGAATCTCAAAGTCAGCGTTGGAACCAAGAAGATCCTTCGAGTCAGCCTGGAAGATTAGATCCTTGCTCCAATAAATATTGAATTCGGAATCATGAATTAAAAAGACCCTACCGCCATAGCAAACGGCAGGGTCCATTCTTAAACAATCAAAACTCAATTCATAGTGATTGAATTGAACGGCCAAGGCCCTATTAGCTCTAGGAAAACTTCCGATCTGGGATGTGTCCATGTGCACGCAGTCAGCTCCAGGATTGATTTCTAATGGAGATTTAAGAAGCTTATGGTGGAACCTAGGCTGAGGATAGTTCCGTAGCTGATATTACCCTCCCCTATTACTGTATTGAACTTCCCATAAGGATTAGTGGCCACAGAGTGTTTCTCTTGATACTCAACAGGTCCGCTTGCTGTATTCTGATGTATGGTGATTTTGACGTTCATAGTTATATTGGTCATCAAGACGCCTTATTAACAGGCTACAGCTTGATAATTGAAACGCTGGACCTCCGGAGATTGAACCCCTGAGATGAGCAGGGTCAGGAGAAAGACAAAGGTTGAATGGCCTGCCATCATGATATCATGTTATCTAGAATTATGGGTCTAAAGTATAGAAGACTTGGGAGCTGGAAAGCAGCTTATACATGATCTGTATCAATGATCTCATAAACTGCAGGAAGAAGTCGAAATTGGCCTGAAAAGCACGTCTCGGATAGACGTTATGTCAATCCGTACCAAATACATGGTAAAGCCTACCGATTATACAGCAAATGATAGTGGGCTGCTTCTTTTCCATTATTTTTATCTCTATGATTAAAGCAATCTTAGTTGATGACGAGCCAAGTGCTCTAAGTAGCATGAGATGGGAATTGGAGAACTTCTGTCCTGATATCCAAGTGATAGAGGCATTCACCAATCCTGAAGATGCGATTTCAGCTATCAATTACTTGAAGCCTGATTGTGTTTTCCTAGATATAGAAATGCCTCAGATGGATGGGTTCACGCTCTTGGAGCAATTGAGCTTCAGGAGATTCGCTCTAGTAATCACTACAGCCTATGAGAGTTATGCTTTAAAAGCTTTCAAAGAGAATGCCCTGGACTATTTAATGAAACCGATAGACAGTGATGATCTAATGAAATGCGTGAAGAAAATCAAAGAGCAATTAAAAGTAGGCCCGTCAAACCTTGATATCGATTCGCTCTTGAAATTGCTTCCAAGTGAACCGCATAAGAAGAAAGTCGCCCTTCACTTGAATGGTAAGATCATCTATCAAGATTTGGAACTTATCACTCATTGCGAAGCAGCTGGGAATTATACTACCCTTTTCCTTATTGATGGGCAAAGAATAGTAGTCTCAAAGAAGATCAAGGAGATGGAGGCGCAACTTGAACCTAACAAGTTCATTAGAGTTCATCAATCGTACTTAGTCAATCCTACCTTCATCAAAGAATTCATACGCAGTGAAGGACAATATCTGATGCTAGCAAATAATATAAATATCCCTGTTTCCAGAGCAAAGAGAGCTGAGGTACTTGAATTATTAGAACGCCTTTAGCCCTTATGGATTTGCACCTGAAAGAGATCTTCTTCAGCGACCCCACCGGGAACGGTGTCACAGATTTAGTATTGGGGATCCTCTTCATCCTTTCTAGTTATCATATCGTGCTTTATGTGCAGAATAAGAATCGCGCATTTCTGTTGTATAGCTTATACACTTTCCTGATCTTCTGCAGGCATTCGTTCCTTGGACAAGGAGACATCTTTGATCTGGTTCTGAGTCCATTCCGTCCTTGGTTCATTGATACCGGGTTCAAGGACTTCATTGTATGGATCTATACCTGCATATATTTTTATTTTATCATTGACTTCGTGGACCTGCGCTGGGCCAAGAGCAGAGTGAACAAGGTATTGATCAGCTTGGTTATCAGTATCACCGCTGCCTCTTTCCTCTCCATGGCTATTTCCTTCTTTCAGGGAACGCCTGACTTTATCACAGAAAGCTATACCTTTTTCTTCCTTCCAGTGGCTGTGGTCGCGTCCCTGTTGGGCATGTATGCCCTCTTGCAATCCAACAGTCCTGTGCGTTGGTACGCTCTTGTAGGATCCATTGCCCTGCTTAGTTCTTCCTTGATACCATCTTACCTAGAGCTGAATGGGCATGTTTTGAATGAAATAGTGCCCGAGCATTCCAAGTTTAATGTCTTCTATATCGGTCTGGTGATAGAGAATTTCCTCTTTGCATTGGGACTAGGTCAGAAAGAACGCATCATCATGCGAGAAAGGAATAAGAGCCAAGAGAATTTGATTGCGCAATTGAAGGAGAATGAAAGTCTGCGCGAGGCATTGAACTTTGGTCTGGAGAAGAAAGTGCAAAGTCTCTCCAGGCGAAGTGAAGAGCATGAATTAGAGCGATTGAAGGCGGAGCATGAACAGCAACTTATAGCGCTTAAAATCTCCTCGCTACGCAATCAGATGAATCCTCATTTCATCTTCAACTCCCTGAATTCGATCAAGCTCTATATCATCAATCAAGATACAACCAATGCGGTATATTATTTGAATAAATTCTCAAAACTGATTCGTAAAATTCTTGCCACCACCCAAGAAGCCTCTATCAGTCTAGAGGAAGAATTAGAAACAGCAGAGCTTTACATGAGCATAGAGAACATTCGGTTCAATAATGAACTGCAATTCCAGATAGAGGTCGAAGAAGGTTTGAATACCAATGGGATCAAGCTGCCTCCACTGGTCCTTCAGCCTTTTATTGAGAATTCAATATGGCATGGACTCTCCATGAGAGAAGGAGACAAGATTTTAAATATCAGGGCGTTCAAGAAGGATGGAGATTATGTGGTCATCTCTATCCAGGACAATGGAATTGGCCGAGAAAAAGCGGCTGAATTCAAGAATAAGAAAATCATCAAGAAGGACTCTATTGGGATGAAGCTGACCCAAGAGCGCATGGAACACTTCACACAAGACAAGAAAAAGCCCTTTCAGATGCACATCAGCGATATCAAGGATGGCGATCTGGCACTAGGCACGAGGGTTGAATTAGAGATTCCATTAAATTGAGCAGAAGAATATCCTGATATTTTTGTGGAATGGAAGATAGAGAGGTAAAGCGAGCCAGAGACGCACAGAATTTCTTCTTCTTATTGGCTTCCATCTTTATGGCCAGCTTGGTAGCATGCAATCTTATTTTTCAGAAGTTCTTCTTCTGGGCACCTTTCAAGGCCCTAGGAATTGACTACACCTTTGAGATCAGTGTAGGACTCATCCCCTACCCCATCACATTCTTGGTCACTGACCTCATCTCAGAACTCTATGGACAGCGCAAGGCTAATCAAGTGGTCATGGCAGGATTGGTGGCCTCACTTTTCCTGCTTGCTATAGTGATGATTGCTAATGCTGTTCCTGCAACCTCCTGGTCTCCAGTAGATGACGCCACTTTCTCCAAGGTGTTCGGGCTAACTGGAGTAGCGGTCTTTGCATCGATGATGGCCTATTTATTCGCTCAGTTCATTGACATCAAGCTGTTTCATTTCTGGAAGAGAAGGACCAAGGGTAAGAAACGTTGGCTTCGCAATAATCTATCGACTATTCCTAGCCAATTCATAGACACAGCAATGGTCTTAGGATTACTATGTTATTTTGGAGTCATCCCATGGGAGAACTTCGGTTTTCTGTTCCTGAATGGCTTCATATTCAAGGTAATAGTAGCGCTGCTCGACACTCCACTCTTCTATTTGGCGACAAATTGGGGCCGAAGACACTTCGCATTGGCCCATGATGAAGAGATGGATGATTGACAGGAATCCAAGTTCAATTCCAAATGCTTTAGATCCTGAGCATCTAAAGCCTTTACTTTTACGTAGTAATATGAATATGGCTATGATAATCTACCGTCTGCGGACCATCCTTCTTTTTTTACTGCTCTTACCATTAGGCTTGCAGAGCCAGATCCTCGAACCAGTCAAGTGGAATTTCAAGGTCCTAGACCAAGGAAATAACACTTATGACTTGGTGTTCCATGCAGAGATGGAAGGTAAATGGCATGTGTATTCACAGCACATAGGCTCAGATAAGATAGGTCCCATCCCTACTTCTTTCGCCTTCAATCCGAGCAAGTCCTATACGCTTTTAGGCAAGGTCAAGGAAGGAAAAGCCATTGAAGAATACGATCCTAATTTCGAGATGAAGTTGGCTTACTTCGAGCACAAGACAGACTTCACTCAACGCATCACATCAGACGCTGTAGCTCCATTCAATGTCACCGGAGTGCTTGAATTCATGACCTGTGATGATAAGCAATGTATCTTCCCTGACCCCATAGAGTTTGACATCACTGTAAAGCCAGCAGCCACTAAGCCGGTGGAGAAGACTGCTGTCCCTGAGGTCAAGAAAGAAGTGCTTCAAGTAGCTTTAAGCACTATACCAGGACTGAAGGAACCTGAAGAGCAAGTCTCAGCAAATACAGGCATCATGGAGCCTGTCACATGGAGTTTCAATGCTGTTCCAGTGCAGGGGGATTCTACCCTGTATGATCTGCACTTCAAAGCTGCCATTGAGCCGCACTGGCATCTATATGCACTTGTTTTCGATGAGGACAAGATAGGTCCTGTGAATACCTCCTTCACCTTTGAGGAGAGCGTAGCATACAGTTTGGTGGAAGGCGCAACAGCGAAAGAACCCGAGAGCAGCTATGATCCTAATTTCATGATGGATCTGAGCTATTATTCTGACAGTGTAAATTTTATTCAGAGGATTAAACTGGAGGGGAGCGGAGAGATAAAGGTGAAGGGCTATCTCACTTTCATGGTATGCGATGACAGTAAGTGTCTTCCTCCTGAGGACATTGAATTCAGTTTCGATTTTCAGAATGGAGAAGGCGATGAAGTTAGCCCTATCCAGAACCAACATAGCAGCAAAGGCAAGGGCATGTGGACCATTTTCTTCCTTGCATTCCTAAGCGGATTCGCAGCGCTTCTCACACCATGTGTATTCCCCATGATCCCACTGACTGTAAGCTTCTTTACCAAGCACAGTAAGACACGTGCGAAGGGAATAAGCAATGCCATCCTTTATGGCATCTTTATAATTATCCTTTACGTGGCGCTTGGAGTTGGGGTGTCCTCCATTTTCGGAGCAGATGCTATGAACAAGATGGCCACTGACCCATGGTTCAATCTTTTCTTCTTCTTCCTGCTCATCATCTTCGCAGCTTCATTCTTGGGCGCATTCGAAATCACGCTGCCCAATTCCTGGGTCAATAAAGCTGACTCGGCATCCAATAAAGGAGGATTAATAGGGATATTCTTCATGGCCTTTACTTTGGCTTTAGTCTCCTTCTCTTGCACAGGACCCATCGTAGGCACCTTGTTAGTTGAAGCTGCAACGGGAGGATACATGGGCCCTATTGTTGGAATGTTCGGGTTCTCGCTTGCCATTGCGCTTCCGTTCGCATTATTCGCAGCATTCCCCGGCTGGATGAATTCTCTACCACAATCAGGAGGATGGCTGAATTCAGTAAAGGTGGTCCTCGGATTCCTAGAATTGGCACTTGCTTTCAAGTTCCTTTCTAATGCAGACCTAGTGCTTCAATGGCATATCTTGGAACGTGAGCTATTCATCGCTATCTGGATCATCATCTTCGCTTTATTGACACTCTATCTATTGGGCAAGTTGAAATTATCCCATGACAGTCCTTTGCCACATATCTCTGTAACTCGGCTCTTCATGGCCATAGTCACAGGAATGTTCACCATCTATATGGTCCCAGGATTGTGGGGTGCTCCATTGAAGATCATCAATGCATTTCCGCCCCCGATGTTTTATAGCGAATCACCTGAAGGAGTTGGATTTATGGGAGGTGGTGAAACTTTTATTCAGGTCAATGAAGGGAGTCATGCGGAGGGAACGCATAAGGGCCCACAAGGAATCTTTGTTTTCCATGATTACGATGAGGGACTGGCTTATGCCAAAGAACAGAACCTTCCTGTCATGCTTGATTTCACCGGCTGGGCCTGTGTGAATTGCAGAAAGATGGAGGAGAATGTATGGTCAGATCCGGCTATCAAAAACATCCTTTCTAATGACCTGGTGCTTATCTCACTTTATGTAGATGAGCGCATCGAATTGCCCGAGGAAGAGAAATTCGAGAAGATGGTCAATGGCAAATTAAGGAAGGTGAAATACATCGGGGACAAATGGAAGATCCTTCAAGAGGAGCGTTACAATATCAATTCTCAGCCCTACTACGTCCTGATGGATCATGAGGAGAAGAACCTCATAGAGTCAGCGAATTATCAGGATCATGGCTCCATCCCCGTATTCAAAGAATGGCTTGAACGAGGACTTTCCAAGTTCTGATCCATTCAGATTGATCTGATGCCCATGAAGAAGGAATTCGTTTCCTTTGGGCTATGAGTCAAAGCATCCGAACGTATTTACAAGAAGCGGCTGATATTCTGGAATTATTCAGGAATGATGAGCAACAGATCCAAGCTATTTCACAGGCTGTTGAGCTATTAGTTATCAGTTTGAAATCAGGCGGAAAAGCGATCTCATGCGGGAATGGTGGATCCATGAGTGATGCGATGCATTTTGCTGAAGAGTTGACAGGGAGATTCAGAGAAGATCGTCCTTCTTATGCTGCCATCGCTATTTCAGACCCATCTTATCTTACCTGCGTGGGCAATGATCATGGCTATGATAAAGTATTCTCGCGCTTCATAGAAGGGTTGGGAAAGAAAGGAGATATCCTGCTAGCAATAAGCACCTCAGGGAACTCAGAAAATGTAATCAATGCTATTACAGCCGCGCGGTCTAAAGGATTAAAAGTCATAGGATTGACGGGGAAAGATGGAGGCAAGATGGCAGGCCTCTGTGACGTAGAGATACGTGCCCCTAAAAGCACCTTTGCCGATCATGCTCAGGAAATCCACATTAAAGTGATCCATATGCTCATAATGGGGGTAGAGCAAGGCGTCCAGGGTCTATAGATCATCGTACAGAGAATTTTGCCGGCCATCGATTTCCTTGTATCTTTCATGTTACAAAACCGAACTTTGCCTGCACATGACCTTATGCAAACTACGCGCAGTATGCTTGATCTTCCTTTCCTCATGGATCGGTGTCAGTGCGCAGTTCGTGAATCGGGCTTCTGAATACGATATTACACACAACTTCAATGGATTTGGCTTCGGATCCGGGGTCAGTTTGGTCGATATCAATGGAGATGGCCGAGATGACCTGAGTCTGGGCACCGGCTTAGGAGCTTCCATCGCTGTATATCTACAGACAGACACAGGCCTTACATTGTCGCAGGAAATCTCACTCTCCTATATCACGCAGGCCATAAGAGGTTTGAACTGGGTAGATTATGACAATGATGGTGATAAGGACCTCTTTATTAGTCATTGGGACTTTCTATATGGAGGAGGTGTGGCTCTCTATAACCAAGATGCATCAGGACAGTTCAATGATGTGACATGGGCCTCTGGCATTCAGTCGGTCAGCAATCCCTATTACGGCAGCACCTGGGCTGACTGTGATAATGACGGCTACTTGGACCTTTATATCTGCAACTATCTTATTGGAGAAAATGGACAAAATGCTTTTTACCATAACAATGGAGACTGTACCTTCTCAAATCTGACTGCTTCGCTGGGTCTAGAGGATACACAAGGCTTCTCATTCAACAGTGTCTTCTTCGACTCGGATCTGGATGGGGACCTGGACTTGTATACTTCCAATGATCGATTGTCTGAGAACCGTTTCTATCTGAATATCGATGGGCAAGAATTCGAAGATGTCTCGCTACCTTATGGCATGAATGGAGTCATGAATTCCATGGGTGCAGAACTTGGGGATTACGACAATGATCATGACCTGGATCTATATGTTACCAATACTGTTGGCATGTTCCAAGGTCATCAAGGCAATGCCATATTCAGGAATCAAGATTCAATTTTCGCATGGCTTCAAGGCCATCCTACAGAAGATATCGTTGGCACTTTCTGGGGCTGCAACTTCATTGATTTTGACTACGACAGGGACCTGGATCTATTCACAGTCAATAGTAACCGCGACCCACAAGGATTCAGCGCATATATGTACCTCAATAATGGTTGTGGTTCTTTCAGTGCCTATCCGGGAACAGAATTTCAATCCCATGAGGGCCACCACTTTGCAAGTGCCCAAGGCGATTTGAATTCAGATGGATTCTTAGACTTGGTGGTGGCCGATGGCTACTTGGGGACCTCACAGATATGGATAGGTCCTGCCACGACCAATCACTGGATAAAGGTGCTCCTAGAAGGAAGCATCTCCAACAGGGATGGCATAGGCTCACTGATAGAAGTATGGGTAAGTGGTGTGAAACGTATAGACCAGACCACATGCACTAGCAGCCACCTCGCGCAGGATTCTTTCAATTATCCTTTTGGTCTGGGAATGGCAACACAAGCAGATTCTGTGATTATCCACTGGCCAAGCGGTGTCATCAATATCATACAGAACGTAACCTGTGATCAGCTTCTCCATGTTCTGGAGGATAGCAGCCAAACGATCTTTAATTGCATACCAGGAGTGGAACTCCTCCACGAGACCGTATCCGGGTATGAGCAGGAATTCGAGATAGTGACCTCAGCCCCTGTCTCTGGCATACAGTGGACCATTGATGGCTTAGATGCTGGGGAAGGGAACACCTTGACATACAGCTTCACCGAACTGGGAGAACATCTGATCTGTGCTGAAGCCATCACCGTATGCGGATCATCCCTGCTCTGTGACAGCATCACCTTGATATGTGATCTGCCCATAGCCTCTTATGAACTTGCGCTTGATGAGTTGAATCTCTTGGCCTATTCAACCAGTGAGGCTGATTCCGTTCGATGGAGCCTGGGTGATGGCACATTGCTCCTTGGAGATGAAATCACTTATCAATTTGCCAATGCAGGCTCGTATGAGGTTTGCATGATGGCTTTCAATGAATGTGGCGTTGACACCCTCTGCACCCCCATACAAGTGACCTGTACTCTGCCTATTTCTGGCTTTACTTGGAACACGTCAAGTCAGGACCTGTCTGCTCAGGAGAACAGCTCGTATGCTGATTCAACAGCTTGGTTCTTAGACGGACTTTTTATTTCTGATTTCCCCTCATTATATCAAGAATCACTTTTTGAAGGTCCCCACGAGCTCTGCCTTGTGGTATTCAATTCCTGCGGAACTGACTCTTTATGTGAGGAGTTCATCATACTCGCCAACAGCCTTTCGGAGGAAGCTCTCATCGGGACCCTTTCTGTGTTCCCCAATCCATGCTCAGATATCCTCTATCTGAACCTCAAGAAGGTGGAAGCAGATTGCTTCACCTTGATGATTTACGACAGCACTGGTCATTTGGCTATGAGCTATCGTATAAAAGATAGGAACAAGAACGAAGGTCTGTTTCAACTGGACACCAAGTCGCTGGATCCCGGTAGTTACACCCTGGCAGTGAGAGAAGATCAGGTCATCCTTGGCTTGGCAAGATTCGTTAAACACTGATCACAGGATTTCCAAGAGTAGTATCTTTCCCGTTCTATGAAGAAGCTTCTATCTATACTGCGCCATGGAGACCCTCTTCGACAATGGCCCCTGTGGATATTGCTCATTCTGCTCATCCGCATTCCCATGCTCCTATATTTCATGCAGCAAGGAAACACACATTTCCCTGAGCGCATGGCCGAAGCTGTGGTATTGAAAGAAGTCGATTATGGCTATTTCCTGCTTCCTGTGGATCACTATTTCGAAGAAGGCACCTACTCCTTTGACGGTGAAAGACCCTATGCTGGGCGCATGCCCGGATATGCCGCCCCCTATTATCTCCTGAGGCTCATCTTGCATAAAGCCCCAGCACTGGTCGTTCTCATTCTGCTGCAGATCATCTTGGCTGCCATAAGCGTTTTCTTTCTTGCCTTATTGGCTTATCAGCTATCACGGTCGAGAAGGGTGTTCTACTTCACATTACTCTTCTACGGGACCAGCCTATATTATCTGCGCTATGACTTCAGCAGCATCACAGAGAGCCCCAGCACGGCCCTTTTCATCCTCTTTCTCTATCAAGTCTTCAGCTATTGGGAAGACGAGCGATGGACCCGCCTGTTATGGGCAGGCTTCTTCTTGACTTGGGCCATTTTCCTTCGTCCATTTCTGGGATATCTCCTCTTACCTGTGGGTATCATGCTCCTGATCAAAGGCATGAATTCTGAGCAATCACTTTTCAAGAAGATTAGGCCTGCATTATATTTCTCTATCCCTTTTTTGCTCATTGAAGCTTTATGGATAGGAAGGAATTATCAGACCTTCGGGAAGTTTATAGCGCTGGAGACTCCCATGAGTGAGTCTTATGGAAAGACTTATTCCAAGACTTGGCTTAGCCTCAGATCCCTCAGTGCTTCATTGGATGTGGAGAACGCCTATTTCGAACCGGGATTGGCTCAATGGTTCCGCGCATCGAATGATGAGGATGCAGAGGAATTCATTATGCCTGAAGAGTGGTTCCAAGGTGTTGGCTTCAATCGAGATTCCTTGGAATCATTGAGGCAAGAATATCATCGCTATAAGGATGAACAAGAACCTGAGAAGTACTTGGCTATAGAAGCTCGGATCATTCCTATAGCTGAGCGCTATGAATCTCATATAAAGGAGGCTATGCCCATGAAATATTATGTCTGGAACAGATTGGAGAATGTCAGACGAAGGGTATTGACCTCTGGAAGCAGTTATCTTTTATTACCCGGATTCGACCAAATGAATATCTTCCAGAAAATGCTGAAAGTCTATGCTTCAGCTTGCTATTATCTGGTCTTTATCCTTGGTAGTATTGGGATGTTCTTCATGTGGAGGAACTCAGCGTCTTCTGTAGAAAAAGCCTTTGTAATTCTGGGGTCCTTGCATTGTATAGTTCTGCCAATCATCCTCCCATTCACCCCTGCCACCTTGGAGAATAGATACCTTTTCACCCTCTACCCCATACTTTGTGTCTCCATGATTATCTTGCTACATCGGATCTATCAGAAGCGATTCCAAGGCTCTTATCGCGAAGCTCGATAAGAGCAATTTTCTTCATATAAATATTAGAACAAGGCTTTTCCCTACCTTCATGGGCTATGCTTGTAAAAACATTCGGTTCGGCCATATTGGGCATTCATGCGACCATCGTCACTGTAGAAGTGAATGTCTCCAATGGAGTGAATTTCTTCTTGGTAGGTCTTCCAGATTCTGCTGTCAAAGAAAGCCAACAGCGTATCGCTGCGGCTCTGAAGAACATAGGATATAAAATCCCTGTGAAGGAAATCACTATAAATATGGCCCCTGCTGATATCCGCAAGGAAGGATCAGCATATGACCTGACCATTGCCATCGGAATCCTCGCTGCGAGTGAACAGATTTCAGCAGATAAAGTCGGTGATTACCTCATGATGGGCGAGCTTTCCTTAGATGGAGAGTTGAGAGCCATCAAAGGTGTTCTTCCCATAGCTATCGAAGCGAAGAAAGCAGGTTTCAAGGGCATGATAGTCCCCGCTCATAATGCGAAAGAAGCATCCATCGTTGAAGGGTTAGAAGTCTATGGAGTAAATGATCTTCAAGAAGTGATTAAGTTCTTCGATGGACGTGGAGAATTAGAACGATTCACTTTTGACATAGCCGCTAGATTCGCTGAAGGCGTAGGCAGTTATCCAGTAGATTTCTCTGATGTCAAAGGGCAGGAGAATATCAAAAGAGCATTTGAGATAGCCGCAGCAGGCGGACATAACGTTATCCTGATTGGGCCCCCGGGAGCTGGAAAGACCATGCTTGCAAAGAGACTTCCTACCATACTTCCTCCATTGAATATTGAGGAAGCCTTGGAGACCACGAAGATCCATTCCATCGTTGGAAGGACCAATAAAGAAGAAGGCCTTATTGTTCAACGTCCCTTCCGTTCACCGCATCACACCATCTCAGATGTGGCCCTGGTAGGCGGTGGCGGATTCCCGCAACCAGGTGAGATCTCGCTCGCTCATAATGGGGTGCTCTTCTTGGATGAATTGCCAGAGTTCAAACGCACCGTTTTAGAAGTGATGAGGCAACCGTTGGAAGATCGTATGATCAATATCTCTCGCGCTAAGTTCTCTGTGAATTATCCTGCAAGTTTTATGCTCGTGGCTTCTATGAATCCATGTCCATGTGGCTACTATAATCATCCAGATAAACAGTGTGTGTGTCCTCCTGGGCTTGTACAGAAATATCTGAATAAGATCTCAGGGCCTTTATTGGACAGAATAGACCTGCACATTGAAGTAACTCCGGTGAGTTTTGAGGAGCTTTCAGACAAGCGCTTGACCGAGAGCAGTACTTCTATCAGAGAACGTGTAAGCAAAGCGCGATTGGTTCAGGAAGCGCGCTTCAAGGAGCAGCCAGATATCCATGCCAATGCCCATATGGGAAAGCAGGAATTGAACAAGCATTGTCACATTGAAAAGGAAGGAACAGAGATGTTGAAAGTGGCCATGGACCGCCTCGGATTGAGTGCCCGTGCCTATGACCGTATCCTGAAAGTATCTCGCACCATAGCTGACCTGGCCGAAGCAGAGAATATCTCAACACAACATCTAGCTGAAGCTATACAGTATAGGAGTTTGGATAGAGAAGGTTGGGCGGGGTGATTTTATAAAAAAGCCCCAGTTTCCCAGGGCTTCTCTTCTTGACAAAAAACAATTCAATTCTCAACCGCTGCACATCTCGCAGTCATCTCCATTATCAATAGAACAAGCCAATGCAGCTTCATTTGCATTGATCTCCTCCATCACCTCCTTACCGCTCTTGTTGTTCTCCAATTCCTTCATCTTGGAAGCATCCATACCCAGTCCTTTCAAGGCGCTAGAAGCTGCTTTGGAACGCAGGTAGTACATGCCGGTCTTAAGTCCAAGCTTCCATCCGTAGAAGTGCATAGAGCTCAGCTTATCGCTGTTCGCATTCTCCATGAATATGTTCAAGGATTGCGACTGGCAGATGAATGCCCCACGGTCAGCAGCCATATCCAAGATGGTCTTCTGGCTTAACTCCCAAGCAGTCTTGTATAATGCCTTCAAGTTTTCAGGTATCTCAGAGATGTTCTGGACAGATCCATTATGCATCATCAACTTGGCACGCATGTCCTCATTCCAGATTCCAAGCTTCACCAGGTCCCTCAAGAGGTGCTTATTCACCACAATGAATTCTCCTGACAATACCCTACGGGTATATACATTGGAAGTATAAGGTTCGAAACATTCGTTGTTCCCCAATATCTGCGCTGTACTTGCCGTAGGCATAGGAGCTACGAGTAGGGAGTTCCTTACACCGTGTTCTTTGATCTCATCACGCAGGATATCCCATTCCCAACGATCGCTCGGAGCGACATTCCATAGGTCGAATTGGAATTTACCTTCAGAGATTGGCGAACCTTCATAAGTCTCATACGGTCCTTCCACTTTGGCCAGGTCCTTAGACGCAGTCATAGAAGCGTAATAGATCGTTTCAAAGATGTCCTTGTTCAACTGACGTGCCTCATCTGAATCGAATGGCAAGCGCAGCAGGATGAAGGCATCAGCCAATCCTTGCACACCTATACCGATAGGACGGTGACGTAGATTGCTCTTACGCGCTTCAGGAACTGGATAAAAATTATTATCAATGACCTTGTTCAGGTTCAATGTCATCTGATATACCACTTCGAAGAGGCGGTCATGATCATACTTACCATCCTTCACGCACTTCGGCAAGGCCACTGAAGCGAGGTTACATACGGCCACCTCATCAGGGGCAGTGTACTCCATGATCTCACAACAAAGGTTGGAACTACGAATGGTACCTAAGTTCTTCTGATTGGACTTGGTATTGGCCGCGTCCTTGTATAACATGTATGGTGTACCGGTTTCTACTTGGGAATCCAGGATCTTAAACCAAAGTTCTTGAGCATTGATGGTCTTACGTCCTTTTCCTTCTTCCTCATAGCGGGTATATAGTGCCTCGAATTCCAGACTATGACTATCTACCAAACCTGGACATTCTTTAGGACACATCAGGGTCCATGTTCCATTCTCCTCTACACGCTTCATAAACAAGTCTGGAATCCAGAGTGCGTAGAATAGGTCTCTTGCTCTTCTTTCTTCTTTACCGTGGTTCTTCCTTAGATCCAAGAAGTCGAAGATGTCAGCATGCCAAGGTTCCATATAGATGGCAAAACTTCCTTTGCGTTTTCCTCCACCTTGATCCACGTAACGGGCAGTATCATTGAATACCCTCAACATAGGAACGATTCCGTTGGAAGTTCCATTGGTGCCTTTGATATAAGATCCTTTAGCACGTATATCATGAATAGCGAGTCCTATTCCCCCCGCTGATTGGGAGATCTGAGCACATTGCTTCAGTGTATCATATATTCCGCTGATGCTATCTCCTTTCATAGTGAGCAGGAAGCAAGAGGACATCTGTGGCTTGGGCGTTCCTGCGTTGAAGAGGGTTGGGGTAGCATGCGTGAACAATCCCTTGGACATCATGTCATAGGTCTTTATTGCGCTATCGATGTCCTTCTTATGGATTCCTATGGAAACACGCATGAGCATCTGCTGAGGACGCTCTGCGACTTGACCATTCGTCTTGAGCAGGTATGAACGCTCTAGGGTCTTAAATCCGAAATAGTCATAGCTGAAGTCACGGTCATAGATGATGGAAGAATCTAAGACCTCGGCATTGGCTATAATAATCTCATGCACGTCCTTGGCTATGAGTGAGGCATCAGTCCCATTGGATGGGTCCTTATACTCATAGAGGGCGGTCATGGTCTCAGAGAAAGACTTCTGGGTGTTCTTATGCAGGTTAGATACCGCAATCCTGGATGCTAGTTGGGCATAATCAGGGTGCCTTATCGTCTGCATGGCTGCCACTTCAGCGGCCAGGTTGTCTAGCTGGGTAGTAGTCACTCCATCATAGAGACCCTCTATGACTTTCATGGCCACTTGGGTAGAATCCAATAGAGGATCTAATCCATAACAAAGCTTTTTGATTCGGGCGGTGATCTTATCGAACCGCACCGCCTCTTTTCTTCCATCTCTTTTGACTACGAACATGTGGTGTGTGTTTTTCAGTGTGTTAGGTCGAAGGGGTACTAGAACAGAAAGTAATTTCTTAGAAATCAGCGTCTACAGAGAAGGTCCTGCTTGAAGCATTGCTAGAGTCACTAGTGACCCCGGCCTTCTTGTATTCAGCAACGCGGTTTTCGAAGAAATTGGTCTTTCCCTCCAGGGAGATCATCTCCATGAAGTCGAAGGGGTTAGTAGCATTGTAGTGTTTGTCCAGATTCAATGAGATCAGCAGTCTGTCTGCAACGAATTCAATGTATTTGGTCATCAGCTTTGCGTTCATCCCTATGAGTTTCACAGGAAGCGCATCGGTGACGAATTCTTTTTCAATATCTACTGCATCAGTGATGATCTTCAAGACAGTCTCCTTAGGAAGCTTGTTCACCAAGTGGTCATTATAGAGCATACATGCGAAGTCACAGTGCATTCCCTCATCACGTGAGATAAGCTGATTAGAGAAGCTGAGCCCTGGCATGAGGCCTCTCTTTTTAAGCCAGAAGATGGAGCAGAAACTACCTGAGAAGAAGATCCCTTCTACAGCAGCAAATGCTATCAGGCGTTCAGCAAAGCTTCCTTTGTCTATCCAGTTCAAGGCCCATTCAGCTTTCTTTTTCACGCAATCCATGGTGTCGATCGCATTGAACAAGTAATCTTTCTCGGCTGTGTCTTTGATATAGGTGTCTATCAGGAGAGAGTAGGTTTCAGAGTGGATGTTCTCCATCATGATCTGGAAACCATAGAAGAACTTAGCCTCGGTGTATTGAACTTCAGCCACGAAGTTCTCAGCCAGGTTCTCATTCACTATACCATCACTGGCTGCGAAGAATGCGAGAACATGCTTCACGAAGAAACGCTCATCCTCATTCAACTTCTCATCCCAGTCTACCAGGTCTTGAGCAAGGTCTATCTCCTCAGCTGTCCAGAAGCTAGCTTCAGACTTTTTGTACTCGGCCCATATATCATGATGTTGAATAGGAAATAGAACAAAGCGGCTTGAATTCTCTGAAAGGATAGGTTCATGGAGTTGTTTTCTATTACCCACCCCAGTGAGTGTATCGAGGGTTTCCTCGTTGAGAGAATGCTTGTTTTCGGGGGTGACTTTATCCATGATACTTTCGTATTTAACTCGTTAAATCTGTCTTTTCAATTCTGTAAACCACTTATCCCCAGGCTCTTGGAAGGATGTGGGGCCTTGACCGTATGACTTTTGAACTCAAGGAGTAAATAGCTTTCGGTTCTTTCACACAAATATTCTGAAAAAAGAGATGGGGACGGGGGAGATTAAATCCACATTCGGCCATAGTTTTACACAAGAGCAGTTTCTGTCATGACCGAGTCATTGAGGATGAAGCATTTAGCCCTCTGACTTATACAAGATGTGCATGGAAAATAAATTTTCAGGCCACTTTTTTGGCACAGCATCGATAAAGGATCTTTAGATTATGTGCTACTGAAAGATCACTCCGTCCAACTATGAAGATCCTTCGACCAGATTATGTGAACTACCGATCGATGAAAAGCCTCATCAGACCACTCCGCGCAGCTCTTTCCATAGTCCATAAGCTTCGTTAAGCTCTGTGTACCAATCATTTCCGTATTTTCTCTCTAGCGCATTACGCAAGAATCTGAACATTGGAAGCTTAAGATCTTTTCCGCATTTTCTTGCTGGGTCGCAGATGGGCCAACTGTGATAATTCAAGGCATCCATCCCGCCCACTTGAGAGATCCTGATGGGATATAGATGGCAAGAAGAAGGCTTCATGAAATCTATCTTCCCATCCCTGAACGCTTGCTCAATACCGCACTTAGCTATGCCCTGCGCATCGAAGACCGTGTATGCACATTCCTTACCCTCTCGCAAGGGGGTCACCCAGTCCCCATCAGCATCCTTTATATATGGACCCTGCTCTTCCAAAGCTGCTATCCCTTCAGGACGCAAGTATGGACGTATAGCATCCTGGATCTGCTCCATCGCTTCGCGTTCCTCTTCTAGCACAGGAGCTCCTGATTCCCCTTCCACGCAGCAAGCACCTTTGCATTTCCCTAGGTCACAGGCAAATGACTGTATGAAGAGGTCTTCACTGACCAATACATTCTGGATCTGGAGCATCTGAGGGATCATTGTTTATAGAGGGGCGCAAGGTAAGCGAAGATTAAAAAAGAGAGTGGCAAGAATTGAAGGGAATGATTCGGGCCTTAATCGCGCTTTCCGTTTTAGTCTCCGACTTTGTCGGAGAGCCATAGCTTGATCTCCTCAGGCGGGCTTCTATCACGGGCAGGGAATAGTTCCATTTCGGGAATTTAAGACATCTTTAAAAAAAAGAGTGAATGTATGTCGCCCTGCTAGGGCTAGTGTGGGTCGTTCTTTCAGAGTTTGTATCACAATCAGCATTCAACACATCTTAACGTGAATATCCAATCTCCTGATTCTTAATGACAAAGATGTTCCATCACTACATTTATAACAAAGCATCACCCATGAGAATATTACTCCTCACATCCTTACTTTTTATGAGCCTGAACTCCATGGCTCAGGTCCAACTCATATTTACCATCACTCCTCCCTCCTGCCCAAGCTGCGCTGATGCATCTATAGAAACAACCGTCTCTGGTTGCTTGAATGGTGCTTACACCTTTGTATGGTATGGTCCAACGACATTCGCTGGTTTTACGCCAAATATCACAGACATCATAGCTGGAGTCTATTCTTTCACTGTCACTGATTCCAACGGAACTGAAGCCAATGCTGATGTAGCTGTTCCTTCCAGTGGATCCACTTTCACGCAGACTGAGAATGTCATGATAGACTGTGTTTCAGGTGGTGGTTCTCCTACACTTCGTTTAATCTTCTTCCCTCCCAGTGGCCTGGGAGAATTGGGTGAGGCCTGCGCTCTTCATGCTGACTGTAGCAATCTTCCCATTCTATATGAATGGTTTGATAATCAAGGAATCCTCATCTCAACCTCTGATTGCATTACTTCTGTTCCATCCGGTATCTACATCTTGACCGTCACTGATTCTGATGGTCTAACAGGAACATTTACCGTGGATATGACAGAGGGAAATAACTTCGGGATACTGAGTGTAGATTTCTGTGAACCCAGTTCGACCTTGGACTTCAATGAGACCTTGAACATCTCCATCTCTCCCAATCCGAATCAAGGAAATCTCACCTTGAAATGCGAAGACTGCCCATCAGGTTCTACCTACCTCATCCTTGATAATCTCGGCAGAGAGATTTTGAATGGAAGGGTTCAAGGGATATCGAGCATTATTGATCTGGCTCGTTTCAATGAAGGAGTATATCAACTGATAATCCTTTCTCAGGATGGCAGTATTCTCAATGCCAGCAGGGTAATACGATTACATTAACCCATTTCCCACCAGGGATAGGAGTGTTAGCTCCCCGACTGTCTCGGGGACTATAACGTATAGCCCGACCCCTGCGCTTGGGCAGGGGTGGTGGCCTCATAAAAAAACGCATACGCTGCGAGGAGCGATTTCTTTTCTTTGCGCCATGGCAAATGAAGACCTTCTGAAGAAAGTGATTTCCCACGCGAAGGAATACGGTTTCGTATTTCCTTCCAGCGAGATCTATGATGGACTGGGCGCTACCTATGACTACGGTCAGAATGGTTCAGAGCTCAAGAATAACATCAAGGCTTATTGGTGGGATTCCATGGTGAAACTCCATGATAATATAGTGGGCATAGATGCGGCCATATTCATGCATCCAACTGTATGGAAGGCCAGCGGCCACGTAGATGCCTTCAATGATCCTCTCATAGATAATAAGGACAGCAAGAAACGCTACCGTGCTGATGTGCTCGTGGAGGAACACATGGCCAAGTATGAGGATAAGGTCAAGAAGGATGTAGAGAAAGGCAAGAAGAAATTCGGGGATGATTTCGATGAAGTACAATTCCTCGCTACCAATCCGAATGTGCTGCGTAACCGCGAAAAGATAGCTGAGATAGAGTCCCAATTCAAGGCGGCCATGAATGCGGCTGACCTGAGTGCAGTGAAGCAATTGATAGAGGACCTAGGCATAGCATGCCCTGTCTCAGGAACGAAGAACTGGACGGATGTACGCCAATTCAACCTCATGTTCTCCACGGAACTTGGCTCTCTGGCGGGTGAAGCGAATACAATCTACTTACGTCCTGAGACTGCTCAAGGAATCTTCGTAAATTACCTGAATGTTCAGAAGACAGGAAGGATGAAGCTCCCCTTCGGGATAGCACAGATAGGAAAGGCATTCAGGAATGAGATAGTGGCGCGGCAGTTCATCTTCAGGATGCGCGAATTCGAGCAGATGGAGATGCAATTCTTCGTGAAGCCAGGAACAGAGTTGGAGTTCTATGAGAGCTGGAAGGCTGAGCGCCTGCGCTGGCATAAGAACCTCAGATTTGGAGATGAGAATTACCGGCTCCATGATCACGTGAAACTGGCCCACTATGCCAATGCCGCTTGCGATATAGAATTTGATTTCCCGATGGGATTCAAGGAGCTGGAAGGAATCCACAGCCGCACTGATTTCGACTTAAAGAGTCATGAGGAACATTCAGGAAAGAAGCTGCAATACTTCGACCCAGAAACGAACAGCAGTTATGTGCCTTATGTGGTAGAGACTTCTATAGGACTGGACCGTATGTTCCTTTCTATACTGAGCTCGGCTTATACCGAAGAGATATTAGAAGATGGCAGTGAGCGCACCGTGCTCAAGCTTCCTGCTGCTCTTGCTCCTGTGAAAGCTGCGATCCTTCCCTTAGTGAAGAAAGATGGATTGCCTGAATTAGCTAATGAAATCTTGAAAGGATTGCAGTATGAGTTTAATTGTCAATATGACGAGAAGGACACTGTAGGCAAGCGTTACCGCAGACATGACGCTACCGGAACGCCATACTGCATCACCGTGGATTACGAATCCAAAGATGACCATGCAGTGACGGTAAGGGACAGAGACACATTGACCCAAGAACGAATCCCCATCTCAGAAGTTCATGCTTATATCAAGGAGCGGGTGAGCATGGCGACACTGCTTAGGAAGTTGTGAGTTTCGGGTTCAGAGTTCAGCGTTTCGAGTCAACTAGGTTTCTGCGCGTTGGCCCACCTTGGGGCTCAGGGGCAGCGGGTTGATTCAGGAATAATCCCCATCTCACCTCTCCACCAAGAACCTCTCCCTGCCCAGCAAACCGCCTCTAGAACTGAGCTCCATGAAATAATTCCCAACTGCCAGACTCTGTATTTCGACTTGCTTTTGGAAAGGAAGACTTTGGACAACTTTTCCATTCATATCTATGATTCTAATCTGATCAGCAGGCAGCTCTGAAGCATTTTCTATGACAATGAATTCATTTGATGGGTTCGGGTATATAGAAATACTCAGTTCTGCATTCTCTCCTAAGTCGTCAGCTAGACCGAAGCTGAAATCATCTACCGAGATCCACCCTTCACCAGCCACTAGGTCTCCAATGCTCACAAACACATTAATGGTCACATGGTCCATGATGGGTTCTATCTGGTTCAAGGGAATCTGAATCAGGGTCCAGGTAGATTGATTCTCTTCAGGGAACCAAGATGCTGTATAGATGGGGATATCCTCGTCCCAGAAGGTGATGTCTACTCCCACAGCTGCCGTACTGGTCTTCTCCCATTTGGCATAGAAATTCAGGCTTGGTGGAATAACTGTGCTGGGGAAATCAACATTGGCCCAACCGTATTCACCTGCTCCCATATTGTATGGATTCACACGCATGGCAAAATCACCTTGGTAAGGATCCAGATCTTTGACCGTGGTCTCTATAAGTTGATTGTTGGGTGTATTCCATCCATCGGGTTCTTCGGTCCAGCCGTTGGTGATAGACCAGGATTCGAAACTTGGATTAGGGATAGACTGGGCAATGAAGGCTATTGAAATAGTCAAGGCCAAGGTCAGAAGGAGTGCTCTTCTTTTCATGATGCAATAGATTGATACTATAAAAGTGCATCAGAAATAGGAATGGTTACATCAGGTTCTTTTTCTTTTATTGAAATCGTTCATGGTCCTTTGAACCCCCACGGCCATAAATGATTTGATGATTTGTGCCGCAAAATCGCAATGCGAATCCATCTCATCAAGTTCTTCTTTCTCCCATTCCCCTAGGACATAATCAATCTGCTTCCCTCTGCTGAAGGTGTCTCCTATTCCGAATCGCAATCTTGCATAATCTTGGCTAGCTAGGACTTCATTTATGTCTTTCAAGCCATTATGGCCTCCATCGCTGCCCTTCGAGCGAAGCCTCAATGTTCCGAAGGGAATGGCCAGATCATCACTCAGGACCAAGATATTCTCGACTGGGATCTTTTCTTCATTCATCCAATAGCGTACTGCTTTTCCGCTTAGGTTCATGAAGGTGCTGGGTTTGAGCAAGATAGCCCTTCGGCCCTTGAACTTGAACTCGGCAATGTCTCCATATCTCCCCGTATTCCAGGGATTCTCTTCTTTATCCTTCAGTAGATGATCCAATATCTGGAATCCTACATTATGACGTGTTTTGACATATTTAGGCCCGGGGTTCCCCAGTCCTATGATCAGATATTTCATGGCTGCTAAACTACGTTGGATCCATAAAAAAGGCCGCCCTTTCCAGAGCGGCCTTCAAATTCGATAGTGAAAAAGGATTATTTCTTGTCTCCGTCTTCGGTCTTCTCGCCTTCAGCATCTCCTTCTGCGCCTTCATCACCTTCAGTTGCTTCTTCAGCTTCGGCTTCAGCTTCAGCTGCTCCACGAGCCATTCTTACTCCGAAGAGGACCATATCCTTAGCAGCAAGGATTTTCAGCCCTGGGGTTTTCAAGTCAGAGACACGAATGCTCTGTCCGATACGGATATTCTCCACATTAATCTCTATAGTATCTGGAAGCTCGGTAGGAATACCTCTTACTTTCAAGGTCCTGTTAGGGAAGGACATACGTCCTCCGTTCCTCACACCGATAGAAGCTCCTATAGTCCTTACTGGAAGGGTCACTAGAAGTTCTTTCTTACCATCTACTTCAAGGAAATCTACGTGAAGAACCTTGTCGCTCACTGGGTGGAATTGCATATCCTGGATGATCGCCTTCTTCATCCCTTTTCCTTCAAGATCTAATTCGAAGATGAATACCTCAGGTGAGAAGATACACTTATTGATTTCCAGGTCTTTAAGGTGAAAATGGATTTGTTCTTCTGCTCCATAAATTACGCAAGGAATCCTTCCTTGTGCTCTTAAAGTAGTAGCATCCTTCTTCCCTACGTTCTCTCTCAGAGAACCGCTCATTGATACTGATTTCATGATTATTGATTATTTAGATTACAAAGTGTTTACTGATGGATTTATCCTTGAGCAGCCTCTCGATCACATCCGCGAAGAGCGGTGCTACAGTGACTACTTTGATTTTATCCGATTTTCTTTTCAATGGAATGGTGTCTGTAACGACCAGTTCCTTTAACCCGCTGCTCTCAATGCGCTCATAGGCTGGACCTGAAAGCACAGCATGAGTAATAAATGCCCTGACGCTCTTGGCTCCTTTCTCTAGCAGCATATCGGCCGCCTTAGAAAGTGTGCCCGCAGTATCGATGATATCATCTACTAAGATGACATCCATGCCTTCAACATCTCCGATGACGGTCATGCTATCCACTTGATTAGCCACTTTACGTTGCTTATAAGAGATAGCAAGGTCTACATTCAGCGCTTTGGCATACACACTGGCCCTTTTGGTTCCTCCTGTATCAGGAGCGGCCATGATGATATTGTCTGTGGAGTAATTCTCCCTGATATAAGGAAGGAATACGGTGGTGGCGAAGAGGTGATCCACAGGCACTTCGAAGAAACCTTGAATCTGATCAGCGTGGAGGTCCATGGTAATGAGCCTATCTACGCCAGCAGCAGTAAGAAGATTAGCGATGAGCTTCGCTCCAATAGCTACTCTGGGCTTATCTTTCCTATCCTGACGGGCAAAACCGAAATATGGGATGACAGCGATGATTCTTTTGGCTGAAGCGCGTTTAGCCGCATCGATCATCAAGAGAAGCTCTAAGAGATTGTCTGTAGGGGGGATGGTACTTTGGATAAGGAACACTTCCTTACCTCTCACTGATTCCTCGAAGGAAGGTTGGAATTCACCATCGCTGAAACGGCTGATACGCACATCTCCCAACTCCTTACCGAGGAGCATAGCAACCGAACCTGCTAATTCAGGAATAGCACTGCCAGAGAATATGGATACCTTCTTAAGTTTCACGCTTAGCCCTTATTTTTAAGGGTGGCAAAGGTACTTATTCCACTAAGTAATGCAAAGGGATTTGCAACATACATTTAAGTAGATATCTTCGCATCCCTTTTCGGAGGGTTATCCTGACTACCAGCGGATGTAAAAAGCAGAAAATGCCCGGGTGGCGGAATAGGTAGACGCGCACGACTCAAACTCGTGTACCGTAAGGTGTGTCGGTTCGATTCCGACCTCGGGTACATTTAAAAATATAAGCCTGGCCCTCAATAGGAGTGTCAGGCTTTTTTCTTAGCAATCCTTCTGCATTTTCACCCTTATCCCGACATGTTCCAGAATTAACATCCTTATATGGGTAATTGATCTGGAGTGGTTCAACATTAGCTCTTGAGTAGCCGACTTTTGAAGTGCATGAAAAAGAATCTGATCTTCCTGGGCCTATTAGTGATTACTGGAGCAGTGGCCGTTCACTTTACACAATCCGACACCCTTGAGGTCTATCTGGAGGAAGTCCCTGAGGCGATAGTCACTCCTGAATACTTCTTCGGATTCGATAAGAACCACTTCCGCATTGAACATGACACCATACAGAAGGGTGAGTTCATCTCAGACATCCTCCTCCCCTTTATAGATTATCCAAGTCTCGAGAAGCTTATGAGCTGCAAGAAAGATGTTTTCGATGCCCGCAGTATCCGGGTCGGGAGGCCCTTTCATATCGTTCATAACAAGGACAGCGCTGACAAGGCCGTGGCTTTCATCTATGAGAAGGACGCTCTGAACTTTGCCATCCTCCATTTCTCTGATAGCCTTTATGCAATAGCTGATAGCAAGGACGTGGATATCAGAGAGCGGGTAGCATCAGGGGCTATCAACTCCTCCTTGAGCCATACGTTGAGCGAACAGGGGGTGAGTCAAGCCCTTTCCGTAGAAATGGCCAACATCTTCGCTTGGACCATTGACTTCTATAAACTTGCTGAAGGAGATCACTTCCAGGTTTTGTTCGAAGAGAAATACGTGGAGAATAATATGATTGGAATCGGAGCAGTGAAAGCCATTTATTTCTTCCATAAGCAGAAAGAGTTTAAGGCATTTGCGTTTGAACAGAGCGGAAAGACCGAGTATTTCGATGAAGCAGGAGATGGAATGAAGAAGGCCTTCCTTAAGTCTCCATTAAAATTCGGGAGAATGAGTTCAGCATACAGCGGAAGGAGATTCCACCCGGTACAGAAGCGTTTCAAAGCCCATAAAGGGACAGATTATGCTGCTCCTACAGGAACTCCGATCCTAGCCACTGGCGATGGAAAGGTTATTGAAGCGCGATTCAAGAGCAATAATGGAAATTATGTCAAGATACGTCATAACCGCAGCTATGATACCCAATACCTGCACATGAGTAAGATCAGGGTCAAGAATGGCCAGAATGTGCAGCAAGGAGATGTGATAGGATATGTTGGATCCACAGGATTAGCTACTGGACCGCATGTATGCTATAGATTCTGGAAGAATGGTCAACAAGTAGACCATAGGAAGGAAGACTTCCCCAGCTCTGATCCTGTTTTGAAAGCCAATATTTCGGCCTTCAACGCTTTAGTAGTAGAATTGGAGAAGAAATTAGAGTCTGCAGCGCTCTATGCAGAGCGTTAATCTACTTCTTATAGTACTCGTCCATATTCGACTTATACTTTACCCAAGCAGGTGATTCCTGGAATTCGCTGAAACGTCTTTTGATATAGATCAAGAAGTCATACTGGCTGCTGTTCTTCATGAAGTATTCGGAGACACTGCAGTAATCGATAAAATCATCGAAATCCTCATCTTTCAAGGAGATGATTTCATAGTCCACATATTTCTTGAAGAGTTCCTTGAGCAATACCCTTTTCCTATCCTCATTCTTCATCTCGGCCACCAATCGCTTAGAACGCTCTCGTTGACTGAAGGACTGATACAGGAACGTGATCGGGCTGTTGAAGGCATCGACACCTGAGAGGACATAGTCCTTCTTATCATATCCCAGATCTTCAATCTCCTTCTGAATCTCCTGGAGATCACGTTCTGAGATGATCTCGACCACGGGAAGGTCCACGACTAATTTTTCCAGATAGAAGATCTTGTTAATCACCTCACCTTCCATGTTTTTGGAAATTGGAAATGACACCGTTTCATATCCAATGGCGCCTACAAGCAATGTGTCCCCTCTCTCTATCAGCAGTACAAAGTTCCCATCGCTGTCCCCAAAGGTCCCACTTCCAGAGTTCTTATTGACAGCCATCATGGTGAGCAATTCCTTACCATCCGTGGCATCTACGACCCTTCCTTTCACTTTAACCACCTCTCTTTGGCCAAAGAGTGTAACAGATGCACATAGAAATAGGATGGCTATAGGTGTTCTCATTCTTGCTTTTATGGGTCAAAAGGTATGCCGATCCATTGAGAACGTCCTTCGCTCTCAGAGATTGCCGATATATTCGCAGCATGAGAAAAAAATCTGCATACCTGTTCTCCTTCGTAATGCTTTTCGCATGCACCAGCACCCCAAAGTTGACAGAAGGAGGCCTAGAACAGCTGAGGGCCGATATCCAATACCTGGCCTCGGACGAGCTTGAGGGCCGTGACACTGGGACTGAAGGAGAAGCCAAAGCAGCTGCATACATCAGCCAAAGATTCAAGGATTTGGGATTAACAGCTGCAGGAGTGGATGGCAGTTTCTTCCAAACTTTTGATTTTACCGGAACTCCCATTCTTTCCCCGAAAAATTCTCTGAAAGCAGATGGCCAGGCCCTTGCTGATAGCCTATTTTACCCGCTGAACTTCAGCGGGAGCGCATCTGTGCAGGCTATTTCTGAATCCCTGGGATTCGGGATACAAGCTCCTGATCTAGCATATGATGACTATAAAGGCTTAGATCTAAAAGGAAAGGTCTTCTTCATTGACGTCTCTTCCCCCGATGGGATACACCCACATTCAGCGTATCTGGCTTTCCATGACCTGCGGGATAGAGCAGAGAAAGCGGAAGAATTAGGAGCAGCAGCGGTGGTCTTCTATACCGCAGACCCCAGTGCCGAGGCTCCGTCCAAGACATTGACAGAGAACGTGAAACCCCTGAGCATACCCGTAATCTATTGCTCGGAATCATTCCCTGCCGGAACGATGATCAGCCTGGACATGACCATTGAAAGACCAAAGCTTCAGGGAAAAAATGTCCTCGCATTATTGGACAATAAGAAAGAACGCACTTTCATCATTGGGGCGCATTATGACCACTTGGGATATGGCGGGAGCGGGAGTCTTTATCGAGGGGAGAGAGCCATCCACAATGGAGCTGATGATAATGCGAGCGGTGTGGCAGCTATGCTTCAATTGGCCTTGGATCTTCAAGAAATGAACTTGGAACATAATGTACTCTTCATCGGTTTCTCAGGCGAAGAGCGTGGGCTCTTGGGTTCCAATCATTGGGTAAAGAACCCGACCATGGACCTTTCTAAAATAGAATACATGCTCAATATGGACATGGTAGGAAGGCTGGATACAGCAGCCCATAAACTCAGTGTAAATGGCGTAGGAACCTCTCCTTCTTGGACTTTCATAGACAGCCTGATAGTAGGTGACTTGGATGCTGTGACGACCGAATCAGGGACCGGGCCATCCGATCATATGAGCTTTTATCTCAGTGATATGCCCGTGCTCCACTTCTTCAGTGGAAGCCATGAAGACTACCATAAACCCAGCGATGACGAGGCCTTAATCAATTATAAAGGCATCCTTTCCATAGTCGCTTACATGGAGGCGGTGATTAAGGAGGTAGATGATGATGGAGTGTTTACCTTCACCAAGACCAAGGAGGAGAAAAAAGAAGCAGCCCGTTTTAAAGTCACCCTTGGAATCATCCCTGATTACCTCTATGAGGATAAAGGGATGCGTGTAGATGGAGTAACTGAGGACCGGCCTGGAGACAAAGGAGGAATGTTGAAAGGAGACATCATCATAGGCATGGGTGAGCGCAGTGTGAATGATATCTACGCTTATATGGAGGCCTTGGCAAGCTATAAAGCAGGTGAGAAAACTGTGGTGAAAGTAATGCGTGAAGGAAAAGAAGTTGAACTAGAAGTGACCTTCGATTGACAGACAAAGAAACATATAGCATAGGTGTTATAGGGAGCGGAAGCTGGGCGACTGCATTGGTAAAGATCCTTTCAGAGAATGTCAAGGAACTGCATTGGTGGGTCAGAGATACCGAGCAGATAGAATCTATCAAAAAGCACGGGCATAATCCCAAGTATCTGAGCAGTGCCTCCTTGAAACCTGAGAATCTGCTCATGGAATCTGACTTGAATAAAGTCATTGAACGTTCACAGATTCTGATCATGGTGGTCCCTTCAGCCTATATATATTCTGTTTTCAGAAATATCACTCCGGAGCAACTCGCTAACAAAGTCCTTTTTTCTTCAGTCAAAGGAATGGTCAGTGAATTCGATTTGGTGCCTGCGAAATTCTTCCACAAGAAATTCGATATGCCCTATAAGAATCTAGGTATCATATGTGGCCCATGTCATGCTGAGGAAGTCGCCATGGAGCGCCTTTCCTACCTCACTGTCGCCAGCAAGTCGAAGAGTAAAGCCACCTACTTAGCAGAACTGCTTGAATGCAGATATATCAAGACTTTGGTCAGTGATGATGTGATAGGAAGTGAGGTCGCTACGGCCATGAAGAATGTATTTGCTATAGCTAGTGGAATCTGCAATGGATTGGGTTATGGAGATAATTTCCAAGCGGTATTGGTCTCCAATGCCATACGCGAGATGGAGACCTTATTGGATGCCGTGAAGCCCTTGCACAGGGATGTGAAATGCAGTGCATATCTCGGTGATCTTCTGGTGACAGCCTACTCGAATTTCAGCCGTAACCGGAACTTCGGATCCATGATTGGGAAGGGATATACGGTGAAGACAGCTATGCTGGAGATGAACATGGTAGCCGAGGGCTATTATGCCGTGAAGAGCATCGTGGCGATGAATGAGAAGTATAATCTGGACCTAGATATCACCAAGGCTGTCTATCGCATCTTGTATGAGAAGAATGCTCCTAAAATGGAGATGTACATCTTGGCCGATAAGCTTTCCTGATTCCCCTTATCTTTACAGCATGAAACTTATACTTCTTTCTATCGGACTTATCGCTTTGGCATTTGCTGGGATCGCTATAAAGATCCTCGTAAAGAAGGACGGAAAATTCAGCGGAACCTGTGCCAGCAATTCTCCTTTTCTGAACAAAGAAGGTGAGCCTTGCAGTTTCTGTGGAGCTGCTCCAGATGAGCAATGCAAGAAGCCAGAGGCTGTGACTTAAGGCTTAGTTTTAATGGCAAAGACACAAAGGTTATGCGCCAAGGTCGCAGAGGGAATCCACTGATACCTCACTTACCTTTGCTTCGCAAACCTCCCCGTTCCCACTTCCATGAATTTGCCATCTTGATCATAGATCAGATAGACTTCCAGGTGCTTTTTCTTGGCAAATTCCAAAGCTTTCTCCGTACCCATGACCATGCAGACAGTCGCATAAGCATCTGCTGAGGCACAGTCCTTGGTGATTACCGTAGCGCTGAGCAGATTATGAGTGACGGGATAACCTGAGATGGGATCTATGGTATGCGAATAACGTTTCCCTTCACGGATCACCGCCTTGCGATAATTCCCTGAGGTTGCCAAGGCTTCATTTTTCACATCTACTTCATGAATCAGGCTGCGTTCTCCTGCTGTTGGTCGGTCTATGCCGATTCTCCATGGGTTGCCATCAGTGCGGCTACCAGCGCCTTTCATCTCACCTCCAATCTCCACCATGTAATCATGGATTCCTTTTTCTTCCAAGAGATCGGCAATAACATCTACGCTATATCCTTGAGCAATCGCATTGAAATCTAGCTCCATACCTTGAGGAAGGATCAAGATATTCTCTCCCGCCACTTCAGCGAGGATTACTTTGAATCCTCCAATATGTTGGGCCGTTTTGATGGAATCTACATTTGGGATCTCTTCAGAATCTGGTGCTATCGCCCCGAAACCCCAAGCCTTTACCAAAGGATATACAGAGGGATCAAATGCTCCTTCTGATTCATTAAAGATGAGTTTAGATTTCTTGAAATTATTCAGGAAATGCTTGTCTCCCTTGGGAATTCCAATCATACTATCCTTTCTTGCATTCAGCTTGGAGATGAATGAATCAGGTCGCCAAAGAGACAGGCTTTCATCTATCTCAGTCAAGGAAGCTGCGATCTCTTTGGAAAGATTTACCGCCTTCTCACCGTGATACTTGATATAGAAAGTAGTGCCTTGAGCTTTTCCTTCCAGCTCGAATTCTTGAGGGGGAGTTTGGCATGCGCTGAGCAAGAGAACGCAGAGTGATAGAATAGCAATTCTCATTTTGTGGTCTTGTCTTCAGTCATTTCATCATACTCTTCATTCACCGCTTCCCAAAGCTCAATCTTATTGCCTTCAGGATCCATGATATGAACGAATTTTCCATAGTCGAAGCTTTCTATTTCATCCACTATGGTCACTCCTTCAGCTTTCAATTCTTTGACCAGCGCCACCAAATCCTCTACACGATAATTGATCATGAAACTGGCCTTGGAAGGCTCCATGTAATTCGTGTCCTCCTTGAAGGTACTCCATTGAAGAAAATTCTTCTCCTTAGGACGCTCTGCATTGCGGAATTCAAAAGTACTTCCGTACTCATTGGTGTTCATTCCCAAGTGTTTTCCGTACCAATTTCTGGTTGCATCAGGATCCTTGCACTTGAAGAAGATCCCACCTATTCCAATGACTCTTTTTTTCATCTCATCAATAATTTAAGAACCTTATTTTTCCATGCTGTATAGGGCACGTAGCGCACCGGGATATCTATCCAGGTGTTGTTTCGCATGAAGGATTTCTTGAAGGAAAATGCCTCGAATCCCAATGCTCCGTGACACCGTCCTATCCCGCTTTTACCTACGCCACCGAAGGGCAATTCAGTGTTGGCAAATTGCACCAAGCAATCATTCAAACATCCACTTCCAAAAGAAATTTCTTGAACCAATCGCTCTTCTAATTTCTTGTTCTTGGTAAAAAGATAAAAGGACAATGGTTCCGGATTCTGGTCTAATTTCTGGATTAATTCCTCCTCATTATTCCAAGAAAGCAAAGGCAATATTGGCCCGAAGATTTCTTCTTGCATCAACTTGCTGTCCATCGCGGGTTCATCTACGATACATAACCCGAAGTAGCGTTTTGCCGTGTCCTTTCCAGATTCATAAATGACCTTCGCTCCTTTTAATTTATCCTCCATTGCACTGAAATGCGCATCATGTATCATGTAGCTATAATCCTTCTCGAATCCATAGCCTTCCATGGTGCGCTTGGCTTCTTTCACCAGTAAATCTGTGAATTCCTTTTTCACTGAAGCATGCACCCAGACATGATCCGGAGCGATGCAGGTCTGGCCCGCATTGAAACACTTACCCCAGATGATCCTACGCGCTGCGATTTTCAGGTCTGCATCTTTATCTACTATCACGGGGCTTTTTCCTCCCAGTTCAAGAGTGACATCGATTAATTTCTTCGCAGCAGCTGCATAGATGAGCTTGCCCACTCTGGTACTTCCTGTAAAGAAAACATGATGAAAATCTTGTTGTTCAATCAAATGCGGAATCACATTTTCATCCTCGATATCTACACAGCAAACCAATTCTCTTGGAAAGATCTCCGTCATCATCTTGTCTACCAAAGCAGCGGTAGCAGGAGTCTGACGAGGTAATTTAAGCATGACGGTATTCCCCGCAGCCAAAGCCGCCAGGAGTGGATTCATCAATAATTGGAAGGGATAATTCCAAGGCGAGAGAATGAGTACTTGACCTTTAGGAACACTATGCACGTGGCTAGAAGACGGCAAGCTGACCAAGGGCGTAGAAACACGTTTAGGACGCATCCATTCTTTGAGCCAATGAAGCGTGTGCGAGATCTCAGCATACATAAAACCGATCTCAGAACTATAGGCCTCAAAGCGGGGCTTGTGTAAATCCGAATGCATTGCAGTCAAGATCTCCTCTTCATTTGCTTTGATGGATTGGCGCAGCGCCTTGATCATCTTCTTCCTGAAGTCATAGCTGCGCGTAGCCCCAGAGCGGAAGTAAGCGACTTGATCAGCAAATACCTTAGGAATCTCTTCTTTGAGGATGGACATGGGGTAAATATCGGAATAAGGAGTCTTGGGAGAGAATCACCTTGTTTCTATAGGCTTTTCAAACGCAAAGGCGCTAAGGAATATCGCAGAGTGCGCAGAGTGCGCAGAGGACATTGCCTTTGACATTGTCATTGAAATTGACCTTTTCATTTCTACTGCCCTTTGGCCCTCTCCTCCAACAACCTAGGCACTGCAATCTTGAACCAAGCTGTATACTTCTCAGGATGTGCAGAGATATCGGCTTGAAGTGCATCTGTAGAAATGTACTTCCAGTCCATAACCTCTGCCGGATTTGCCTTGATCTCACCATCATAAGTTCCTATGAATACATGATCCAGTTCATGCTCAGTCAGGCCATGATCGAAGTCGGCTATGTATATGAAACTGAAGATCTCCGAGATTTCGCAACTGAAGCCCATCTCCACTTTCAGCCTACGCTGGGCGGCCTGTAAGCTGCTTTCGCCATCTCGCTGGTGACTGCAGCAGGCGTTGGTCCATAAACCCGCTGAATGGTACTTCTCCATGGCTCTGCGATGAATGAGCATTTCACCTTTGCTATTGAAAAGAAAGACTGAAAAAGCTCTGTGCAACACACCTTTCTCATGGGCTTCCATCTTCTCCATAAGCCCTAATTGGGCATCTTTCTCATCTACGAGGATCACGAATTCTTGCATAGCGCAAAGTTAATGAACTGTAATCGCTCAAGAGGAATAACTTTGGGAATCTGCATGATGGAACTGAACGATAAAATAAAGAGTCTCCCTAACCGCCCTGGCATCTACAAATTCAAAGATGAAGAGGGTAAAGTAATCTATGTAGGCAAGGCCAAGAAACTGCGCAACAGGGTGAAGAGTTATTTCAATGACACCAGTACATTGAATGGTAAAACCCGTGTACTTGTGCGTAAGATCAGCGACCTAGATTACATGGAGGTGGAGAGTGAACAGGATGCGCTCTTACTTGAGAATAACCTCATCAAGGAGTATAAACCCAGGTACAATATCCTGCTGAAGGATGACAAGACCTTCCCTTGGCTCTGTCTGAAAAAAGAACCTTTTCCGCGCATCTTCTCTACGCGTAACAAGGTCAATGATGGCTCTGAATACTTCGGGCCTTATGCCAATGTGAAGTTGATGAAGACCTTGCTATCCCTAGCGACCAAGCTTTATCCATTGCGCAATTGCAATTATAACCTGAGTGCTGGGAACATCGCTGCCAAGAAGTTCAAAGTCTGTTTGGAATTTCATATTGGGAACTGCAAAGGGCCTTGTGAAGGGCTTCAGAGTGTTGAGGACTATGATCAAGGGATCAAGATGATCAAGGACATCATCAAAGGAAATACCAAGGAAGTATTAACTGCTCTGGAGCGTAATATGCAAGAGGCAGCAGAGAAACTGGACTTCGAAAAGGCACAATTTCTGAAAGAGAAAAGGGAAGCATTGCTCAAGTATCAGAGTTCCTCTACGGTGGTGAGTCCGACCGTGAAAGATGCAGAAGTATATGCATTCAGGCAGGAATTGAAGAAAAGTTATATTGCCTTCTTGCGCGTGGTAGATGGCGCAGTGATTCATGGCCATGTGCGCGAAATGAAAGCGGGATTGGATGAAGAGCCTGCAGAATTATTAGCCTTCGGGATACGGGCTATGCGCAGTGAACTCCGTGATAGCAGTGCTGAGATCATCATCCCCTTCGAGATAGAGCAGCTTGAAGAAGGATTGGTCCAACATATCCCACAGCGAGGAGATAAACGCAGTTTGCTAGAATTGGCAGAACGCAATATCAAGTACCACATTCTAGAGCGAAGGAAACAAGACCGCATGGTGGATCCTGAGCAACATTATTCCCGCATCTTACAACAGCTGAAAGAAGATCTGCGATTACAGGAATTGCCTGTGCATATAGAGTGTTTTGATAATTCCAACACCCAAGGAACACATCCCGTTTCAGCGTGTGTAGTCTTCAAGAATGGAAAAGCGAGCAAGAAGGATTATCGTCATTTTAATATTAAGACGGTAGAAGGTCCAGATGACTATGCCTCGATGGAGGAGGTAATCACGCGCAGGTATAGCAGGCTGCTGAAAGAGAATGAATCTCTTCCTCAACTTATTATCATTGATGGCGGAAAAGGACAATTGAGTGCTTCCATGAAGAGCTTGGAAGGCTTAGGATTACGCGGGAAGATTAGCATAATCGGCATTGCTAAGCGTTTGGAAGAGATCTTCTTTCCTGGGGATTCTATTCCTATTTATATCGATAAACGAAGCGAATCCTTGAAGCTGATCCAACAGCTCAGAAATGAAGCACACCGATTCGGGATCACCCATCACAGAAATCGAAGAAGCAAGGCGGCTCTAAGGACACAGCTTACAGAAATTCCGGGAGTAGGTGATGGAACAGCAGAGAAATTGCTGAGGCATTTCGCCTCGGTAAAGAATGTAAAGGAGGCGAATGAAGAACAATTGCAGAACGTTCTTGGACCAGTATTGGCCAAGAAAGTCTTCGCTTATTTCAATTCCTGATTCAATTCCTGATCCAACTTCTTAGCAGCGTCTTTCATAACTAGCGTACGGTAAGGGAATGGAATCTCGATTCCTTCTCTATCAAAGCGTTCTTTCACTGATTTAAAGAGATCACATTGCAAGGTAAAGGCATCATCGAATCCAGCAGTCCAGATCCAAGCCTTGATATTCACTGAGAAATCCCCGAGTTCAATAACTCTAACAGGAACGAGTGGTTCATTGACCAAAACATCCAACTCATTGCGCCCATCGATGCACAATGGATGAGATTCGGCTTCTTCACGAATGATGTGCATGGCCAGGTCAATATCCGAGTCATATGAGATGGCGAAGACGACATGTTTCTTCACTTTGACATCTGTTATATTACTGTTGATGATGGTCTCATCACTGATGACACTGTTAGGAATGACAATCCTCCTGTTCTCGAAATCCCGTAAGACCGTATGCCAAAGAGTGATGTCCTCAACCAGCCCTTTCTTGCCTCCAGAAACCTCTATCAGGTCACCGATTTTGAATGGCCTGAAAAGCAAGATGAATACTCCAGATATGATGTTGGAAAAGGCTTTCTGAGAGGCAAATCCAAAGATGGCCGCCAAGACTCCAGCACCAGCAAATAAAGCCGTTCCCAGTGTCTTGAAAGTTGGGATCTCATAGAAGATATAGACAATTACAAAGCTATAAAAGACAGCCGTGATACTGTTGCGGATAAACTTCAGGTGCGTGATGTCCTCATCTCCCTCGGCCTGCCTTTTCTTCATCACAGCACCAATGAGCCCGCGCGATATCATCGATAAAATCGTAGCGATGGCAAATGCCATGATAGAGATGATGATATAATGGAAATCTGATCTCACTGCTCCCATGTCCTTGTCTTGCTTTTCAACTTATATCCAAATCCGATCGCAAGATAGTCTGCTTTCGCGTAATGGGTCTTCAAGCTCAATTCAAGGACACACCTATCCCCCACATCTTTTCTTCCTCCGAATCTATGGTAAAGACCTCCCTGATTTTCCATGCCCTGGCTGAGATAGAATCCATTCTGTAAAAAGAGAGAAGCAGTGCCGAATCTCATCTTGATGCCCATATTCAATCCTGTTTGCAGGAAGAACAGTCCGCTCAGAGTGTCCGTTTTGAATTCCTGATAAGTCGCTCGGTTATGGATAATATCAGCTCCAAGGGAATAGCTGAGTTTAGGCGAGAAATCCCTTTCCCAGTTCAATCGTAATTCCTGTACGCCATGTTCATTGTTCAAGAAAGAATCCGATTGGCGCATGCCTAGAGAAAGAAAAAGAGCGAGTGCCTCCTTCCCTTCTGTTGTGCGCATATCTGTTCGAGTGAAGATTCTTTTCTCCTGATTCATTCTCCATGCCAATGTCAAGTCGGCAGCGACCACATTGGCCCCCAGGTTCGGAAGGCGTATACTAGCATTAGATGCATGGCTCAAGGATAGTCCTGTCCCTAGCCTGATCCGTCCTAGGTCTCGCTGATACCTCAGAGCAAAGTGGAAGCTGTAATTCACATGGCTCCCTATAGCTGTATTGAACATATTCTCTTGGCGCACATAGGTCTTGGTCAGATAAGCTAGCCCCACTCCCATTCGAAGTACAAGGCCATGATCTGATTCACCTACTAGGGGAAGGGCGAGGAAAGGATAGAGTGACAAGAATTTTCCCAGTTCATGATCATTTCCCAGATCCATATAATAGAACCCAATCCCCATCTCAGGCCCTTTATAGTCCTGATGCCAAGACTGAGATCCTTCTGTCTGGGTGACGTAACTGAGCTCCAGTGTATTCGCATGACCAGTGAGTAGCTGAGGCAAGGTGTTCCGGTGCGGAATAAAGAAACCATGTGAAGTTCTGGCTTCGAGCCAACGGTTCGACTGGGCAGAGCTATGAAGGCAAAGCAAGGTGAAAGATATGTATAGGAATCTCCGCATTCAGCGCGTGAAAATACGCTAAGCACTTGGGAAGATTATGCACATCACATATGTCTATGATGCCATTGAGATTGCTGGGAGGGTTTACCTTTGGCCCATTCATCATCAAGATAGGATCATCATGGCCCGAGAGAAAGAGAAAGAAGCCTTTGAGCGTTTACTAGACATCATGGACGAACTGCGGGCCAAGTGCCCTTGGGACATGAAGCAGACCATGGAGAGCTTGCGCCATCTGACCGTAGAGGAGACCTATGAGTTGAACGATGCTATCATGGAGAATGACTTGCAAGAAGTGAAGAAAGAGCTAGGCGATATGCTCTTGCATATTGTCTTCTATGCCAAGATTGGCGCAGAGAAGAAGAGCTTCGATATCACTGAAGTAATCGATGGGATCTGTGAGAAATTAATCTACCGCCATCCACACATCTACGGAGATGTTATAGTGACCGATGAAGAGGAAGTGAAGGCGAATTGGGAGAAATTAAAACTAAAAGAAGGCAAGAAGTCAGTGCTTGAAGGAGTTCCAAGTTCATTGCCGCCTTTAGTAAAAGCTGTACGCATCCAAGATAAGGTACGTGGAGTAGGATTTGACTGGGACCATAAGGGACAGGTCTGGGAGAAGGTGAAAGAAGAGATAGAAGAGCTGCATAAAGAAGTCGAAGCTGGCTCTGATAGGATAGAGGAGGAATTCGGGGATGTGATATTCTCCTTGGTCAACTATGCGCGGTTCTTAGGCTTGAATCCGGATGATGCCTTAGAACGCACGAATCGCAAGTTTATACGCAGGTTCCAGTTCATGGAGAAAGCAACAGCAGCAGACAAGAAACAACTCAGCGATATGACTCTAGCTGAAATGGATGTGTATTGGGAGAGGAGCAAGAAAGAGGCTTGAAGGGTTCCATGTTCATCCTTCTAAAATAAGCTGGTGCTTAACGTTTTTTCCAAAAAAGCCGGAACCGGAATTGAGAACCCAATTTAATTCACGCATTCCCTGCTTTTCTGATGTGAAGGATAAGCCTGGGTGAACGAGATGCATCATAAGGGGCCAAGTGATAATCTCCATAGCAATCTTGAATCTTGAGCCCAGCTTCATTTGTTAATGAACTGAAATCTTCAAGGGTCAATGCTTGGACTGATTCTTTGAAGAAGAATTCCTTGTCTTGGTCAGTCACTTTTATGTGTTTCACAATACATCCATCTACCCATTCTTTGGAGGTATGGAACTCGAGCCCTTGACGTTCGATATGATCTTCCTCCCCAATAAATGCGAGCGCTTTTTTCACATTCAGGTAATCAATGAGGATATGTCCATCCTCATTAAGCACCGCTTTCATGGCTTTCAATACCTTCAGGTTCTCCTGCATAGAATCGAAATACCCGAAGCTGGTAAAGAGATTGAATACCGCATCAAATCCTGTTACATCGTAGGTGTCACGCATATCCCAGCGCTGGAAATGAAGCGAATCATCATTCAAGCTGCGTAGGCCAGCAATACTATTCTCAGAAAGATCTAATCCAGTGACTTTGAAACCTTTGGAGGCGAGGTGCAAGGCATGTCTTCCTTTACCACAAGCCAGATCCATCACCTTGGCTTTTGACTTCAAGTTGAGGATCTCTATGCTTCTGTCAATAAAGGCTCCTGCTTCCTTATGGTCCCTGTTTGCATAGAGCACATGGTAGTATGCAGTATCGAACCAAGTCTCGAACCAAGAAGTACTATCTATAGATGAAGGCATGTAGCAAAGAAAAGGAATTGCAAATAGGTCTTGGAATACAATGGAACATGTTACCCGCTTCACTGAATTCCATGCATGTTATGGATAGAATCTCGTTCAAATAGATGATGTAACAGGAATTGGAAGATACTTCTCTATTTCTCCCTTCTTTTCTCTGAGAGTGGGAGCAGGGCTGAGTTTTCATCCTATGCGTCTAGCAATGAAAAGGGCCTTCTTCATCCTCCCTTTCTTGTGAGGCATACTGGATTCGAACCAGTGACCCCTACCCTGTCAAGGTAGTGCTCTGAACCAACTGAGCTAATGCCTCTCGAGCGGTGCTCTTACCGCTTTCAAAAAACCCCCGTCAAGCGGGGGTTTATCTTTGTGGGCGCTGAGGGATTCGAACCCCCGACCCCCTCGGTGTAAACGAGGTGCTCTGAACCAACTGAGCTAAGCGCCCTTCTATTCCCATTAAGAACGGGATTTTTGAAGGAGTGCAAATATAGATCTATTTCATATCGACACAAAGAATAAACGAGGCATAAAAAAAGCCCTCCGCTTATCGCGAAGGACTCTGATTTCTTTCTGTTCAAGGATCAACCTTGCAAGACGAAGCGGCATGGCAGGTTATACTGCACTTTTACCGGCTTTCCACGCTGTTTTCCTGGGGTCCATCTAGGCATGCTCTTGACCACACGGATAGCTTCCTCATCACATCCTCCTCCAATTCCGCGAAGCACTTTTACATCAGAGACCCTTCCATCCTTCTCCACTACGAAGGTCACATAGACCGTTCCTTGGATTCCACTTTCTTTGGCCAGGGTAGGATACTTGATGTTCTTTCCAAGGTATGAGAGCATAGCTCCATCTCCACCAGGGAAGGAAGGCATGTCTTGGACAATGGTAAAGATTTCATCTTCAACCACCTCTTCTGCTGTCTCCTCTATAAACTCGATCTCCGTGTCCTGATCCACCTCGGTATCTTCCATCTGAAGCTCTTCTTCTACATCCTCATCATCTTCCACGATGTCAAGGACCGTTTGCTGCTGTTGCGGAGGAGGCGGTGGTGGAGGCTGCTGAAAGCTGATAGGCACCTTCTCGTCCTCGACTAGATCAGCCTGATAATCACCCAATCCCTTCGCTGTCTCATCGAATGATTTCCATTCGAAAGAGACCAACATAGCGGCCATTGCGGCCATGATGCCCATCCATCTCAAGGATGATTTCCTGCGTTCCAAGTCTGCCTCCGGGTTCTTTTTCAATTCCATAATGTGCGAATATCTGCGTTAAAAGTATGAATAAGGATGGGAATCTGTCCATCTCTATCCCTATACACCTGAACAAATCAAGGGTTCAGATCCTTTTCCTAAAAAATAAGGGGATGAGAATGACTCCAATTTCATTGGCCAACACATCCATCCAATCAAAATAACGGTCTACAAAGAAATTTTCTTGCATCCACTCCATACTCATCCCGAAAAATGTACTGAAGAGGATAGCCCAAAGAAGTCCTGTTTGCATACTCTTAAACCCCTTGGCCCACAGAAAAGTCATACATCCATACATGATGGCATGTATGAGTTTATCAGACTGAAAGAAATCTACGTGAGGCAAATCCTTACCCGGTATGGCACTCAGAATGAAGATGGACAGTGTCCAGGCGATAGCCACCCAGCGCACTCTAGGAAGCTCAAGCCAAGAGCTCAGCATATGTGTCAGCTGTCATGAGACCTTCTACTTCAGAGGTGTCACTCATTTTCACTTTCACCATCCAGCCAGCGCCATATGGGTCGCTGTTTACAGATTCTGGAGCATCGACAAGATTAGGATTTACTTCTGTAATCATACCGGATACTGGCATGAAGAGGTCACTTACGGTCTTTACTGCTTCTACTGACCCGAAGACCTCATGAGCATCCAAGCTCTCACCTTCAGTATCTATTTCTACAAAAACAATATCACCCAATTCGCTTTGGGCAAAATCAGTCACTCCGATCGTAGCTATATCGCCTTCGATACGAAGCCATTCATGCTCCTTGGTATAGCGAAGGTCTTTAGGGATATTCATAAGTCTAGTTCTTTTGATTTGTTATCACTGTGCCAGCGTGAATCGGATAGCGATACCCGCATTGATGTTACTTGTGCGGAAAGATAAAGAGACTTTCGGGTCATTGACCTGATGGTCATAGAATGCCCTCAGGTTCAGGTTCCTGTTCAAGGTGTAATCAGCTGAGAATTTCAATGAGAACACCCTTTGTCCTGAAGTAGCTTGATTCGTCCCTTGTTCCATGCTGCGTGTCAAGGTAATATTATCACGGATTGAGACATCAGCTCTTACATTCACGTCACTGGTAGGTCTTTTCTTTTGGCCCAATTTGAAGGGAAACTTCACATCATTGAATCTATATCCACCTCCCACGATGAGCTCATTACTTCTGTTCTCAGTCAACTGATAATTTGAAAGCGTGAAGCTCAATGTCCTATTCCTCCTCACTTCAACCTTGGTGATCAAGCTGTTCTGCCAGGTCATATCTATATTGATCAATGGGCTCAATTGCTCAGAGATACTAATAGACCCTATCTGCAGCTGTGGGATATAATTCCCATTCTGATCCTGAGCTGCCGGAATCCCATCTATCTCTTGATATTGCAGGTTGGTCGTATATGTACTTACAGAATAGGTAGAACGGTATTGATGGCTCAAGGTGACTGTTCTGAAAAGTTTTTTCAATTTCTTGTTCTTGGATAATCCATCATACGTGATCCTCCAGTTAGGCATAGGAGTGACATTCAATGGGTCCAAGTTCACATTATTGGCGTTATGCCCCGTGTAAGCGGCAAGGAAAGCAGGGATCACTACTTCCTGTGATGTGCCACTATATCCATCATAATATTCCCCATTGAAATTAGAGAACGGATTATCAGCAGCTAATCTCGCTGAGATTATAGCTCTGTTAGCAATGAATTGGATGAACACTGGAGAAATATTGTCTTTATTATCCTTATCAAAGGCGGTCCCCCATGTAATTATGCTCGCGCTGTAAGATCCTGTCTGGACAGGATTATCATTCACATAATCCTGAAGCGACTCATTAAATCGGAAGAAGCCCGCGTTATTCCGGCTCTCCGTAGAATTGGCAGTCAATTCAATGCGTAGGCTTTTGATCGGCTCCAGATTAGCTCTGATATTCAGATTATTCGAGTAGGTGACCGTGAACGGATTATTAATGAACTGATTCTCCACCAACCATCCATTCCTAGCTGCTTCGAAGGGATAATTTACGTCTTGGAATCCGGCCAAGAATCCAGGACCAGGACCTTGGAACTGGTTATCGAATCCGAGGAGGGTGGTCTCTTTGCCATATCCTGGAAGCAGGGTTCCCTCAGTCTGAGTATAGGTGATGTTCACGTTCTTGAGCATCATGAGGACTCTCGCTGCCTCCTTTCCTATCTTGAATCCGCTATCATCTTTTTTATCTTTAGTCTCATCCTTTGAAGCCGCATCAGCTGTTCCATCTTCACGATCGCTCTTGGTGACCTTAGTGACCTTTTTTCGAGAAGATTTGCTGTCTTTATTTGCTTTAGCTAAGAAAGGCACCTTATTATACAGGTTCATCATATTCAGCTGGGCATTCACGTTCAAACTCCTCGCGTTCTGAATGGTATTTCCCAAGGTGTCTTGAGAGAAGGGAGCCCTGAGCCAATTATAATTTCCTGTATAGCCCGTGTTCACAGTGATCCAATCTGTCACTGGGAAATAATCCAAAGGCAATTTATACGTCACATTCACTGAGTGATTATAATCGGTAGCCTCACCAAAACTCTGGATACTCGCCCAAACTGAATCCTTGAAAGCTTGATATTCCTCTGCATCAGATTTATCTACCCTTCCTGTAGGCTCTCCAATGATTGCATTGTTATTGGCCAAGAAACTCAGCTTCAAATTCTTGGTGAGGTCATACTTCATGTCATAGACGCGCTGCCATGTGAAGGTCTTGGTATACTGAGCTGGAGGAGTGAAATCTGCTAGGAGCGGATTATTCTCAATGTTATTCCTAGTCTGATATGCGCTATAGGTCCTATTCACATCTGTCCTGAAAGCGAATTGCTTGGGACCAATATTAAAGTTGAATTCTTTGAGAGGTCTTAGCCACTTGGACTTCTGGATGAACCTTATGCTTCCGAACGGTTCAACTTTCAGAGGCTTAGGTTGATAATCATAGCTTATTCCTCCGTGATAGATCTTGCTGTTATTAAATTCGATGTTGATGTCTTTATGCTTCTGCTCACTATAGCTATATGAGAAAGTGAAGTTGGAGATATCATATGGCATAGGTGTTCCTTTAGCCTCCTTGGAACGCTCTTTCCTCACATTGGTGAAGTTAATACTCCTTCTTTGGGTCAATGACCTTCGCCTTCGTATGTAGGATTTTCTATCCGCGACAGAGTTTATGATATCAGCCGTCTCTAAGTCAGGGCTCAGTGGGTCATATTGAGGATTGCTGACCGTCTCACTGAATCCTAAGTACATAGGGATTTTTACCCCACTTTCTTCAGGGAGGAATTTGCCTAGCTCAATATTACTGGAGGCATCTACTCCTCGAATTTCCTCACGCTGTCTTTCGCTAACTTTTTTCTCAATGGACCCGAATCCTGGAGTACTCATATTTCCAGCCACAGAGAGGTTTCCAAGGTCGGCCAATTGGGTGGTGAATCTTCCTATGGCGGCCCACCCTCCGCGTTGATCAAAGTCAGCAAGACGTAATTCATTGAACCATACCTCAGCACAGGCGTCCAATCCAAGGTCGGTGGTCCATATGTTGGCATCCTTCTGTGGGTTCCTTATTCCCAGCATGATCGTACGTACGGCACTGAGCACAGGGTTTCCAACGACCTTGATCCTGCGGTCCCCATCATTCACTATATAAGGTTGGTTCAGAGGTGCATTAGCGTCCAAGTTCCTTGCCGCCTTCGCATTTCGCAGCTTCTCGAACTCTATGGTCATTTCATTGGCTACAGGCCATATCTCATCATCCAAGGCCGCATACCAATTTGTAGGATCTAACGGAATCTCATATTCATAGTAGTTCTGATTAAAGTCGGAACCTAGTCGGATGAATACGGTGATATCTCCATATTTCAGATTCTCGAAATCGTCATCATCCTCCACGTGGATGAACATCTTCAATTTCTTGTAAGCTCGCATGTCTATGTTGACATTCCTGAAAGCCGCTCTGGAATCCCCATCACGCAGATTACATACTTCCATGGAAAGAGACTGCTCGTTGAGGTTAGCCAAGTTGGCCGTAGCTGTATTCACCTCTCTTTGAATACCTGGAGGCAGGACATAGTTGACCGGTTCTCTGTTCCCATTCTCTTCAATGTTCACAGCCGCAATATTGAACAAGGTGTTACCTACTTCTCCTCCTTCACCTTCACCAGGGGCAGCAAGAGATTCAGCATATCTTCTCCACTCACCACGTACAAGTTCAAGTCGGGCGAAACGCAAGGTGACGTTCTCAGACCATCCTGTCATGAACATCCTAAAGAATCGTATGCTCCTGAAATCCTGGATATCGCCAACACGGGTAGCGCTGGAGGAGGCTATGTCCGTGATTGGAATCTTGAATTGGTACCAAGTGATGGGACGACTTCCGTTCTGGGTACTGGCAAATGTCTCGAACTTATCCGTGATATAATTCTGCCCTATCTCTAATTGATCGGGTCTCAAGTTGACCTTATACTGGTAATAGCTCTCGGCCTTACTCAAGTTCTGATCCTGGTTGATATCCTCTGTAGAAGGCAAGGTGGTCGCTTGTGTAGGGAAGGATTCAGGGCTATCCGTTGTAGTAATAGAGTTTCCCTCGGTAGCATTATAGCGCTTATATCGGTCTATCACATTCAGATTGTCTACCGCTGATCCGCGGAAGTATGCGTAGTTATCATTAGAAGGGTCAGCAGCTACAAGGGCCCGTACTTGGGGAGAAAGCGATGAGAGGAAGTCATCTCTGAGCAAAGTTTCAGTGGCATCACTCATACCATCTAAGCCTACGTCTTGAGCTCCATTCGAATTCGTAGAGTTATCGAAGGCATTCACAATGACTTGAGTGGTAGGGACTACTGACCAAGTGGTCAATTCAGTAGTGCTTGACACATCATCAGGTCCTGTAGGCAATCCATTCTCAAAGAATTTCTTGGAATCCTTCAGTATATCCTCGCTTACATTACCCAGATTGAAGTAGAGTTCTCCTCCTACATTATTCTCAGAGTCTTGATGGAAAGGGTCCATCAGCCAGAATTGGATGAACTCGATGTTGGCCTGTTCAAAGTCTGTAGTGGTAAGGTTTCTCATAACGCCTGCCCAGTTCTGGGCGGCATTATCGAGCTTCAATTGACCTTGGTTGTTAACGAATAGGTCAGTGGAATTGTAGTTATAAGGACCTCGTTCTGTTGGATAATAAGACAAATCGAGCGTAGGGATATTGGTCGGAGTTCCTGGAGCCAATTGTCTGTTAGGGAATACCTCTCGCTCCAATACTTCCCTCATTCGGTGATCGGATTGCATCTCGTTGGTGATGTTTCCTGGCGTGAGGTTATTATCACGGAAGAAAAGTGGATCTATCACATACCAGCTGAGCTGTGCTCTGCGGTATCCATAGCTGAGGTCATTCACGAGATTGGCCTCAGGGAAGAGCTGTGGGGTGGATGCCAATTGCCATTGAGAGACATTACGTATATCGATCACGGACTGGGACCCTTCGAAATCATCCACATAGCTGACTCCTTCCTTGGTGATGGCCTTAGAGTGCCCCGGTATAAGGTGGGCAAATTCTCCACTCAAGGTCATATTCGAAGCCTCCTTAGTTCCGAAGAATGGAAGCTTGTCTACCAGCTTGGTCACAAATCCTGACTCGGTCTGATAATTTCCATCAACTCCCCAGATGGTATTGCTTATGGGCTCATCTCCGAAGTTAATCTTCTGCGTTATTGGACGCTCCGTGAGGTTCATAATGGTGGCCCCTACGTTCAAGTCTTTGCTGAATCTGTAGTCGAAACGTGACCCCACCAATGTCTTAGTCTGTATGCTGAAGAGCGAGTTACTTTCTAAAGAGATCTTAATGGGAGTCTGAGATTCCAAAAGACCTGTATTCAGTATCCTCACCCTTCCTAGGTTATAATCTACTGTAAAGTCCACGTTTTCTACTAATTGGACTCCACCAGCAGTAACGCGAACCGAACCTTGAGGTACGTTAATCGCATTCAAGGAAATCTCATCAGATGACGCTGATTGATAGGTCCCTTTCAGCTTGAAACGATTCTTTTCAGGAAGCTGTCTGGCAGCAGTCTGTGTAGAATCATAAAGTTCATTGTATACGATGTTATCCCTGATAGCCTGCGGAACTCCTTTCTCAGTCAGTTGTTGATCCAGGAAATCCCCGAATGGCCTTGTCGTAGTGAAGAAGATCCTACCATTTCTGGAATTGATGGTTCCTCCTTCGGTGGCAGCATTGTCTACGAAATCGAAAACTCCGTCCGGATTGGGATTCGTGTTCTGGTCCAACCTATCCAGTCCTACTAAGTTCACTAGGGGGATTCCGTTCAATCCATCTTGAGGAAGGAAAGGGATGTCATAGCCTTCTAAAGGGTCATTATACCAAACATCCAATCTGAAGTTATCCTTGTTCACCTGGAACGCCCCCATGGAGTATACGTTCTTCATCATCAAGTCCCAGATGGGGAGCCTCGGATTGGTGATGGTCGCTTTCAAGAGTTTTAAGAAAAGTGCATTAGGCGCCACGATTCCATCCGTTGAGAAGTCTCCTACTTGATACGTCTGACCGTTCAAGGTATATTGATAGGCTGTGGCCAAGACCTCATCATTGTTCAGTGATTGGTTTAATGAGATGAAACCAAGTTTAGGATTATAGGTGAATTCACTTGCTGTCAGTTTTCTGGCATTCTCTACTTCTTCAAAGTGCCTGGCTGAAGTAAGTCCAGATCCGTTTAAGGCTCCTGTGACATTATTGAATGTCCTGACCCCTGGGGTATTCTCTGCGAAATTATAGAGACTGTTCTGGTTGTTATTCGGGTATACACCTGGACCATCTGTAAGGAAGATGTCAGGAGTGATATCGGAATCTGGAGAACCTATATCACTTGCGTCTTCACCCAGATCGCTGAATCCCACGATGTTCCTATTCTCTTCATAGGCAGCGCGGTTATTGGTGATCCACACTTCTATGCGTGTGATGTATACCTGAGAGTTCACCACAGGAAGGCTGGTAAGGGCCTGATTATACTTCTCTTTGAAATAATGGTTTAAGAAATAGTGGCGATTCGCCTCATAATCGTCTATTCCTATGGAGAAGTTCTGAGTCTGGGCGCCACCTGACACATTAATTTCTTTACGTTGCCCTCGCTCTTGGGAGAATACAGAAGTGACCGTCATCCTTCCAAAGCGAAGCTTGGTCTTTATTCCAAACAGGGTTTGGCTTCCAGTGATAAGTGAACCGCTCAGAGGAAGACTCACATCCCCTGCCTCGATATTCTGGATGATCTCATCCTCTTTCCCTTCATATTGGAGCTTGATTTTATTCTCGAAATCGAAGCTGGCCTCTGTATTATAGTTGAAGTTCAGTTTCATCTTGTCTCCTATGCTCCCGAGGAGGTTCAATTGGATCTGTTGATCGAAGTCGAAGGTGGTGATGCTCCGTTGTCTTTCAGGAATCCTTGGGTTATCCGTCTTGGACCTGTTTATACCAAAGGAGAGCTCCGCGCTACCCTGCGGGCGTATATCTATGGTATTCCCTCCGAAAATGCGGTCGAATATTTCGCTCTCTACCTTCAAGGATGGAGCAATGGTCCCGAATTCAGAATTCTCAGATTGTTCCGATTCATTCTGCTCAGTAACCATCTCCTCCCAATTCTGCTGCAGAATTTGATCGAAGTTATAGTCCATGAACTCACTGTTGCTCATGGAACTCGGATTCCTATATTGGAATCCGCCAATGTTCTGATAGAAGTAATAACCCCCTGTAGAAGGGTCATACTCTATCTCGGACTCAATATTAGGTGGGTCTTCCAGATCTATCGGGCTACCAGAACCTCCGAAAGGGTTATTTGAATCGCTTATCGGATAAGGAAGGATGACCTCAGGACTATCCACCAGGGCTGTGGTCGCTGGGAGCATCTTCTCAGGATCCTCCATAGGCTCAGCGAGGGAAGTCACATCTCTGTTCAAGCCATACATAGCCATCGTTACCGCTACGGTCCCGACTAGGAAATGAGAATTCAATGTCTTGCTTAGGTGACTCAAAAGGGAGGGCTTAAAGGGCTTTCAGGCTCTTTTTTATCATTTGTTCAACATCAAGGACTTCTGCATTTCCCTTGATGACCGCGTTCAATGTTCTGTCCGCTCGGACCCTATCGAATCCAAGAGAACACAAAGCTGCTAACGCCTCTTGGCGTGCAATATTGCCTGAATCAACAGAACCTTCAGCAGACATACCACTGGGAACGAACTTCTCAGCAAGCTCCAATACGATCCTCTGGGCCAACTTAGGACCTACTCCTTTCACTGCCTTGAACAGCTGGTCATCCCTGTCCATAATCGCTCTCTCAATCTGAGATACAGACATATGGCTGAGGATGCTCATTCCTAAGGTTGCACTGACCCCTGAAACAGCAATCAATTGCCTGAACAGGTCACGCTCACTGCGATGGCTAAAACCAAAGAGCTGGTGAGAACTGGCTCCACTCCTCACATCTATAGACACGGTGTAATGGGTCAAGAGCTGACAATCCTCAGCCGTCAAGGACTCGTAAGTCTTGGCTGAAATGCGCAGTTCATAGCCTATCCCATTGCAATCTACGATTGCATGGCCTGGGTTCTTCTCGACCAATCTACCTTTGACAAAAGCTATCATTGTTCTAGGAAATGAGGATTTACGCCCTCAAGGGCCGTAAAATTAGAAAATTAGCCTCCACCGATACCATGAAAATTCAATCCTTTGAAAGCCTTGGAAATCAGCATCCCCATCTATGAAGAAACACCTTGTTGTACTAACAGGAGCAGGCATAAGCGTTGAAAGTGGACTCAGTACATTCAGAGACAGTGATGGCCTGTGGGAGAAACATCGGATTGAAGATGTGGCCACTCCTCAGGCTTGGAAGAGGAATCCAGAACTTGTACATAGTTTTTACAATGAACGCAGAAGACAGCTTTCCGAGGTCAGCCCTAACAGCGCTCATATGGGCTTGAAACTCTTGGAAGATTCTTGGCAGGTAAGCATCATCACTCAGAATGTAGATGACCTCCATGAGCGGGCTGGAAGTGCCTCGGTCCTTCATCTTCATGGAAGGTTGGACCTTGCTAGCAGCGAAGGAGATACATCCTATGTGAAGAATGTCGGATACGCAGCGCTTTCTCTAGCCGACCACTGTCCCAATGGACATAGACTCAGACCACATATTGTATGGTTCGGAGAAGCCGTGCCTATGATGGATGAAGCCATACGAATCACAAGAGAGGCTGATGTGCTGCTGATCATTGGGACCTCCTTGAATGTATACCCTGCGGCAGGCTTGATCCATGAGGCTCCATTAGATGTCCCTATCTATTTAGTGGATCCTGATCCGGCCATGAAAAGACTAGAAAAAGGAAGGCTGACTGTAATCCAAGAAAAAGCGACCACAGGTCTCCCTATGGTCGCTCGAATATTGGACTCCTATGAATAGGCTCAGTGTTTGACTAAGAGCTTAGAAGTTTTCAAGGTCTTAGTTCCATCAGTTATTGAAAGGAAATACATTCCGCTGTTCAATCCTGCCGTAGGAATGCTCATTTTATTGCTCAGTGCAGCATTCATCTGCTGACGATAGACTACTTGGCCAAGGACGTCAGATACTTCTACCTTATAACTTCCTTTGTAAGTGTCTAAGGTCAAGGCCACCCTGTCATTGGCGGGGTTAGGTGCCATGCTGAAATCCAGTGCAGTCAACTCAGCTACACTGGTGAAGCAGTTCTCTGTATGATTGAAAAGAATATCAAAAGTAGCTAAGGTCTCTGTGGGATCATCAGCATTAAAGAGCTCGACTTTAAACTTAGAACAGCCATCGAGATTCTCAGGAAGGTAATGGAATGAAAAAGACTGGATGGTGCTTCCTGGTGCAGAATTCTCAGTTAATTCAGTAGTTCCAAATCCGACCACCCACACTGGGTTTTCTCCAGCAACTTGGTTCGTATTCGGGCAGATGTACCAGCATACATTATTTTCAGTCCCAGGAAGAACACTGAGCTCTGTCCTACGACATTTGACGGAATATGTAGTCTCAGATTCATTGAGGACCCAAAGGAGGACCTCTTCATCGGATACATTATCCTGAGTTGGCACTTCTATGGTGGTCCCGTTCAAGGACTCAGTAGTATTCGGATACACGAAACTCAGCTGTGCATGAGCAAATGCGGAACAGAGCAGGAGGGCAGAGATAGATAGAAGTCTTTTCATGACGTGGTATAAAGGTCTTTCATCCAATGAAAATCATTGCATTGTCTCAAAGATAGGCCAATATCTATTATTGATCTAGGATGAAACGGATCATTTGACCTCTAAAACTTGGACAGAATTCCAATCCTGAAGAAGGAGTTTCCGCTTTCAGATTTTGAAAAAACTGTTTCAGCACCTTTCTTTGTCAACATATCCCAAGATAACGCATGAGCTTGAAAAGGACTTTACTACTCACCACTTTCTTACTGAATATCATTCTGTTACAAGCACAGCAGAACCAGACCACCATCAGCGGTTTCTTGGATTACTTCGGTCAATACTATAATGAAGATGACCAAATAGGCGCTGTGGTTCCTGAATGGAAGTACAGTAATAATGCCTTCACCTACTTGAATGCCTCCCGAGGAGATTTCAAGGCAGGAATGCGTTTCGAGTCCTATTTGAACCCCTTGGCAGGATATCCGGTAGGGTTCAATGGCTCAGGGATAGGCTTCCGATATGTCAGTTGGACGAAGGATGACATGGAAGTGACTGCTGGGAACTTCTATGAGCAGTTTGGAAGCGGTATGCTTCTGCGCAGTTTCGAGGAGCGCACATTGGGATTGGATAATGCGCTGGATGGGATCAGGGTGAAATATTCACCTGTAAAAGGGCTCAAGTTGACAGGACTAGTGGCCAAGCACAGAGCCAGCTTCAATGATAGGCTCATCAATGGAAATGGAGTGGTAAGAGCCTTGGACCTGAACCTAAGCCTGAATGAGGCCTTCACCGCCTTGGCTGAATCCGATCTCAGGATAGACTTGGGAGGAAGCTTCGTGAGCAAGTATAATAATGACAATACAGTAGATAGCCTCCTCCTTCCTAAGAATGTAGGTGCTTTCAGCCCAAGGCTTGGTCTGCTGTGGAATAATTGGAGAATGAATGCAGAGTATGGCTATAAGTTCAATGACCCTTATCCAACTACGAATCCTCCAGGCCCTGAGTTCATCTATAACTATAAGAACGGAGAGGCCATGTTCATAGACTTTGGATACTCGACCAAAGGATTTGCCATAGACTTGCGAGCAAGACATGTAGACAATATGGTGTGGAGGTCTACGAATGCAGCAACTATTCCCACTGCTCAGCTGGTAGGATTCATAGCTCCGCCCACAAAACAATACACTTATAACCTGGCCAGTACATTATATCCTTACCAGTCTAACCTATACGGAGAGGTGTCTTACCGTGCTGATGTCCTGTATAAAGTGCCTAAAGGCAGTCCCTTAGGAGGTAAATATGGCTTGGGCATAAGTGCGAGTTATACCAGCGTATTTGCACCAGAGCGTAACTCAAGGTCGGATTTCAACGAGACAAGGGTCGGTTATGATACTAGACTATTCGCAGCAGCAGACAGTGCTTTCCTCAAGGACTTCAGTATTGAACTCAAGAAGAAATGGTCCAAGAGCACCTCTACTACATTCACCTATTATAATTGGATGTTCGATGATAGAGCTCAGTTAGTCGCAGTGAATCATGAGCGCATATATGCAGATATATTCGTGTTGGAATGGTCTCAGAAATTGGCCAAGAAAAAGTCGATCCGAATCGAAGTTCAAGGATTATTCACCGAGCAAGACCAAGGAAACTGGGCCTTCGGGATGATAGAGTATTCGATAGCACCGCACTGGTCCTTCACAGTCCTTGACCAATATAATTATGGCAACAGCGAGTCTGAAAAGCGATTCCATTATGCCTTAGGGAACATAGCCTACCTCAAGGGCGCTCACAGATTTGCTCTTCAGTACGGACGTCAGCGCGCAGGCTTCTTCTGTGTAGGCGGAATATGCAGAGCTGTGCCTGCTTCCAATGGATTGAGCCTAAGTATCACATCAAGTTTTTGATCAAGATGAAAAATAAAATATCCCTTTTCTTATTGTCTGCTCTACTATTAAGTGCTTGTGATAAGATAGAGCATCCCGTAATCGAACAGATTTCCACGGGAATAGATGGACTAGACTATAGCCTCTTTCCCGGTGATCCCGGCAGCTATATTGTTCCCGAATTCACACCCAGCAGCAATGCGATGAGGAATGTGCTTCTAGAGGATTATACTGGCCATAAGTGCACTAACTGCCCCTCTGCCAGTCAGAATGCGGCCAATCTCGCTGCTAATAATCCCGGTAGAGTGTTCGTAGCAGCTATACATGCTAGCACTTCAGGGAATTTCCAGGCCTTGGATGCAGAACATCCGACAGACTTTACAACAAGCGCTGGTGATGCATACGCAACAGATATGCCCGGCTTCTTCGGGAATCCATCAGGGACTATAAACAGGAGGTCCATGGGAATAAGTGAAAGCGTGTGGTACTTAGATTTCCAATGGCAATCTGAACTAGCATTGGAGCTTCAAGAACCCAATGCCATCAATCTTCAAGTGGCCACTAATTATTATCCAGAGACCAATGGCCTATTCATTCATATAGATACTGAACTGAAGTCAGCATTGAATGAGAATCACAGGTTGGTCATCTACTTGATACGTGACTTGGTAATCTCAGCCCAATCCTTGAATGATGGGACGGTGGATGAGGAATATGAGCAGGAGCATGTACTCAGTGCCAACATCAATGGCACTTGGGGAACAGCATTAAGATTGGACACCCTGGCTTTGAATGAATCTGTCCAATATCATTATAGCTATGCATTGCCTGACCCGAATGTGGATCCTACCTACGCTTCTGCAAACCTAAAGCTACTAGTCTATGTAATTGACAGAGAGACCTATAGAGTCGTTCAGGTCATAGAAAAGCATATTTGAAGTCCGTTTAGGAGTACAAGACAATCTTCAAAATAGAGCTGATATGAATTCCTCAGCCCAAATATCGATCGATTATAGCCTTACTTTCACAAATCTTAAATCACAAACTATCATGAAAAGAATCTTTACTCTTATGCTCGGTGTCGCTATGGTGGTGACTACTGTTCAACTCACAGCCCAACAGTCTCCAAGAATGGGATTCGTGGAGGAGGCTACTCAAGCATCCTGCCCTCCTTGTGCAACACTGAATCCAGGTCTTCAGACTTTGATGAACAATAATTCAGACAAGGTGATTTTCATGGCATATCAAGTTTGGTGGCCAGGTTTTGACCAGATGAACTTAGACAACACTGCTGACGTTGATGCTCGCGTGGGAACGTACTATGGTTACCAGTTTGCCCCTCAGGTGAAGTTCCAAGGAACTTATCCAAATAGCGGAGATGGTTCGGTAAGTACCTTGACTCAGACTGTCATCAATAACAACTATGCTCAGATGTCAGAATTCAACCTGAGTGTATCAGCTGAGTTGGTGAACGGGAACTTGATTGTCACAGGATCTGTAGATGCCACAGCTGCTGCTTCAGGAGACTTCAAGCTTCACCTTGTATTGACTGAGGGAACTATTTATTCTACTCAGGCAACTGGCGGAACCAACGGAGAAACTGAATTTCACCATGTAATGAAGAAATTCCTTCCCGGTGCAGCCGGTATCGATTTGGCCAATGATTGGGCTATCGGTGATAACTACACTATCGATGCTAGCTATAACTTAGGAGCATTGACCGTGTATAACTGGGATGACTTGGAAGTAATCGCTTTCATCCAAGACAACACGAATAAGTTCGTGAACCAAGCTGCTAAAGATGGTGATGTGCCTATCACTGTTGATGCGGCAAACAATGCAGGAGCAGTTAACATCTCTGGTCTTCCTAGTGTATTGTGCGCTGGGCAGAACACATTGACTCCTAATGTGACTTTGGTCAACGGAGGAAATGAGGTGCTTACTACTTGCGACATTGTATACAGTGCAAACGGTGGAGCTACTCAAACCTATGCTTGGACTGGTTCTCTGGCCACTTTGGGAACTGCTTTGGTCACTTTGGATCCTATCACTTTCACATCTACTGCCTCTTCTGCTTCTACTATCAATGTGATGGTAGAGAACCCAAATGGCATGCCTGATGAAGTATCTACAGATGATATGACTTCTATCTCTATCGATCCTGCTCCAGGATCTGATTACGGTGTTGAGTTGACTATTGTTACTGACCCATGGGGAGATGAAATCTACTGGCAGATAGCGAATAGCGCTGGAGACATGGTTGCTGAAGGCGGTAACCCTAATGTAGGATTGGATAACATTGGAACAAACACATTCCCTCCTCCAGCATCTACTCTTTCATATGGTAACAGCCAGACTTACGTGATCGATATACCTCTTCCTTCTATTGATTGTTACACATTCCACATCACTGATTACTACGGTGACGGAATTACAGGAGCTGGTGGTTATACATTGCGTGACAATAATGGAGCTACTATGCACAGTGATACTGAGGATTACCAAGTGGAGGATATCAAGAATTTCTCTGGAGATGCTGCTTCAGGAGTATCTGAGAACGTGTTGGAGAACGGACTTTCTATTTCTCCAAACCCGGTTTCTGATAACTTGAACATCACGTTCAACCTTGCTTCTACTTCTGAAGTTCTGATATCTGTGACCAACTCTCTTGGACAGGAAGTCATCACTGAGTTCCTTGGAACACGTGCTTCTGGTTCAGCTATCACTAGCTTGGACATGGGCAACTTGGAGTCAGGTATTTACTATGTAAGCGTGGTCGCTAATGGCGAGCGTGCAATGAAAAAAGTTTCTGTGATCCGTTGATCCTAGAACATTCATGATTTTGAAAAGAGGTCCTATTTTTGGGGCCTCTTTTTATTTTTGGTTCAGTTGTTGTAAATTGTCTCCCAGCATAATCTATCTACGGAAAATGAAACATCTACTCTCCCTTCTATTTGTACTAAGTATCGGTCTAGGATCATGGGCCCAAGAGACTAAAGAAGTTCCTTCGGTCATGCTCAAAAGCATGAAAGGAGAAACCGTGAATTCTTCTTCTTTTGATAATGATGGCAAACCATACATCATAAACTTCTGGGCTACTTGGTGCAGTCCTTGTAAGCGTGAATTGAACGCCATAGCTGAAGTCTATGAGGATTGGGTAGAAGAGACCGGGGTTAAAATCATTGCCATATCTATAGACGATACCCGTACTTCCAAGAGTGTGAAGCCTTATGTTGATGCGTCAGGATGGGAATACGAGATCTATCTGGATGAGAATAGTGATTTCAAGCGTGCGATGAATGTGGCTGCTCCACCATATACTTTCCTTGTTGATGGGTCAGGTAACATCGTTTATCAGCATATCGGCTATAATCCTGGAGATGAAGAAGAGCTATATGAGGAACTCATAAAGCTGGCGAAATAAGCGATATGCTATCCAATAAATCAAATAAAGGCCTCCTACTTCTATTGCTGGGGGCTTTTTTCATGGCGCTAAGCTCTGGTCTTTATGCTCAAGAAGGAAGTGATGCTTATTTCAAACCTTATGCAGGACTTGGATTAAGTAGCTCACAGATATCAGGGGATCAACTCGCAGGCTTCAATCAGATAGGCTTCACAGCTGGGACGGGAATGCGTATCGGTTATAATGAAGTATGGACACCTCACCTAGAGATTCTCTTCACTCAGAAAGGGAGCAGAAAGAATGCACGGCCTGATGAAGGAGACTATGAAAGCTATCTACTCAGACTGAATTATGTGGAGCTTCCCATATTCATGGACTTTGTTACGGGGAAGACCGGATTCCACTTCGGGGTATCCCCAGCCTACCTCATCGGGATAAGGGAGGAGAACCAGAACGGTGAGATCCAAGGACTTGGAAGAGAATTCAAGGCCTTCGATTTGGAAGGTTTGATAGGCATACAATATAGGTTCCATCCCCGATGGGAGTTGGTGACACGTTACAATCAATCTGTTATCCCCGTAAGGGCTCATCAGTTGAACTCGACCTTCAGATTGAATCAAGGACAATATAATTCCTCAGTACAATTCATGCTCAGATTCAACGTTTGAGTAAAAGGTATTCGACTATGATTATTAGGGAATGGTCGAAAATCATTTGATAAGGAGTTGAATTATTTTTACCTTAGTCATGGCCTTTGGGAGGGGAGGCTTTTTGAAACCATCAATTCTGTCGAATATGTTAGAACTAAGTAAAAAGGTGCTGGATAAAGTGAGTTTTGATCGCAGATTGTTCCACAAAGAATTAAGAAAAGCCATACGCTGGGTGTCCAAGGAGGATTTGATCCTTCTCCAAGTTTGGTGCGTGTCCGTCTATGGACATATGTATGGAGACGTGATCAGCGACTGCTTCTCACCGCTCATGTGAATCAATAAATCGAATACTTCTTTTCAATCCTTCAAATCCGGGTCTTTCTAGAGCCGTCCTAGCAAAAGTTTGCTTGAATACTTCCTCGGTCAATTCCTGCCATTCTTCTTTTTTCCAAGAGGCCCACGTTGGGTCTATATTGAAGCGTGGTTCAGTATGAGGTGTTGAGAACCTGTTCCAAGGGCAGACATCTTGACAGATATCACAGCCAAATGCCCAATCCTGGAAGCTTCCCTTCATGGAATCATCTATCTCGCCTTTAAGTTCAATGGTGAAATACGAGATGCATTTACTGCCATCTACTTTATAGGGTTCATAGATGGCATCCGTAGGACAAGCATCAACACAGCGGGTACAGTCTCCACAGTGATCCATAGCAGGCCCATCTATAGCCAATTCCAAGTCGATGATCAGTTCAGCGATGAAGAAGAAAGAGCCAGCTCCTTTACTGAGAAGATTGCTGTGTTTTCCTATCCAGCCCAAGCCAGACTTGGCCGCCCAAGCTTTATCCAAGACCGGGGCACTATCGACAAAACATCTTCCTGAAACATCTCCTACCTCCTCTCTGATAGCCTCCAAAAGCTCAGATAAGCGCTCTTTGACCACGAAGTGATAGTCTTCTCCATACGCATACTTGGAAATCTTAGGTCCATCGTTGGATTGGACTTCAGACGGGAAGTAATTAAAGGTCAATGAAACGACAGAGCGAGCATCTGGCACTAATAACCTAGGGTCCAACCGCTTATCGAAGTTTCGTTCCATATAGGACATCGCTCCATGCCGGGATTCGCGGAGCCATTTTTCCAGTCTCGGTGCTTCTTCTTCGAGAAAATCTGCTCGGGATACTCCGCAGGACATGAAGCCCAATGCCTTTGCCTTTTCCTTAATGAATCGACTTCTATGCTCTGGGCTTTGATCCATAGTTGAATGTTCAGAAAAGTGAACCCTCCGTGGCGTTCGGAGTGCGTCCCAAGTGCTTGAAGGCTTTCTCCGTGGCTTGCCTGCCACGTGAGGTGCGCGCGAGGAATCCTTCCATGATAAGGAATGGTTCATAGACTTCTTCGATGGTCCCTGCATCTTCGCCCACGGCAGTGCTGATGGTGTTCAGTCCTACGGGGCCTCCCTTGAACTTATCAATGAGTGTTGTGAGGATTCTGTTGTCCATTTCATCCAGTCCATTCTCATCTACATTCAGTGCTTTCAGAGCGGTACGTGTGATGGCCAGATCTATAGATCCATTTCCTTTTACTTGGGCAAAATCTCTGACTCTGCGGAGCAGGGCATTGGCGATCCTCGGAGTTCCTCTGCTCCTTCCCGCGATTTCTATGGCGGCATTCTCTTGGATAGCTACCTCTAGGATCCCTGAAGAACGTTCTACGATTCCACTCATGGTCTCGGTATCATAATAAGAGAGCCTTGAGTTGATCCCAAATCGAGCTCTCAAGGGAGCAGTCAATAATCCAGAACGTGTAGTGGCACCTATCAGCGTGAATGGATTCAATCCAATCTGTACCGTCCGCGCATTGGGCCCTGAATCTATCACCAAGTCGATCTTATAGTCCTCCATGGCCGAGTAGAGGTATTCTTCTACTATGGGACTCAATCGGTGGATCTCATCAATGAACAGCACGTCATGAGGCTCCAGGTTGGTGAGCAATCCAGCGAGGTCTCCTGGTTTGTCTAAAACTGGTCCTGAAGTGGTCCTGATATTGACTCCTAATTCATTGGCGATGATATAGGCCAAGGTCGTTTTCCCCAATCCTGGAGGTCCATGCAAAAGCACGTGATCCAAGGATTCTTCTCTTCCCTTGGCAGCAGCCACAAAGACCTGGAGATTATCCAAGACTGAACGTTGCCCTGCGAAATCATCAAAGGATTGCGGCCTTAAAAATCGCTCGATATCACTGTCAGTGCGAATGGCCTCGTTATGCATGTCGAATTGTTCCATGGAGAAGGATGAGGGCTCTAAGTTAGGGAATCAATGTCCATAGGAAATAGAAGATTGAGAGTAGCTTTAAACAAAAAACTCCATGCCCGATAGCGGACATGGAGTCAAATTCCTTAGCGCCAAAAGGATCACTTACCAGCCGCGTAACGCTTGCTGACTTCTTCCCAATTGATCACATTGAAAAAGGCAGAAACGTAATCAGGCCTCCTGTTCTGATAGTTCAGGTAATATGCGTGCTCCCATACATCCAATCCCAAGATCGGGTGACCTCCACAGCCGACTTCTGGCATCAATGGGTTATCTTGATTCGGAGTAGAACAGACTTCCACTTTTCCTCCTTTATGCACACAGAGCCAAGCCCAACCTGAACCGAAACGGGTTCCGGCAGCTGCGCTGAACTTTTCTTTGAATGCATCAAGGCTTCCGAAAGCCGAATCAATAGCTGCAGCGAGATCAGCACTTGGCTTCCCGCCACCTTTAGGTGACATCACTTCCCAGAAGAGGCAGTGGTTATAATATCCACCTCCGTTATTTCTCAGGGCAGCATTATTCATGTCAAGACCTTTCAATATCTCATCGATAGACTTGCTATCCAAAGGAGTTCCTTCAATGGCTTTATTCAGATTGGTAGTATAGCCATTATGGTGTTTTCCATGGTGTATCTCCATGGTACGAGCGTCAATATGAGGTTCCAGTGCGTTGTATGCATAAGGAAGATCGGGAAGTGAGAATGCCATATTTTCTAGATTTTATTGCAAAGAGATTTGCTTTCAATGAAGCTCAAAGATACAATCATCCTTGGTTTATTGTTTTCTGTATTCTACGGCAGCTTTGAACTCCTTATCGCTCTTCAGATAAACGGTGAAGTATCCTTTCTCACCCCATATCACTCGAGCCACCCCTGACTTCAGTCTCATCTTGAGTTCTTCCTTGGAACGTTTCAATTCGCCCAAAGCGGGAGACACCTTTTCCTTTTCAGCGTATTCTAAGAAGTCATTGAAGATTCCATCACCGATGAAGAAGTTCTTATCGAATTTGACTGCATCTCCGTATTTCTCCAAAGCAGTCCTATGCGAATCAGCATAGTTGAAAGAGAATTGGTTGATAAGGCCGCCATAGAGAACATCGCTCAGGAATTGTGAATTAGCAGATGTATCCACGGGGATAAAAAGATCAGGCATGATACCTCCACCACCATAGACAGTCCTTCCAGCTTTCGTCTTGTATTTCAATGAGTCAGCCAATGGAATGGAATCAACAGACAACATCTCACCACGTTCCATTCGGTCGAAATAATCATTCTCATAATCTACTCCATGACCATAAGGTTTCTGGATACATCTTCCTGATGGCGTGAAGTACCTGGCAATAGTCAATCTGATAGCGCTGTTGTCCTTGAACTCTTTTTCATCTTGGACCAGCCCTTTCCCGAAACTCCTGCGACCAATGATAGTCCCACGATCATTGTCTTGGATGGCTCCAGCAAGGATTTCAGAGGCTGAGGCTGAGGCTTCATTGATTAAGAGAATGACCTCCATATTCTCTAGCTTTCCTTTGGAAGTAGCTTCGTAAGTGCGCTTGGGTTGATGTCTTCCTTCTGTGTAGACAATCATCTCCCCATCTTTAAGGAATTCATCAGCGAGCTCGATTGCAGTCTGAAGATACCCACCGCCATTCCCACGAAGGTCTATGATGAGACGATCCATACCCGGCCCCAATTCATTGAGTGCATTCTTAAACTCATCATGGGTGGTACGAGCGAAGCGGCTTACACGAATATATCCGGTTTTCTCATCTACCTTCAACCAAACGGGGATGCTCTGAATCGGAATCTCACCCCGCGTGATGCTGAAATCAAGGATGTCTTTCACCCCATTCCTTTTCACTCCAACATTCACTATAGTTCCACGTTCACCCCTCAAGAGTTCCATGACCTGCTTATTGCTGATTTCTATTCCTGCAATGCTGCTGTCATTTACAGTGATGATCCTATCACCTGCTCTAATTCCTGCTTGTTCAGAGGGTCCACCACTGACCGGTGTGACCACCATGACAGTATCTTTCACTATCCTGAACTCTACACCGATCCCATCGAAATTTCCTTGAAGCGGCTCACTATACTCAGCCCGCTCAGCCGCTGAGATGTAATAAGAGTGCGGATCCAGATCCTGAAGAAAGTCTTGGATTGCGGCATCAACATGTGCAGTTACATCCACAGAATCTACGTATTCAGCATCAACGAGGCGAACGACCTGGGAGAATTTATCTGCCTCAGAACCTCTGAATATCAATGGATTATCAGGAGAACTACCTCCAAGACCCATTCCAATGAAGACTCCTCCTGCCAATGCAATGACTAGGATCAAGGGATAAAATATCTGAAATTTGCTATTCATGTTCTTCTTCGCTGATGTCAGATATGTGTGTGAGATCCACTCCAGCTTCTTTAAGGAAATCCAGTCCAGAACGGTCTTTGTACTCTTCTATGTAGACCAATCTCTTTACGCCAGACTGATGAATGAGTTTACTGCATTCTTTGCAAGGAGAAAGGGTTATATATAGGGTTGCTCCGCTCATATCATTGGTGCTGCGTGCTACCTTCATGATGGCATTGGCTTCTGCATGTAATACGTACCACTTGGTATCTCCTTCCTCATTTTCGCATGGATTTTCGAAACCAGATGGCGTACCGTTATAACCATCGGAGATAATCATACGATTATTGACAATGATGGCGCCTACTTGTTTGCGCTGGCAATGGGAAAGTTTTCCCCATTCTCGTGCCATGCGCAGATACGCTTTATCGTATTTATTTTGTTTTTTCTCCTTCATAAAAGACTTTATCAAAGAAAGTGAATAGCACCCAAATCTTACAATTCTAGGTCATATGGTTTAGAATATCCACATGCGGTAGAATAGCACAGACCAAGGGTCTTAAATAAGAAAGGACTTCTGAATGATCAGAAGTCCTTTCTTCCGGTGGAGCCAGGGGGAGTCGAACCCCCGACCTCTACACTGCCAGCGTAGCGCTCTAGCCAACTGAGCTATGGCCCCGTCTTGTTCCACATCGCATTGCGGAAAAGGAGCGCAAATCTAATCAAAACATAGATATTCATAATGGATAGCATTTAGTCCTTGCATCTTCTTTCAAGCATTTAACTTTCTGCATTCTCGGTATCAATGTATCCATCTCATGAAAAAATAACCTCTGTCTTGATTTGAACACTTATAAATTCAGGTCTTGAAGCCCAAATAGCTTTGAACGAACTGATATTCGAGCCTAAACAGCAATCGAGTAAGAGAACATTGGCGCTACAGAGGACAGTACAGTTAGCTGTTTTCCTCTGTCCATGCCCTAACTATGCACAGATTCAGGATGCACATCTTCTGAGTGGCTCCACGTTGATGAGCCCTCACGCCATTCTTGCTGTCTCAGGGCATACCTTCGACCCAGGGAATGACAAGATGGTACTTTGCTGGGCCGCAACATATTCTAATCTGGCCTTTATACTTGTCTCTGTGGAATGGGGTTCTTCAAAGAGAACTGCGCTTGGAATCGAATCCTTCTTTGCTTAGCGCTAATTCTGAGGGAACGTATAATCCTATCCGCATTAGCAATAAGCCCTGTGATGCTAAGCTCAGCGGAAGCATAGATGTGCCATTTCACCTAACTGATGGTGGAATATTGAGTTTTTCAGCTGAACCTTCTGAGGCTCTTATCCTCTGCGTTGATGCCCCAGAAAGTGACCTGCTTTCTTTCAACACGTGAAGTCTCCAAGGATATGAAATCGACCCAACAGGAAGGTTAATCTGGACTCTGAGCTTTTGGAAGACAAAAAATGCAGCTTCGCACCCAATAAAGGTCACAAGCAAGCTGAGTGCTTTGCTTAATTAAAGACACAGGAAGCCAATATTGCTTCCCGTTTACAAAGTGATTCTGTTCCTTTAGAAGTTGAAAAAGCTACATTTATAATATGGCGGCAGCTGAGACATATGCACGTAGATCAAGGTGGTTGCCCTATCTGATGATTCCATTATTCTTGGTAGGGACATTTCTAGTCTATCAGCGCATAGCCTATGAAAGCAGAGACTTCTATGCTGAGTACTTCAAAGTATATATCAGGTCGGAGTCTATAAAGCGCATTCCAGGAATGCGCGCGGGGCTGAATGCATTGGATGACAGACAATTTGAACTTGCCGCTTCCCTGCTTAGGCCAGTATATGAAAAGACAAAGGATCCGGATGTGGCATTGCAATTGGCTATGGCACAAATGGAAGAACAAAGCTATTGGGAAGCAATAGATGTTTTACAAAAAGTCAAAGATTCATCAGAAGATTACATTCAAGAAGCTGAATGGTATAAGATCTTATGCCTCATCGCACTAGAGAGAAAAGAAGAAGCGATTGGCCTCTTGGAGTATTATTGTGAGCAGCCTGATTTCACATTCAAGGAGAAAGAGGCGAAAGAACTCCTGAGAGATTATTGATTTTTAAAGGAATTGCCCCTTCTTCAATCCGAGCCAAGCAAGGGCTGACCCATGGAGTAATTGCTCTGTCTTCTCTAGAGGATACCTCATACTTCTGATTAAGTTTGCAGGCTGCAATTCGCCCAACGGAAATGGATAATCAGTTCCAAGTGTCACTCTATCAGCTCCCACCAAGTTCACGATTAAGTCTAACATTTCAGGAGCATGTACCAGTGAATCCAACCAGAATTTTCCGAGATAATCGGTGGGTGGCTTGTTATTATCAATCGCACATAAATCAGGTCTCACATCGAATCCATGTTGAATCCTTCCTATGGTCGCTGGGAATGAACCTCCTCCGTGCGCAAATGCAACGCGAAGATCAGGCAGTCTTTCAAATATACCTCCGAAGATCATTGAGCAAATGGCTAAGGAAGTCTCAGCAGGCATGCCCACCAACCATGGAAGCCAATAGCGGCTCATCTTATCCTGGCCCATCATGTCCCAAGGATGAACGAAGATGGCCATGTCCAGCTCTTGACAAGCTTGGAAGACAGGGAATAACTCTGCTGCGTTCAAGTTCCATTCATTGATATGGGATCCTATCTGAACACCTTTCAATCCGATCTTCTTACACCGCTCTAATTCCTCGATAGCCAAATCAGGAGCTTGCATAGGGAGGGTTCCGAGTCCGACAAATCGTTTTGGATGTTTCTCAATGATTCCTGCAATATGATCATTCAAGAACTTGCTCAAGGTATGAGTATGGTGGGCTTGGGCCCAGTATGCGAACATGACAGGAACGGTGCTCAAAACCTGAACATGTACCCCTTGCTCATCGCATTCGTCCATACGTGCTTTGGGGTCCCAACAATTGCATCCCACTTCTCTGAAAAAACGATCATCCATCATCATACGGGCACAGCCTGACTTATGATGATCCAAGTGAATGAATCCTCCATAACCGAACTTAGACCTGAAATCAGGAATATTCTCAGGAAGGATGTGGGTGTGTATGTCTATAGTGAGGATGTCCTGCATAGAATCAACTCTCAACACTATCTATGAAACGCGGATCGGTATCCATCTCATGTCCACATGAATCACAGGTGCGCAGCGCTTTGGAAGAATAAAACTCCTTGAATCTTGGCAAGAAATCCTTTTCGATATTGGTCAATGGAAAATAGACTTCATGCAATTTATGGTTACAATTATCACAGAACCAGAGCAGGCCATCTGTATGATTTTCTTTCCGCTTCACTTCTATCACCAGACCAAGTGATCCTTCACTGCGCACAGGCGAGTGAGGCACCTTGGCAGGATGTAGGTACATGTCTCCAGGACCGAGAGGGATGTCCACCGCTTTACCATCCTCTTGGATACGAACATTGATATTCCCTTCTAGTTGATAGAACAGTTCCTCAGTCTCGTTATAGTGATAGTCCTTACGTGCATTAGGACCTGCTACTATCATGACGATATAATCTCCAGCGTCTCTGTATAGATTCCTATTCCCTACTGGAGGTTTCAGCTCATCACGGTGTTCTTTGATCCATTGATCTAGATTGAAAGGTCTTTTGATAGGCATCTATGCTTGATTAGAGGATGTGCTGCTAAGATAAAGCTTTATTCTTCCTTGAAGGCTATGGATTAGAACCTTGACAATCAAGAATGTGCTAACTTCAAGCCATGAGAAAAATCCTTGGATTCACACTATTATGCCTGTTGATCATAGGCGCTTGCAAGAAGGAAGAGGTCGATCAGCGCAGCATAGATGATGAAATCATCCAGCGATATATTGCAGACCGCAATTACACGGCCAGCAAGACCTCCTCAGGGCTATACTATGTAATAGAAGTAGAGGGAACTGGCAGCTATCCAACCGTGGACAGCACTATTACGGTGATTTATAAAGGCAAGCTTCCCAATGGGGGGGTCTTCGATCAATCCCCTGCCCAAGGGTCTACTTTCCCGCTCGCAAACCTCATCCCCGGCTGGAAAGAAGGAATGCCTTATTTCAGTGAAGGTGGCGAAGGTATTATCCTTGTTCCATCACATTTAGGCTATGGTTCCAATGTCCAAGGAAGTATTCCTGCTAACTCTGTTCTGATCTTTGAAATAACCCTTATAGATGTGCAATAACATGAGAGTATTCCTCCCCTTCCTGCTGATTCTTTGGAGCGCTTGTCAAACTCCTTCTAATGAGCTTTCGACTAATCAAGAAGATTCCTGTTGTGATTATTGGAACATGGAAGGACAATCTGATCAAGCCACAGGTGGGATCAGAATGATTCCTATCCAGACTCCAAAAGGTCCCTTCAACGTTTGGACTAAAAGATTTGGCAACAGCCCAACGATGAAGGTCCTTTTACTTCATGGCGGTCCAGGTGGCACGCATGAACTCTTCGAGAGCTTTGAAGGCTATTTTCCGCAGGAAGGCATAGAGTTTATTTACTATGATCAGCTGGGTTCTTACTATAGCGATCAGCCCAGCGATACTTCACTGTGGACCATTGAATGCTTCGTAGAAGAAGTGGAACAAGTGAGAAAAGCACTTGATCTAGATAAAGATGATTTCTATCTCTATGGCCAATCTTGGGGTGGAATCCTCGCCATGGAATACGCACTCAAGTATCAAGAAAACCTGAAAGGACTGATCATCTCCAACATGGTGATGAGTATCCCTGAATATAATCGCTATGCTAAAGAAGTTCTGGGCCCTGCTATGGATTCAGCAGTATACGCTGAGATCATGGCGATAGAAGCCAAAAAAGATTTCGAGAATCCGCGATATCTAGAGCTCTTATTCGAGCATCATTATACACAGCACATCATGCGCAAGCCCTTGGCAGAGTGGCCTGAATCTGTCAATAGAGCCTTCAAACACTTGAATCCTGAAGTATATATCTATATGCAAGGCTATAGCGAATTCGGAGTGACCGGTGAAGCCACCTTGGCCGAATGGGATGTCAAGGATAGGGTCAAGGAGATATACGTCCCTACACTCAGCATAGGATCCACGCATGACTCTATGGATCCTGAGCACATGAAGTGGTTGGCCTCTGAAGTGCAGCATGGCTCATTCTTACTTTGCCCTGATGGCGCGCATCTTTCTCAATATGATGATCAATCGCATTTCTTTCCTGGATTAATCAACTTCATTCATGAAGTCGATCAGGGTAAATTCCCTGCATCCGATAAAAAGTAATACTTCGTTTCTCACACCATTGAACTATGAAATTCAATAGCCTTTTCTCACTCTTTCTCTTGCTCCCATCAATGGCCTCAGCACAGGTGGATGAACATGATTACAGCTGTCACGGTCAACACCAAATAGCTCCTACTCGCTCGCTAAGATTGGACGAGCAACGTATGGTAGATGACAGCAATATGCGCAGTGACACCTTCGACCTTCAGCATTATGATATCCATATAGACATCACTGATTATTTCGGACAGACGATTGATTGCCATACGAGCATTGAGATAAAGGCACTGATGACTGGTCAGACATCTATTCGTTTGGACTTAAAGGACCTTGACGTAACTGAAGTGATGGTTGATGGAGTTCCGAGCACCTTTGATCATAGTGGAGAAGTGCTAGAAATACTTCTATTGACGCCAACATTGGCAAATGAGACCTTCTACTTGGATGTCTGGTATAATGGCCATCCCTATCAGGATCCACAGTGGGGCGGATTCTATTTTGAAAGCAATTACATCTACAACTTAGGTATAGGATTGAGCACCATCCCACCTAATTTCGGAAGGGTCTGGTATCCATGTTTTGACACCTTCGTTGAGCGAGCAACTTACGATTGGTATGTGACCAGTGCAGGTGGATTGGTTCCTCATTGCCAAGGAGAATTCGTCAGTGAGATCCAACTAGGAGGAGACACCCTGACCCGACATTATGCGATGGATATTCCACTACCTACCTACCTGACGGCCATTGCTGCAGCTGACTATACGAGCATTTCTTATGATCACGTAGGAGCTTATGGGACCATTCCTGTATTGCTTCACGCCAAGACGGGCCAGCAGTCAAGCATGCAGACCCGTTTTACCAATCTCCCTGCAGCCATAGATGCTTTGGAATATTGGTTTGGGCCTTATATATGGAACAAGGTCGGCTACGTGATGACCACCGTTGGCGCTATGGAACATGCGACCAATATTGCATATCCACAAGGGATGATGTCACAGAGCACGGCCTCCAATGAAGGCTTGTTCACTCATGAGCTGGGCCATCTTTGGTGGGGAGATATGGTCTCTCCTGAGGTCAGAAACCATATGTGGTTGAAGGAAGGGAATGCTGAATACAGTCAGCATCTCATGCGAGAATGGTTGAGTGGAGAAGAAGCCTTCAAAGCAGAGGTGAAAGACAATCAGCTTTATGTTCTGGAGACGGCAAACTATGAGGATGGTGGATTCTTTGCTATGTCGCCCATCCCTGATGAGATCATTTACGGCAGGACCACCTATTATAAAGGAGCCTCAGTTGTGCATAATCTGAGAGGCTACATGGGAGATTCTTTATTCAGAATGGGAATGCAGGCTGTGCTTGACACTTTTTATCTTGGCTATATGAATCCAGAGGATTTTAAATCCGTATTGAGCAGCAGTACAGGACTGGATCTTACTTCATATTTTGATGATCAGATCTATAAGCCAGGGTTCAGCACATTCGTGATTGACTCTGCACAAACGACTGATCTAGGTGACGGAACTTGGAATCATCATATCTTCCTTCAACAGAAGCTCAGAGGATGTCCTTCCTTCTATGCTGACGTCCCTTTGGATATCACTTTCCTCGATCAAGCTTGGCAAAAAAGCAATGAAACAGTGATGGTGACTGGACAGTACATGGAGGTAGATATAGTGACAGGATTCGAACCAATAATGACCTGGACCAATGGCGAGAACCGTTTAAATCAGGCCCGTATGGAGTACCAGTCCATATTGACCGAAACCACCAATACACTGGATCTGCCTTGGGTAGATTTCAAATTGAAAGTGGAGGAAATAGCTGAAGGAGATTCAGCTTACTTCTTAGCCGAACACCATTGGGTATCGCCTGATCAACAGAACCTTGGAGAGTATATAGACTATATATCTGATCAACATTATTACAGCATTCATGGAGCGTGGCCTGCAAGTTTATTGCTCACCGCACGATTCAATTATAACGGAGTATTTGCCCATCAATTAGATAATTCATTGCTCGCCAATGGCCCTGAAGAGAATGTTGGATTAGTCTATCGTGCAGATGCATCAGAGCCTTGGGAAGTGTATGATAATTACACCATGTCAGGTGTTGGTGGGAATAATGGAACAGCGAAGGCTGAGACATTGAAGCAAGGAGACTACACATTCGCACTATTGAATCCCTTGGTCAGCCTTGAAGAGCCTGGAGCTTCTCCATTCCGAGTCTATCCCAATCCTGTGAACGATGCCTGCTTCATACATTCTGACCTCGATGGAGGATATGAGATAGAAGTGATTGATTCAGAGGGCAGGACCCTTTCCAAACAGATAGCAATATTGAGTAAAGGGTCGCCTTTCAAGCTCAGTACTGGTAATTGGGTGAATGGGATCTACCAATTACGCATTTCAAAACAGGGCAGCTCTTCGATATACAACTTGAAGATGCTCAAGGAAGGAGCTAAGAAATAGGATTAAATAGGGCCCCCATCAATCCTATTACAGGCTGATTGCTTGTGATGTATGTATCTTCTCAAGGTTAGATAAGGTGTAAACACTTAGGTTTCAGTGCAGCTTAAACATTTCCAATTCGACCCAAGCCCTTGGTTCATCAGCCCTATTCTAGGATCCTTCTATGGCCCTTTATTCATTCCTTTACACACCTAATTCAAGGCTTCCCTTTTTCCTTGAAAGATTTATAGCTGATGCTTTTTCAGCAGGAATAATATTAAAGATTCAATGCAATATTTCTCTCAGAAACGTAGGCTCAGCTATAAGAGCATTGACTGAACCGAATATTTCTTTCGTGGGCTGTACGTTAGATAGTTCCTCGCCTCCTTTCCAACAATATCGAATTACATGCCCCTTGTTATCTCAGGAAAACCCTGTACATAGATCTTATGTATCACCTTTCCTGAAAAAAATGCTCCCTGCCTTATCTAGTTCGAAGGGAGCATTCGTCTTGATTCAATAATACACACGCTGGTCGATGACATAATATATCCAAACAGCGAAAAGAGTATATAGTCTCTTGATTTCCTAATGTCTTCATCAACGATATGAGCACTAAGTGTTCTGCACAAAAAGTGTTTTAGTTTAAACCAATAATGGAGTTTAATCCCTCAACTATCCCGATTTTTCAGTTGCCCCGCCCTTGGTCTATCTTTAACGAACCCAAATGTCTGCCCTCTCGTAGTATATAATTACCCACATAATCACACCCAATATAGTATATGATCATCCTTAAATTCGGAGGAAGCTCGGTCGCCAGTCCAGAGCGTATCCAAGGCATTTCCTTGATGATTGCTGAACGCAACAGTTCCGGAAAACAGATTGCTGTGGTAGTCTCTGCTATGGGCGGGGTCACAGATGAACTTATCCACATGGCCAAGACCGCAGAATCTGGTTCTGAGGAATATCTAGGCCTTTGGTCCGCCTTGTCTGATCGTCATATAAAAACATTGAGCCAACTTCTTCCCGCAGATAATCTAACCGGTCCACTAGCTGAGATGGAGGAGGCATTGAAAGAATTGAAAGAAATCCTTCGCGGGGTCTTTTTGATCAAAGAAGCTTCACCACGGACCTTGGACACCGTGCTCTCCTTCGGAGAAAGACTTTCAGCTTTTATGCTGTCCCGCTATTTTTCTTCCCAAGGGATTCCGAGTTCATTCAAGGATGCCCGTGCCTTCATCCGCACAGATGACCGCTTTGGAAATGCACAGGTGGATTTAGATACGACCAGAGTATTGGTCCAAAAAGAATTATCTCTCAAGGATACTGTCCCCGTTATCACTGGCTTCATCGCTTCCTCTGAGCAGGGTCACACGACCACACTTGGCAGAGGAGGATCGGATTATACCGCGGCTATCATCGCTGCTAGCTTAGATGCCGAAGCACTAGAGATATGGACTGATGTGAACGGAGTCCTTACAGCTGATCCACGGGCAGTTTCCCATGCATATAGCATTCCGGAACTCAGCTATGAGGAGGCCATGGAACTCTCCCACTTCGGGGCCAAGGTGATTTATCCCCCTACCATCCAACCCGCATTGGATAAACGCATTCCCATTTTTATAAAGAACACCTTCGAACCCACGCATCCCGGAAGCAGGATTTCAGCGGATACACCTGAAAGAAAAGGATCCGGAATGACCGGACTAACCTCCATCCAAGATGTGAGTTTACTGACTCTCTCAGGAAGTGGTCTTGTCGGAATTCCAGGAACGGCAGCACGCTTCTTCCAATGCCTTGGCCGACATGGAGTGAATATCATCATGATCACCCAAGCTTCCTCAGAGCATAGCATCTGCGTGGCCATCTCAGGGAAGGACGCTAGCCCTGCTAGAAAAGGAGTTGAAGAGGAATTCATAAAAGAAGTGCGAAATGGCTTGGTCAATCCGATCCAGACCGAGGATGAGCGCTGCATCATTGCCATGGTGGGCGAAGGTATGCGCAACAGACCCGGAGTGGCGGGAAGATTATTCTCAGCCCTTGGCAGAAACGGAATCAATGTAAGCGCAGTGGCCCAAGGAAGCTCAGAGCTGAATGTCACCTTTGCTGTAGCTGGAAAAGACCGAGTGAAATCACTCAACTTATTGCATGATGCCTTCTTCGAAGAACAGAAAGTGAAGCTGCATGTCTTCCTGATTGGAGTAGGACTGATAGGCGGAACTTTATTGGATCAGATTATAGCCCAGCATGCTTCATTAATGAAAGAAAAAGACCTGGATATACGTATTATCGGATTGGCCAATAGCCGCAAGATGATATGCAACAGAGAAGGAATTGTATTGACCAATTGGAAGAATCAGTTAGAAGAATTGGGTGAGAAAAGCAGTTTGGAAGCCATTGCTGACCGCATAGAATCCTTCAATCTCGCGAATACCGTCCTCGTAGACTGTACCGCGAATCCTGATACGCCCAGCATCTATCAGCGCATTCTTGGCAACAGCGTTTCAATCGCTACAGCCAATAAAGTGGCGGCTTCTTCTTCACAGAAAAGCTATGATGAGCTGCTTCAGAGCGCTAGGAAAAGCAATGCCCTCTTCATGAACGAGACCAATGTAGGCGCAGGACTTCCCGTATTAGCTACGCTGAGAAACTTGGTTGAGAGCGGAGATAAGGTGAAAGAAATCCAAGCAGTAATCTCCGGTTCGCTTTCGTACATATTCAATAATTTCAATGGCGAAAGAAGTTTCATTGAATTGGTCAAAGAAGCGCGTGAACTTGGCTATACAGAGCCCGATCCAAGAGAAGATCTATCAGGTAATGACATCAAACGTAAGATCATCATCTTAGCGCGTGTTGCCGGATTCAAATTAGAACCTACAGATGTAGAAGTGGAACCTCTTCTTCCCGCCTCATGCATAGAAGCTCCGGATGTGGATTCCTTCTTCATAGAATTGGATAAGCAGGCAGCTTATTTCAGCGACTTGATAGACTCGGCTACCAAGGAAGGGTCTCGATTGCGTTACATTGCAGCCTTCAAGGATGGCAAAGCCAAGGTCAGTTTGCATAAAGTGAAAGACGATAGCCCTTTCTTTAATCTGGCAAGTACAGATAATATGATCGTGGTCTTCTCAGAGCGATACGCAACACGCCCGCTTACCGTGGCGGGTCCAGGTGCAGGAGCACACGTGACTGCAGCAGGAGTATTCGCTGAATTGATACAACTAGGGAATAGGAACCATGATTGATGAGAAAAAGATAATCTCGGCTACTGCCCCTCCTACTATTGCGAATATCGCGGTGGGATTTGATAGCCTAGGGATGGCTGTGAAAGGCATAGGTGATATCGTCCAAGTGAGATTCACTGATGATCCGGGAATACATATTGTAGAGATTGCAGGTGACCAAGGGAAACTCCCCTTGGATGCCCTTAAGAACACCGCTTCGGCAGGTGCTGTAAAAATGCTTACAGATTTGATTGCAGCAGGGAAAATATCTGCTGATATAGGGGTCGCTATGCGCATAGAGAAACGCATGCACTTAGGAACAGGACTTGGATCCAGTGCATCCAGTGCTGCGGCTGGCATGATGGCTGTGAATGAATTACTGGGCAAGCCATTGACCAAAAAAGAATTAGGCCCTTATGCCCTCATCGGGGAGAGTAAGGCGAGTGGATCCGTGCATGGGGATAATGTGATTCCGGCACTCTGGGGCGGAACCGTTCTTGTGAGAGAAACAAGTCCATTAGACGCGATTGCATTGCCATCTATAAAAGGTCTGATTATTCTTGTCTTGCACCCTCATGTAGAAGTATTGACTTCAGAATCCAGAGCGAGATTGAAGACGGAGATCAGCTTGAAAGACCATATCATGCAATCGGCTGATCAGGCTGCATTTATCCATGCCTTGCATACCCAAGACAGCGCCCTTCTTAAGCGCAGTATGAATGACCGCGTAATAGGCCCACAACGTGTGGCAGACATTCCATTATTCGCGATAGCCAAAGCTGTAGCTATGAATCATGGCGCATTAAATTACGATATCAGCGGATCAGGTCCCTCCAGCTTCAGCTTCTTCACCTCTGCAGAACAGAGCAGAAAAGCATTGGATGATCTGAGCGAATTATTCCATCAGAATGGGATAGGACTGGATGCACATCTCACTTCTTTGGATGAAGAAGGAGCGCGTATTATATAACACGATTTATGAGATTTTTCAGTACCAACAACTCCAATAACATCGTGGATCTGCGCGAAGCTGTATTACACAGTATGCCTGCAGATAAGGGATTATACATGCCCTGCGAGATTCCGACTTTGAAGTCATCCTTTTTTAAATCAGCAGCCAATATCTCATTATCTGAGATTGCCTACGAGATGGCTTATCCCTTTCTTTCTAAAGATTTCAGCAAGGCTGACATCCATGAGATCATCGAGCGCTCTGTGACATTTCCAGCACCCCTAGTGCAGGTTGAAAAAGGCATACACAGCTTGGAATTATGGCATGGGCCTACTTTGGCTTTCAAAGATTTCGGGGCGAGATTCATGGCGGCATTGATGTCGCGACTCGTTGAACAAGAAGACCGTGAATTGCATATCCTAGTTGCTACAAGTGGTGATACAGGCGGAGCAGTAGCCTCTGGATTCCTGGGCGTTCCCAATGTGAAAGTGACCATTCTTTTTCCGCAAGGGAAAGTGTCCCCCTTGCAAGAAAAACAATTGACCAGCCTAGGTCAGAACATCCATGCCATAGAGATTGATGGGACCTTTGATGATTGTCAGGCGATTGTAAAAAGGGCTTTCTTGGATGATGAACTGAAAGCACATTCCATGATGGCTTCAGCGAACAGCATCAACATCAGCAGACTCATCCCGCAGACTTTTTATTATGTACATGCCTATGGACAGATCGAAGAAAAAGAGCATGTGCAGATCGCTGTCCCTTCAGGAAATTTCGGGAATCTGACGGCAGGATTATTGGCCAAGAAAATGGGGTTGCCCATCAGCGGATTCATCGCTGCGACCAATGCGAATACCATTGTCCCGCAATACATACAGACTGGGGAATTCAATCCAAGACCTTCCGTACAGACCATTTCCAATGCTATGGACGTAGGGAATCCTTCCAACTTCCCTCGCATGCTGCTGCTTTATGGGGGAGATCATCAAGCGATGTGCAAGGACATACAGGGTTTCACATTGAGCGATTCATTGACCAAGAAATGCATACAAGATGTCTTTGAACAGAGCGGATACATCTTGGATCCTCATGGAGCAATCGCTTATCGAGCTTTGAAGGAATTGCTGAAAAAAGGAGAATCAGGAATCTTCCTAGAAACGGCTCATCCCGCGAAATTCCTTCCAGTCATGAAGGAGGTATTGGGAGAGATTCCTGTACCAAAGGCTCTGTCTTCATTGGCCAATAAAAAAGCAGAAAAAGCCTGTTTCCCCGCTGATTATGAGCAGGTGAAAGAGCATCTTCTGAACAAGGCTTAAGTGATTTTTATTGTTGTCCAAATGACATTTAATGTTCTAAACATGTATCTTCGGCCTTGTACAGTATGAATGTATTTGCATAGACCCACCAACATTCCCGTTCCATGCTCTCAAGCAAACGGTTCCATGATTAATCGCATGGAGGAAGAAAGAAATTGACCAACAGGCTGCAGTAAACGCGCAAGATCTTTTGATCGCATAATTTTAGTCCTAGAAAAGAATGTTCAACTTTAAGAAGTCACCGGATTCACTGGTCATCATTTCGGCCATCCTGATTTTATTCACCATTCTTACTTGGCTGATTCCTGCGGGAGAATTCCTGCGTGAAGAAGTCAATGGCCGCATGCAGGTCATTCCAGGGACTTATCATGAAGTAGCTACATCAGGGCAGAGCATTTTCGATCTTCTTCTTTCTCCACTGAATGGCTTCTTGGCCGCGGCTGAGATTATCGCCTTCGTACTCATCGTAGGTGGAGCCTTCCAGATGCTTACGACCACGGGTGCTATAGACGCGGGCCTGTTCAAGATATTGGACATCGCGAAGAGGAATCCTTCCTCCAAGGCATGGATTATCGCCTTTCTTATGCTCATATTTTCCTTGGGCGGCATGTCCTTTGGGATGAGTGAAGAGACCTTGGTATTCGTCTTGATTACCTTGCCTCTTGCCCGCAGTATGGGCTATGATGCCTTCGTGGGAGTCGCTATTCCATTTGTAGGTGCTGGAATGGGATTTGCCGGAGCAGCTTTCAATCCATTTACGGTAGGAATCGCGCAAGGAATCGCACAGCTCCCCCTTTTCAGTGGATTCGAGTATCGCCTGTTGGTATGGGTCGCATACACCCTTGTGGGAATCATCTTCGTGCTCTGGTACGCCCGTGGATTGGACAAAGGAAAGTTCAAACCCTTCTGGCCTGAGAACAGCAAGGTGAAGGAAGTAGAGGTATTGGAATTAACCTTTGGAAGGAAATTAATCCTCATGTCCTTTTTCCTCGCTCTGGTCATGGTGATGGTAGGAGCGATGAAATTAGACTGGTATATCCCAGAGATATGCGCCCTGTTCTTGACACTAGGAATTATCTCAAGTTTGATAGGAAAGCAAAGCAGTACAGAGGCAATAGCCGCGTTTCAGGACGGAGCTAAAATGCTCTTGCCGGCAGCTTTGGTCATTGCTTTATCGAATGCCGTGCTCTTCATTGCCACCGAAGGACATATCATAGATACGCTGCTCTTCTCCCTCGCAGGAGCAGTAGAAGGAGTTCCCAAAGTGATCTCTGTACAACTGATGTTCTTGGTCCAAGGATTCATCAACTTCTTCATTCCCTCAGGTTCAGGACAAGCGGCCATCACCATGCCCGTCATGGCGCCCTTGGCCGATCTATTAGGCATCTCTCGCCAGACAGCCGTCCTTGCCTATCAATTCGGAGATGGACTCTTTAACCTCATCATACCTACCAGTGGTGTGACCATGGGAATCCTTTCTATAGCGGGCATTCCCTTCACCGCTTGGATCAAGTGGATATGGAAGATGTTCCTTATTGCTGTGCTGGTTTCTATGGTTTTCTTGGCGCTGCCGGTTTCAGTGTTTGTGTGGGTGTGATGTCTTGATTCCCTTTAGGACAGGCCATAAACCCTTTTCCTTATCAAATAGTTAATTCCTCGCAAGAACAGCAGGGATATCGTGCTGCTTATTCAGACCTTTGCGGCCTATTATGAAAGAGATTCTTGTTGACAATCCTTTAGTGCTCTTATTCGTGGTGGCTGCCATAGGCTACCTGATAGGAAATGTGCGTATCGCTGGCTTTTCCTTAGGTGTAGCTGCCGTGCTCTTTACGGGCTTGCTCATTGGCGCTATGGATGCGCGTTTTACCATTCCTGATGTGGTCCTTCAATTGGGATTGGCCATCTATGTCTATTCTGTTGGCCTAAGCTCAGGACCCGCCTTCTTCGAGATGTATCGCAAGCATGGCTTGAAGGACTTTGGGTTCATCATAGCTACCCTCCTCTTTACAGGGATTATTACTGCATTCCTTTGGTTCCTTATGGACCTCAGTGCTGCCAATGCAACTGGGATATACGCAGGAAGCACCACCAATACCGCGGCATTGGCCGGCCTATTGGATTATATAGACGGTAATTTCAAGAGTGCCGCAGCGAAGGCTTTGGCAGAGCAAGCGGTGATAGGCTATAGCTTCTCCTATCCCATGGGCGTGCTCGGTGGGATGATCGCCATCGTATGGGTGCAGAAAGCCCTGAAGATTGACTTCAAAGAAGAGACCCGTAAATGGCGCAGTACGTATCCCTTGGATGAAGTCCTGAGCAGCTGTTCGGTAGAGGTGCTTCATGAGAACATGTGTGAAAAACCACTCCGTGATATCATGGTTGATAAAGACTGGAATGTGAACTTCGGGAGGATCCTGCATGAAGGCAAGTTGAATCTCATCAATTGGAATACCGAATTCAAACTAGGAGACAAGGTCATTTTGGTAGGCAGCGAAGAGGATTTGGAGACGGCCATAAAAACCTTTGGGAGAAGGGTGAAGATGCCTCATACGAAGGACCATAAGTCCTTTGACACCCGCATGATCTTCGTTTCCAATGAAATGATGGCAGGAGTGACCATCGCCTCCTTGAATTTGGATGAACGATTCAATGCGATCATCACGCGCATCAGAAGAGGAGATGTGGAGATGCTCGCCAAGGCCGACACCGTCCTAGAACTTGGTGACCGTATACGCTTCATGGCCCGTAGAAAGGACCTGAAGAAACTCTCAGAACTCTTCGGGGATTCCTATCACCAATCGAGCAAGGTGAATCTGTTCAGCTTCGGGCTCGGAATGGGACTTGGTTTATTATTGGGAAATGTGCCTATAGACCTAGGTTCTGACATCTCCTTTAAGCTTGGATATGCAGGAGGACCTCTTATCATAGGGTTGATCCTAGGAGGATTGCGTAGGACAGGTCGCGTGCTTTGGTCCCTGCCTTATGGGGCCAATGTCACGCTGCAACAGATAGGACTCATCCTGCTCCTGGCCTCGCTGGGGATCAAGTCAGGAAGTGCCATGGTGAGCAGCTTGAGTATAGAAGCGCTATGGATAGTCTTAGCCTCTGGAATCATCAGTATCAGTACAGCAGCGGCTACCTTGTATTTAGGATATAAGGTGATGAAGAAGCCCTTTGGACTGCTCATGGGAATGGTTTCTAATCAGCCGGCCATCTTGGACTTCGCTTTGGAGCGTGGGGGGAATAGATTACCCATGTTCGGTTACACCTTAATCTTCCCTATTGCATTGATCTTAAAGATCATCATCGCGCAGATGCTGTTTATTTTATTGAACTAAAAAAGGGGAGCATGTTAAACTCCCCTTTTGATCTAGAGTTTTAAACCCTTTTATCTCTCGATTTTCACAGCACGCTTAATCAGCATCTGACCTTGAACTTCCAATGAGTAATAATACATACCAGAAGGAAGATCAGAAGCATTCCATTCAAGAGAGTGTAATCCTTTGGAAGACTCTGCATCATATAAGGTACTGATCATCTCCCCTTGAGCACCAGAAACGATGATTCTCACTCTAGCATCTTCTGCCATCCTCCAAACGATCTCTGTACGATCAGAGAAGGGATTAGGACGGTTCTGATAGAGTTCATAATCAGCTCTGAGGCTTGTACCTTCTGATTCGCCAGGGACAGCACTTCTTCCAATTCCCATATCAGAGAGCAAGGTTTCCATTTCCTCTAGTCTAGCGTTTAACTGCTCTATCTGAATTTGTTGTTCTTTAATACCTTGGGTAAGGATGGGGATGAGTTCGGTATATTGAATTCCTTTGAAGTCTACACGCTCTGAGATCAGCGCTCCAGAAGTGTCATATTGAGCGGGGAAAACAGCGTTCTGAACAATCTCAGGGAAGACTTCTTCGACCTCTTGCGCAATAAATCCATTGCGAGTACCACCTTGAAGATTCATTTGCGCAAATTCATTGATTCTGTAATCATAGGATTTAGGATTGAGCTGAACTATGCGTTCCATCATTCCTGAAAGCTCATTCACATTCTCTTTAAGCATCTCATCTGAAACATTGATTACTCCTTGGGTCATAACAGCGGCTCCAGCAAAATAACCAGCATAATCTACTACTGGAGAAGGGCAGTTGCTTGAATTCTCTGCCTCTCCGTAAACTCAAATATTGGTTGGACCTACACTGCAATCACTTCTATAGGATTTACCATAAACTCCAATGTTATTTTGCTTGGCACCCTGTCCAATTCCAATGATTCCCACAGCTTGATCCCCAAGAGAAGCTGGATAGTTTGCATTGGCGTCAAAATAGCCAGCTATTGCAGGATTACCATTATGAATAATGGTCCTGATTCCAAATCTTGAATTTTCAGTAGGTCCCGAGTTCAATACTACACCTAAAGCAATTGCTGACAGTGGATCATAATTATTACCGGCTAAACCAAGATTGAAATGTCCCGCTAATGGTACTCCTGGAGTGGTGATGGCAGGGCTGTATATCACTCTGAACTTGGTGTTCTCATATGCCTCAGTTCCGATTCCTACATTATCCGTATTACAAGATGACTGGTTAGGATCACCTGTGAAAATACCATAGGTAGAATCCTCCCAATCACAATCAGCTCCAATACCTGGGTCTATTACGTGCCACATACCATCACCCCCTAGATATTCATCAGGATCTTCTGTGAAGTTTATCCGTTTTACTTCATAATCACTGGGCAGAGCTTGATCATCACCAACTAGGATACAATCGCGCTCCGTTGCGGGAACTTGAAGAGGATTTACTTGTCTTATCCTAACTCGGCCAGCAACATCAAGTCTATGGGTAGGCTGTTGATTGAGACCTGCTCCTCCATTCCATGTCATGCTCGAAAAATCACCTAGACCAACATTTCCCCATGGAGTTATCCTAAGCACTTCCAATCCTTGTTGGGTAGTTGCTGCGTTATTAGGATTTGCAGTTACTGACCTAAGAAAAAGAATCCTGAAGTTATCCACATTTGCACCGTTCTGACTGTCTTGACATCCCCAAGCAACTACGGCATCAGTGGCAAGATCTGCGCCTGGTGCACCAGATGAATTAGGTCTTTCTAAAAGTCCAGTGTACATGAAATCTTGATTCCCAGTATAAGAAGTCCCAATATTAAACCAAGTTCGTTGCATTGTGGCAGGTAAGTATCCATCCCATAAGTGGAGCATACTCCAAGCAAGGTTGGTCTCTCCATTCAGTCCAAGTGTGATCCTAGAGGCAGAATTACCAGCACCCCCACTACCTGCACCGTTCAGACCTAGCCAGTTCACTGAGTTCAATCGCAAGCGTTGAAAGTTGTTCTGGTTGACCCAGAGGGGAGCGTTGCCGGTGTCGTCCCAGCCAAGGTGACGATTATTTCCAGGTATGTGCGCACTTGTAGTAGACTGAGAACTAGCGCCCATGCATGATAGAACTAGTGCAAAACAAACAATATGAGTTTTCATAGTTTTTTAAAATTTAATGAATGAATAGTTGAAAAAAAATGGTTCCTTATCAATCCCTAGTCTCAAATAATAAACTCCTGCAGGAAGATCTGAAACATCAAGTTTATCATGGATTATTGTGGAATCTCTCAAAACCACTAATCCAAGTGAATTCAGAATCATCAAAGAGTTAATAATTCGTCCATTCTGACTTTTGACATGTAATAATTCTAGAGCTGGATTAGGATAGATTGAAAATTGTTCTGAAGACTGAATATTCTGAATAGATAGTGGGTTATTACAATCTTCTTCTGCGCTTGCAATGCATATATAATCAACGTAATAAAAGGCCTCACACCCATTTTCAACAAATGGGGCAATCAATGTCGAAGCATCATCATAGAAGTTCCCAATTGCAAGATGAGTATAGGCCTGATTCGCAATAAATGTGCCTTCTACTTTGGTCCAGTCTATTGAATCTGTAAGTAATTCAATTCGATTTAGAACGCTGTTGTTCATTGGAGTTAGAGAATTATTGTCATCAAAAGAATTCCAGTAATACGGAGGCGCGGTAAAAAGATTAAGCCCAATATTATTTGTGGAGCAATCAGAAATACCTGCTTCCCCATCTTCATTATTGGCAGTATAAAATGAAGCGTAGTATTGAACGCCCACAGATAAAGGTGATGAGAGTGCTACCGCTGCATATTCACGTCCGTTTAAAAAAGGTTCCAAAGTCAAAAGTGCCAGATATGCCTGTCCATCAAAAGGCGCTTGACTACCCCAAGCATTGTCCAATGGATAATTGAATGATTCAGACCCAGAACACTCATGAAAATAGTCGGGAGTTCCGCTCATCGAATACCAATCAGCTATCCAGGGTTCGAAGGGAGGGCCTTGATAATTAAGACCAACAACATTAACAGGACAGGTGATGTACTCCTCAAAACTCGGATTAGGCACCAGGTTCTGGGCACTCAGCACCCCTAAACCAAAGATGATAAGACTAGATATGAGTAGAATTCTCATGGGAGTTGTTTTGTTTCTTTGCATATAGATATGAATCTTTAATGTTATCACATAGTATTGGGCGTGCCTTGACATCCCCAAGCAACTACGGCATCAGTGGCAAGATCTGCGCCTGGTGCACCAGATGAATTAGGTCTTTCTAAAAGTCCAGTGTACATGAAATCTTGATTCCCAGTATAAGAAGTCCCAATATTAAACCAAGTTCGTTGCATTGTGGCAGGTAAGTATCCATCCCATAAGTGGAGCATACTCCAAGCAAGGTTGGTCTCTCCATTCAGTCCAAGTGTGATCCTAGAGGCAGAATTACCAGCACCTAAGCTACCTGCACCGTTCAGACCTAGCCAGTTCACTGAGTTCAATCGCAAGCGTTGAAAGTTGTTCTGGTTGACCCAGAGGGGAGCGTTGAGATTGTCGTCCCAGCCAAGGTGATTGTTGTTGACTGGATTATTATTAGCTGAACTTGACTGGCTAAATGAAGCCTGACTAAGAAGCAAAGCAAATATCGATATGTATATAATTCTAGTCATTGTGTTGAAGTTTAAACGTTTGGAACGAAAAATCGTCTGATAAAATCCGTACGTAATAAAGCCCTTTCGATAATCCCGAAAGGTCAATAGGACATGGGTCGTTACAGTAAAAAGTGTCGACTATTCTACCAGAAGTGTTATAAATAATTATTGAACTCAATCCCTTGAATCCTCTTATTTCAGAAAATTCAGAAGTGGGATTTGGGAAGAGTTGCAGTTTTTCTTTGAAAGCCTCGTCTATCTCACTTGGAGTGAGATTGCATTCGGAGGAGTCTATTGCTACACATACGTAATCAATATAGTACAGGGCAACACAACCATCAAGGCCTGTTTGGATAATCTCAGTGTTCTCGTCATCATAAAAGTTACCAATTACCAGGTGAGTGAATGGTTGACTAGCACTAACAATTCCAGATATATGTGTCCAGTTAATGCTATCTACAAGTACTTCTGTATAGTTGATATCGGAAGAATTTGTAGGGGTCAATGAAAAATTATTGTCAAAGGAATTCCAATAGTAAGGCGGTGAGACAAAGAATTTCAGCCCGATATTATTTGTTGAACAATCGAAATTATCCAGACCACCACCATCCGCATCTGAAGCATAGAAAGAGACATAATACTCTTGTCCAGGGACCATTGGTTCCGTGAGCTCGACTGCGGCATATTCTCTTGAGTTCTCAAATTGATCGAACATCCCCATTGCAATATATCCCTCTCCATCCAGTGGAGACTGATTTCCCCAAGCATTATCTAGCGGATAATTAGAGGCACCAATTCCAGCGCACTCGTGCATGTAGTCAGGTGTCACGCTCATAGAGTACCAATTGGCAATTAAAGATTCATAAGGTGGTGATTGAAATGCCAATCCACCGACACTGGGAGGACAGGTGATATACTCCTCAAAACTCGGATTAGGCACCAGGTTCTGGGCATTTCCCATTAGAGATGAGAGAATCAGAATGTAAAATAGGACAGCAGCCTTAAGCATACGACATTGATTTAAGTATTAATCCCCTCCTCTTAGCCGAGGGTTTTGCCCCATAAGTTCACACCCTGAGCACTCCATGAATCCTTTGTATCTTTGATTGTTCTTTTAGCTTAGCTCCTTTTAATGCTATCAGGTGTGAGTTGTAGAATTTTGGCCTCCTGTTATCGCAGGGGGCCTTTTTCATGTCCCAAGGTAGAGAATAGTTATCGTCATCTTCCTAAGAAACCCTCATAAAATCAATAAGTTCAGATTAAAATGGGGGAGTGGGTACTAGGTATTTTAACTTACAAAAAAGAGGTTTTATGAATCTAGAGTTGTCCTATTCTCAATAGCTCATCCATATAGGCTCACTCTAAATCTCATCAAATATCCTCTTCCCTGAAACCCTTCTCGCTCCAATACGTATCCCATGTAGCTATTGCTATATGAACATTGTGAGAAAACATCTAATCATCCTATTAATGACTTCTACTTTGGGCAGCCTCTGTGCTCAAGATGTCCAGATATGGCTTGATAATTCCCTAAAGCCTTGCAAAAAAGGTTCTGCTACCATGTATATGGAGGTCAAGGAAGGAATAGGTGGATATGATCTTATGCTATTCAATAAGACCGATTTATTGAAAATGACAGGTCAAAGTCTGGATCCTAAAGGAAGCGCTTGGAATGGAGACTTCATATTCTATCATCCGGATGGATCTATAGAAAGTAAAGGACTCTATCAAGATGGCGCCAAGGTGGGCATCTGGGAGCGCTATGATAGGACTGGGACTCCGCTGGCTGAGCGTATGTACGCAGCCTTCGATTACAAGACCATGGCCTATTTTTATGTAGACCAAATGCCAGTATTTACAGGGGGTGATAAAAAATTCTCAGATTTTTTGAAACTTATCTGGAAAGACATCGTAAACGAAGCTGTAATCCTTGAGAAGGATAGACCACTGGTCCTTTCCTTCATAGTAACTGAGAAGGGCTCTATCGTGAGTCCGAGGTTAACTCAAGGAGTTTCAGCGGAATGGAATGCGAAGGCATTGAACTTGCTGACTGCTATACCTGATTGGATTCCTGGGCAGAACCAAGGAGAACATGTAAGGGTGAGTGTCAGCTTTCTTATCGAGCTGTGAGAAAGATAAAGAGATTGAAGATTTAGTTTGGTTAGTTTAATGGTTGGAAGAGCCCCGTTTCGATGGAAACGGGGTTTTTTCTTTTCAGCCGATCCTGATCAGAAGCCCAATTTCTCCCTCGTCCTATCCAATACTCCCCTAGCTACTTTCCTCGCTTTCTCTGCACCTTTCAGCAGCACCTCATCCAAGGACCTGGTATCCGCACACCATCTATCGAACTCGCTGCGTTCATGAGCGAATCGCTCCATGACCAATTCAAAAATGGCCTGCTTCGCATGTCCGTATCCATAGCCGCCTGCGAGGTAATTCTCACGCATCTTCTTCTTCCCTTCTTCATTTGCTAAGAGCGCATAAAGCGCATAGGCATTGCAGGTACCAGGGTCTTTAACTTCCTCCAATGCCAAGCTGTCTGTGACTATGCCCATGATCTGCTTACGCAAGGCTTTCTCAGGCAAGAAGATATTGATGACATTATCTCTGGACTTGCTCATTTTAAGTCCGTCCGTTCCGGGGATGTACATACTTTCTTCTTGGACCTTATCCTTGGGCAATACGAAGGTCTCCCCCATCTGATGATTGAATCTCGAAGCCACATCACGGGTCATTTCTACATGTTGCAATTGATCCTTTCCCACCGGGACGAACTCGGCATCATAAAGCAATATATCAGCTGCCATAAGCATGGGATAGCTAAAGAGACCTGCATTCACATCCTCTAATCTATCAGCCTTATCCTTGAATGAATGGGCCAATGTCAATCGCTGATAGGGATAAAAACAGCTGAGATACCAAGCCAGTTCTGTGGTCTCAGGCACATCGCTTTGGCGATAGAAGACTGTGCGCTCTATGTCCAGTCCGCAAGCTAGCCATGCAGCAGCCACTTCATAGGTATTCTTTCTGAGCGCAGCCCCATCCTTGATCTGGGTCAAGGAATGCATATCGGCTATGAAAAGGAAAGACTCGTTCATGGGATCGCTGGCCATATTGATAGCCGGGTAGATTGCCCCCAAGAGGTTTCCTAGATGTGGTGTTCCGGTACTTTGCACCCCGGTGAGTATACGCGCCATAGCTCTGATTTGGGTGTGAAGTTAAGGTATGGAAGATTCATACGATTCCCTGCGCTTATCACATTGACTCAGCTACCTTTAGAGCCTATCTTTGGACTAGCTAAAAGACATTATGAAAACATCCCTACTTCTCTCTGTCCTTCTATTGCCATTTTTCATCTCAGCCCAATCCCCATGTGAGGATGGCCGCTACAGAGATATGATTTTCCCTAGTTTCACGCTTGAAAGCAATATCCTTTATGGGAATAACCTGGATTATAATGGCTTGGCCCAAGACCTTTTCTTGGACATTTATCGCCCTGAAGGAGATACAGAGACATACCGTCCACTCATCATCGTGGTGCATGGAGGTTCTTTTGTAGCCGGCTCTAAGACAGGACTGGACGTGGTGCCTTTCTGCAAAGATTTTGCCCGCATGGGATATGTAGTGGCATCCATACAATATCGACTCGGAGTTCCATTGAGCTTCAATCTGGCTATTCCTTTCAAAAATGCCGTTCTACGCGGAACCCATGATTCCAGGGCCGCGGTGCGTTTCTTCAGGAGAGATTTTGCTGAGAATGCGAATGCTTATGGCATAGACCCTGATAAAATTTTCATTGCTGGTTCCTCGGCAGGAGCTATCAATGCTTTGCATCTGGCTTATATGGATACGGAGGATGAGATTGCTCAAGAAGTGGATCAGTCACTGCCAGGCCTCGGAGGAGGCGTTGAAGGAAATAGCGGAAACGCAGGATATGCTTCTACTGTTTCAGGCGTGGTGAATATCGCTGGGGCTTTGTCCAGCTTGGATCTCATGCAAGAAGGAGATGCTCCTGTTTGCAGTTTCCACGGAACAGGTGATAGCGTAGTTCCTTACGGAGAGGACATGCTCACGGTGGGTGGCTTCTTTGACATAGACACGGTATACGGCAGCTCGGTAATCGATCCGAGAGCTGAGGAATTGGGAATAGATCATTGCTTTTCAGTTCAATGGTTGCAAGGACATGTTCCGCACGTGACTAACGTTGCGTATTATGACACCTTGCGCAGCATCTCCAGCAATTTCCTCTCGCATCTGGTATGCCCTGAGATAGAATTGGACTGCGCGTATCGCACGATAGATATTGTTTCCTCCTTGCTAGAATACAGCAGTTCTGAAGCGAAGATCTGGCCTAATCCTGCCAGTACAGAGATCCATGTTCAGGCCCATAGCCCTAAAGGAGGAAGTTTCTTAATCCTGGATCTTACTGGACAGCGCGTAGGTTCAGGCTTGATTAAGCAAGGCGAGCAAGTCATCTCCTTGGATGGATTGCCCAATGGATTGTATCTGCTCCAGCTGCAAGATGAGCGAGGACTTAAAACCTTGAGGTTCCATAAATCAGCTTCTTGATTTTTAAAGAATTGTGTATTCTTGGTAAGCAATTACCAAGCTTATGCCATTCAGCAATGCTATTTCAGATTTCAGGATCCCACTGATTAAGAACCGCTTCTTACAGGTCATATCCTTTGTATTCCTAGCGCTCTGGACTGTGACTTGGTTGCATACCAATAACTATGCAAATTGGGTCCTGGAGAACGCCTTGGTTTTCATTTTCCTAGGCTATCTGGGCTTCACGTATAAGAAGCGCAGGTTCAGTGACTTGAGTTATCTGCTCATCTTCATCTATCTCTGTCTGCACGTGTATGGCGCCATGTATACCTATGCAGAGAATCCTTTCGGTTATTGGTTGATGGATGAATTCGATCTGGGCCGCAATCATTATGACCGCATCGTGCATTTCTGTTTTGGATTCCTCTTAGCCTATCCCATGCGGGAATTATTTTTGGTTCAATTGGGCTTCCAGCCATGGGTAGGTTGGGCATTGCCTATAGAGATCACGTTGAGCGTCAGCGGGCTCTATGAACTGATAGAATGGGCGGTAGCTGACATCTTCTTCAAAGCACAAGGCTCTGCGTATCTTGGGACCCAGGGCGACATCTGGGATGCGCAGAAGGACATGTTCTTGGCTACGCTGGGAGCTATCTTGGCCACGACTATTGTGTCTGCATTGAAGAAGAGGTTGAAAGTGTATTGAGGGCTTGATTTCTTTAGCTTTTTATTCAGGAGAAATCAAATTCCATTTATGCGCTTCATGTCAGCGGATAAACCTCTGCGAAGCCCTATTTTAGCCCCTGCTAATGATTCCTGTCTTCCAGTCATATTCACTATTGTCTCTTGCTCTGCTCATTTCAGCTGCTCTCAGCGCTCAAACGACTGTGGTTAGGGGGAAGGTGACTGAAGCTGATACAGGAGAGCCTGTTCCCTTTGCCAATGTCTATTTCCTAGATACCAAGACAGGGACCACTACCAACATAGATGGAGAGTATTTCCTAGAGAGCTATTATGTCTCTGATTCGCTGCGGGCTTCTTCCTTGGGCTATAATCCCAGCACCAAACGCGTTTATAAGGACAAGGATCAGACATTGAACTTCATCCTGACCACTTCGGCTTTCATGCTAGAGGCGGCCATTATACGACCTACTGAGGAAGAGAATCCTGCTCATCCAATCATCCGGAACATCCTTAAGAACAAGCCCATCAATGACCGAGAAAAGCTGGAAGCCTATGAATATGAGTTGTATAACAAGGTGGAATTCGACCTGAATAATTTCTCTGAGGAATTCACGAACAGGCGCATCATGCGTCCCTTCCAATTCATCTTTGATGGTATAGACAGCACAGAAGAGAAGGTCTATCTCCCGCTCTTCATGACCGAGTCTATTTCTGATTTCTACTACAGGAAGAACCCGAAATATTCCAAAGAACATATCTCTGCCACCAAGGTCTCAGGGATAGAGAATAAAAGTGTTTCCCAATTCCTCGGAGACATGTATCAGAACGTGAATATCTACGATAATAATATCGTGATATTCAATAAGAGCTTCGTGAGTCCCATCTCTAATTCGGCCTTTACCTTTTATAAATATTACCTCACGGACAGCACCTTCATTGACAATAAGTGGTGCTATAAGATCCTGTTCATGCCCAAGCGTAAACAAGAACTCACCTTCACCGGAGAGTTCTGGGTTAATGACACCACCTACGCCATCAAGCGGGTCAATGCAAGCATAGCTGATGATGCCAATATCAATTTCATACGTTCCTTGAACGTTGAGCAGGAATTCGATGAAGTGCAGAAGGAAGTATGGATGCTCAAGAAGGATAAACTAGTCATAGATTTTAATGTGAGCGGAAAGACCATAGGTTTCTATGGACGTAAGACCACGTCTTACCGCGACTTCGTAATAAATCAAACCCGACCGCCTGACTTCTATTCGGGCATCAGCGACATCATCGTAGATGAAGATGCAGGAGAGAAAAGCAGTGCGTTCTGGGAGGATGCACGCCATGAGGAATTATCAGTGAATGAGGAGAAGATCTATAACATGGTCGACTCTCTTTTCAAGGTCCCGCAGTTCAAAAGCGTACTCGATATCGTTACCCTATTTGTGAGCGGATATAAGACCGTGGGATGGTGGGAATTCGGGCCTTATTATACGCTCTATAGTTTCAATCCCATTGAGGGGAACCGATTCAGATTAGGAGGCCGTACAAGCAATGCTTTCTCCAAGCGATTAGAGTTCAATGGCCACATCGCCTATGGCCTTAATGATGAACGCTTCAAACAAGCTGCAGGCATGCGCTATATGATCAGTAAGCAGCCACGCTTGTTATTGGAATTGAATTATAAACATGACTTAGAACAGCTGGGGCAGAGCGATGACGCCTTCCTTCAGGACAATGTACTTTCCTCGCTATTCCGCAGGAATCCCGCGAATAAACTCACGGATGTCACAGAGTACAAAGCCTCCATAACACGGGAATGGTTCTATGGATTCAGCAACAGGATAACGGCCGAGAATCGCATCCTGAAACCACTTGGGCAACTCAGTTATAACCGATTCGATGACACGCAGACCGTAGTTCCCGTTTCTCAGATTACTACTACAGAATTCACTTTGTATACGCGCTTCGCTTACAAGGAAAAATTCCTCGCAGGTGAGATAGACAGGGTGAGTCTAGGGACTACTTGGCCCACTTTGGACCTTACTTTGACCTTAGGAACTAAAGGTGTTCTAGGTGCTGATTATGGATACCAGAAAGCATCTTTCAGGCTGAAGGATAAGATTAGAATGGGCCCCTTTGGATATGCATATATATGGGCTGATGTGAGCAAGATATGGGCTGAGATTCCATATCCCCTCTTGATCCTTCATCAAGGGAATGAGACATTCTTCTATGATGAGACAGCATTCAATACCATGAATTTCTTCGAGTTTGTGAGTGATCAGTCAGTTTCAGGATCCATCACCTGGCACATGGATGGATTCTTCTTGAATAAGATTCCTCTTTTTAGGAAATTAAAATGGAGGGAAGTAGTCAGTGCTAAAGGGGTGATAGGCAGTTTCAATCCAGCAAATGAGAATGCGCTCCTCTTGCCTGAGAATACTTATACGTTAAACAAACCCTTTGCTGAAACAGCCATTGGAATAGAGAACATCTTCAAATTCCTACGCTTGGATATGCTCTATCGCCTCTCCTATTTAGATCATCCAGATATTTTCAAAGTAGGAGTTCGAGCTAAGATCGACATCACTTTCTAAGAACTGTCAGACCACTGAAAGTTTATCTATGTTCACCTTGGTCTTGAATTGACCGAACATCACGGTGACCTCTTTTCCATCGATTTCAATCACTTCTCCGCGTTGATTGCTTTTCTCCAATCTCACTCTGCTTCCCACGGTCACAGGAACCTCATCTTGCTTGGCTTTCTTTTTCTTTTTGCCCAAAGCGATCTGACGTGCTTCCTCTCTCTCTCGCAAGGCTTGCATCTTGACCACATCAGTAAGTTTGGTCTTTTCAATAGTGATGAATTTCTTCATCTCGCCCATCAAATCCTTGTTCGCTTTTCCGAGCTCGAAAGCATCTATAAATGAACTCATCTTCTTCCCAGAGCTGAGGTATTTATTATTGCGTTCTATGCGCTTCTGTTGAACTTCCAAACGTTGCTCATAATGCGCTTTGCGTTCCACCATTTCCTTCTCTGAACTCTTGGCTTCTAGCTGCGCTGCATTCATCTGTATGCGCTGTTTTTCCAGCTTGGTCTTATCCTGTTGCAGGGAAGAGATGAGTCTATCCATCTCCACTTTTTTCACGTCCAATCTTTTCTTCGCACGCTCGATCACAAGTTGCGGAATCCCATTCATCTGGGCCACTTCGAAGGTGAAGGAAGAACCAGGTTGACCCAAGGAGAGCATAAATCTTGGTTCCAATGTTTCGGTATCAAAGAGCATACTCGCATTGCGCGCTTCTGGCAATTCGGCAGCGCGTAATTTGATGTTGGAATAATGCGTGGTGATCACTCCGAAGCTTCCTTGCTGATATAATTCCTCAAAGAAAACTTCAGCCAATGCTCCGCCCAAATCAGGATCAGACCCCGTTCCGAATTCATCTAAAAGCAAGAGGCTATCTTGATTCGCAGTATCCAGAAAATACTTCATGCGTTTCAGACGATAGCTATACGTACTAAGTTGATTCTCTATGCTCTGATTATCTCCGATATCTGAGAGGATAGATTGGAACCACCCGACTCGGGATCCTTTTTCACAAGGGATGAGCAGACCACTTTGGACCATCACTTGCAAGAGTCCTATGGTCTTTAGTGTGATCGATTTTCCGCCTGCATTAGGTCCTGAGATAACCAGCATGCGCGATGTTTTGTCCATCTTCAAGCTTTGGGGCAGCGTGTTAATCCCCAGCTCTTTATTCTTCAAAAGCAATAAAGGATGATATGCTTTTTCCAATTCGATGATGCGCTCATCTAACAAGCGAGGCAAGCGCGCTGACATCAGCTGGGCCAGTCGCACACGGGCTTGCACCGCATCCCAGATACAGAGCATCTCTTGGTAGGAAGAGATCAGTTCAGATTCCTTTCTCAATACCTGCGTCAATACCGCGAAGATCCTTTCTAGCTCCTTTTCTTCCTCATAAGCGAGGCTATCCAATTCCATGTTCAGTTGGATGTTCTCTTGAGGTTCTACATAGGTAATCATCCCCGTTCTTGAACTTCCCAAGGTCCTTCCCAGAACCGATTTCTTAAAACTGGAAAGCGATGATAGCACTCTGCGATCATTGATGAAAGACTCATTGGATTCACCCAAGTATCCCAGTCCTGACATCTTGCGCATCAGTCGGTCAAAATTCCTGTTGACCTGATTGCGTTTGGAAGCGATTTCATTTCGGATTTTCTGAAGTCCCGTACTGGCATCGTCCTTCACCTTAAAGCGCTTATCAAGGACCTTTTCAATGGGGTCTATGATCGACTTGCTGTACCAACTATAGGCCATGATCGCTCTGCTCCTCGGAGCATCTGTTTCATATTTCTTGAAGAAACCTTGGAGTTCATTGGACAATATACTGGCTTGATAGATGCGTATGATTCCTTCAAGGAACAGACTCGCATTATTCATGCGCAGGCGCTTCAATTCAACACCGAGTTCTTCAAATTCCAATCGCGGAAAAGAAAGCCCCGAATCCCTGATCTCCAGAAGCTCTGATGTCTCTTCAAGCGCTCTTCGAGCTTCAGCCAGCTGAGTATATGGACTCAAGGTCTCCATCTCCCTGCGTGCTGTCTCCCCGGAGCAATATTCAGCAAGCATGGACCTTAGGACATGGAATTCCAGGTCCTGGATCGTCTGTGGATCACATATGTATGTACTTGTCTTTTTGGAAGCCATGAGAGCGAGCTAAATTAAGCTAAGCAGCTTTTCCCTATTTAAGGAAATTCAACCCGCTCATTCTTCCTGCCAAGGCATGACCGAACTCAGGTAATCGACAAAGCGTACATCACGTCCCAGCGTCTTTTTATCAAGCACCGAGAATTCAGCGAGGGCATTGAGCAAGAACTCCATACGCAGATGAACGGGGCTGCCGTCCTTGGCCATGTCGAAATGCGTGACGGCAGCTTCTAAGCCTTTCACTGCTTCCAATTTCTGTTTGTATTCTTTGTCTGAAGCATCACTCAGGATGTCTAAACTGTGCTTTTCGAAATAGCTGAGAACCTCTTGATACCTGGCCTTGGCCTCAGGTCTTTTCTTATTCCCCATCTGGCTGATATCCATCAGATACTCAGGTGCGACAGTTCGTATAGCAGCAGCGATTAAGCGATGGGCCACATTGACAGCTCCTTCCTGTTCTCCTTCATAGACCATCTCTATCTTCCCCACGATGGCCGGAATAGCTGCATAGAGATCGGTCATGCGCAGGATGGTCTTCTTATCATTGCTCAGAGCCATTCTGCGCTCAGCAGCCGCCACCATGGTCTCGAAAGCCGTGATAGTGAGACGGGCAGAGACTCCGCTCTTCTCATCTACGTATTCGCTTTTCCTGGCTTCGATAGCCACCTGTTCTACCAGTCTTTCCATGAGGAGCGGAATGTTGACCTGTTTCTTGGTCTCTTCAGATAAACGCACTTCCTGCCGCGTGATAGACATACCTATCTCGGCAGTCTCTGGATAATGCGTGATGATCTGACTTTGTATACGGTCCTTCAAGGGCGTGATGATGGAACCACGGTTGGTATAATCCTCTGGATTGGCAGTGAACACGAATTGCATATCCAAGGGGAAACGCATCTTGAATCCGCGAATCTGAATATCTCCTTCTTGCAAGATATTGAAGAGCGCCACTTGGATTCTGGGTTGTAAATCAGGCAATTCATTGATCACGAAGATGCAGCGATTAGCTCTCGGAATCATCCCGAAATGTATGACACCTTCATCACCATAAGAAAGTTTCAGATTGGCCGCCTTGATGGGATCCATATCGCCTATCAGATCTGCTATATTCACATCAGGAGTGGCCAATTTCTCCGCATATCGTTCTGACCTATGAAGCCACTTGATGGGAGTCTTATCCCCTTTCTCTGCGATCATCCATTTGGCAAATGAAGAGAGAGGATTCATGGGGTCATCATTCACTTCAGACCCTTCAACCGCAGGGATATATTCATCCAATAGCCCCGTCATCAGGCGGGCCATACGGGTCTTGGCTTGACCTCTCAATCCCAAGAGATTGATGCTGTGACCGGCCAGTATAGCTCTTTCCATAGCGGGAATCACGGTGTCATCATAGCCCTTGATCCCGGGGAAGACCTCTTCCTTGTTCCGAAGTTTGAGAAGAAGGTTATTGCGTAATTCTTCTTGAATGCTTCTTGGAACATAGCCTGCCTTTTTAAGGTCTCCCAGTGTCTTGATGTGCTCGATTTTCATATCCTTCTTCTCTTGTTCTTTTGATAATCTGCAAAAATGAAATCCCCCAATCCTTGAAGACTGGAGTAGAATGCTTTTCCCATATTCGCTTCTGTGAAATCCTCCACGAAGGCTTGCAGGTATGGATCCTGTGCGATCATGAATGTGGTGATGGGAATTCCTGCTTTTCGGCATTTGACACCCAGTCCTATGGTTTTATTGATGATCCTAGGATCATGCCCGAAACTGTTCTGATAATAGCTTCCGTCCGGCTCTTTAAGGCAGGTAGGTTTACCATCAGTGATCATGAAGATCTGCTTATTTGTAGTCTTTTTCTTGCGCAATAAATCCATTGCTAATTCCAATCCAGCGACTGTATTGGTGTGAAAAGGGCCCACTTGCAGATAGGGTAACTCCTTTACCGGTACCTGCCAAGCATCATTCCCGAAGACCACTACATCCAAGGTATCCTTGGGGTATTGCGTAGTGATCAACTCTGCTAAGGCCATGGCCACCTTCTTGGCCGGTGTGATCCTATCTTCTCCATAGAGGATCATGCTGTGTGATATATCTATCATGAGCACGGTGCTCATCTGGCTCCTATGTTCTTGTTCAAGCACCTCCAAGTCCTCTTCTCTGAGATTGAAATCGTCAATACCAGCTCGTAATTGGCTGTTGCGAATGCTGGCTGTGAAGTCAATCTGGCTGTTGGAATCCCCGAATTGGAATGGCCTTCTGTCGGTATTGGTTTCATCCCCCGTGCCTACATGCGGGCTGCGGTGTTTACCCCCGGCACTCTTCTTCATCTGTCCGAAAACCTGATCCAAGGAGCGCTTGCGGATCAACTTCTCCGTCTTGACCGACATCTTACCTCCGCTCCCATCACGCACATCTTCAATAAAGCTGCGCTCTTCCAATTCCTTTCTGAAATCCTTGAGTGTGTACTCGGGCGTAGTGAGTCCATGTTCATCATCCAGCTCTTTCATCCACTTGAAGGTCTCATCCACATCCCCAGAGGTATGCACCATAAGTTCAAGGAAAAGCTCCAATAAACGCTCGAAAGGAGTACGTTCATCAGCCTCTGGAATATATTTCTGGAATCTGTGACCTGACATGGTGCCGCAAAGCTAAGGGCTTTAAGACAAGCAATACAGGTGATATGTGGCTTCATTAAGAGGAATGTCTGTGCCAGTGTATGATTATTGTAGAGTCCTTGTTCATAGACAGTTAACCCTTAGGATTCCTTTTCCTTCCTTTATATAAACTCCGGTTTACTTGATGGACTCTGAACTCCTTGGTATCTTGGCTGCAAATCTATTCTCATGAGAACCTTCAAGCTAAGTCTATTATTTCTTTTTCTTTCGAGCAGTTGTCTACTCTTTTCGCAAGTAGTGATTAATGAATTGGACATCGCTAACCACATGGTAGAGCTGAAGAATCTAGGAGCTAGTCCAGCTGACGTGAGTAACTATAGACTTTGCAACTTCCCTAATTATCCATCAATCACTGAGCTCCTTGTGGTATCAGGATCTACATTCATACTTCCAGGAGAGCTCGTGCTTTTGCAAGTTCCTGCGCTTAATCTTAGTGGAGTAGATGATGAGCTTGGACTGTATCTCCCCACAGGGGCGTTTACTAGCACTTCAAGCATCTTGGATTATATCGAGTGGGGGTCCAGTCCGCATACGCGCTCAGGCACAGCCGTGGGAGCAGGAACTTGGACCACAGGGAATTTCATTCCCATTCCCCTTCCAGGCCAGACCATCAACTATGATGGCAGCGGGAATACATCTCAAGATTACTATTATGACGATCCCAGTCTAGGAAGTCAGAACAATACACCTACTACCTGTAGCGCACAGAATTTCAACACAGCAGCCAATGGACTTTGGGCTGACCAGAGCACTCTGAATGGAACACGTACCACCTTGAAATGGAATCATTATTCTGATGCTTCAGACGGTTGTATCATCGAAGGAGCGCTTACAGATGGAGTGAATGCAACGAGTCCGTTTATGCAAGTATTGGTCGAAGGGAATTTGATAAATGGAGATGTCAATGGATTTGACAAATCACCCAACCTAGGGCCTTCTTCAGCATTCACCGTCTTTAATCCAAGTACCTATCCCAATGGACAGAGCCGCAATCTTACTCCAGGTGCAGACTACATGTGGCGCGTACGCTGTGGATGCGTGATTAATAACACGCTCCCCTTACCACAGCGACTGAGTCCGAGCAATCTACATCTCTCACCTTGGTCAGGATTTGAGTTTTTTACCAATCTAGGCGCAGTAGAAATTGAGTCCAATGATGCGAGCACGAAGGCATTAGAATCAAAGGTCCTTATTTTCCCTAATCCTGCTAAAGATATTGTTCAGATAGACTTGAATGCGCTTGATGAAGAAGTAGAGCAGATGATTTTAATCAATGCACTAGGCGAGATAGTGAGGACTATTTCTTTGACCAATTCCAAGGGAAGTTTGATTCGCATTGAAACCGCAGGTTTAGAATCTGGAATCTATGTCCTGAAGACGCAATCAAGCACAACTGAGTGGATGAATACTGTGATTATTTCTCGTTGAGATAAGCCATAGTTCTAGGGCGAAATGAATACCTTGAAATAGGAAAATCAGCCCATAATCATAGATTCTAGTCATGCATATTTAGTCGTTTTTGGCGCCCGGCCTCTGCACATTGATCATCACCAGCCTCCTTTTCCTCAGGGAGCTATTACTCTATTTCCAATTACGCCATCCAGCACTGAAAATGGATGTCCAGTTGAATTTATTGGTGGAGGTGAGACGGAAAGCATTGCTTCATTGCAATCAGAACAAAATATATCTATGCAGAACAAGAATGCCATAGACGCTGCCTTGATGCAGACTGTAGACGGTGGGAATACGCCTATGCTAGAACTGGATGTCATGACTGTAGATGAGCAGAATGCTTGGCAGAAATATCTCTCACTTATGGCCCATGCAGGATATCTCAGTGAAGAGGTATTGAAGGAGATTGCTCAGAAAGAAGAGGGTTTCACCTTGGCCATGACCCGTAACCTCTTGACGGCCAATACCCATGCAGCCAAGAGTGAGGAGGTCTATGCCATGTTAGATGAAAGAAACAATCCCCTTCCCGCTTATATGAGAGCACAGATAGAAGCGGGCATGAAGGATCAATCGCCCAAAGAATATCTGGAAATGCTATCCGCTTGGAATAAAGGGAAAGCTACAGATGCTGTTAAGACCATGAGCCATCTGGTGGCGCATGATGAGGAACAAGATCCTTTGGAAGTGGATATGTTGATCAATGCACTCAGTTTATCTGCCGATAAGACTATGGATTATAAGCTGGTAGAGATCTACGATGCCATCGGACTCAGGAATCTTGGAGATGCCCTTATGTCAGTGATAGGAAATGACCCTGAACTTTCAGAACTGGATGAAGAAAGGCATGAAAGGATCCTAGATCACAGACAAACGGTCTATGATTGGGAGAATGCAGGAATGAGCCTTGATAAGCTGGGTGAGAATGAACTTCAGTATCTGAATGAATATGCCTATGGAGATGACATGGCAGCCGCCAAGGCCAGGTCGCTCCTTCGACTCAATGAAGCCCTTGTGTACGAAGAGCCTATTGTACAACCTGAAGAACTTCAGAAATCATTGCTTAGAAATGCTAAGAAACCAAGGATTGACAAAGATTCTCCTCAGTTAAGCACCTTCCCCAATCCAGCACTGGACCATATCACCGTAGAATACCATATCTTGGAGGAATATGCTGAAGCCGTTTTGAATATCATGGATGCCAATGGAAGACTCATAGAGACTATTAGAATCACGGGCTCTCAGGATCAGAAGTTGATACAACTTCCCAGCATAGCTGATGGCAGCTATCAGGCCGTTCTTCTTGTGGATGGCAGAGCCTATTCATCTTCAGAATTCTTGGTAAGTAAACGATAGTGAGTAGGAACATTCTGATATCAAGTCTCCTGTTGTTATGCCTGTTCAAAGGCCGAGCACAGGAGACTTTCTTCACCTTCCTTGGAGATGCAAGCACGGGGTACCATATTGCGATACTCGAAGATAATTACGTTGTAGCTGGTTTTGGAGCCATATCCTTTGGTAATGATGGCTTATTCTTCCATGAGGTCTCCTTGGAGGGAGAATACCTGAGTTCCAACCACTTTCATGTCGATACAGTGACTGAGACGGAAATCAGGATTAAAGGCTATGAGAGTTCATCAGTCAGAGGAGTCCATGCTGTAGGTCAATTGGTCTATCAAGATTCCCTTCAAGCCTTCTATTTCCGTTTCAAAGAAGATTTCTCTGATACTTTATATACACTTGCACCTTTTGACATAGGAACGTACTCTACAAGTTTCAGTCAGGTTGTTGAGCTGGGACCCGATTCCCTTTTGATAACAGGGACTTATCAAACAACTCTGTTCCAATCCGAGATCCTACTACTCTGCATAGATACCTTGGGGAACACCATCTGGCAGAACAACATAGCTGTGCAAGGGCAGAATATTTTTCCTGTAGATATTCTACCTACAGAAGATGGGAGATTCATACTTACTGCCTTGGAGTTTATAGGGCTTGGGGACAGCACATTTGACGATGAGATCCATTCCAGGGTCTATGTGTTGAATGAAGTAGGTGATGTGCTGGCCCAGCGCAAACCGGGGAACCATCAGGAATACTGGACAGAGCCAGGTGGTACGATTTTACGGGATGACGGGGGATTCATCACCTTCTGGGCTGATTCCTATATAATTATCCCAACTGTCGATCAACTAAATGAACAGGCGACTATCTGGTATGCAATCTATGATCAAAACGGAACATTGGTGGATGAAGGGAATTATTTGGATTTCTTACCAACGACTTCAGACTTCATGAATATTGGCTTTCAATATGATATGCGGGACATCATCAAGTTGGAGGATGGGAATATCCTAATCTCTGGAGACAATTACAGAGAAGCATTTCTTATGAAAGTCAGTCAAGACGGGGAGTATATCTGGCATAGGACCTACAGTCCCATAGAGGATATTGAAAATGACCTTGGCTATGCTGAGACGACCATCAATACAAGCATTCCCTTACCTGATGGAGGTTTTTTATGTCCGGGAGAATTCTTCTCTTTCAACAGCCCTGATTTCCCCAATGGCAAAGTAGCGGCCCTGCTGTTGAAATTGGATGAGTATGGCTGCTTAGAACCCGGTTGCCAGTTGGTGGGAATAGAAGAATATGAACTGAGGAGCTTGCAGGTATGGCCTAATCCAGCGGGCACTTCGGCTACGCTCAGTGTCCGCTTACCGTCAGGCGTTCAGGCAGAGAGGGTGAGTCTGGTAGATATGAAGGGGAGTAGTATAGATTTAAAATTTGAGGATTTGAGATTTGATAGCCATGGGCAAGGAACCCTCCAATATCAAATATCAGATCTCACATCCTCTCCCGGCCTCTACACATTGATTATCACCACCCGTGACGGGAAGGTATTCTCTGAGAAGGTGGTGCTGGAGTGAGAGAGTTCTTAATCCCACTTTGGAGGGGTAGCAGCAAGCGATTTAGCGACAAGACGGGAAAGGAATCCCTGCGTAATCCGCGAGAACGGAGTTTTTGGCATCTTACGAATTAGCCGCTAAGTAATCATCAACCTGACGCATACATTCTTCTTTCTGAGAATCAGGCAGAAAACTTGTTTCAAAGCTGATTCTAGCAATTTCAGCCAATTCTGCTTTCGTGAGATTCAACGCCTCGGCAGTTGCCAAGTAGTTAGCATTCATATGTCCTCCAAAGTAGGCGGGATCGTCAGAATTAATGGATGGTTTGAGCCCTTTTTGAAGCATTGTTCTGAGTGGATGTTGCTTCAAATCGTCAACCACACACAGTTTCAAATTAGAAAGCGGACACACCGTTAAACCCATTTTTTGTTTGGCAAGTTCTTTTACCAATTCTTCATCTTCCAAACAACGATTTCCGTGATCAAGTCGGTCAATTTTTAGCAGATTCAGCGCTTCCCAAACATACTCGGCTGGACCTTCTTCTCCAGCATGGGCCACGAGTTTAAAACCAGCTTCTTTCGCCTTTTTGTAAACGCGTTCGAACTTTGATGGCGGATTCCCCAATTCGGAAGAATCCAATCCAATGGCGGTGATTTTATCCTTGTGGCGAAGGCCATCTTCCAAGGTTTTGAAAGCAGATTCTTCATCCAAGTGACGAAGGAAACTCATGATGAGAACAGTTGTCATACCGAGTTGAGATTGTGCTGCTTTCAAGGCGCGATTAATCCCGTTTATCACGGTGTCAAATGGAATTCCGCGGTCAGTGTGCCCTTGCGGATCAAACATAATCTCAGTGTGAATCACGTTATCCAAGTTTACTTTACGTAAATATGCCCAGGTTAAGTCGTAAAAATCTTGCTCGGTTGTAAGCACATTCATGCCTTCATAATAAATGTCTAGAAAATCTTGAAGATTGCTAAAGTTGTATGCTTCTCGCACTTCTTCTACCGAATTGAAGCGAATCTTCTTAGAATTTCGCTGCGCAATTTCGAACATCAATTCAGGTTCAAATGAGCCTTCAATGTGGAGATGCAATTCAGCTTTTGGAAGACCTTCTATGAATTCTTTGATTGACATGTACGCATGGTTTTTGGCAAAGTAAGTTTTTTGAGTCTATTGATCTGTGATTCTCTGATTCACATATCGCACTAATTGCTCTAATTATTCCCTGTTTAGAATTCAACCATTTGACCTTGAATCCAAAAGTGGATGGATACCTTGATTATTGCACATTGAGCTAGTGCGATATCTCAGATATTAATTTCATCAAATAGATTTTTCAAAGATTAAGCCTTCGGCTTTTATCTTTGGAACCTTGTCACTAGACACATCCATAACGTATTTGAAGGGCGTAGGTCCTTCCCGCGCTGAACTCTTAGCGGGCGAATTGAGCATTCGCACGTACAGAGAACTGCTCCAGCACTTTCCATTCCGCTATGTGGATCGCTCACAGTTTCATCAAATCAGAGAAGTAAGGGATGAGAATACCTTCGTCCAACTTCAAGCCATCCTTGTAGAGAAAAAAGAGATTCCGCAGAAACGTGGTTCCCGTCTAGAGGCTTATATCCAAGATGATACTGGCAGACTTAAGCTGACTTGGTTCCAAGGCGTGAAGTGGGTCTCTAATTCCTTAGTAGTTGGTCAGGAATATCTGATCTTCGGGAAGCCTGCACGTTTTAAAGGAATGTATAGCATCAACCATCCTGAGATGCAGGCGGTGGAACAAGGAAAGAGTCCCTTGCTAGGTGAACTTCAGCCTGTGTATAGCTCTACAGAGAAGTTGACCAGGAAGGGACTGGACAGCAAAGGGCTAGAGAAATTAATCAAGCAAGTAGTCTCTGAAGTCATCAATGAAGTAGAAGAGAATCTGCCTCAATCAGTGATTGAAGAAAACAAGCTGATGAGCCGTAGACAGGCCATGTATCACATCCATTTTCCCAAGGACATAGATGCAATGAAAAAGGCCAGGTATCGTCTGAAATTCGATGAGCTTTTTTATCTGCAAATGGCCTTGCTTTTAAATAAAGTAGCTAGGCTTGAAAAATCACCTGGGCTCGTCTTCGAGCAAGTGGGTGAGAAGTTCAATATCTTCTATGAAAAGCATCTTCCCTTTGACCTCACAGGTGCGCAGAAGCGTGTGCTTAAAGAGATACGCAGGGACATGGGCAGCGGAAAGCAAATGAACCGCTTGCTTCAAGGAGATGTAGGAAGTGGGAAGACGATTGTAGGATTGCTTTGCATGTTATTGGCGGTGGATAATGACTTCCAAGCTGCGCTCATGGCACCTACAGAGATCCTTGCCAATCAACATTTCCAGACACTTTCAACCCTGCTCACCGGAACGGGAGTGCGCATCGCCATACTCACGGGAAGCACCAGCAAAGCAGAACGTAAGACCTTACATCAAGCGCTTGAATATGGAGAATTGCATTTCTTGATAGGCACACATGCCTTGATAGAGGACAAGGTGAAATTCAAGAATCTGGGGCTGGTAATCATAGATGAGCAACATAGATTCGGGGTGGCTCAGCGTGCCAAATTATGGATGAAAAATCATCACCCCCCCCACATTCTCGTTATGACGGCAACCCCCATTCCACGTACCTTAGCCATGAGTTTTTATGGGGATCTGGATGTCTCACAGATAGACGAATTACCACCGGGAAGAAAAGAGATAAAGACAGTGCTTCGCAGTGATGCCAACCGACTCAGTGTCTTCCAATTCATGGAAGACGAGGTGAAAAAAGGAAGGCAGATTTATGTAGTCTATCCCTTGATCGAAGAATCTGAATTCCTTGAAGCAGAGTACAAGGATCTTATGGATGGCTTTGAAAGTCTGAGCCGTAGATTCCCCATTCCTGCCTATCAGATAGGCATAGTCCATGGCCGCATGAAATCAGAGGATAAGGCATATGAGATGCTGAGATTCGCCAAGGGAGAGACGCATATCATGGTAGCCACCACAGTGATCGAAGTAGGTGTGAATATTCCAAATGCCTCCGTGATGGTCATAGAAAGTGCAGAGCGATTCGGGCTATCCCAATTGCACCAATTACGTGGCAGAGTAGGACGAGGAGCTGAGCAGAGTTTCTGCATACTGATGGCAGGCCATAAACTAAGTAAGGATGCTAAGCTGAGATTAGAGACTATGGTCAGGACCAATGATGGCTTTGAGATAGCTGAAGTAGATCTACAGATACGCGGAGCGGGTGATATCATGGGCACCAAGCAGAGCGGAGACATAGAGTTGAAACTGGCCAGCCTGGTCAATGACGGTCCTGTACTCACACGTGCCAGGGAATCGGCTATCGGGATCATAGATGAGGACCCTAAGATCCAGAAGACCGAGAATAGACTGATGATCCCCAGTCTGCGCAGGGTGATGGCCAAGAAATCCTTCTGGTCTAAGATTTCTTAGGAATTTCTTTAAATAAGCTGTAGCGCTCCGGACTATCAGGGAATACCTTAAGCATGATCCCCTTTGAATTCAGTTTATTAAATCCGCTGTTCCAATAGTAGATTTTCAATTTCAGCCCTCTTACTTGTTGTTGTTCTTTCAAAATATCTTGGATTCTGAAACTCATATAGGCATGGCTTCCATCCTCTTTAATCACTCCATACTTACTTAAGTCTCTTCCATTCCATGAGATAAGTGAATCTGCCTGCCAGATCTCTGCGACCATCGTACCCATTGGCCTCATGTCACTATGGATTAAAGCTGAAATATGCAGAGTAACGAAAGGGAAATCACTGAAATCATCCAGATTGAACTCTAAGGAAGGACTCCATTCTGTGAGGCTATCTAATTCAAAGGGATTTCCTTGAATAGACTTGATTAAAGGGTCTGGACAATTGCTAATAGCACTTCTCTTTGAAATTTCTATTAATTCAAATGTTTTGAACTGAAATAAACAGTGCTCACTGGGATATTCATCCATCAGCATGGGAAGAATTTCAAGAGATTGATTGCTGTTGAACAAGATAGGTGGGCCATGTTTCAGGAGGGCTTTGTACACATCCTCCATGACTAAGGTATCTATCTGCAGAAGGTCATATTCCAAGTCTTCTTTTTCAGCATAAATCTTCAGAAAACCTTCATTCATGAATGATAGGATCAAAGGGCGTTCTGCTTCCCCATTCAGTTCCTTCGTAAGCTTTGAAATAGAATCAAAGGACTGATGGGACATCATCTGCTTATGATTTCGCTCAATAAAAAGTCCGTAACAACAAGAGATCATCAAGGCAATCAAGAGCGGGTTCTTCCAGCGCGCAGGCATAAAACTCCATCCAGAATTTAAAGCTATGACAAAAGGCAAAGATCCGAATATCAATAAAGAGAATTGCAATACTGGACTGTAATAAATGCTGTAATAATATCCGATTATGAATGGAATGAGCAGCGTACCTAATCCTAAGACGAGGAATTGCCGCTGTTCTTGATTCATCATGGAAAAATATCTGAAGACCATCAAGGAGGAAAGGAGGATGAAGCCTATTCCCATCCAAGAGTATTGGCCCAGATATCGGATATATTCCCAGAGGAAATCATCCTCTGGAGCTGCCAGCCAGCCATCAGGACCACCGATTCCGCCTTTGCTCAACTGATCCATGCTAATTCCTATATGCGGAATAAACAGCAAGAGGCTGCCTAAGACAGCTAGAATCATGGGTTTCCATTGAACTTTTGGTAACCAGAAAAAAGCCCAGATCACAATGATCCCAGAACACATGAGGCTGAAGTAATGAGTCATTGCACTCAATAAGGTGAAGAGCATGAATATGACTGGAAGCTTCCATCCGTGTTGATCTTTCATTAAAATGAGGGCATATAATTGGGCCAGAATAAAGAAAGATCCCAGGGCATACGGTCTGGCGATGGAGAAATAGAGCACATAATATTGGCTGAAGGCGACCATAGCAGCCGCGAATTGGGCGCTCTTTTCATTGAACAGCCTTTCAGAGATCTTATAGACGAGCAAGATAGAAGCCAGTCCACAGAGCAAAAAAGGCAGCTTAACTACCCATTCCTCCATCCCGAAGATTCCTGTCCATAAATAAAGGAATGTCTGCACAAAGGCAGGATGACCGTCAGGCCTCACTCCTTTCTCAATCAGTTCAGAAAAATTCTGAAACCCCAGTCTGGATAAGGCACTCAGCTCATCTTGCATAAAGAGCATCCCTGTTGTTGTCCAACAAAAGATTGCACCCAAGCAGATCAATAAAAGAATTCTGTATCGCTCTATGAAAGGCCCCATCTGTTAGCAGAAGCAATCAAGCTTCTCAGGCCCAAAGAAAGATCTTCTTGTTGAATGGAGCGGAATCGAGTATGGTCAGAGAGCTTATCAGCCAGATATTCCTGCTCAGTCTGCCCTGGGGTGGGAATGAGTATGGCCTTTTTCTCCATCACATTCAGGTCCATAATACTGCTATAGCCTGACCGACATAGAACCAACTTACTTCTAGAAATTAAATCCTGTATGCGCGCTCTATCAGCAAAACCGATGACCTTCAAGCCATCTTCATCACGCTCTCCTTGATCCTCTGCCAATCCTCTAATCAGATATGACCCAGGGTAATCATGGAGAATGGGCTTCAGTTCTCTTTCAACAAGGGTCCGCTGAGGCTCTGGGCCTGAAAGGATACAGAGCAATGGAATATCTTCCTTGATGTCTTCCTGTTTTTTCAGACTGCTCAAATGCCCAATGTATTTCTTAGCAATAGGCAAGGGTATATCTGAGAGCTCCCCTGATAGATTTCCTTCACCTTCAACATCAGGCACCCAACATTCATCGAATCGCCCGATCATCTTCAAGTTGAATCTGTTGATCATTTCACTGAAAACGGGAGATTTGATATTCAATTGATGGGTGATTAGGACAGAACGGGTCCTTTTACAGTGCATTCCATACCTGTTATCAGAGATGACCAAGTCCAGCTTGGCGGTCTGATTGAATTTCTTCAACCATAGGAACTCTTCTCGGATGCGTTTCCATAGGCGTGGCAATTGAAAGAAAACGCTGGTGATAAGTCTTGCATCCTTACTGTAGCGAATATCGTAGCCAGGCAGTTCATGACTTTCCAGATCCGGGAAGGACTTCTTGAGCAAGGATAAGGAGCCGCCATCGGAGGCCAAGATTACCTCCCAGCCATCTCGCTTATACTGATCTATTATTGGAATACATCTGCTCGCGTGACCTAATCCCCAGTTCAAGGGAGCAATCAATACCTTTTTCTGTTTTTCCATATTTGCTGCCGCTAAATATAGTGTGCACGCAGGGTTTCGTATGTAGGAATAAACACCTATTATGTTGCTAGATTTAATACCCTCTATCGGAAATTTAAGAGATTCGCGCCATAATGGGAAAAGATAAGCTGAGGAAGTTCGCTGAAGTATCTGGAATGGATCATGTCATTGAGCCATCTAAGGAAGAGATGCTCCATGGTTCCGAACGATTAAGAGGGAACTGGTCCTCAGATCTTTTTAACAATGATGCGCCCATCACCTTGGAACTTGCTTGTGGCAAAGCAGAGTACACACTGGCCATGGCACGTATGTTTCCTTATCGCAACCATATAGGAGTAGATATCAAGGGCAACAGGATATGGCGAGGTGCCAAGACCGCTCTGGAAGAAAAACTGCCAAATGCTGCATTCCTTAGAACCCACATTGAGAGCATCCAATCTTTCTTTTCAAAGGATGAAGTGGATCAGATATGGATCACCTTCCCAGACCCACAGAAAAAAGTCGGTAGAGCCAAGAAGAGGTTGACCCATCCAGATTTTTTAGATCGTTACAGGACTATTCTGCGAAAAGGGGGCACAGTGAACCTGAAAACAGATAGCAGCAGCCTCTATGACTTCAGCATGGATGTCATCCTTGATCAAAAATTGAAGGTCCATGCACAGAGCATGGATGTGTATCGCCTTGGCAAAAAGAAATTCTCTGACGAACTGAATCTACTCATGGAGACCAAGACCCATTATGAGAAAATCTGGTTAGAGGAGGGGAAACAGATTAAGTTCATATCCTTCGAGCTTTAAATTCAAGCATGTCTTCAACCCTCAAAATAGCAGACAAGAATAAGGACTTCTTCGAACAGGTCTATGAGGTAGTCAAGCTTATCCCTAAAGGAAAGGTGACCTCGTATGGGGCAATAGCAAACTACCTAGGCTCGAAGCGTGGCGCCAGAATGGTGGGCTGGGCCATGAACAATTGCGGGAAACATGATTCCACTGTTCCAGCACATAGGGTGGTCAATAAACAAGGTCTTCTCACCGGAAAAATCCATTTCTCAGGCACTGAGAGCATGCAGTCACGCTTAGAAGCAGAGGACATCATCATCATGTATGACCAGGTCCAGGACCTAGACCTGCACTTCTGGGATCCTATAAAGGAATTAAAGCTCTGATCCTGCGCCATAATCCTATGTACCTTTGTGGCCTATTTTCTACTATGGATAAGCGTGCTTTGGAGAAATCCATCATTGACATATTGAAGACCATTTTCGATCCTGAGATTCCTGTGAACATATACGACCTGGGATTAATTTATGAGGTGAAAGTGAAAGATGAAGGAGATGCTTGGGTATTAATGACCCTTACATCTCCCAATTGCCCTGTGGCAGAAAGCCTCCCTGTAGAAGTAGAACAAAAAGTCGTTTCAGTAGAAGGCATCGCTAAAGCCAAGGTAGAAATCGTCTTCGAGCCACCTTGGGATAAGGACATGATGAGCGAAGAAGCCAAGTATGAACTAGGAATGCTCTGATGGACGAGATAAGAAATAAAGTAGCCGAGAGCGGCATCATCACCTTGGACCTAGCTTCTATGAAGCCAAAGGGCGAGCGCGTTCTGCTAGATATAGCACCGCAGCTCTGGCAAGGTATCGCCTTGAAGGAAAAGGATTTCAGAGCGTGGGTAAGCACCTTGGATGTTGGATCCTTCGAAGGAAAACACGTGGCCGTCCATTGCTCGACTGATGCGATCATACCAGCTTGGGCCTATATGCTCATAGCCTCAGAGCTGGGTTCAGTCCCTGCAAGCACTTTCTATGGTGACCTGAAGGCGATGGAAGAACTTCTTTATAAAAGCGAAATCGATGCGATGGACTTAGAACCTTACAGGGATAAGCGCATCATGCTCAAGGGTTGTGGGGATAAAGTACCAACAGGAAGCTATCTCTATTTGAGCCAAAGACTATGCACGGTGGTGAAGTCCTTGATGTTCGGTGAACCTTGTTCAGCTGTTCCTGTATACAAAGCCAAGAGGGCCTGAAGATCAATAAGCCCTCTCGTTGACCCCTCTGAAGTAATTCATGTAGGCCTTATTAGCCACCTTATTTCCGCCAGGTGTAGGATAATTCCCGCTGAAGTACCAATCGCCTTTGTTCTTCGGGCACGCTTGATGCAGCCCTGAGAGAGATTGATAAATCACGGTCACCTCTGCATGGATCTCCTTCGGACGCAACAGGTAAGAAATCTTCTCTGATATCTCCTCTGCTGTAAAGGGTTCATAGATCTGTTTCACACGATTCTGAACCTGTTCCTTAGGTAGGAGAGCATCAGCTTCACAGGCCGTGTTCACCTCTTCCATAATATGCTCCATACCGCGCTCTTTAAGCAAAGCCACTGCCGCCTGGAAAGCTACAAGGTCGCCCATCTTGGCCATGTCTATGCCGTAGCAATCAGGATATCTTATCTGCGGTGCTGAGGACACCACGATGATCTTCTTAGGGCCCAATCTATCCAACATGCGGAGGATACTTTGTTTCAATGTGGTACCTCTGACAATACTATCATCTATCACCACCAGGTTATCTTCTCCTCTATTGATGGTCCCATAGGTAATGTCATAGACATGCGCGACCATATCATCCCGCTCGGCATCTTGAGTGATGAAGGTACGCAGCTTAGCATCCTTGATAGCCACCTTTTCTATGCGGCAGCGCTTGTTCATCAGACTTAGCAACTGAGCGTCATCCAAGTCATTCTCTCTGATGATCCTGAGCTTATCCTCATTCTGCTTGTTCTCCAGTTCTTTAATCATCCCGAACCAAGAGACCTCGGCCGTATTGGGAATGAAGGAGAATACAGTATTGTCCATATCCCCTCCTATAGCTTCTAAGACCTTAGGAACAACATTGGCACCAAGAGCCATGCGCTCACGGTATATCTCCTTGTCGCTTCCGCGCGAGAAATAGATGCGTTCGAAGGAGCATGAAAGTTTTTCCTGAGGTTTCCTAATCTCTGAGATCATACTCTCTCCCGAGCGCTTCATAATCAATGCATGTCCTGGATCCAGCTCGAATACTTTTTCAAATGGCACATTGAATGCCGTCTGTATAGCAGGTCTTTCGGATGCCACCACCAGGATCTCATCATCTTCATAATGATAACAAGGTCTGATCCCATTAGGATCCCTAAGCACGAAGGCATCTCCATGACCTATCAGGCCCGCCATGACATACCCACCATCGAAATCCATGGAAGAATTCTCTAGGATGTTCTGGATACTCAGCTGATCTGCAATCATATCTGAGATCTCTTTATTACTGTGCCCCTGATCCTTGAATTGGTCGAAAAGTTCTTGATTCTCCACATCTAAGAAATGTCCCATTTTTTCCAGAACGGTCACTGTATCAGTGCGTTCCTTAGGGTGTTGTCCAATGGAGACCAAGAGATCGAAAAGCTCATCGACATTGGTCAGATTAAAGTTTCCTGCCAAGACCAAGTTACGGGTCTTCCAATTGTTCAAGCGAAGGAAAGGATGGCAATTCTCAATGTTATTCTTGCCATAAGTCCCGTATCGCAGGTGTCCAAGGAAGAGTTCTCCAGTAAATGGGGCATTATCCTTGAGCCAATAAGGGTCTTTTGATTCAATAGGGAATTCCTTTCGCAGGTCTTCGAAACGTCCATTGATTGAGTCGAATATCTCTTTTAGAGGACGTTGATCCACGGAGCGTTTCCTAGAGATATACCGCACTCCCGGTGCTGTATCGAATTTGATATTGGCGATACCCGCACCATCTTGGCCTCGGTTATGTTGCTTCTCCATGAGGAGATACATCTTCTTCAGCCCATAGAAGGGCGTACCGTATTTCTCTGCGTAAAAATGCAGGGGTTTCTTTAGCCTCAAAAGGGCTACACCACACTCATGTTTGATGGAATCACTCATCCTTATTTCCTAAGGGACAAAGATAGATTATCCTAAGAGGTATGTCTCTTTAGAAGAGAAGGGATTCGAACAATTATCCAATAAGTCGGTTCAGCGGAATCGCTTAGGAACTTCTATCTTGTCTTGAACGACATAGGCCCCAGGGAAGCTCATCTTGAAATCAGCCAACATCTTATCAGCCTCGTTCCTTGTTTGAAAGTCGCCTACACGCAGTCTGAAATTTGGCTGAAGGAAGCTTTCGTAGGCGCTGTAATCCCAGCGCGCAAGAAATTTGGATTTAGCAGTAGAGACTTCGTTCCTTGACCCGAAGACCAATTGAACACGGTAACCTTCATGCTTGAGCGGATGGGATTTCATGTACTCATCTAGGATACCGATGCGCTCCTCCTGAATGATCGTCAACTCACCTTTCTGTGAAATGATTGAACTATCTCTCACAGTCTGATCAGATTCCTCTTGGCTCAATTCAAGCGGCCTCTGTCTATCAGGCTTCTGAGCAAATAGCGTGCATAGCATCGCAACTTGGAAAAGGACAAGGAAGAGACGGATTCTCATAAATGACATGATTCAATAATCGCACCAAAGGTAATTCTTCCAATGAACTCGCAAACAAATGAAGACGGCCATAAAACACTAGCTCCCAGCTTGTTCTAAGAGCCTCAAACACAACACAGGGAAGAATCCTTATTTAGAATCATTTTAAATTAGCGAGGCGAGAACACCTTATAGTATCCATGTACGGTCTATGACTACACTTTGTATAATTTTGCGCCCGATATTCGACTTCCAATTAATGGAAGAAGAGTGTAAAAAACCCTACGCGACCTATGAACCACATCCTCAGGACTAAATTCCCCCTGCTTCGGTTTCTAAGCTTCTTTGCGCTCATCCTAATTGCTGTCAGTTCTTTAGCTGGCGACTTCGCTAATGGTGAAGCCATATTCACTGCCAAGTGCATGTCATGCCATAAGCCTACAGCTGAAGTGAATGCAGCACCTGGTCTTGCTGGTGTAGCCCAGAGATGGAAAGGGAATGAAGCTTTGCTCTACACATGGATTAAGAACCCGAATGCTGCGATTGCTACTGGTGATCCTTATGTCACAGCACTTGTGGGCAAGTGGAAAGCTAAGTTCGGTCTTATGGCCGCACAGAACGTAACTGATACCGAGATAGATGATATCCTGACCTACATCGCTGAGTATGTTCCACCAATTGCCATAGTTGCCGCTGCCCCTGTTGGAGCTGGAGGAGAACCTGTTGACCAAGGCATGTCTTGGATCTGGTGGCTGGTATTCGGACTCACATTCCTTGCTGTAATATTCTCACTTTCAGGTGTGAAGCGTCAGTTACACGCTGCGCAGTCAATCAAAGAAGGCCAAGAACCTGAAGACATCGGATACTTCGATGCATTCAAAGCCTGGGCAGGAAATAATTTCGCCCTTGTAAACATCATCGGCATATTCTTGACCATCCTTTTACTCGTCTCCGCATGGGACTGGGCTGCAGGTATCGGAGTCTATGGGGGTGATTCAGTTGCTGAGAACTACCGTCCTGAACAGCCTATTAAATTCTCTCACGCGCTCCACGCTGGCACGAATGAGATAGCTTGCCAATATTGTCACTCCTCAGCTCAAATCGCTAAGACTCCTCTCATTCCTTCTGCCAACGTGTGTATGAACTGTCATAAGTACATCGACAAAGGTCCTGTGTACGGAGAGAAGGAGATAGCTAAAATCTACGAAGCTGTGGGTTGGGACAAGGAGAACAAAGAATACACAGGAGTCACTAAACCGATTAAGTGGATCAAAGTTCATGACCTTCCAGATCACGTATATTTCAACCATGCTCAGCACGTGAAGGTGGGACAGATAGAATGTGAGACCTGTCACGGAGAGGTGAAGGAGATGGAAGTGGTTGAGCAAGTTAATTCCTTGACCATGGGCTGGTGTATCAATTGCCATAACGAGACCTCGGTACAGATGGCTGACAACGGTTATTATGATGAAATCCATGCGCGTTTGACAAACAGCGACCAAGGTGTGGAGCTCCTCAAAGAATATTTAGAAGATGGTACCATCACCGCCAAAGAACTTGGCGGATGGGAATGTGCTAAGTGCCATTATTGATCATGATTCAGAAAGACTCTATGGGAACTGAGAATAAATATTGGACAGGCATGGAAGAACTCCATGGCACCAAGGAGTTCATGAATTCAAGCAAGAACGAATTCAGCAGCGACCTTCCGGTGGAAGAATTCGTGGCTGGGGCCGCTCAAGCTGATTTGAGTTCAGGACGAAGGGGTTTTTTAAAATTCCTTGGGTTCAGCGTTGGTGCAGCTACATTGGCTGCCTGTGAGACCCCCGTGGTGAAAGCCATTCCTTATGTTAACAAGCCTGAGGAGATCACTCCTGGCATCGCTAACTACTACGCAAGTACCTACCATGATGGATTCGATTATGGATCTGTATTGGTCAAGACACGCGAAGGTCGTCCCATTCATATCAAAGGGAATAAGGATCATGGTTATGGTTCTGTTAATTCGCGTATCAATGCCTCTGTTCTCTCATTATATGACGGAACGCGTCTGAAGGGAGCACAGAAAGCTGGAGCCGATATCACATGGGCTCAGGCTGATGAACAATTGAAGCAGGCGCTCTCTGATGCCAATAACACAGAAGCTGAAGTAGTCCTTTTGACAGAATGTATCGCGAGCCCCTCTACACAGCGAGCGATGGCCGAATTGAGAACAACCTATCCTGCTGCTAAGATCAGCCACATAGAGTATTCTCCAGTTTCTTATGAGGCTGTAGGAAAAGCATACAAGAACCTCAAGGCCTCTCATGGCATGCCTTTCCTTGATTTCAGCAAGGCCCAAGTAGTGGTGAGTGTAGCTGCTGACTTCTTGAATGACTATCCGCTTTCAGGTCAATATACTTCTGCTTATGCAGCGAAAAGAAAACCTGAAGGTGATTGGATGTCCAAGCATTATCAGTTTGAGAGCATCATGAGCTTAGCTGGTTCCAATGCCGATGTACGTAAAGCCATCAAGCCATCTGAAGAAGGATTGGTCTTGGCGAGCATTTACAATCATATCACTGGCCGTGGTTCTGCCAATGCGACCTCTGACTTGACCAAAGGAGCTGCAGAAGCTTTGAAAAGTGCACGTGGAGCCTCCATAGTGATAGCTGGGAATAACGATATCCATTGTCAGAACATTGCCGCAGCTATCAATGATGCGCTTGACAACATCGGTTCTACCATCAGGACGGATAGATCTGTGAGATTAGCTTCAGGAAATGGAGCTGCTTTCAGTGCCTTGGTTGCACGTATGAATGCCGGATCTGTGAATGTCTTGATGATGCATGGCGTGAATCCAGTCTATGACAGCCCGATGTCAGCCGAATTCAAGGCCGGTCTTGGAAAAGTAACCACTTCAGTCTCTTTCTCTCAGCATGCTGATGAGACTGCAAGCCATTGCGGAATGATCCTTCCTAGCAATCATGCGCTGGAATCTTGGAATGACCATCAAGTGATTTCAGGTCACTATGGCCTATCACAACCTACGATCCACCCTTTATATGATACCCGCCAGTATCAAGAAACGCTTTTAGCTGTTTCAGGAAAGACGGTAAGCTATTATGATTATGTCCGTGAGACATGGTCAGGAATGGCTTCGGCTCAATCTGGAATGAGCGATTTGGATTATTGGAATGCGGCATTGCATAATGGGTCAGTGGATCTATCTCTTCCAACTCCTACTCTGGCTGCTGCTGTATCAGAAGGAACTGAAGCTCAGTCAGCAACTGGATCTGATATAACAACTTCTTTATCAGCAGTAACTGCTAGCGCTGCGGCCGCAAGCGGAATAGAAGTAGTCCTATACACCAAGACTGGAATCGGAACAGGCACACAGGCTAACAACCCTTGGTTGCAAGAACTTCCAGACCCGATTACGAAAGTGGTATGGGATAACTATATCACCATGTCTCCGGCTCAAGCGGAGGAGATGGGCTTCACTTTATACATGGCCCAAGAGACTCCGGCCTCGGTTGCCACAGTGGAAGTCAATGGCAAAAAAATCACTCTTCCTGTCGTTCCCGTGCCTGGCCAGAAAACTGGAACTATCGGAATCGCGCTCGGTTATGGACGTGGTGCCAATGGTGAGAACATAGGAAATGCTGCATTCCAGACCAAGGAGTACGGAGGGTATGATTTAGACACTGAAGGGAATAAGAAACCCATTGGACAGAACGCCTATCCGCTTGTTACTCTAGTTGACGGAATGGCCTCATATCGCCTGACAGGAGCTACTGTCACTGGAACTGGGGAAGATTATAAGATTGCAAGTACGCAGACCCACCATACGATCATGGATAGGGATTCAATCTTGAAAGAGACCTTTCTAGGCACCTTCAAGAAAGGAGATCAGAATGCATACAATAAGCCTCAAACACTGAAATACCATGAGAATGGTCAGATGGTGGATAAGCCTTTGAAGGAAGTCGATCTATGGGATCCACATCCGGTAGAAGGCATAGGACATTGGTGGGGACTTAGCATCGACTTGAGCAGTTGCTTGGGTTGTGGAGCTTGTATCACCGCATGTCAGTCAGAGAATAACGTACCTGTCGTAGGGAAAGATGAAGTAAGGAGGTCTAGGGATATGCACTGGCTGCGTATCGACCGTTACTTTACATCTGATATGACCAAGGTAAAGGCTGAGGAAGAAGGTGTAGGTACTATAGAGATGTATGGCAAGATGGAGATTCCATCTGAGAATCCTTCAGTTGTCCACATGCCTATGATGTGTCAGCACTGCAACCACGCTCCGTGTGAAACAGTATGTCCAGTATCTGCAACAACACATTCAAACGAGGGTCTGAATCAGATGACCTATAACCGCTGTATCGGAACAAGATATTGTGCCAATAACTGCCCTTATAAAGTACGTAGGTTCAATTGGTTCAACTATAAGGCTTACGATAAGTTCTCTGAATTCAACCCTTCGCAAGATATGGTTGGTCGTTTGGTATTGAATCCTGACGTTACCGTGCGTTCAAGAGGAGTCATGGAGAAGTGCAGCATGTGTGTGCAGCGTATCCAAGCTGGAAAGCTGGATGCTAAGATTGAAGGCGTGCCAGTAGCTGATGGTGCAATTGTAACGGCATGTTCAGAAGCATGTCCTACCAACGCAATCACCTTCGGAGATATTAATGACACCAATTCCAAAGTACATAAGTTGAGGAATGACAAGCGGGCATACCTTGCCTTGGAAGAAGTAGGAACAAGACCAAGTGTCAACTACATGGTCAAAGTAAGGAACCGCGAAGAGAACCTAGCATAAACGAGATTAGATGTTCAAAGAAGCTGCATTAAGGGAACCGCTCATCCTAGGTAATAAGACCTACGGGGACATCACGCATGATGTGGTAAGCCCTATTGAGGATAAGGCTCCTAAAGGTTGGTACATCGCCATCACCATCTCTGCTTTAATAGCATTATGGGGAGTAGGTTGTATCCTTTATCTGATAGGAACAGGTATCGGTACATGGGGATTAAATAAGACGGTAGGTTGGGCTTGGGATATAACCAACTTCGTTTGGTGGGTAGGAATTGGACACGCAGGGACCTTGATCTCAGCTGTACTGTTGCTTTTCCGTCAGCGCTGGAGGATGGCGATTAACCGTTCTGCAGAAGCTATGACCATTTTCGCTGTAATCATGGCAGCTATGTTCCCAGGAATTCACATGGGAAGGCTTTGGTTAGGATATTTCGTTTTCCCTTTACCTAATCAGTTCGGATCGCTTTGGGTTAACTTTAACTCTCCCTTGCTCTGGGACGTATTCGCAATCTCTACCTATTTCTCTGTTTCCTTGGTCTTTTGGTACATTGGTCTTATTCCTGATTTCGCAACCATCCGTGACCGCATCAAGACTCCAGTAGCTAAGAAAGTATATGGCATCCTCAGTTTCGGTTGGAGCGGAAAAGCTAAGAACTGGACACGTTTCGAGGAGGTCTCCCTGGTACTTGCAGGAATTGCAACTCCTCTCGTATTCTCCGTTCACTCTATAGTATCTATGGACTTCGCCACCTCTATCATCCCAGGTTGGCATACCACCATCTTCCCTCCATACTTCGTGTCAGGAGCAGTGTTCTCAGGATTCGCGATGGTACAGACGCTCTTACTCGTCATGAGGAAGACTATGAAACTAGAGGCCTATGTAACTAGGAAGCACGTTGAGTATATGAATATAGTGATCATCGTCACAGGATCCATTGTGGGTGTGGCCTATATCACTGAGCTCTTCATGTCATGGTATTCAGGTGTAGAGTATGAGTCCTATGCCTTTATCAATAGGTTCTCAGGGCCTTATGCATGGGCTTATTGGGCTATGATGACCTGTAACGTGATCTCTCCACAGCTTTTCTGGTTCAAGAAACTGAGAACGAGTCTTGGATTCACTTTCTTCATGTCCATTATCGTGAACATAGGGATGTGGTTCGAGCGATTCGTGATCATCGTGACTTCATTGCACCGTGATTATCTTCCTTCCAGCTGGAGCATGTTCCATCCGACTTTTGTTGATATAGGAGTATTCATTGGTACCATTGGGATCTTCTTTACATTGTTCTTGCTTTTTGCCAGGTTCTTCCCGGTATTGGCTTTGAACGAGTTGAAGAGCATCTTAAAAGTCAGTGGTGAACAGTATAAAAACAAGGATTGACCTTATGGCTAACAGTGTGATATATGCAATGTATGATGATGATCAAACCTTGATCACGGCTGCCAAAGATTTGGTAGGCAGAGGAATCAAGGTGAAGGATTGTTATTCCCCTTTCCCTATCCATGGCATCGATCCGATCATCGGAGTGACAAGGACGCGATTGGGTATAGTGAGCTTCATGTTCGGTCTTGGCGGATTGAGTTTGGCATTGCTCGGAACATGGTATTTCATGATCCATGACTGGCCGATGAACATAGGAGGTAAACCTAACTTCGGTTATCACCTTAACATTCCTTCCTTCGTGCCTATCTTGTTCGAGTTCACGGTATTCTGTGCGGCTCACGGCATGGCATTGACATATTTGATTAGGAATAAAACCTTACCAGGAATGCCCGCAGTGAATCCTGACCCAAGGACCACAGATGATAAATTCGTATTAGAAATAGACTCACACGATAACCACAGCATGAGCACTGAAGCCATACTTGAAGCTGTGAAGGGAACAGGAGTCTTCGAATTGAGCCATAAGAAATACTGATCAGCAAGCATGAATACGCCAAAGCATAGAATGCGGATCCTCTTCCTCTCGGCCAGCATAGTCCTGTTGATGGGAGCCTGTAATAATAATCCCTTGAGCCCAGGAATCGAGTATATGCCTGACATGTATCGCTCTCCAGCTATCGAGGAATATGTTGACTACGGGGAAATGAAAGACAGGATCAATGATTCTGTGTCAAACCAATTATCAGCAAGGATTCCAGTTAAAGGAACTATAGCATACAACGCTTCCCCAAGCAAGGCACAGTTCAATTATCCCTACCCTTATCCTAATACACCTGAGGGATATGAAGCCGCTGGAGCTGGACTTAAGAATCCATTAGTCCTGAATGAGGCCATCTACCTTCAAGCCAAGGCTAAGTATGAAATCTACTGTATACACTGCCATGGTGAGAAAGGGAACGGCCAAGGTGGATTGGTTCAAAAGGGGAAATTCCCAGCACCTCCTGCATATCAAGGTATTGAAGGTTTAACCCAAGGAAAGATGTTCCATACCCTCCAATACGGTAAAGGGAATATGGGCTCACATGCCGGGCAGATTAGCCGAGAAGAACGTTGGATGCTCGTGCATTACGTGCAGAGCTTGAGGGATGAGAAGTATGACTGGGCAGCCGTTTCAGAAACAATGCAGCCTGAGGCAGTTACCGCGGGGACCGAAACCAATCAAACTGAAGAAAATCACTAAGTATGGAGTTCAGTATCACCAATAGAGGCAAATTGATATCCTTGCTCATGATGGGCATAGGATTGATCTCGATTATTCTCGGATATATGTACCTGGAGAATGACCGTTTCTGGTCTAATCTCTTGATCAATGGGCTTTTCTTCACTTTTATCTCTCTTGGAGCCATGTTCTTCATCGCGCTTCAATACGCAACAGAAGCTGCATGGAGTGTAATGGTCAGAAGGATCTACGAATCTGTGACCCGGTTCCTTCCTATAGGATTAGCTGTCTTGTCTCTGGTGTTCTTGGCTTCTACATTTCATATGAATCATATCTATCACTGGATGGATGCCGCTGCTACGCATGAATTCGTTATGGAATCTACCCTTGGGTCAGGTCATCCAGAATATGTTGATACGCTCGTTGAAGGTGCCGTTGTCAATGATCATTATGATGACATCATCGCAGGAAAAACAGCTTATCTGAATACGCCATTCTGGTGGGCTCGTACATTGGTATACTTCGGAGTGTTCTTATTCTTCATGAATTACTTCCGTAAGAATTCATTAAGAGAGGATCAGGAAGGAGGATCTCAGATTCATCTCACTAATTACAGAAGAGGCGCTTTATTCCTCGTATTCTTCGCAGTTTTCTCTAGTACATTGGCTTGGGATTGGGTGATGAGTATAGATACGCACTGGTTCAGCACCATGTTCGGATGGTATTCATTTTCAGGAATGTGGGTCTCGGCCATGATCGTGAGTTTGATCCTGGTATTGTATCTGAAGAGCAAAGGACTCATGCCTACTGTAAATGACAGCCACATCCATGATATGGGTAAGTGGATGTTCGCTACCAGTTTCCTCTGGACTTACCTATGGTTCTCGCAGTTCATGCTCATCTGGTATTCTAATATACCTGAAGAAGTGACCTATTTCCAGCAGCGATTTGAGAACTATGCTATACCTATGTTCACAATGGTATTTATAAACTTCGCACTTCCAATGGTCATACTCATGTCCAGGGATGCCAAGCGTAACGTGCGTATGTTAATCACAATAGGAACCATAATCTTCTTCGGACATTGGTTCGATGTCTATTTAATGGTCATTCCTGGAGTGATGTTCGAAAATTGGGATGGACTACAACCCACAGAGATCGGGATGATGATCGGATTCCTCGGCAGCTTTATTCTTGTGACTTTAAAAGCACTAGCCAGTGCGCGATTGGTCCCAGAAAAGAGTCCTTATATGGAGGAAAGTATTCAACATCATATTTAATCACAGCAGGATAGAAAGGATATGAAACTTCTCATCGTCATAGTAATCCTCTTAGGAGTTGCAGCCATCGCCCAAGCCGTGCGCGTGCATGAATTGGCCAAAAAACTCAGCGGTAAAAAAGAGGAAGAGATCAGCATCTCTGATAATAATCTGAATGCCAATCTATGGCTGGTCACCTTGGCTGCCATGGTCATTTCATTCTTCTATCTAATCTTCAGATATAAGGATGCCATGTTGCCTGAGTCAGCCTCAGCGCATGGTGCAGAGATTGACACCTTGATGAACTTCAACCTCTGGTTGGTGTGCACCATCTTCATAGTGATGAACATTCTTCTGATGGGCTTCGCTTGGAAGTACCGTTACAGACTTGGAGAGAAAGCGTTCTATTATCCTCACAACGATAAGTTAGAGATGATCTGGACGATTATCCCGGCATTGACCATGGCGGTAATCATCATATATGGATTGATGGTGTGGAATGACATCACGGATAAAGAACTTGCCCCTGACAGCATCACCATTCAACTGTACGGAAAGCAGTTCGACTGGACCGTCAGATATGCAGGAGAAGACAGGGTCCTAGGACCATCTTCCTTCAATTTTATCTCGGGAACTAATCCCCTCGGAATCATCACTACTGACATCCATGATGCGACTTTGGTCATCATTGATGCTGAGATGAAGACCTTGAAGGATCAGTTGAGCAATGAAGTGATGGGAGAAACTGCCTATGAAAAAGCAGAAGCCCGCATAGAACGATTGCAAAGACAAAAAGTAAGAGTGCTCGGCTTTGCGAGAGTGAATGAAGAATACGAATTCGCTAAAGATGACATCGTCATGGATAAGGGTGTCTTCTATATTCCAGTGAACAGAGAAGTGAATTTCAGAATCAACTCTAGAGATGTAATACACAGTGCCTTCATGCCGCATTTCAGGATGCAGATGAATGCCGTACCTGGCATGTCCACCAGCTTCAAGATGATTCCGACCATCACCACGGCCGAGATGAAGTTAAAGACCGATAATGAAGAATTCGATTATTACCTGCTGTGCAATAAGGTATGCGGAGCCGCACATTACAACATGAAAATGAAAGTAATGGTGGTCGAGCAGGCTGAATATGATAAATGGTTAAGCGATCAAAAGAAATTCGTTGAACCAGAGCCCACCGAAACAGGAGGAGAAGAAGTGACACAGAACAATACCGGAGAATAATGGCCTCAAACGCAGAACATCACCATCACGAAGAGAGCTTTATAAGCAAATACATCTTCAGTCAAGATCACAAGATGATCTCGAAGCAATTCTTGGTCTCTGCTATCTTGATAGCAATATTAGCCTATATGCTGTCTGTATTCTTCAGGATACAGTTGGCTTGGCCTAAAGAGAGCTTTGAATTCTTGAACATGTTCCTAGGTGACCGTTGGGCTCCTGGAGGCGTGTTGGACACCAATGCCTACCTAGCCTTGGTGACTATACATGGTACCTTGATGGTGTTCTTTGTTCTGACTGGAGGATTGAGTGGGACCTTTGCGAATCTTCTTATTCCACTGCAAATCGGAGCTAGAGATATGGCATCAGGATTCCTGAACATGCTATCTTATTGGTTCTTCTTCCTATCTTCTATCATCATGATCTCTTCTCTCTTCATTGAAGGAGGAGCAGCAAGCGGAGGATGGACTGTTTATCCGCCATTGAGTGCTTTGCCGCAGGCAATGCCCGGATCAGGATTAGGAATGACCCTGTGGCTGACCAGTATGGTCTTCTTCATTGTCTCTTCATTGCTTGGAGGTCTAAACTACATAGTTACCATCGTCAACCTTCGTACTGAAGGAATGAAGATGACCCGTATGCCATTGACCATCTGGGCGATTTTAATGACGGCTATCCTAGGGGTACTCAGCTTCCCCGTATTGTTTTCTGCAGCACTGTTGCTCTTGATGGACCGTGTGATGGGAACCAGTTTCTATCTCTCTGACATTCACATAGCAGGTGAAGCATTGGACTATGTAGGTGGCAGCCCTATCCTCTATGAACACTTGTTCTGGTTCTTGGGTCACCCGGAGGTATATATCGTACTCCTGCCAGCACTTGGAATCACTTCTGAGGTCATTTCCACGAACGCACGCAAGCCTATCTTCGGATATAAGGCGATGATAGGATCCATCATAGCAATCGGATTCCTTTCCTTCATTGTATGGGGACACCATATGTATGTGACAGGAATGAGTCCATTCCTAGGCTCGGTTTTCGTGGCAACAACCCTTTTAATCGCCATACCATCAGCGGTGAAGGTGTTCAACTATATCACCACGCTTTGGAAAGGGAACTTGATCTTCACTCCAGGCATGCTTTTCTCTATAGGAATGGTATCCACCTTCGTTACTGGAGGTGTAACAGGAATCATCCTCGCTGACTCAGCATTGGACATCCCAGTTCACGATACTTATTTCGTAGTTGCCCACTTCCACGTAGTAATGGGAATGTCAGCAATCTTCGGGATGTTTGCAGGAGTCTATCATTGGTTCCCTAAGATGTACGGACGAATGATGAATAAGAGGCTAGGAATGGTGCATTTCTGGATCACTTTCATCTGTGCTTATGGAGTCTTCCTTCCAATGCACTTTGTTGGAATGGCTGGAGTACCCAGACGTTATTACGAATACAGTAATTTCCCCATGTTCGATGGAGTGATGGATTTGAATGTCCTTATTACCATCTTCGCCATCCTAGGAGGAGTAGCTCAAGTCTTCTTCATCTACAACTTCTTCTATAGCTTGAGGAAAGGACAGAAAGCCCCACAGAACCCTTGGAGGAGTAATACCTTAGAGTGGACCACCCCTGTGGAGCACATCCACGGTAACTGGCCCGGCAAACTCCCTACCGTATACCGTTGGCCTTATGACTATAGCAAGCCTGGAAAGGATGAGGACTTCGTACCACAGACCGTTCCATTAGCTGATGGTGAAGAGGAACATTGATCCTCTAGCCAATAAGACTTTAAAGGCCCTTTCTTGACGGAAGGGCCTTTTCCATTTTCCCATATTTGGAAGTTATATTCCCTACTTTGCTCAAAGTAAAACGAGCTTATTTAACTGAACATGCAGGACAAACCTTCCTATCCACTGATCACTTTACTTGTATTTACACTATTGATATTCAGAATAATGCTGGGTATTTGGACAAATTTTGCTCATGAGGATTACATCCAGATTTATCTCCTCGGTCTAGAGAATGCCTATTCAGGCTTATGGTCATATTGGGGTCCAGAAATAGTATGGTCTCAGACCCGATTACCGGGAGCTATGCAAGGACTCCTAGCAGGATTGCCACTTAGGGTCACCGGGAGCGCCTACGCGCCAATAATTTTCTCCAACCTGATCTCAGCAGCTGGACTTATCTTGATGGCATTTTACTCGAAAAAACGCTTTCCTCGTCTTTCTATTGAGTTCCTATTGATTCTTTTCCTCCTCCTTCCCTTCTGTCTTTTCAATGGAACGGTGCTACTGAATACGGCATACCTCATCCTCTCTGGAGCAGTACTATTCATTGCCGTTGCTGAATTATTCCTCTATAGAGAAGAGCTGATCTTCAAGGATCCTTCCTATTATTTCCTTGGAATGGGAATGGCCTTACTCTTTACCTACCAATTACACCTGACCTGGGTCATGTTCCTTCCCTTCATCTTTGTCCTGCTTTATTTTGAATGGAAAAGAAAAGAGATCTCCCTTGGAAAACTCCTGTTGTACCTTGGTCTAGGAATGATGCTCACGGGAGTCACCCTTATTCCGACTATCTGGACCTATGCTTCGGAGATGTTTATGAATTCCGAAGGGAACCTCACCTTTCAGCCTGAACGCTTTGGAAGGATCTTTGATTTACTGGCTCGCTATTTCTCTATGGCCATCTTTGACATCACTCCAGACTTTGATGTAATCGACTTAGCAATGAAGAAAAGCTTATTGGTCAAGAGCCTAGTCTGGGTCTTGAAGGCCGTTTCCATACTTCATTTCATCCTTCTCGCTCTATATCTGTTCAGGTTGAGGAAATCAACTGTAGTTCAGAAGACCTTGCTCCTCTTCCTATTGACATTGATCATGTCCTTATGCCTCTTCGTTCTTGGCAATAAGCACCTCTCAGCTCGCACTTACATCCTTCTTTACCCTATTCCTGTCTGGTTATCCCTGTACGTTTATCAGGAATTATTCCAATACGATTGGGTCAAGAAAACAGTGCTGACATGTTTAGGATTGGTATTCCTAACATTCACAAGTATCGGACTCATGAACAGAGGAGACATCTACTCTTTCGAATACAAGATAGACGACATTGAAAAGGCCATGCAAGAAAGAAATCCTGGCGCATTTTCAGAGCGCAGAGCGACTCTGATGGATGAATTCAAATAAGACTGGCTGAATCAGAGAGAGCTCACACGCTTAAGCGCATCAAAGATGTTTGGGATGCTCAGCTTACTGGCGCTGGCTTTGGGAGTCGCATTCCTGCTGCGCTGCTTGCCATCCTCTGAGTCCATGTAATAAGAAGTCTTGGCCTCCTTGCTCAACTGGACTTCTCTGACTTGGTAGGTGCCCCCTTGAATGTTAGAAATGGCTTGGACCATATCTTTCTCATTGACCAACTTAGGATCGAAATGCACAGTCAACGTGTCTATATCCGACTCTGCATGAAAAGCAAGGTCAGTTCCAGAGACCCCAGGTAAGGATGCCACAGCAGCTTTGATTCTAGAACCACACATCTGCTCGCAGCTCATACCTGAAATCATCATGCGGGCCAGAGGTTCCCCTTCGCTGGTCTCCATATAGCTATACTTAGTCTCTATGAAGCTCTCAGTAACATCAGAGCTGGCATCTTGACTCACATCCATAGTGCAAGCTCCTATGGAGAATAAGATGATTAAGGAAAATGTTGGAATGGTCTTCATAGCACTACTTTTACACATTGACGAACGAACAGGGCTATATGTTACAAGCCTTTGCAAATTTAAGCTCTCTTTATGACTGACCCTGAAACTAACTCTAAGACATCTCTTCTATCTATCCTGTTGCTTGGGATCCTGGCCATTATATGGGGCAGCAGTTTCATCCTCATGAAAAAGGCAATGTTCAGCGCAGATGGCAGCCCCATATACTCTCCTGAGCAAGTTGCCAGCCTCAGAATCCTGCTAGCCAGCCTCTGCCTTTTGCCTTTTGCCATCCCCCATCTCTCTCTTTTAAGGTCCAAGCACGCTCCCTTCATGCTTATTGCCGGTCTGATAGGAAGCACTATTCCCGCCTTCCTTTTCACTGCTGCCCAACAACACATAGATTCCTCACTTGCAGGCATGCTGAATAGCCTTACTCCTCTTTTCACTTTCATCCTTGGCGTCACAGTATTTGGAGTTTCTTTTAAAAAGAACGGACTTATAGGAGTGATTATTGGCTTGCTAGGGGCCGCAGGATTGGTGTTCTATCGCAGCGATGGTCCCATCAGCCTAAACAGTCATGCCCTGTTGATCATTCTGGCTACCTGCTTCTATGGGATAAGCATCAATACCATCAAGAAATACTTGAATGACCTTCCATCATTGACCATTTCTGCCCTTTCATTGTTCATGGTTAGCCCTCTAGTAGCTGTATATGCTTATGCCTCTGGTTCCTTCGATGTTCTAGCAGAACATGAGCTCGGATGGGAAGGAATGGGATATATCTTCCTGCTAGCCTTATTCTCTACCGCTATAGGCTTGATCCTGTTCAACATAGTGATCAAACGGGAGAGCGCATTATTCAGCTCTTCTGTGACCTATTTCATTCCTATCACCGCCATCTTATGGGGCATGTTGGATGGTGAACAGATAGAAGCTGCCCAATTCGCTTTCATCGCGCTGATCCTCCTAGGCGTATGGATGGTCAATAGAGTCAGATTCCGCTCTCGCTCCTGAGGGATTCCCTTACTTTTACGGCTCAGAAAAAACACCATGACTTCGAAACGAGTGCGTGTCAGATTTGCTCCAAGCCCAACAGGACCCCTGCATATAGGTGGAGTAAGGACGGCCCTTTATAATTATCTCTTTGCCAAACATCATAAGGGTGATTTCCTATTGCGCATAGAGGATACCGATCAGAATCGCTATGTCCCTGGAGCTGAGGAATACATCTTGGAATCTCTCGCTTGGCTGGGCATCTCTCCTGATGAAGGCGTAGGTGTTGGCGGGCCTCATGGTCCCTATCGCCAGAGTGAGAGGAATGAGCTATACCCACCATATGCCAAGCAATTGGTAGAGAATGGTTGGGCTTATTATGCCTTCGATACCCCTGAAGAGCTGGAACAAGTGCGTGACATGGCTCAAAAAGCCAAAGTCGCCTCTTGGCAGTATAATAACATCACGCGGAATTCCATGAAGAATTCCCTGACCCTTCCTGCTGATGAAGTAGCTCGCAAACTAGCTGCCGATGAACCTTATGTCATCCGTTTCAAGATGCCACGCGGTGAAGAAGTGAGATTTGAGGATGAGATCAGAGGGTGGGTCAGTGTGAACACTGATCAGCTAGATGATAAAGTTTTGATGAAGAATGATGGCATGCCTACTTATCATTTGGCCAATATCGTAGATGACCATCTCATGGAAATATCCCATGTGATAAGAGGAGAAGAGTGGTTACCTAGTGCCCCGCTGCACGTTCTTTTATACAAAGGATTCGGATGGGAAGCTCCTCGATTTGCGCATCTTTCATTGATCCTGAAGCCTGACGGAAAAGGGAAATTGAGCAAGCGAGATGGTGATGCAGGCGGATTCCCCGTATTCCCTATCGAATGGAAGGACGCGGCATCAGGCAGCCGTTTCACCGGCTATCGTGAATCAGGCTATTATCCTGACGCGGTCATCAATATCCTCTCCTTCCTTGGCTGGAATCCTGGAACTACCCAAGAGATATTCAGCAAGGAAGAATTAATCAAGGCCTTTACCATGGACCGTGCAGGTAAGTCTGGCGCGAAATTCGATCCAGATAAAGCTCGTTGGTTCAATCAACAATACCTGCGCATGAGAAGTGATGCAGAATTGGCAGAAGAACTTGCTCCGCTGATGAAAGAAGCCGACATAAACACTTCAGAAGCCACATTGCTCAAAGCTGTTTCGCTCTTAAAAGAACGTGCGGTGTTCGCGAAGGACATGCTCGAAGGAAGATTCATGTTCGAAGCTCCTAAGGAGTATGACGAGGAGATGTTAGAGAAGAAATGGAAGCCAGAGACTGAAGGAATCATGACGGATTTATGGGCACGCTTCTCTAAGTTAGATCCATTCTTGGCTGTTTCACTTGAAGTTGATTTCAAAGCCTATCTAGCGGAAAATTCACTCGGAATGGGGGCCGTCATGCCTAATCTCAGATTGATGATTACCGGCACTACCACGGGACCATCCTTCTTCGAGACGGCTGAGATTCTTGGAAAGGAAGAATTCGGCCGTAGGATTCAAGCTGGTCTGGCACATGTCAAAGCGAATGCATAAGATCAGCGTAGAAGGCATAAAAGCCTATGGTTTCCATGGATGCATGGAGGAAGAGGCTCGCATAGGGCAACCTTATGTCGTGGACGTGCATATGGTAGTGGATTTCACGGAGGCAGCTGATGCAGATGACCTGACAAGGACCGTTGATTACGTCCTGATCAATAAGGTGGTCAAGGAAGAGATTAGTCTTAGGGCAAGATTGATAGAGAATGTAGCCTTAAGAATCGCTAAACGCGTGAAGGCACTCCCCCTAGTCCTATCTACCGAAGTAAGGGTCTGCAAGCCCGCACCGCCTATCAATGGAGACGTAGAGCGAGTATGTGTCACTGTAACCTTATGATTCAGCTTGCGTAAGCTGTGTTAATTCCTATTTTTGCCAGCCTTAGAGGAAAAATGGTCGGTTGGCCGAGTGGTTAGGCAGAGGTCTGCAAAACCTTGTACAGCAGTTCGAATCTGCTACCGACCTCAAGAAGAACCCCGCGATTGCGGGGTTTTTTTGTATCCAGCCTTTAGCTTTATGAAAATCACTCCAATGAGGGTAGCCAAGAATCCAATCATACTGAGATAGAACAATGCCAGCGTCCTTGGTGCCTTGAATTCGAAACTCAGCTCATATATTCCTGGTCCGAGCAAAACACGCGGAGTTTCGGCTTCCTTGACGAGTGTCCCCTGTGCTCCGTCAAGCACTATAGCCCATCCCGGATATGGATTCTGAATGAGCACGACCTCACCTGTTTCTTCCATTTCCACATGCGCTGAAATTCTATTTTTCTCAATTATCAGCTCAGTCACCTTCCCTTGATCCGAGTAGATCAATCCATGAGCCAGAAGCAGTGTATCTTTCTTCAGCAGGTCATAGCTCTTCAACTGGAAAGGATTATACCCATCTACCGCAGTTTTTCTAGACCAAATACCTAAGTTCTGCCATATTCCTTTGATATCGACACCTTGGGTATTCATATTGATATCCTTTATCGCCAAGTCAGCGCTCTGCTCCTGATCAGAGCTAGGAAGAGATTGTATCGCTTGCCATTGTTCAGAGATCTTGATGTCATTGATCAAGGTGGTCGGAATAGAGAAAGTGGTAGTCACGGATAATTCGAGGCAGATCAACGCGAATATGATCCATAAAGTCTGACCAAACATCTTCTTTCTGACGTATAGTTCAGTCAGAATGATCATCGTCAAGAGAAAGAGAAGTGTTAAGGATCCTAAGAAAAGTAGATGGGAATTCCGCCCGAGTTCAGAGCGCTCTGCATTGCTGGTCAAGAACTCCCAAACTGCTGAGAATGAAGCCAACTCATGGGAGGTCTTAAGTTGGATCAATATTATAGCAAGGATACTGAACGCTGCCACATTGACCCAAAGAAAAACTCTGTCCTTATTGACCAAGAAATGATTCCAGCCGATCCCGCCTAAAAGGATGACCCCTATGATCGCATATATCCTGAACAAAGCCGGATGCCGAAAGAGGTCGAAGCCTGGGACGAAACGATACAGCCAATATCTCAGGGGAGTATCTATTCCTGCTGAAGCAGCCAGAGCGAATACAATCAAGCAGACCAATGCCCATTTCCATGGATGCTTTACTCTGAAGATTGCATAGAAAGCAGCTATGAACATGAAAAGCCCGACATAACCATTGATCATGCTCAGATCTGAAGCGAAATAGGCGCCATCCGTGGCAATCATCGAAGGAAAGAGAAAGGTCCACCAATGCTTCAGGCTGAAGTTATTGCTGTAAAAGAAACTGTTGTAAGGCAATGCTTCTGAGCGTCCCATCCAAGGGAACACTTCCGATTGGGCATAGAGGTATCCTGATCCAAGAACCAGTGTAATTATTCCGAGGATCGCTGTCCATTTCAAACTGTCTGACTTCTCTTGACTTTGCCATATCCAATGGGCAAAAAAGAAGCAACAGAAATAGAACATCACCATGCTGAAAGCAGGATATCCTCCGCTTACAAAGAGATGTATGAAAAGAGCAGCCTTCATAACGTTCTTCCATGAAGTACCCCGTCTCAAGTCTATCAAACTATAGATGACAAATGGCATCCAAGTGGCGCTGATAACGAAAGTCAATACATGAGCAGTTCCTATGAGATGCCCACAGCACATATAGGAAAGGCCCATGATACAAGAGACCATGGAATTCATTCCAATGCGCTTCCCTAGCCCATACATTCCTATTCCAGCTAAGGTGAAATGAAGCAATACTTCCATATTGAAACTATAAAAGCCATAGCCTCCACAGAGCATATGAATCCATGTCAATGGATACCAGAATCCGCTCTGCATATCCCCGTATACAGGATACCCTAGGAACTGATAAGGGAGCCAAAGCGCTGGTCCATGGCTATCAGAGGCATAGGAAAGAAAATAACGAAAAGGGAGGTATTGATCCAAGCTATCCCACTTGACCATATAGGTGAAAAGGGCAGAGAATACCAGCAACCCGAAGAGGAGGATACAGAGGATGGCCCAGTGCTTTTGTATAAAGCGAGATAGCATTCCCACAAGGATAGCTTTTTAGGCTTAATCCACTCTTATTATTGAGAATCCTTCATGCTCCGTGAAGTGGATCAAAAAAATCAAAGGCCTCTTC